>WNFY01005526.1_pt1 | contig 14221 bp, 14 predicted proteins | sample 5400091 | NCBI WGS metagenome assembly WNFY01 (sample SAMN13153364, study PRJNA577476) | soil metagenome | isolation source: 60 cm soil or saprolite under grassland replicate 1 | place: USA:California | collected 2016-06-15 | reverse complement strand
GGCGCAGCTGATCGGGCGATTCCTCGCCGGAGACGTAGAGCGTGGCGACGCCCTGGCTCTCGAGTCGCGCGGCGCACTGCATGAGCAGGGTCGACTTGCCGATGCCGGGCTCGCCGCCGACGAGCGTGACGGAGCCTGGAACGATCCCGCCGCCGAGCACGAAGTCGAACTCGGCGAGGCCGGTGCGCCAGCGCTCGACGGCTGCCCCCGCAACGGCGGATAGCCGGATGGGCGGATGGCCGGATGGAGCTTTGCGATCCGCCGATCCGCCGATCCGCCCAACCGGCTCTTCGACCAATGAGTTCCAGGCGCCACACGCATCACACTTCCCGCCCCACTTCGGCTGGTCCGCGCCGCATTCGGTGCAGCGAAACACGGACTTGCCCTTAGACACCGACCGGAGCCTCGCGGGCGGTGTAGTTGTCGAAGCGGGTGAATTCCTTCTTGAAGTGCAGCTTCACCGTCCCCGTCGGGCCATTGCGCTGCTTTCCGACGATCACTTCGGCGAGGCCCTCGATGCTCTCGTTCGTCTTGGGGTCGACCGGCCCGTCGTAGAACTCCTGCCGGTAGATGAAGCAGACGACATCGGCGTCCTGCTCGATGGCGCCCGACTCGCGGAGGTCGGAAAGCTGCGGGCGGCGATGCTCCCCGCCGCGCTGCTCGGGCGCCCGGGACAGCTGCGAGATCGCGACGACCGGAACGTCGAGCTCTTTGGCGAGCGCCTTGAGCGACCGCGAGATGTAGGAGATCTCCTGCTGGCGATTCTCGACGTCGCCTGGGCCCGACATCAGCTGCAAATAGTCCACGATCACGAGCGCAATGTCGTGCTCGGCCTTCAACCGGCGTGCCTTCGAGCGCATCGCGAGCGGCGTGAGCGCGGCGGAATCGTCAATCCAGATCGGGGCCGTGCCGAGCAAGCCCGCCGCGCGGGCCAGCTTGGGATAATCGTCGTCGCGCAACTGCCCGCGGCGCAGCCGCTGAGCGTCGACCAGGCCCTCGGAGCAGAGCAGCCGCTGCACGAGCTGGTCCTTGGACATTTCCAGCGAGAAGAACGCGATGGCGGTGTTGTGCTCGATCGCCGCGTGCTGCACGATGTTCAGCGCCAGCGCCGTCTTTCCCATCGATGGGCGCGCGGCGATGATGACCAGATCGGAGCGCTGGAAACCCGCGGTATAGCGATCGAGATCCACGAAGCCGCTGGGGACCCCGGTCAACGCGCCCGCGCCCGCCTGGACCTGCTCGATCCGCTCCATCGTCGGCCAGATCAGCTCCTTGATCCGAATGAACTCTTCGGCACGGCGGAATTGCGCCACCTGGAACACCCGGTGCTCGGCGTTGTCGAGCACCTCGCCCGCCGTGCCGTGGCCTTCGTAGACGTCCTGGATGATCCCGGTCGCCGCTTCCACGAGGCGGCGCAGCACGGCCTTGTCCCGCACGATCTTGGCGTGGTGGTCGACGTTCGCGGCGGTGGGGACTACGTCGATCAGCGCCGCGATGTACTCCATCCCGCCGGCCCGATCGAGGTCGCCGCGCCGGCTCAGCTCGTCGCGCAGCGTCACGGGATCGATCACGTCGCCGCGTTCGGTCAGCGACATCATCGACCGGAACAGGAGACGGTGGCCTTCGCGATAGAACATGCTGTCGTCCAGGATCTCGGCGGCCTTGAGCGCCGCGTCCTGGTCGAGCATCATCGCGCCTAAGACGGCTTGCTCGGCCTCGTTACTCCAGGGCGTCTGCCGGCCGGCGTATGGCTCAGTCGTCGAGGAGGCGGGCGGCGATACGGACGTCATCCCAGGTTGGTCTCTTCCAGTTGGGGTTGCGCAGCAGCGCGGCCGGATGGTAGGTCACGACCACGGGGATGCCGCGGAAGCGGTGCACCTGATTCCGGAGCGCGCCTAACGATTGTTTGGTGCTGAGCAGGCTCTGCGCCGCCGTCCCGCCCATCGCCAGAATGACTGTCGGCTTGACCAGCTCGATCTGGCGGTAGAGGTACGGCAGGCACGCCGCGATTTCGTCGTATTGCGGCAGGCGGTTCTCGGGCGGCCGGCATTTCACGACGTTGCAGATGAACACCTGCTCGCGCGGCAGCTTGATGGCCTCGAGGATCTTCGTGAGCAGCTCCCCGGCCCTGCCGACGAACGGGCGCCCCGTCTCGTCTTCGGTGCGTCCGGGACCTTCCCCGATGACGACGAGGCGGGCGGTGGCGGATCCTTCGCCCGGCACGGTGTTGGTGCGGCCCTCGCACAGCTTGCACTTGCGACAGGCCGCGATGAGCGTCGCGACGTCCTGGAGGCTTGCCGCCCGCTGGATTGGATCGGAGGCGAAGAGATCGACCGACGGTGGCTCGAAGGAGATGCCCGCCGGAGGCGCGTCGGGATGCGTCGATGCAGGAGCGGATTGTTCGCTTCTCGCATCCCGCATCTCGCTTCTCGGGCCAGAGCCCGCGCGTCAGTCAAAGCGCTTCTTCCACCACGTCGAGGATTCGTTCGGCCACGTCGCGCTTGGGCAGCAACGGCAAGTCGACTTGCGTACCGTTGCGTCCCAGAATCGTCACGCGATTGGTCGTGACCTCGAATCCGGCGCCGGGCTCAGTGGCGTCATTCAGGATCACGAAATCGAGCGCCTTATTCTGCATCTTGGAACGCGCGTTGGCGAGTCCGTTTCCCGTCTCGAGCGCGAACCCGACCACGATGATGCGCTTGGGGCGCTTGAGGCTGCCGAGGATGTCGGGCGTCGCTTCCAGCTCCACGGTCAATGGGCCGTTCGCGCGGGTGCGCTTCTTCGCCGCCGGGCTCTTGGGCCGGTAATCGGCCGGCGCCGCACTCATGATCAGGGCGTCCGCAGTGGTGACCACGCTCTGCAACGCGCGCTGCATCTCTTCGGTCGTCTCCACGTGCGTGGTCGCGAGACCGGGGGGCGGCGAGAGCTCGGTCGGGCCCGTGATCAGCAGGACGTCGGCACCCCGCTGCTGCGCCGCTGCGGCGAGCGCGTAGCCCATCCGGCCGCTCGACGGATTCGTGATGACGCGCACGGGGTCGAGATGCTCGCGCGTCGGGCCGGCGGTCACGACCACCCGCTTCCCCGACCATTTGCTCTTGTGCGGATCGCCGAGCAGGCGCTCGGCCGCGGCGAAGATCGCCTCGGGCTCGCTCATCCGGCCGGGCCGCTCGCTCGGCCCCTCGGCGAGCGCGCCGACGTCCGGGCCGATGAATTGCCAGCCGCGCTGGGTGAGGGCCGTGATGTTGGCCGTGGTCGCCGGATTGGCATACATCGCGTCGTTCATCGCCGGTGCGGCGAGCACCGGGCGATCGGTGCGCGCCAGCAGCAGCGCCGTGAGCAGGTCGTCCGCCATCCCCATCGCCGCGCGCGCGAGCAGATGGGCGGTGGCGGGAGCGATGATGACGAGATCGGGATCCTTCGCGAGATCGATGTGCGCGAGCGCCCGGCCCCCCCCCCGTGGTCCCAGAGGGACGTGAGGACGGGGCGTCCGGTCAACGCTTCGAACGTCAGGGGGCGCACGAATTCCGCGGCCGCGGCGGTGAGCACCACATCTACGGTGGCGCCCGCTTCGGTCAGCCGGCGCGCCAGGATACAGCTCTTGTAGCAGGCGATTCCGCCCGACACGCCCAACACGACGTGACGGCCGGGCAACGGCATCAGGCTTCCTGCTGGCGCCGCCGCCGGACCAGGCGGTACTTCAGGCCGCCGCGCACCAGCTCGTCGAAGGCGCGCGTGGTGAGCTTCTCTTCCCAGTCGACCGACCGGTCCCGCGGGAAATCATTCACGTAGCGCGCGAACTTGGCGGCCACGAGCACGCCCAGGTACTTGTTCTGTGTCTGGCCTGCGACTTCTGCCGGTGTCACGATCCGCATGGTTCAGCCTTTCTGTTGGTGCCGTTCATCATATAGACGCTGGGCCTCGTCCTGCAGGCCACGTCCGTAATTGGTGATCCACTCGAAGTCCTTCTTCTCGCGCGTCCTGCCGCGCGTGTCGTCCGCGATGGCGACAACTTGCTGCACCGCCGTCTTCAAGTCGTCGTTGCGGATCCAGCGATCGAACAGGGTCGACTGCTGCAGCTCGTGCTCCGCCCGCTCCAGCCGCCACCGGATCTGCTCGATCGACTCGCTCTTGCGCGAGCGCAACCGCTCCAGCAACACCTTCGGGTCGCTCGGCAAAATGAAGATCGAGACCGAGCGCGGCGCCGGATACTGCTCGCGCACCTGCCGTGCCCCTTCTACCTCGATGTCGAGGAGCACGTGCTTCCCTGACTGCAATACCTTCTCCACCTCGACCTTCGGGGTGCCGTACAGCTCCCCACCGTACTTTGCGTACTCGAGAAACTGCCCGGCGCCCACGCCCTCGAGAAAGTCCGTCTGGGTCTTGAAATGATAATCGACCCCGTCCCGCTCATCCGGCCGCGGCCGCCGCGTCGTCGCCGATACGGAGAAGCCGAATCGATCCGGATGTTGCTCGCGCACGGCCTTCGCGATCGTCGTCTTGCCGCCACCCGATGGTGCGGACAGGACGACTATGCGGGGCCCCCCCGTCACTCCAGGTTCTCCAGCTGCTCCCGAAACTTCTCGAGGTCGCCCTTCATCGCGATCACCGTGTGCGTGATGCGGGCGTCGTTCGCCTTGGAGCCCATCGTATTCACCTCGCGCAGCAGCTCCTGCGCCAGGAACCCGAGCTGCTTCCCCACCGCCTGGTCCGACGCCAGCGCCGCGCGAGCCGCCGCCACGTGCGACCGAAACCGCACCAGCTCCTCCGTGATGTCCAGGCGGTCCGCCAGCAGCGCGATCTCGAGCGCGAGCCGTTGCGCGTCGATCGTGGCGCCTCCGGTCAGCTCCGCCACGGCCTGCTTCAACCGCTCGTGCTCCGCCGTGAGACGCGCCGGCGCCTGCTCTTCGATCGTGCGCGCCGCCGCCTCGAGCGCGGCGAGCCGGGCGTTGAGCTCGGCCGCGAGGGCCTGGCCTTCCCGCTCACGCATCGCGACGACGTCCCGCGCCGCGCGCTCGACCACCGGCTGCACGTCCGACCACTGGACGGGCGGCTCGCTGCCCGCGCCACCGTTCGTTGCCGTCAGGACGTCGGGATGCCTGGCGACGAAGGCCAGGTCGACGCTGCCTTTCAGCTTCAGCTTCTTCTTGAGCTGCTGGGCGGCCGCCACGACCTGCTTGGCACGCGACAGATCGACGGTGACCTCCCGCGCGGCCGCCGGCCCTTCGATCCAGCGTGCCGTCACGGCGACGTGACCACGCTCGAGCAGCTGGCGCAGCCGCTCGCGCATCTCGATCTCGACGCCGCCGAGCTCCGCCGGCAGCTTCAGCTGCGCGTTGAAATAGCGGTGATTGACGGTGCGGATCTCGATGCGCAGCCGTCCGCTTGACACCCGATCTTCGGCCGAACCGAAGCCTGTCATACTGCGTGGCACAGGGTCTTAAATGTAGTCCCGGCCGCCAGCCCTAGTTAGTGAAGAACCAGCGGGCGCCGTATTCCTGGATGCTCTTGGGATAACCCAGGCCCTCCACGTAGCTCGACCGCATGATATTGACGTTCTGCACGCTCCAGAACAGCGTCACGCCGGCGAGCTGCATCTCGATGTTCGTCTCGACGAAGCTCGCGCCCGCCATCGTGCGCTGCGTCGCTCCCTGGCGGCCCCCGAGGCCCCAGCGGCTCCAGGACTCCATCGCGATCTCACCGCGCAACGCGAAGATGCCGCTTTTGAAGACGCGCCAGAACTTCGAGTAGAACGCGGCCGACACGCGCCCGTGCCGCGGCGGCTCGAAATCACCGCCGCCCACCACCGGATCGAAATACCATCCGGAGAGTGCCAGCCCGGGGACGACGGTGACGCGGGCGCGCGCGGCGATGAACCCGGTGAGCGGCGTGGGATTCAGCGAGTCCACGGTTTGAATGCCCTTGGCGAATCCCAGCGGGGCGAACGGGTCACGCCGGCCACGGCCCACCTCGATGGTGAACCGGCGATTCTCGAGACGCAGCCAGCCGGCCATGTCGCGCGCGGTATGCGTCTGGTCGGTCGTCACGAACACCGCCTGGACGTCCTTCTGCCAGGTGACCTCGGCGCGCGCGGACAATCCCAGCGGCAGGGCGAGCCCGGTGGTGCCATAGACCTGCACCCCTTCGCGCTGGGCGCTGTAGAGCCCCTGCCGAAACGCGCCGGCGATGGTAAACGGACGAATCGGTCTCCACCCGCCGCGTGCCTCGAACTGTTGCGGCAGCCCGCCGGCGCCGAACCGGGCCGTCCCGGCGAGCGTGAGCGTGGGCCACACGCGGCTCAATTCGACGATGGCCGTCGAAACGGTGCGTGGCGCGATGGCGGTGTCGTGACTGACGGCACTTGTCGCGACGGTCGTCGTCAGCCGCCACCCGAGGCCATCGTCGCGATCGGCGACGAACAACCGCAGGATGCGGTCGCGCCGCTCCTGGCGCCAGGCATCCACGTTGGGACCCGCGTTGCGGTGCCAGCTCGACGCGGCGAGCTGAAATGACGCTCCCATCCGTCCCCCTGGCGGGACGTAATCCGCCTTGAGCCACAGGTCGCTGGTCCCGAACGACGTCGATGAGCTGTTACTCGGACCCTGGCCGATGCTGCTCCAATCCGCGAGCAGCGCGACGCCGAAGCCCGATCGCGTACGGATCGAGTATCCGGCGCGATAATCGGCGACGTCCTGCTGGCCGGTGACGACGCCGACTTGCGTGCGCGGTGTGGTCGAGCGGTGCCGGGCCGTGACGAGGTACACCTGTAGCGTCGCGGGCAGTACGATCACATCCACGCGCTCGATCGGGGCGAGCGGGATCCGAGCGGGATCGAGGTAGACCGAATCGCGACCCAGCGGCGCGATGGGGACGCCGTCCCAGTAGATCTCGAGCGATGCGGCACCGCGCCCGCCGTACAGTACGATTTCCGCCTGGCCGTACCACCCGCCCCGGGCGACGTAGACACCGGGGATGTGGATGAGCAGATCGCTCAGCGTTCGGGTGCTCGATAACAGGATCGAGTCGACCGTGAACGTATAGCGGGCGCCCGCGGGGAGTGGACCGGGAGCAATCGCGGCCGGCATCGTGGGGAGCAGCATCGCGGCCGTGTCGGGTTTCGTCGTGTCGGCAGCCACGGTCGTGTCGCGCCTGGTCGAATCGACCTGGGCGGCCAGCGCCGCGGGCAGGCAGACCAGGGCGATCAGCCCCGCCCCCCTCCGGATCAGGTGCCGGCGCGTTTTAGCAGGAATTCCGTGAATAGCCGAACACCGATGGCCGTGGGACCCTTCGCGTGGCTCGCGCCTTCCCCTTCGAGGTAGGCGGTCCCGGCGATGTCCAGATGGACCCAGGGGAAGCCGTCCACGAATTCGCGCAGGAACCACGCGCCGGCAATCGTGCCGGCCGCGCGCCCGCCGGAATTCTTGACGTCGGCAACGTCGGATTTCAGCAGGTCGCGATAGTCGTCCCACAGCGGCAACGGCCAGCAGCGCTCACCGGCGCGCTCGCCGGCGTCCCGCACTTCGGCGAGCAGCGCCTCATCGTTGCCGAGCATGCCGATGGCGTGATGCCCGAGTGCGACGACGACCGCGCCGGTGAGCGTGGCGGCATCGATTGCCGCGGCCGGTTTGAAGCGCCGCGCGTACGAGAGCGCGTCGCAGAGAATGAGGCGGCCTTCCGCGTCGGTGTTGATGATCTCGATCGTCTTGCCGAGATGGCTCTTCACGACATCGCCGGGTTTGATCGCCGTACCGGAAGGAAGATTCTCCGTCGCCGGAATCAGCCCCACCACGTTGATCTTCGGTTTGAGGCGCCCCAACGCCTCGAAGGTGCCAAGCACCGCCGTGGCGCCGGACTTGTCGAACTTCATGTCCTCCATGTTCAACGCGGGCTTGATTGAGATGCCGCCCGAATCGAACGTGACCCCTTTGCCGATCAACACCACGGGAGCACCCGATCCACCCGCGTACTCCATCACGATGAACCGCGGTTCTTCGGCACTCCCCTGCGCGACGGCCAGGAGGGCACCCATCCCTTCCTTCTTTATCTGCGCCTTGTCCAGGATGGTGACTTTGAAGCCGTGCGCCGCCGCCAGCTTCTTCGCCTGCTCGGCGAGGTAACTCGGGGTGGCCACGTTGCCCGGCTGCATCTGGAGGTTGCGGGTAAGCAAGTATCCGGCCGCGACCGCGTCGCCGATGCGGCGCCCAGCCTCCGCTTCTTCCTTGTCCGCTGGTTCGACCACCAGCTCGAGGGACTCGACCTCGGGCTTCGGGTCCTCCGGCTGTTTCTTGAGCTCGGTGAACTGCCAGCCACCCTGCGCGGCGCCTTCGATCACCACCTGCGCCAGCTCGGCAGCGCCCAACCCGCCGCGCGCTTCCTTCGCGACCGCCAGCGCGAACGCCTTGGTGCCGAGGCCGCGCGCGCGCTTGGCCGCAATCGCCGCCGCCCGACGCACCGAGCTGCGCGTGACCTCGGCGGGCTTGCCGACGCCGACCAGCAGGATGCGCTGCGCTTTGCCGCCGCCGTAGACGAGCAGGGTCTCGTCCTTCTTTCCTTTATAGTCGCCGATGGCGATGGCGCGCTCGAGGCTCCCCTCCTTGATCGGCGCAGATGCTCCCTGCGCTATGACGATCACGAGCAATGGCGCTTCCAGGTTGGAAAGCGAGTGGGTCGAGATCAGAGTCTTCATGCCAGGTGCTCGATGATCGCGTCGGCAAACGCCGAGGTCGAGACTTCGGTCGCACCGGGCAGCTGACGCGCGAGGTCATAGGTGACGCGCTGCGACGCGATCGCGCCTTCGAGCCCGCGGACAATTGCGCGGGCCACGTCGTCCCATCCCAGCTCTTCGAACATCATCACGCCGGACAGGATCACGCTGCTCGGATTGACTTTGTCCTGTCCCGCGTACTTGGGAGCGGTCCCATGCGTGGCTTCGTACACCGCAAATCCGTCGCCTACATTGCCCCCCGGGGCGAGCCCCAGACCGCCCACCTGGGCCGCCGCGGCGTCCGACAGGTAATCGCCGTTCAGGTTCGGCGCCGCGATCACCGAGTACTCGTCCGGACGCAGCACGAGCTGCTGGAACATCGCGTCGGCGATGCGGTCCTTGATCACGACCTTGCTCACGTCCTCTTTGCGCTTGGCGCCTTCCGCCTCCGTCACCGTCTGCTCGCTGAAGCGCTCCTTCGCGACCTCGTAGCCCCAGTCGCGGAAGCCCCCTTCGGTGAACTTCATGATGTTGCCTTTGTGGACCAGCGTGACGGAGGGGCGCTTGCGTTTGATGGCGTATTGTATCGCCTTCACGATGAGCCGCTGGGAGCCGAATTTGGACATCGGTTTCACGCCGATGGCGCTGCCGTCGCGGATCTTCGCCCCAAAGCGACTGGTGAGGAACTCGATCACGGCGTCGGCTTCCGCGCTGCCGGCTTTGTATTCGATACCCGCATACACGTCTTCGATATTCTCGCGAAAGATCACGACGTCGAGCTTGCGCGGTTCTTTCACGGGCGCAGGCACGCCGGCGAAGTAGCGCACCGGGCGGATGCAGGCGTACAGATCGAGGATCTGCCGCAGCGCGACGTTCAACGAGCGGATCCCGCCACCTACCGGCGTCGTGAGCGGCCCCTTGATCGCCACCCGGTGCTCGCGGATCACGCCGAGCGTCTCTTCGGGCAGCCAGCTGCCGCTCTGATTGAACGCTTTTTCTCCCGCCAGGACCTCGCGCCAGACGATACTGCGCTTGCCGCCCGACGTGCGCGCGACTGCGGCGTCGAACACCTTGGACGCGGCCCGCCAAATGTCCGGGCCCGTGCCGTCACCTTCGATGAACGGGATGATGGGGTGGTCGGGCACGATCCAATGCCCGTCCCGAAAGTCGATTTTTGCACCGACGGTCCCGCCGCGGCGGCCTTCGACCTGTGTTGGCATGGCCCCCATCTTACCACAAAAAGGTGACCTGGCGGAACGGCTTAGGGCTGTACGGGTAATGGCAAAGTATGCGACTATCTAACTCCAATATCATGCGCGCGCTGATCACCCTCGCGATCGGCGGTTGCAATACCGGTTCGCTTTTGACCGGCATCTCCGGGAACGGGGGCGGGGGTGGCGGCGGCGGGGGGGGCAGCACGCCTCCCGTGCTGTCCTTCTTCGTGCAACCCAATACAGCGAACGTCGGTCAGGCCATCTCGCCGCCGGTGGAGGTCCTCGCCCGCGATTCGCTCGGCAATCCCGATTCGGCATTCACCGGCTCGATCACGGTAAGCCTGGCGTCCAACTCCACGGGCGCGTCGCTGAGCGGCGCGACGGCGAGGAGACCTGTAAACGGCATCGCGACCTTCGGGAGCATGGCCGTCAACAAGGCGGGGACCTACACGCTCCAGGCGAGCGCCAGCGGCGCCGCCACCGTGACGAGTTCGGCCTTTTCGATTACGACCGTTACGGAACCATAACGCTGGAAACCGGTCTGTTAGTAGGGGCGCAGCATGCTGCGCCCCTACTGTTTTTCTACGATCTCACAACCGGTAGCCGGCCAACGTCCCGGGCGCCGTCCGCAGGAACAGCATTCCCGCAATATCGTCCACCGCATAGACGGGCTCGCGCTCCTTCCCCAGATCGACGCGCCCCCGCGGCTGCGCGTTGTCCTTGTCGATCTGCAGCAGCACGTTGCCGTTCCCATCGGGTGAGCGCGTCAGCATGAATACCGACGTCGGCGTGGCGAGCGAGGCCTTGAAGCGTTTTGACGCGAGCGACGCTGCCTGGCTCGAGTATCCCTGCAGCTGGGCCCCGCCCTGGGTGTAGGCCGCCGCAAGCTGTCCCGTGATCCGTTTCGCGGTCGTGTCGGTCGCCTGCCGTGAGGCTTGCGCGAACGCGTCGCCGTACGACGAGGCGGCGGCGCCGTAGAGACCGGCGCGGATGGAGTTGATCCGGTAGAGGGCGCGCAACAGGCCGGGGAGCTGCGGTGCGGGATAATAGGCTTGCTGCTTGATCTGCCCGTCGCGTCCGAGCACGACGAGGTTTTGCGACGCGATGAGCGCGATCCCCGCGGGACGGATCTCCAGCGTGGTCGGATCTTCGTTGCCTTGCAGCTTGATCTCGGGGCTCAGCGCGCGATACGTGCCGTCCTGGCGATCGACCGAATACAGCCTGTGATCGCGGCTGGTAAAGATGTACAGCGTGCGCCCATCCACGCCGTGCAGCAGCGCCGCCGATTTCGTGCCCTCGATGGCATCCTTGTACTTCGGCTCGCCGCGCGTCAGATCGATGACGTTGACTTCGCCGTTGGTGGCCGCGTCGGAGCGCGAGACGTAGAGCAGCCCGGCGGGCGTCAGCTCCGCGTACGCGAGCTGCCCCTTGATCTTCACGTCTTTGGGAAGCCGCACGGTCGCCGTGGCGACGTCGAGCACATTCACGAACGTGCGCGACTCGGCATCCACGGCGAGCACCGCGGATCCACCGGTGATGATGGCATTCGTGACGGTGCCGCGCATGCGCAGCGGCTTGGCGGCGATCGTCGTGCCGTCCTCATAGCGCGCGACGTTCAGCCCCGTCCGCCCCACGCCGCTCATGTCCGTCTCCTGGCTCGCGGGGGGCGATTCCGGGAGGATGATGATCCCGCTCGGATGCTCCACGATGTCGTGCACCCAACCGCCGATGATCGAGGGCTTGGCCCACAGGGCCCGGCCGTCAGCGAGGGCGTACGCCATGAGCCGGTTGTCGAACCCCACGTACATGCGATCGGGTCGCCCGAGCGACGGAAAGAGCCGCACGTGATCCGCGAGGTGCCCCGCGCGGATCACGGGCAGGGTCGCGGACCACCGCACCGCGCCCGTGCGGGCGTCGAGCGCCCGGAGGCCCAGCAGCGTGTGGACCACGATGATCTCAGGACCTGCCTGCAGGATTTCCAGCTCGGTGGCGCCGGCCACCGCTCGCGTGAGGCCCTGCATCAACCCGGCCAACCCCCGCTTTGCCGGCCCGCTTTGCTGGAAGAGCGATTCGCTCGCCCAGCGCTGCGCCCCGCTCGTGAGATCGTACAGTGCGACGACCGGGGGCCCGGACGCGCGCCGCCCGTGGACGAGTAGCGTGCCGCTCTGCGGCAGCACGCGGCGCGTGACGACCTGCGTCAGGTTCAGGCGTCGCGAATCGAACAGAACGGTGCCCGTGACCGGATCGAAGATCATCGAGAGACCGGGCTTCGCCGCTTCCATCAGCAGTGATCCCTCGACCATGCGGACACTGTCGACCGGCAGGCCGCCCAGCTCGGGCTTCTGCCAGGCGATCTGGCCCCGCTCGATGTCGACGCCGGCCAGGGCCCCGTCGGTCGAGACGAGGAGCGCGCCGGCGGGGGTGACTTGCTGCCAGCGGATGTCGCCACTGAAGCGCACGGTCCACGCAGGAGCCGCGCCGACTACGGGTGCTTGGGCAGTGACGGCCTGCAACAGGACGAGGAGCGACGCGAATGCCATGGGGCCTCCTGGGGGAGGCACCATATCCCCCCATGGCGGGCCGCCGCGCAAGTGTCTAGGGCACCGGCACAGGGCGGCGAAAGCGAACCTCTAGCGTGCGCTGCGTTTCGATGCGAGGGCCCTGGCCGAAGCGATAGGTCGTGATGGCGGTGAGCGAGTCCTGCAACGCAATGCCGAGGGTAACGTTACGAAAGCGCGTTCGGAATCGCACCTCGAGGACGTTCGTCAGGGCGGATCGCTCCGGTCGCGTCAGCGTGGTCTCGGTGAAGCGTAATCGATACGTGATCGAGTCGAGGTATGCCGCGCCCGCGATGTCGGCTGTGGGAATGCGCGTCGCCGGCTCGAAGTCAATGCGCACCAGCGTCTCTCCTCCCATCGTGTCACGTCCTGCGAGCCGGAAGCAGTGATTCGCGACGAAGCTGGGGTTGCCCAGGTCCTCCAGATCGGCGCTATGGATCAGGAGCACATCGTCGCCCCAGGGACCCCAGCCGCGCTCGACGACGCGGCCGCCCGCATACGGGTGCTCGCGGTTGTCGCTGCTGGAGAGCCACATCCGCTTCGTCATTGGCCGTCCCGTGTCCCCGCGCTGATTCACGTAGCGCACGGTTTGCTCGAGCTGGTAGCGGAACGGGTAGGAGTCGGCGAGCAGCTCGAAGCGGCGTGCGTTTTCCTGGAGCTGATCGAAGACGGCCCGCAACGCGGTATCGCTCGAATCGGGCGGTCCGGGGTTGGTGCACTGCGTCGCAGCGATCGTGACGGGTGGCAGCTCGATCGCGAGGTGGCGTAGTCGGAGCACCAAGGTAGTCGCGCTGTCTGCGCGGACGACGATGGGCGTGTCGAGTGGCGCGTAGCCGATCTGGCGCACACTGAGCACGTAATTCCCCGCTACAATGTCCGGGAATGCAAACGTACCAGTCGCGTTCGTAAATCGCTTGCTCGACGAGGGGATCAGACTGACGATGCTGAAGCCGAGGGGCTGACCGGTTTCGGCGCCGACGACCGTGCCGCGCAGGGCGGGCCCTGGTGCAGCCACGAGCTGAGCAGCGGTAGGCAACAGCAGAAACGTCATCGCCTAGGGATAGGGCGGCACGGTCATGACGGCGTAATTCTGGGTGGCGCGCCAATCGAGCAGTTGTATCAATGCGGGACACGGGCGACTGGTCCCGGTGCACAACCTGCCGTCGAACGTCATGAGGGCTTTCCCGTGGGGATCCATCCGCACCTTTCTCGTGCGCGCCCATTGCTGCTGCATCACGCTCAGCTCCTTGTCGAATATCAGATCCCGTCCCGTTCCGTACTCCGACTTGTCCGGCGCGAACGACAGATACAGCACTCGGCCGTCGGGACCCGCGAGCGCTTCGAGTCGACCCCAGATCCAGCTCGTGTGGCGTTCGCAGCGGCGGACGCCCGAGCCCAGGTCTTCGCACTTTCCCCAAGGGACATTGTCCTGCCTGAGGAGGAACTGCTCGACGCTGTCGAGCTGCATACCCGGGCGCATTCCCCACAGGAAGAAGGGCGATAGAGCCGCCTTGTCGGGGTCGGAACAGGCGAGCAGCAGCGCGGCAATTCCGAGGACGCCAACCGTGCGGGCGAGCATGGTCACCTCCGCGGCGCGGGAGTGGGATACGATGCCCGAGGAGAGAGTCGAACTCTCATGGGGTTGCCCCCGACGGATTTTGAGTCCGTTGCGTCTGCCATTTCGCCACTCGGGCCGGTCTCAGCGCACGAAATATACCCTCAGAAGCTCAGCCGCAGTTGGGCCACGA
>WNFY01023269.1_pt1 | contig 14223 bp, 15 predicted proteins | sample 5400091 | NCBI WGS metagenome assembly WNFY01 (sample SAMN13153364, study PRJNA577476) | soil metagenome | isolation source: 60 cm soil or saprolite under grassland replicate 1 | place: USA:California | collected 2016-06-15 | reverse complement strand
TTCCTTTTCACAGATATCGAAGACAGTATCAATCTGGATGATCAAACCTTTGAGAAAGAATATAATATGGGTCGTGCTCTTACTTTAGAACAAGCGATTGCTCTTGCATTACGGAGTGCCGCATAATTTACATTACTTTCTATTTGAATTCCTTCAAATCTATATACAAAGTAAAGTTGTTTATGAGACAAGCGATAGACAAATAGATGTCCTCCAACCCTTATCAATATCAAGCTGCTATTCTAGATTTTCAATCGGCGCGCCGCCGCGCTTCGATACAAGACATTCTGGCGCGCCTGCGTGGCGAATCCACCCAGTTGCTTTCTTATGAAGAGGTGGCCGAGAAATTGAAACTTCGTGTCCGCGCCGAACGTGGGACAAAGAATATTCCGCTGGATTCTATTATAGGCAGTGTGGGGCGTTATACTGATTTCACACGAACTTTTCTTCCGCGCCGTAACGAGGATCGAGAGCGCTGGGCGCGCGTCAAAGCTGCAACCGAAGAAGGTCTTGGATTGCCTCCGATTGAGGTTTATCAGGTGGGAGAAGTTTATTTTGTGATCGATGGGAATCACCGCGTCTCGATTGCCCGGCAACTGGGATCGAAGGCCATTGAGGCGCACGTGATCGAAGTCAAGACGAACATTCCGCTGACGCCCGAGGTCCAACCGGATGATTTGATCATCAAAGCAGAATATGCTGACTTTCTAGATGTCACTCGCATTATGGACTTGCGTCCTAATGTGGATTTGAGTGTGACGATCCCGGGACAATATGAAAAATTAATGGAACGAATCTGTTCTGAAGAATGTCTGGTGGAACAGGATGGTACTAGTGAATTCGTGTCTCAAGCCGTAGAGGATTGGTACGATAACACATACCTGCCTCTCGCCGAGACGATTCGCGACCGCGGGTTGTTGCGCTGGTTTCCGGGTCGCACAATCACAGATCTTTACGTTTGGATCTCAGAAAACCGTTCTGCCCTGGAGAGGGAGCTTGGGTGGGAGATCCAATCGGATATCGCCGCGACCGATCTGATATTGGAAAGAGCCGTTCAATCCGAGCCAGGCAGTTGGCGCAAGGCGCGAACCGCCTCCCGTTATACCGATCATCTCTTCAACGACATTCTTGTTCCTTTGAGCGGCGACGAAAAAAGTTGGTCTTCGCTTGAACAAGCGATCATGATTGCACAACGGGAAAATGCCAGCATTCATGGCTTGCATATTGTTGATACGAAAGAAAAAATGCAAAGCCCCGAGGCGCTGGATGTGCAAAGACATTTCAATCAAAGATGTATCAATGCAAATGTGCATGGAAACCTTGCCATTGAAGCTGGCGAGATCACGGGAAAAATCAAGGAACGCGCGGCTGTGACGGATTTGATCGTTTTGAAAATTGAACATCCTCCAATGAGAGGTTTATCAAGCTTCACGTCGCCATTTCGAACAATCATTACGGCTTCATCCAGCCCTGTCTTGGGTGTTCCTGAACACGCGAGAGAATTCCAGCGCGCGCTATTAGCTTACGACGGAAGTCCCCTGGCAAAGGAAGCTTTATTTGTCGCGACCTATTTTGCTGAAATGTGGAAAACAGAGCTGATTGTATTCACCGCGCTGGATGGTACAAGAGTGCCCGCAGATGTGCAGGATTATGTGCGGCGCTATCTTGAACTCCATGAAGTGGAGGCGAAATATTTTACGAGCGAACTAAGTGCGAGGGATCGCCTGAGGAATATGGTCGAAGATTACGAGATAGATTTGGTACTGCTAGGCAGCTATGGGGCTTCAGCATTTCGGCAGATATTTATTGGCAGCACAGTCGATACCATGTTGCGCGATTCACACGTCCCTGTTTTTATTTGCCGCTGAGAAACCGTTCTCGCGCGGGGATGCATAGTTTGTTGATTTTGATATACTACTCTCACTTCAATTCATAAGGAGTTCATATGACCATCTCGGCACCACGTTGGGATCTCTCCAACGTTTATCCATCTTTGGAATCAGACGAATTCAAAGCCGCTGTGCAAAGCTACAAAAAACAGGTCGCGGCTCTCCAAAAATTCTTCAAAAATACACTCAGCAAGACAGATGCAAAAACCAAAGCCAGGGAATTGGCGCCGCTGGTCGGCAAAGCGATTGACCAGATCAACAAAAAACCGAAACTCGATAAGATCATGGAACACAGTTCCTCTGCCGCGGCTCATGAGTTCATGCTCCACGAAGCCGCCGAACAAAGCAAATATCTGATGAGCGATGCAGAGGAAGCGCTCGCCGCCGAGTTATCCTTGAGCGGTGGAAATGCCTTTGGCAAATTGCAGGGGACAGTCACCTCGCAGCTTTCCGTGGACTTTGAATTGGACGGCAAAACCGAAAAGTTACCGATGCCGGCACTGATCAACCTGCGGTCTCATCCGGACGAAGCGACTCGTCGGCGCGCCTATGATGCGGAGAACCAGGCTTGGGTCACAGTGCAGGAAACACTGGCAGCCTGTTTGAATGGCGTCAAAGGGGAAACGAACACCCTGGATAAAAAACGCGGACGAAAAGATGCGATCCACGCCTCGCTTGAGGCGGCGCGCATGGACCGCAAGACTCTCAATGCGATGCTCTCCGCTATGAAAGATTCATTCCCCATGTTCCGGGACTATTTCCATGCTAAGGCAAAAAAGCTGGGTAAAGAAAAGCTTGCCTGGTGGGATGTATTCGCTCCCATGGGCAGGACCGATAAAGTTTATTCGTTCGAAGAAGCACGCGATTTCATCCTCGAGAATTTTGGAAAGTTCTCGCCAGACTTGGCTACATTTGCCAGGCGCGCCTTCGATAACAACTGGATCGATGCGGAACAACGCGATGGCAAGCGCGGCGGCGCGTTCTGCATGAGAGTACAGAATGTGAAGGAAAGCCGCGTCCTTTCCAACTTCGATGGTTCGTTGGATCAGGTCAGCACGCTGGCACATGAGTTGGGTCATGCCTTCCATAATGAGTGTGCGTATAAGGCAGCTAAAACATACCTGCAACAAATGACACCCATGACTCTGGCTGAGACAGCTTCCACGATGTGCGAAACGATTGTCACCGAAGCGGTTCTCGCAACCACGCAAGACCCGCAGGAAGAACTGGCAGTACTCGAAGCGCAGATCCAGGGAGCCGCTCAAGTCGTTGTGGATATTTATTCCCGCTATCTCTTTGAGAAGGAAGTCTTCGAGCGCCGCGAGCAATCCGAACTTTCCGCAGATGATTTCAACGACATCATGGAGCGCGCTCAAAAAGAAACCTATGGCGATGGACTCGATGAACGTTACTTGCAAAAGTTTATGTGGACCTGGAAGCCACATTATTATTCGCCAGGTTTGTCGTTCTATAATTATCCCTACGCGTTCGGTCTGCTGTTTGCAACAGGCTTGTACGCGATCTATCAGCAACGCGGCGAGTCATTTGTAGAAGATTACAAGAACCTGCTCGCCTCCACCGGCGAAGAGACGGCTGCAAAACTTGCCAAACGCTTCGGCATTGACATCACCAAGCGCAAGTTCTGGGATGACAGCCTCGCCATCATTGGTAAGCGCATAGAGCGATATTGCGAGTTGTGAGAGCAGTAGAGAGGTAAACATGTAAATACGTATGTACCCCGCACGCCGCATAGAACATTTAGGAGAAGCGTGCGGGGTGTACCGGTTTACTTCTTACTAACATGCACAAAAACAAGCTTATTTTCCCGCTAATAGTTTTACTTCTTGCCACATTGGCTTGCAACTTCGTCGCGCCAACACAGGCGCCGCAGGTTACTTCTACACCGCTTATTTCATCGACTTCTCTGCCCCTAACTGTCATCGTCGAGCCAACATCGTCGACTCAACAAGATAATCTCCCGCTTAACGAGGCGGCTGTTCCACGCGTTCCCGTGGAACAAGCGAAAGTTGCGTTGGATACTGGTGCGGCAATTGTTGTCGATGTGCGAGATGCAGAATCCTATCAGGCGAAACATATCAAAGGTGCGATTTCCTGGCTTGATGCGGGGTATCCGGTAGAACCATGAGAAACGTAAACAAGTAAAAATGAAAACAGGTACACAAGGATACATGTATACCTGTTTACTTTTTTCCCTATGACAATTCTCTCCATTGACCACGTGCAAATTGCGATGCCTGTTGGCGAGGAAGATAAGGCACGCGCGTTCTATGTCAGTGTGTTGGGATTTGTTGAAATCCCCAAACCTGCCGAACTTGCCAAGCGTGGTGGTGCCTGGTTCCAATCGCAAAACGTACAACTTCACCTCGGCGTCGAAGCGGATTTCAAACCGGCGCGCAAAGCCCATCCCGCTTTTCTGGTCAGTGACTTGGATTCGTTGATCACCAGAGTTCAGAATGCCGGATATGAGACTGACACATCCCAACCGCCGTTGGATGGGTATAAGCGCGCGCATGTCTTTGATCCATTTGGGAATCGAATTGAATTGATGGAAAAGTTATGACAGCACCTCTTGTTACCCCTTGGGCTGATTCTGCTCCTCCAACTCAATCTACGCTTTGGCGACTCATGTCTGACGAGGGATTAAGTCCTTACGCATGGTCGAATGGTCCACATGATGTGTACGCGGCACACTCGCATTCCTATGACAAGGTCATTTATATTGTGCATGGCAGCATCACCTTTGGACTCTCCGAGCTTGGGCAACAACTCAAGTTAAAGGCAGGTGACAGACTCGACCTGCCGGCGGGCACCGTCCATGATGCAATTGTCGGTTCGCAGGGCGTTGTCTGTTTGGAAGCACACAAGTGAAGCCGCCTGCCCTGCACGTTACGATGTTTACCATAACAGCCATGATGGCATTCGCATCCAATTCGTTATTGAACAGACTCGCTCTGGGGCGGGAAACAATTGACGCAGTAAGCTATACAACGATACGCTTGATATCAGGCGCGGCCATGTTATTTCTGATTGCCTTCCTGCAAAAGGAAAACGGAAAGGATTTTCTGCGCGGCAGTTGGATCTCTGCCGCGTGCCTGTTTCTATATGCCATTGCGTTTTCCCTTGCCTATCTCAGCCTTACCACGGGCACGGGAGCATTGATCCTGTTTGGCAGCGTGCAGATGACCATGTTGATCATTGCGTTGAGAAGCGGCGAACGCCCACATATTCTGGAGTGGCTCGGACTGTTCCTGGCGCTGGGTGGACTGGTGTACTTGGTGTTTCCAGGACTGAGCGCGCCTGCGCCGTTGGGCTCAGCACTTATGACGGTTGCGGGGATCGCCTGGGGCTTTTATTCCATTCGTGGACGCGGCTCACAATATCCGCTGGTAAGCACAGCAGGGAACTTCCTTTATGCGGTCCCGATGATTTTGATCGCCCGATTGATCTCGATTCAACATATTTGATTGCTGGAGCCCTAATACTGGGAGGCATCGCCCTGGCAGTTTCCAGCCGCGTGAAAAATCCTGATGTACGTTTCGCAAAGCGGAAATAGATCTCCAACATAAATAAAAAGACGTGCCATTGCTGACGCGTCTTTTTACTTCTTACCTTTTACTTGCTAAAAATTACCAGGTGGCGTTCAACCAGCCACGCAATTCCATCGCCCTGACCACGCGAGAGATCGCGACCATGTACGCGGCATCGCGCATATAGACGCCTTCTTTTTCGGCGGTCTCGAGAACACCATGGAATGCATTGGTCATCTTGGTGTCGAGTCTCTCGAGCACTTCATCCTTGGTCCAGTAGTAGTTCATATCGTTCTGAACCTGTTCGAAGTACGAAGTTGTCACGCCACCAGCATTGCAGAGGAAGTCTGGGATATTGAAGATCTTGTTCGACTTGAAGAATTCATCTGCCTCAGGTGTACAGGGTCCGTTCGCGCCTTCGGCAACGAGGCGGACGCGGCTCGACATCTTCTGGATCGTCTCGCCATTGACATGACCTTCGATCGCGGCCGGGATCAATACATCGGCTTCCTTGCTGATCCAGGCATCGCCATCTTCGATCACGTAACCAGCTTCTTCAGCGGCTTTCTTATCGATGGTCCCATACTGATCAACGATCGTCAGCAGGAAGCGAGGATCAACACCCTGTTTGTGGCTGTAGGTGAAAGATTTCTTCTCATGGCGGTCCCAGCAAGATACACAGGCGACCTTGCCACCGAGTTGTTCTATAAAACCAATCGCGGCATATTGTGCTACATTACCGAAGCCTTCGATCGCGGCGACGGATTTCTTGGAATCCATCTTGAGGTGTTTCAGGGCTTCGCGGACGGTATAGATCACGCCATAGCCTGTCGCTTCGGTGCGGCCTTCAGATCCACCACCACCCAGCGGCTTACCAGTGAATACACCCGGAGTGTACTTGCCGACGAGGCGGGAATATTCGTCCATCATCCAGCCCATCATCTGCGGAGTGGTTCCAACGTCAGGAGCCGGCACATCATTGCGTGGACCGATGTTCTTCCACATCACACCCACCCAACCGCGGCAGATCTGCTCTTTTTCATTGGTAGATAACGCGGAAGGATCACAGATGACGCCACCTTTGCCGCCGCCCAGGGGAATATCCGCTACGGCGCATTTCCAGGTCATCCACGTGGCAAGAGCGCGCACGGTATCGAACGTCTCAGCGGGGTGGAAGCGGATACCGCCCTTGTTGGGACCGCGCGCGTCATTGTGCTGAACGCGGAATCCCTGGAAGACGCAGACGCTTCCGTCATCCATGCGGATGGGAATGCGGAATGAATATTCACGCATGGGCCAGCGCAAAACTTCGCGAACGCCGGAGGCGAGCTTTAATAGCTCGGCGACTCCATCGAATTGTTTCTGCGCCATTTCAAAAGCATTGATTTGTCCTGACATCGAGTTTCTCCTATTACAGTATTACAGGGTTTTGGGTTTAGAGAAAATATAAGCGGGCATCCCAGGACGGGAGCCCGCTTTCACTTCGGGTTATGTAGAACACAGTTTCATGGAAACTACTCATTAATTGTCTTACATCTTAAGGTTATCACGAGAATTAGATACTCGTCAATATGACTAAAATCAGCTAATAGTATGAAAAAACCAGACTTTCGTCTGGTTTTTCTTTTGCTTATTCGAAGTTATCTTCGTCCGTTTCGTCATCCCCTTTATCGATTTCATATTCCACTTTGTCGTGATCGAGATAAACCCATAAAAGGAGTACATGTCCATCGGGCGTGTCTACGTTGCGAGCGGCTAGGATGGGAGCTGCCTGTTCCACACCCATTTCATTGCGATAATGCAGGTGAATGGGCGATTTTGAACTCCAGGCTCGATAGCAGCGCTCTACGAGAGCCGGACCGTTATAGGTCCGCAAGCGGGTCAGCGCGGGAACCAAGAGCCGCGAACTTTCATTCAAACCCAATGCCCAGCCGTCACTTACGGCTTCAAAAACAGGAGGGGGACCTTCAATAATTGTAATTTTTTCGTCCATAGTGTTGCCAATATATCATAAAAGGCTCTTTTAAAACCTTGCGAATGGATGACCGTTACCCGACATTTTGCTAAGGATTCTGGGCATCCGCCTCTGCCGGGAAGTCAGACTGCTTTGGTTTCTTCTGCGTTATCCCGGCTCACGCGTTTTGCGTATATTCTTAAGACGGAAATTTCCATCTTTTGTTTCATTAGAACGCCCGTCAAGAGGTTTCATTACCAAGTTGTTATGTGCTAAGCTTGCATTCATACTTTGGCATAGGTATACTAGTACCGCAACAATTTGTACGGTCGAGTTTATTGCTATTGAAAGGTCACAAAGCTGCGGCACCAGGAACATTATGCAACCGGAAAAAATTGGCATCTACGAAGTCAAAGACGAGTTGGGCCGCGGCGGAATGGCAACGGTCTATCGAGCTTACGATCCTCGCTTCGAGCGCGAGGTCGCCGTCAAAGTCCTTCCCAGTGAGTTGCTTCACGCTGACCCGCAGTTCCGTCTGCGTTTTGAGCGGGAAGCAAAGATTATCGCCCAGCTTGAACATTCTGCCATTGTTCCGGTTTATGATGTCGGGGAAGCGGATGGGCAACCTTTCTTCGTGATGCGCTATATGAACGGGGGATCGTTATCCGATCGAATCAAAGCCGGCGTGATGAGTGTGGAAGAAGCCGCTCGAATCCTCGGCCTTATCGCCCCCGGACTCGATGAAGCACACTCCAAAGGAATCGTCCATCGCGATATCAAACCTAGCAACATCCTCTTCGATAAGAGAAATATTCCTTATATTTCCGATTTCGGCATAGCCAAGTTGTCGCAGGCACAATCGGGAAATGTGACCGGCAGTGCGATTATCGGTACGCCGGCTTACATGGCGCCCGAACAGGCACAAGGCAATGAAATCGACGGGCGAGCAGATATCTACGCATTAGGCATCATTCTTTATGAGATGGTCACCGGCAGGCAGCCGTATGAAGCCGATACGCCGATGGCAGTTGCGATCAAACACATTACCGATCCGGTGCCACACATCCTCGAAGCGAATCCCAAGCTTCCCGAAGGCATGGAGACTATCATTCAAACGGCAATGGCAAAGGACAAGACAGATCGTTATTCCAGCGCCGTGGAAATGACAGATGCCGTACATGATCTCACGCGCAATAATCCGACACAATTGCGAACGAAGATATCAATACCCACAGCAAAAGGAACAGTTGTCAGTCAGAAGAAAGTCGCGCCACAGAAGAAAGCATTCAGTCCATTAGTAGTGATCCTTCCGATCCTCGCGATCATTTTCCTTGCGGGAGGCGCGTTCGCCCTGAAAGCTGTCTTTTCCAACAGTGGCAACCGTCCGCCCGCGACCGAGCCGGTTGTTGTCAGCAATTCCACAACTGCGCCTCTTCCGACAGATACTTCTGTTCCGACAATTGCTATTACCGATACGGTTGCTCCTCCGGTTGCAACTGCTACTCAATCCCTACCCGCAGATACAGCCATAGCCGCCGCGCCGTTATTCTCTACCGTCGGCGGCGCGGATAAGATTGCCTTCGTTGCCAACAATGAAATCTGGCTCATCAATGTAGATGGAACTGAACTCAAACAACTCACGAACGATGGGGCGACCAAGAATGATCTGCAGTGGCTCGACCGGGATACAATCCTTTTCTTAAGCGGCTTGACTGTGAAGTTTTATAAGCTCAGCACTGAGACAGTTGACACGATCACCAGTTTTCCTTCTGCAGCATCTTTGAATGCCTTCCGTGTTTCGCACGATGGCAAACAAGTGATGATTGCCGTGAACAACGAGATTTTTGTTGTGCCTTTCGATCTCGAAACGATGAAGACGGTCAAAACACGCGGCAGCCTATTTGCGTTGAAGGGTGCCTGTATTCTCCCCACAGGAAAGACCAAGGCTGCACTACAAGTGGTGGAAGCTCGCTGGTCTGCGGATGACAAACTGGTCGCCTGGCTGTTCAAAGGCGTCGATGCGGGAAATTCCGGTTTGCAAGCAGAGCAGGTGGATGTGCTGGATGTTACAAGCTGCAAACCGGAGACGATCAAAGTCCTGGAAAACTTCCCCGGTTCACATTTCAATCCGACAGGATATCAAAACCGCGAGATGCCTGATTTCGATTGGGATGGCGCCGATCTGTTCGTATTCAACACGTCGAGACGGAACAACGGCTGGGGTGAGCTGTATATGTATAACTGGAAAACACATAAAGCGAATTTGGTCAATCCCATTGGTGGAAACTGTTGCTATCGGGATGCACGCTGGAGTCCGGACGGCACGTATCTTGTTTTTGCTTTCCAGGATATCGGACTTGGCGCGCAAGCTCCAACAGTTTTATATTACATCCAAGCCGGAGAATTAGGCACAGGTGCAAACTTCAAACCTCTGCCATTGGATCCTGGCTTTTTCAAGAATGTCAAAGAAGCACCGCAGCCTGCATTGCGCCCTGCCCAATAACAAAAATTCTGGAGCGTCACTGCTCCAGAATTTTTTTAACGAGCCCAGGTCCCCAATAAACCAGTCCCGTGTACATTTGAATTAAGGTGGCGCCCATCTCCAATCTCCGTTTTGCATCGTTGGGATTCATGATTCCACCCACGCTGACAACATCGAGCGCGTCATCCAATTCTGCGACGCTAAGATCAGGTGCAAGTTTCACCAAAAGTGGAATTCGTTTCTCTAATTTCTTCTCTTCCAGTTTGCGTTGTGCATCTAGTTCCGTGAGCAAACTTTCCAACGCGAGGCGGCCCTGCAGCTGGCGGAGTCCTACTGTATTGGGCGAGCTGATATTGATCGCCAGATAATCGCCATAGGGGGCAAAGTTTTGCAACAACTCCAAATAATCGAGCACAGCTTCTTCGTTGGGCGTGTCTTTGTTTTTGCCGAGATTGATTCCAAGAATCAAATCGCCTTTTTGAATCATGCGCGGCGTTATCTTTTTGGAGAATGGAACAAAACCGAAAAACTTTTCCAGCAAGCCTTCTCTTAAATAGGGATTGAGTTGTCGCTGCACAAACTCGGAGCCGCGGCTGGGAAATCCGAGGCGGTTGATTACCGCTTCATCTTCCGGGAGGCGGAATACACGCGGAGGCGGATTCCCCGGCTGAGGCTTGGGCGTGACCGTTCCCACTTCCACATGACCAAAACCTAACGCGGCGAGTCCTTTGATCGCAAGGGCATCTTTGTCATATCCTGCGGCAAGTCCAACTGGATTCTTGAACGTTAGCCCAAACGCCTGGACAGGTTTTGATGGAGGTTTATAAAGTTGCGTGAGTATCCATTTCGAAAACCGAATATTTCCGGCGAGGCGCACCAACTGCAACGTAAGATCATGCGCGGTTTCAGGTTGGAGGCGAAAGATAAGAGGGCGAAGATATCGGTACATTAATCGAATACCGTTGGGCGATTAGGATTTTCAAGATGAGCAAAGACTTCTCGAATCATATCTTCATTCGTGCGAAAACTCGAGAGCGGAGGCAGATTCTGAGGATCGAAGAAATCCACTGCCAGTGTTTCATAACTGGTTTGTGGTTCACCGCCAACAAGCTCACACAAGAAGATAATCTTGAAGGCGTGAAAAAATTCCATGGGTTCAATTCGATTGGCATCCATCACAGCAACCACTTTTTTCGCTTTGACTCGATATCCGCTCTCCTCCCACACTTCCCGTTCTGCCACCGAGGCGGGTGCGTTGCCCAAATCTGCCCAGCCACCGGGCATCGCCCAGCGTTCATCCATCCGTTCCTGGATGAGCAGAATTTTTCCTTCATGGACCACTGCACCGCGCACGTCGATCTTCGGCGTGATGTATCCTGCCTGCATCGTAAAACTTTTTAGGATCGCTTCTTTCTCCAGTTCCGATTGATTTTCGATCATCTCGGCGGCGATTTCCTGTAAACGTTTATATCGCTGAATATCGAATTCATTTTTGCTATAGGTCAGCCCTGCCTGGCTCAGAGAAAAAATTTCCTGTGCCCAATCTACCCACTTTGGATGTTTTGCGTTCATGCGCCACTCACTTCCACAACTTCTTTCCTGTCTGCCTGAGCAATACGGTTCAAATAAAAATCCTGTCGTGATAATCCCGATTGGTCTCTCAAGTCGTAAAGTTCTTTTCTGGAGGATCTGTCATTTGCCGGTATGTTCAGCTCCTGTTTCACAGCGATTCCCGTGACCTGATGAATAGAATCAACGATACGTTGCTTGTGCCCAAAAAGCAATTCATCCGGTATTTGACCAAAAGGGAAATAGGCAACTTCAATAGTTTCTCCGGGTTGCGTTTTTAATTCGCCGCCAACCGGCTCTGCCGCAAAAAGGATGGCGTGCATATCGTTCCACATGCCACCAATTCGCGAATAGACTCCCACCAAACGCGTCAGTTCCACATCAAGACCTGTTTCTTCCTTTGCCTCTCGAATCGCGGCTTCGGCGAGCGCCTCACCGTCTTCCACGCCACCACCGGGTAGGCACCAAACTTCAAAGTCTTCACGCCTGGTGAGGAGTATTTTGTCATCATGGATGACAGCGACGATTGCAGCGACTGCTGGCATTATTTCATCCTTCCATTCTTGGAAAATCTTGTCAGTGTTTCGATCATAGGTATTACATATCTGAGGCGCTTATTTGTTTCCGCAAGGCTGTTCTCACGCTCCTGCTTGAGTTCCAGTGCGTCGCGCGAGAAGATAAATGGATCTTCCCACGACAGCCAATCTACATCACAAGTTTTGATATTGTCCTGCATATAAAAGATCATCTCAGCGACCATGCTCAAATCCGGATTCTTCACCAGCGGCATGATCTCACGCAGTTGTCTCGCCTGAACTGCAATGTGACACCAGCCATAATCCAGTTCTTTGCCGAAGAGATTCTTTCCAACCTTCGTAACGATGCCTTCGAGTTCGCGATAATTCTGCGGATGAGTCTCCCAGGCAAGTTGTGAACGTTGAAAAATAAGAGGCACATCATTCACGGTAAGCGAGTCGATATCAGCGAGAAACGAAATTCGATATTCGCCTTCGAGAGCAAATGCCATGCGATCTAAATAGCAGAGATGAACGATTTGCTCTGGGTTTGCTGCTTCTGCTGCGCGCTGATAAAGATAAGCGAAGTGTTCCCCGATCTGCATTTCACGGTCGACCGGAAAGATCGTGAAGAAATCGTCAGATTGCAACTTCTCGATATGTTCTACTTGCTGAAGCGTGGAAAGAGGCGGGGCAATGTAGGCGCGATCGAAATGTTCTTTCAAATCGGGCAAGATGATCTGCAAACGATGGAACATGGTCTCATCGGGATCGTTGAAGGGAAACGCGATGGCTGGCTTCATTTATTATTCTTTTCGTTGCCCGCTTTTGATCAGGAAATATTGGACGATTTCCTCTTCAGGATGAAGAATATTCATGAGCGCGAACATCGCTGCCAGTTCCCCGCGATGATGCGTGTTGTGATTCGGCGGCTGGACTGCCATTTGCCATAGAGGCAAAGTAAACGTTTCCCCTTTGGGATTGGTATATGTGATTTCTCGTTGCAGTGACTCTTCTGTTTGACTGGCAATAAAGTCTCGCATATTTTTTTCGATATCCACCCAAACCTCACGAATCGAGATGGCATTCGGGAAATCTTTAGGATTGAGCAATGTCCCTTTTTCGCCGCGCCAGCGTTGGGGCCACATCCGCTCCGAACTCATCATGTGTACTAACACGGCATGTACGCTATCCCAGCTATGTCCCTGTTTGCGGAAAAGTTGTTCCTCGGTAAGAGAGTCAGCAACCGCGAGATAGCGTTTATTTGCCCAATAATTGTATTCATAAAGTTCTTGCAAATACTCTTTGAGAAGCATCCTCGCTCCTTATTTGGAAAAGACCAAACAATAGCTGTGATTATAGCCGTAGCCATAGCGATCCCAACCGATAATCACTTCGCCTTCGAAATGAAGAACCTTCAAAACTTCGCGGGCGATATCCCATGCCAGCGTGGTGACATGTCCCTGCTTTTTCAAGTTTGCCGCTTCAATGACCACATGACCGGAGGGATTCAATTTCTGCGCGACCTGTGAAAAGATATTTCCCATTTCTTTTAAATAGGAAGGATAGTCGAATCCTTTTTGGCGGTAATCGACAAAAGGATTCTCGCTGTCCTGTTCATTTGTATAGGGCGGAGAGGTCAGACAGAGATCGAAATTAGGCAGGTCATATTTCAGGAGATGACGAGAGTCGCCTTGGATCAAGCGCTCTGGATGAGCGATCGATTCGTGGATGTAATCTGCTTTTGGTTGGCTGTATTCGATGCCATATCCGACTCGACCTAATTCCTCTGCAACCGACAGCGTTGTCCCAAAGCCCGCAAACGGATCAAAGACGACTTGGCCTTCGCTTGTAAACTTCTGGATGAAGTGCTCCAACATATTCTCTGAAGCGCGCACATCTTCGTGACGAAATCTGGAGGGCAGAACAGTTTTATTTTCCCGCGTGAACTGCAGCCAAGTCTGTGCGATTTTCTCCGGCTTGGCATCCCGGTTGGCTTTGTTTGCATATTTCAATTGTTGCGTCAAGGCACTTTGTCCGCGTCGTTTCACTCTACCTCCGAAATTCGTTTCCAGGTTGGAAGGTTTAAAGGTTGGAGGTTTGAACGTTCTAACTTTTCAACCTGCAACTTTCGAACCGCCTTTCTTCAACATCTCGATCGTTTTGACGATTCGGTTCTGGAGCGTTTCTTCTTTTTTCGCTTCCTCCACCCAGCGCACATATTCCTTCTGATGAGTATAGGAAAGCTTGTCGAAGAACGCTTTTG
>WNFY01015745.1_pt1 | contig 14225 bp, 12 predicted proteins | sample 5400091 | NCBI WGS metagenome assembly WNFY01 (sample SAMN13153364, study PRJNA577476) | soil metagenome | isolation source: 60 cm soil or saprolite under grassland replicate 1 | place: USA:California | collected 2016-06-15 | reverse complement strand
CCGTGCGCGCCGAGCTCCCGCGACAGGGCCCCCAGCGCGAGGTCCACCGCGCGATCGTGGTCGAGAGAGGCGGTGATGCGCTGGCACGTCTCGAAGAGGCGCAGGTGCGAGCGGAGCACCTTGTTCTCGGCGAGCAGCGCGCGCGCCGAGACGCACTTCTGGACCGCGACCTGGAGCGCCTCGGGTGTGACCGGCTTCACGAGGTAGTCGCTGGCGCCGGACTTCATGGCGCGCACGGCCGGGTCGACGCGGTCGAGCGCGGTGATGACGATCGCCTCGATGTTCGGGTCGAGCCGCTTCGCCTCACCGAGCAGCTCGAGACCGTCCGCCCCGGGCAGGATGATGTCCGTGATGAGCAGGTCGAAGCGGCGACGGCGGAGCTCCTCCAGCGCCGCGTCCGCCGTGTCTGCGACCTGCACCTCGTACCCGGCCTGCCGCAGGTAGTCGGAGTAGACGGTGCGCGCGAACCGCTCGTCATCGACGAGGAGCACCGCGGCGGTCATGGCGTTTGTATATCATGCCGCCATGGAGTCCCTCCCTGCCGAGCGGAAGGCGCTCCTCTTTTCGGCGGGGGGAGTGCGCCTCGCGTTGCGGCTGTCGCAGGTGCGCGAGATCGTGGACGTGCCGGAGGACGCGGGCGAGGTGACCTTCCGGGGGACCGCCGTCCCCGGGCTGCCGGTCGCCATGGCCCTCGGCCTGACCGGCGGGCGCACGCGTTTCGGGCTCGTCACCGAGACGACGCCTCGCGTCGCGCTGCGAGTCGAGGCCATTCACGGCATCATCGAGCTGTCATCGGCGGAGGTCTTCCAGCTGCCCGCGCGTACGCTCCTGCCGCAGCCCGCTCCGTTTCAGGGTGCCGTCGTGAGCGGAGGCGCCATCGCCCTCGAGCTCGCCGTGTCCTCGCTCGGGTGGGTGCCCATCGAGCCGGCGAGCGAGCTTCCCGGCCCGCCCCCGGAGCTCGACTTCCCGCTCGGACGCGAGCTCCTCTTCACCCGCGGCGCCCGCACCTACGCCGTCCCTGTCCATCTGCTCGCTCAGGTCCTCGACCATCCGTGCGTCTACGGGGTCCCGCTCGCGCCGTCGGCGCATCGGGGCTTGCTGTACCACGGGCGCGCCATCCACCCGGTCTTCGACGTGGGCGTGCTCTACGGCGAGCGCGCCGGAGAAGAGGTCGCTTCCGCCCTGCTCGTGGAGGCGGGTGGGAACGCCATCGCGGTGCTCGCCGATCGCATCCTCGCGGCAGGCGACGGGGGGGCTCGCGAGGTGTCGCGGCCGAGCTGGGACGCGCTCTTCCCGGGCCCGTGAGCGCGACGTCCCGACGCGCCGAAGCTCGCGGCAAACCTTGACATTCAGACAATCCAGGCGTTACTGCTGACGGACCACTCTCCTCGGGAAAACCATGCCCAAGCATCTTCTCCTCGCGGATGATTCCATCACGATCCAGAAGGTCGTGGGCATCACGTTCGCGGGCGAAGAATTCAAGATCACGGCCGTCGACAACGGCGAGGACGCGATCGCGCGCGCCCGCGAGCTGCGTCCGGACGTGATCCTCGCCGACGTCATGATGCCGAGGAAGAACGGCTACGAGGTGTGCGAGGCGGTGAAGGGCGACCCCTCCCTGAAGCACATCCCGGTGCTGCTCCTCGCCGGGACCTTCGAGGCCTTCGACGAGTCGCGCGCTCGCGCAGCCCATGCGGACGGCCACATCGCCAAGCCGTTCGAGAGCCAGGCGCTCATCACGAAGGTGAAGGAGCTCGTCTCGGGCGCGCCGATCCAGGCCTCCGCCGCGCCGAGTGCGTCGCAGGCCACCGCGCCGGTCCAGCCGCGTGCGGCCGCGGTCGGCCCCATGCAGTCGGCCGCGGCGGGGAAGGCGCCCGCCGCAGCGCCGCCTTCGGCCACGTCGCGCCCTGCGCCCTCCGGGCCCGGAGCTCCGTCGGGCCGTCCGCCAATGACCGCGCCGCCGCCCGGTCGTCCCCCGATGGCGGGGCCACCGGCCGGGTTGCGACCAGGGATGGTGCCCGGAGCGTCGCCGCCCCGGTCGGGTATGCCGCCGGCTGGGATGATGCCGCCCGGCGCTCGCCCGCCACCGCCCGGAATGCCGCCTGGAGCACGTCCGCCGCTCGGTCCGGCTCCGGGATTCCGCCCTCCGGGAGCCGGTTTGGCAGGCCTCGCGGGTTCCCCCGGCACCAGCATGTCGAGCGGCCTCGGTGGTTCTCCCGGTGGTTCTCCCGGCACCGGGGCGGGCACCGGGGCGATGCCGCGGCCGCCAGGGTATCCGGCTCCGGTGAGGCCCCCCTCCGGTGCGAGGCCGGGGATGCCTGCCGGTGGCCCGCCGTTCGCAGCGCGCCCCCCCGCGCCCGCGCCGATCGCGCGCCCGCCCGCTCCGATCACGCCGCTCGCCGCTCCGGTTCCGACGCGTTCCGCGTCGTCGAGCGCGGCCGCCCGCCGTGATCCTTTCGGGCTCGACGTCGCCGCGCCGCGGCGCCCCGAGCCCGCGCCTGTCGCGCCACCGACCCCCGCCCTCGATCTCGACTGGACCGACGTGGACGTGGCGGAAGGCGCGCCCGCTCCGGCCGCGCCCCTGGTGGCTTCGACGCCGAAGGCGGCGGAGGTCGCCGCGGCGCCGCTCGCGACGCTCGAGGAGCTCGACTTCGCCGAGCCGCCGGCGAGCCCTGCGGCCAACCGCGCCGTGCCCGAGAGCGCACCCCAGGCGCTCGCGCCGGTCGAGCTGCCCGAGCTCGAGGCCGAGGAGGACGTCGAGCTCGCGCCCGCGATGGACTTCGTCCCGAAGCCGGAGGAGACCGGGCACCAGCCGGAGCCGGCGGTCGCGCGCGACGCGTCCTCCGCCGCGTTCCCGCCCCTCGACCCGATGGAGCCGCCCTCGGAGCGAGCACCCGCCGCGCCCGCCGCGGCCTCGGATGGTGGCGAGGCGCAGCTCCGCGACGCGCTCTCGCGCGCCTCGCGCGAGGTCATCGAGCGGATCGCCTGGGAGGTCGTACCCGAGCTCGCCGAGACCATCATCCGCGAGCAGCTCGATCGCCTGGTGAAGGACCGCCAGCGCTAGCGCGACGCCGTCGCGAGCCCGAAGCTTCGATCCCGCTCCGCTCCCGCAAGAGGGAGCTGGAGCCATTCGACCCTCAGGAGTTCCCGTGAGCACCGAAGTCGCCGCCGAGACCCGCACCGAGCTGTCCAAGGGGTACCAGCATCGCGAGGTCGAAGCGCGCTGGTACCCGGTGTGGAAGGAGCGCGGCTACTTCCACGCCGACGAGCGCGATCGCGCGCGGCCGCCCTTCTCGATCGTGCTGCCGCCGCCCAACGTGACCGGCTCGCTCCACCTCGGGCACGCGCTCGCCGCGACCCTCCAGGACGTCCTCATCCGCTGGAAGCGCATGAGCGGCTTCAACGCCCTCTGGCTGCCGGGCACCGACCACGCGGGCATCGCGACGCAGATGATCGTGGAGAAGGAGCTCATCCGGACCGAGAAGAAGACCCGGCACGATCTCGGCAGGGCCGAGTTCCTGAAGCGCGTCTGGAGCTGGAAGGAGAAGTACGGGTCGCGCATCGGCGTTCAGCACGAGGCGCTCGGGGCCTCCCTCGACTGGGAGCGCGAGCGCTTCACCATGGACGAGGGGCTCTCGCGCGCCGTGCGCGAGGTCTTCGTCCGGCTCTTCGAGGAAGGGCTCATCTACCGCGACGAGAAGCTCATCAACTGGTGCCCGCAGGACCACACCGCGCTCTCCGACCTCGAGGTCACCTACGAGGAGGCGCACCAGGGCGAGCTGTGGAGCTTCGCCTATCCGCTCTCCGACGGGTCCGGCGAGATCGTGGTCGCGACCACGCGCCCCGAGACGATGCTCGGCGACACCGCGGTGGCGGTCCACCCCGACGACGAGCGCTACCAGGCGCTCATCGGGAAGAAGGTCGTCCACCCGCTCGTCGACCGCGAGATCCCGATCGTCGCCGACGCCATCCTCGTCGATCCGAAGTTCGGCACGGGCGCGGTGAAGGTCACGCCCGCCCACGACTTCAACGACTTCGAGGTGGGCAAGCGGCACGGGCTCGAGCTGCTCACGGTCATCGACCTCGACGGCAAGATGAACGCGAACGCGGGGCCGGTCGCCGGGCTCGACCGCTTCGAGGCGCGCAAGAAGGTGAAGGAGCTCATCGCCGAGAAGGGGCTCGACCGCGGCTCGAAGCCGCACGTCCTCCCGCTGGGGCGATGCCAGCGCTGCGAGACCGTCCTCGAGCCGCTCCTCTCGAAGCAGTGGTTCGTCAGGATCGAGCCGCTCGCCCGGCCCGCCATCGAGGCGGTGGAGCAGGGGAAGACCCGCTTCATCCCGGAGCAGTGGACGAACACGTACATGGCGTGGATGCGCAACATCCACGACTGGTGCATCAGCCGGCAGCTGTGGTGGGGCCACCAGATCCCGGCCTGGTACTGCGCGGACGGCCACGTCACGGTCTCGCGCGTGGCGCCCGCCGCCTGCGCCACCTGCCAGAAGACGGAGCTCCGGCAGGACGAGGACGTCCTCGACACCTGGTTCAGCTCCGCGCTCTGGCCCTTCTCGACGATGGGCTGGCCCGAGCCGACCGAGACCCTGCGCACGTTCTACCCGACCTCCGTCATGGAGACCGGGCATGACATCATCTTCTTCTGGGTCGCCCGGATGATGATGATGGGCCTCCACTTCATGGGCGAGGTGCCCTTCCGCGTCGTCTACCTGCACCCGATGGTGCGCGACGAGAAGGGGCAGAAGATGTCGAAGACGAAGGGGAACGTCATCGACCCCCTCGTCATCACCGAGCAGTACGGCGCCGACGCGCTGCGCTTCTCGCTCGCCGCGCTGACGGCGCAGGGGCGCGACATCAAGCTCGCCAAGGAGCGCATCGAGGGCTACCGCGCCTTCGCGAACAAGCTCTGGAACGCGACGCGCTTCGCGCTCATGAACCTCGTCGGCTTCGTCGCGCCCGACGCCGGCGCCGCGCCGCCCGCGCGCACCCCGGCCGACCGCTGGATCCTGGCGCGCCTGCAGCGCGCGGTCAACGAGACGGTCGACGCGCTCGGGAGCTACCGGTTCAGCGACGCCGCGAGCTCCGTCTACCAGTTCGTCTGGCACGAGCTCTGCGACTGGTACATCGAGCTCGCCAAGGAGGCGCTCTACGGCGAGGACGCCTCGCGGAAGCAGGACGCGCAGGCCGTGCTGACGCACTGCCTCGAGACGTCGCTCCGGCTCCTCCACCCGCTCATGCCGTTCATCACGGAGGAGCTGTGGCAGACGCTCCAGGCGCACGTGGGCGGGCGCTGGGGCGCGTCGATCATGGTCGCGCGCTACCCGGAGAAGGGCTCGGTGGACGAGGCGGCCGAGCGGAGCTTCGGCCCCGTCATCGGCGTCGTGGACGCCCTCCGCAACCTCCGCGGCGAGATGAACATCTCGTTCAAGATCCCGCTCAGGGACGTGCAGGTCGGCGCGCTCTCGGCCGAGGCGCTCGCGACGGTGCGCGAGGAGACGCAGCGCATCCTCCGCCTCGCCAACGTCGAGGGCCTCGCCGCCACGAGCGCCGCCACGCACAAGGTGACTGGCAGCGCCGTCGCGGTCGGGAGCGGGTTCGAGGTGCGCGTCCCGCTGGCCGGCGTCGTCGACATGGCCGCCGAGGGCGCGCGCATCGAGAAGGAGCTCGCGAAGGTCGATGGCGATCTCGCCGGCATCGAGAAGAAGCTCGGGAACCCGAGCTTCGTCGAGCGCGCGCCGAAGGAGGTCGTCGAGAAGGACCGCGCCCGCGCCGAGGAGCTGCGCGAGAAGCGGAAGCGGCTCGTCGCGCACCGCGACGTGCTCGCCGAGGCCGCCGCGACGCCGAGCTCGGCCGCGACCGCGAGCGCGACGGCCACCGCGAGAGGGCGCCAGGAAGACGGCGCCGAAGAAGGCGGCGAAGAAGAAGCCTTTGGCGAGGAAGCCCGCCCCGAAGCGCCGTCCGCGGAGATGAGCGACATGCCCGCGCTCCCGGCCCACGTCGAGCGGCTCCTCGATCTCGCGCTCGAGGAGGACCTCTTCCTCGGCGACGCGACGAGCGAGGCCACGCTCGACCCCGCCGCGGAGGGGGAGGGGCGATTCCTGGCCAAGGACGATCTCGTCCTCGCCGGGACCGCCGTCGCCTCGCGCGTCTTCGAGCGCCTCGGCGCCTCCTGCCGCTTCGACCGCCCCGAGGGCGCGCGCGCGGCGCGCGGCGAGTGGATCGGCACGGCGCGGGGCAGGCTGGCCGCGCTCCTCGCGGCCGAGCGCACCGCCCTCAACTTCCTGCAGCGGCTCTCGGGTGTCGCGACGCTGACGCGCCGCTGCGCCGACGCGCTCGCCGCGGGGGGCGGCAGGACGCGGCTCCTCGACACGCGCAAGACGACGCCCGGCTGGCGGCGGCTGGAGAAGGACGCCGTGCGCGCCGGCGGCGGGACGAACCACCGCTTCGCGCTCGGCGACGGCGTCCTCATCAAGGACAACCACGTCGCGGCGTGCGGCGGCGTCGGCGAGGCGGTGCGCCGGGCCCGCGCCCGAGCGAGCGCCCTCCTCAAGATCGAGGTCGAGGTGGTGGACCTCCCCGGGCTCGACGAGGCGCTCGCGGCGGGCGCCGACATCGTGCTGCTCGACAACATGGACGACGCCGCCGTGGCCGAGGCGGTGCGCCGCGCGTCCGGGCGCGCGCTCCTCGAGGCGAGCGGGAACATGACCCTGGAGCGGCTGCCGCTGGTGGCGGCGACGGGCGTCGACTTCGTCTCGATGGGCGCGCTCACACACAGCGCGCGGGCGGTGGACATCTCGTTCGAGATCGGGGCCGCGTAGGCCGGCGCGAGGCGCCCGCCGGGCGCGCCCGTCTGCGTTGACACGTCTCCCGCGGCCACCCACAATCCGCAGCATGGTCGAGGCCGTCCGTCCCGGCAGCGAGGAGCTGGTGCTCGCCTTCCTGGCGGAGGCGGGCGATGAGTTCGTCTCGGGCGAGGTCATCAGCGACAAGCTCGGCCTGTCGCGCGCGGCGGTGTGGAAGCACGTGAACGCGCTGCGCGCGCAGGGCTATCGCATCGACGCCGCGCCGGCGCGCGGCTACCGGCTCGTCGAGATCCCGGACCGCCTGGGCGAGCTCGAGCTGCGCCCGCTCCTCAACACGCACGATCTCGGCCAGACGCTCCACTCGTACGAGGAGGTCGGGTCGACGAACGACGTCGCGAAGGCGCTCGCCGAGGAGGGCTGCCCGCACGGCGAGGTCGTCGTGGCGGAGGCGCAGACCGCCGGCCGCGGGCGGCGCGGCCGCACCTGGGTGTCGCCGCCCGGCCGGAACCTCTACTTCTCGGCGGTGCTGCGCCCCGAGATGCTCCCCACGCGGGCCGCCGAGCTGACGCTCGTCGCCTCGGTCGCGCTCTGCTCGAGCGTCCGCCAGGCCGGTGTCGCGGCGGCCGCCATCAAGTGGCCGAACGACATCCTCGTCCACGGCCGCAAGGTGGCCGGCATCCTGACCGAGATGGCGGCCGACCCGGACCGGGTCCAGTGGGTCGTGCTCGGCGCAGGCGTGAACGTGAACCTGCGCGAGGAAGAGATCCCGGCCGAGCTGCGGGGCATCGCCAGCAGCCTCGCGATCGAGCGCGGCGCGCCCGTGCCGCGCGCCCTCTTCGCGGCCGCCGTCCTGACGAACCTCGAGGAGTGGCTCGACCGGCACGCCGCCGACGGCTTCGGGCCGGCGCGGGACGCGTGGAGGGCGATGTCCGACACGCTCCGCCGCGACGTCCGCGTCCGCACCGGCGACGGGGACCTCGAGGGCGTCGCGGAGGACATCGACGAGACGGGCGCGCTGCTCGTGCGCACCCGCGCCGGCCTCGAGCGCGTCGTCGCGGGGGACGTCGAGCTGCTCCGCCCGCGTTGACCCGCCGAGCTATCCACGAGGCTGCGCGTTGACCGTGGGAGGGGGCGCGGCTACCCTCTGGCGCGTGCTGCTCGCGGTCGACGTGGGGAACACCAACACGGTGCTCGGGGCCTTCGATGGCAAGGTCCTGCGCCAGCACTGGCGCGTCGAGACGAGCCACGGGCGGACCGCCGACGAGTACGGGATCCAGCTCCGACAGCTCTTCGCGGCGGGCGGCCTCGACCCGCGCGCCGTCGACGCGGTGGCCGTGTCGAGCGTCGTCCCCCCGCTCGCGTTCACGCTGCAGCGGATGAGCGAGCGCTACTTCGGGGTGAAGCCGCTCTTCATCGGGCCCGGCGTGAAGACCGGGATGCCCATCCTGTACGACGATCCGCGCGAGGTCGGCGCCGACCGGATCGTGAACGCGGTCGCGGCCTGGGAGCGCTTCGCCTGCGGGCTCGTGGTGGTCGACTTCGGCACGGCGACCACCTTCGACGCGGTGTCGCAGAAGGGCGAGTACCTGGGCGGCGCCATCTGTCCGGGCATCGGGATCTCGATGGAGGCGCTCTTCCGGCACGCGTCGAAGCTGCCCGAGGTCGAGTTCGCGCGGCCGCCGCACGTCATCGGGAAGAACACCGTCGCGTCGATGCAGAGCGGCCTCGTCTACGGATACGTGAGCCTCGTCGACGGGATCTGCGAGCGCATGGCGCGCGAGCTGGGGTTCGCGCCGAAGGTCGTCGCGACGGGCGGCCTCGCCCCGCTCATCGCCGGCGTCTCGCGCTCCATCGCGGAGGTCGACGAGCACCTCACGCTCGACGGGCTCCGCCTCATCCACGAGCGGAACCGATGAGCGACGGATCGGCGAACGGCGAGGAGCGTCCGGTGGACGGCTCGGCGGCCACCTTCCCGGTGGACGGCTCGGCGGCCACCTTCGAGGAGGGGCTCGCGGCCTACCGCGGCGGCGACGCCGTCGGCGCGCACACGCTGTTCGAGCGCTCGCACCGGCGCGCGCCCACCGACGCGCGCATGATGTCGTGGTACGGGCTCACCCTCGTCCTCGTCGAGCGGAACTCGAACCTCGGGATCCTCTACACCGACCAGGCGCTGCGGATCGCCGGCCCCGAGCCGGAGCTCCTCCTCAACCAGGCGCGGGCGCACCTCGCGCTCGGGCAGCGCGAGCGTGCCGTGAAGGCGATCATGCGCGGCCTCTCCGTCTCGCCGCTCGACCCGGCGCTCAAGGCGGCGCAGTCGTCGATGGGCTGGCGCCGCCGCCCCGTCATCCCGTTCCTCAGCCGCAGCAACCCCCTGAACCGCTGGCTCGGGACGCTCCGTCACCGCTGGTCCCGCCGGCTGCACCCGGTCGCGGACGCGACGCCGATGACGCTCGGGCTCCCCCCGCACGCCGACGCGCCTCGAGACCCTCGAGAGTAGGCATGTCACAGGGCCCGCTCTCGCTCGAGGAGCTCCCGAAGCCGCTCCAGAAGCACGCCGATCCCGAGGCGCCGGTGCCCCTGCGCATGATGGGCGCGAAGGGGCTCGTCCCCGCCACCGCCCCGGTGGACCGCGTCACGCTGCTGTTCATGCTCTCGTCGGATCCGGACGAGACCGTGCGGACGACCGCGGCGAAGACGGCCGAGGGGCTGCCGGACAAGATCTTCGGCGTCGCGCTCCGTTCCGACGCGCTGAAGGGCGTCGTCCTCGACTGGCTCGCCGACCGCTTCGCGCGCAAGGAGCAGGCGCTCGAGCTGGTCCTGCTGAACCCGGCGACGCTCGACGCGACGGTCGCGCGGCTCGCCTCGTCCGTGTCGCAGCCGCTCGCCGAGCTCGTCCGCCAGAACGAGCTGCGGCTCCTGCGCCACGACGAGATCGTCCGTCGGCTCTGCGCGAACCCGAACGCCCTCGCCTCGACCGTGGACGGCGCGTGCGAGTTCTGCGTCCGCAACGGCCTCATGCTCCTCGACGTCCCGCAGCTCGTCGAGGCGTACAAGCGCGTCTACGGCGTCGACCCCGCGGTGAAGCCCGCGGAGGACTCCGCGGAGGCGCTCATGCAGGAGTACTCGGCGGAGCTCGTCCAGGACGACGCCCCGGCGCCGCTGCGCGCGGAGACGCCCGCGGAGCAGCAGAAGAAGCTCACCATCACGCAGCGCGTCCTCAAGATGTCGGTGAGCGACAAGATCAAGCTCGCCACGCTGGGCAACAAGGAGGCGCGCACGCTCCTGCTGCGCGACGCGAACAAGCTCGTCTGCATGGCGGCCGTCACGAGCCCGCGCATCACGGACGGAGAGGTGATGACGCTCGCCAACTCGCGCACCATCAGCTCGGATGTCCTGCGGCACATCTACTCGAACCGCGACTATCTCAAGGTCTACTCGATCAAGATCGCGATCGTGAAGAACCCGAAGGTCCCGCTCCCGACCGCGCTCAAGTTCCTCTACACGCTGCAGGAGAAGGACATCAAGGAGCTCGCGCGCGACCGCAACGTGCCGCAGACGATCCAGGCGCAGGCGAAGGCGTGGCTCATGAAGAAGGAGATGGCGGCCAAGGGCCCCATCGGCCGCTCCGCCTTCCCCGGTAGGGCTCTGCGGGGAGGGCCCGGGCCTTGCCGTTCATTGCAAGGCCCGGAGCCTTCCCCGCAAAGTGCTGCGGAGCAGACAGATGAGGAACTGGTTCAGAACTTCTGCGGAGCAGCACTAGGCCGTGGAAGACGCCTCGCACAACGCCGCGCCCGCGCCGCCGGTGCCAGGGCCTGCTGGCCCCGCGGCCGCGCAGGGGCCGGTCCGGATGGGCCGCGCGCTCTGGATCTCGGCCGCCACCATGGCGTCGCGCGTGCTCGGGCTGGTGCGCGATCAGCTCTTCGCGGCCCTCGTCGGCGCGAACGCCTTCTCCGACGCGTTCATCGCCGCCTTCCGCATCCCGAACCTCCTGCGCGACCTCTTCGCCGAGGGCGCGCTCTCGGCGGCGTTCGTCCCCACCTTCGCCGACTACCAGCGCAACCGCGGATCCGGCGAGGCGTTCCGGCTCGGGAACCTGGTCCTCGGGCTCATCCTCGTCGTGGTGGGAACCCTGACGCTGCTCGGCGTCGTCTTCGCCCCGCAGGTGGTCGCCGCCATCGCGCCCGGCTTCGTCGAGCAGCAGCGCGCGCTCACGGTGGGGCTGACGCGGATCATGATGCCGTTCCTGCTCCTCGTGTCGCTCGCGGCCGCGGTGATGGGGATGCTCAACGCCCAGTCGCGCTTCACCGCGCCCGCGCTCGCGCCGGCCCTCTTCAACGTGGGGTCGATCGCGGTCGGCCTGGGGCTCTGGGCGGCCGGACTCGGCCCCGAGCGCGCCGTCGTCGGCTGGTCGATCGGCACGCTCCTGGGCGGCCTCCTCCAGCTCCTCGCGCAGGTGCCTTCGCTCCGCGCCACGGGATTCCGCTTCCACCCGCGCCTCGGGGGCGCGCTCGCCGAGCCCGGCATCCGGCGCATCGGCCTGCTCATGGGCGCGGCGGTGATCGGGCTCTCGGCGACCCAGGTCAACATCCTCGTGAACACCATCTTCGCGTCGCACCAGCGCGGCGCGGTGAGCTGGCTGAACTTCGCCTTCCGCCTCATGCAGTTCCCGCTGGGCGTCTTCGGCGTCGCCATCGCGACCGTGGCCGGGGCGGGCGTCGCGCAGCGCGCCGCCGCCCGTGACATGGGCGCCGTGAAGGAGACGCTCGGCTCCGCCATGAGGCTCGTCGCCTTCCTCAACGTGCCCTCTGCGGTGGGCCTCATCGTGCTCGCCGAGCCGATCATCGGGCTCATCTACCAGCACGGCCGGTTCGGGCCGTCCGACACCGCGGCGACGGCGGAGGCCCTGCGCTTCTACGCGATCGGGCTCTACTTCTACTCAGGGGTGAAGGTCTTCGCGCCGGCCTTCTACGCGCTCGATCAGGCGCGCGTGCCCGTGGTGGGGAGCTTCCTCGGGATGGCGTCGAACGTGACGCTGAACCTCGCCCTCTACCCGGTCCTCGGCTATCGGGGCGTCGCGCTCGGGACGTCGCTCGCCGCCTTCGCGAACTTCGCCGTGCTGGCCGTCGCGTGGCGGCGGCGGCACGGCGGCCTCGGCGGCGCCGGCATCTACCGGCACCTCGCGCGCGTCCTCGCCGCCACGGCCGTGCTCGCGCTCGTCGCCTGGGGCACGGCGCGCGGGCTCGGGCAGGTCCTCCCGGCGCGCGGCCTCCCGCGCCAGCTCGCGCACGCGCTCGTGCCGATCCTCGTCGGCGCGCTGGCGTACTTCGCGGCGGCGCGCGCGCTCGGCCTCCGCGAGCTCGACGACGTGCTGCGCGTGCTCCGGCGCCGCGGGGGCGCTCGCCCGTCCGCGCGCTCGTGAGAGTTCCTTCCGAGCGCGAGCCCCGGGGGCGGCCTTCTCCCCCCGGCGCGGCCAGCCCTACCTTTGCTGCGACGCGTTTTCCTGCGCGTGTTCCTGACGGAGGGGACGGATGGCGACGAACGGCAGCAAGGACGTGATGGCCGGCGCGCGCGACACCGTGCGCGAGGTGCAAGGCAGGATGGCCGGCGGAATGGAGGACCTCCGCGGCTACGCCGAGACCGCGGACACCACCATCCGCGAGTTCGCCCGCGAGCGGCCCATGGTCGCCATCGCGTGTGCCGTCGGGCTCGGGTTCCTCATCGGGCGCCTCGCCTCGCGCGCGTAGGAGATCACATGGCGGACAAGATCGGATCCATGGACCCGCGCGAGATCGCCGAGGCGGTCTCGGCGGTGAAGGACCAGGTGGTCGAGGCCGTCCAGCAGGCGAGCGAGCGGCTCGAGGTGGATCGCCGCATGAACGAGAACCCGTGGATGGTGCTCGGCATCGCGGCCGGCGCCGGGTTCCTCCTCGGCGGCGGCCTGTGGCCGGCGCTCCGGCCCCTCTTGAAGGCCGCGGGGCGCGCGGCGCTCTCTCCTTCGAACCTCCTCGCCATCGCCGCCGCCATGGGCGCCATGCGGGCCGCGAGCGGCGGAGACGAGGACGCGGCGGAGCGCGCGACGCCGACGTCGCACTGACCCGGCTCCCGCCTGCGGCTCCCGCGCGGCGCGCCTCGCCGGGCTATGCGCCCCGCGCCCACTCGCGGAGGAGGGCCAGCTCGAGCCCGATGTCCCGGCTCACGGCGCGGGTGTGGACCATGCCGCAGAAATGGCATCGGACGGGGCCGCTCCAGCCGTCGCTCACCTTCACCTCCTCACCGCAGCACGGGAGGGGGACACCCGTCAGGTCCTGGTCCTGCCCGTCGTCGCGCAGCGGGTCGGGACGGCGCGGCCGGGGCGTCACCGGTACGTAGGTCGGGCGCGGGTTCTGAATCGGGTTTCGCCCTTTTCCAAACCCGCGCTGGGGGGGCTGGGGGGAGCGGCGCTCGCTCCCCCCAGGTTGAGGGCTCGCAGCGCGGAGCGCAGCGAGCCCGGAAATCCCTCTGACTCGCCTCTGAACGACGACCGCAAGCAAGGAAGACGGCGAAAGGCGAGTCTGAGCGAGATGGTCGAGCGGGGCACGCAGGCGCCGCCAGCGCAGCTCGCGCTCGAAGCTGCTCGCCTCGCGATCGACCCAGGCGCGGTGCTCCTCCGTCCAGAACGCCTCCGCGTCGGCCCGCGCGCCGCAATAGGGGCAGTGCCGCGGGACGTCGCCGGGGCGCGCCTCCGACGCGTTCAGGTGCACGACGCGACGGGCCAGCGCCGCCGCGACGACGCGCGCGTCGCGCCGGCTGACGCGGACCTTGAACCCGGCCTTGCAGTGCGGGCACGCGCGCCGTGAATAGCCGGCTGTGTCGAGCGGGAGCTGCAGGTCGTGGCCGAGCACCTCGACTCCGTCGGAGCGTGCCACCACGCGCTCCCACCTCGAACGTCCATTGTGGCTTCGCGAGCCGCAAGAGCTCGCGCCGGGCGTCCGCGCTCGTGAAGTGTCGCCGACACGTGGCGCCCTCGTCACGGTGCCGCTCCACGCGCCGCGCAAGGTCCCCGGTGGAGCACCGCCTTGCGGCGGTGACATTCGCTGCGCACGATTGCGGCCTCACGCGAGGTGTCCCATGACCGACGAGAGGCGGGATTCCGGGAGCGAGATCCTGATCCGGCTCGACGGCACCTTCGACGCGGTCGCCGCATGGGACGTCCGCGGGCGGCTCGGCGCGATGCCGTCGGGCACGAACGTGGTGCTCGACTTCAGCCAGGTCCGGGACTTTCTCGATCTCGGCGTGGCGGTGATGGCCTCGGGGCTCACCTCGACCGCAGGACCGCACGTGGTGGTGCGCGGGCTTCGCCAGCACCAGCACCGGATGTTCCGCTACTTCGGCGTGGATCTCGACGCGCCGCGTGGCGCCGCAGGGGGCCTG
>WNFY01006260.1_pt1 | contig 14228 bp, 11 predicted proteins | sample 5400091 | NCBI WGS metagenome assembly WNFY01 (sample SAMN13153364, study PRJNA577476) | soil metagenome | isolation source: 60 cm soil or saprolite under grassland replicate 1 | place: USA:California | collected 2016-06-15 | reverse complement strand
CGGGTGCGATCGAACTGTGCCGGCGCAGGCATTCTTCACTGAAGCAGAGCCAAGCTCTTCAGCACCGATTGTTGTTTTGCGAGAAGCGAACGCAGTCCGTGCCGCGCTAATGCGATCATGTTTTCCAGTTGCTTGTCGTCGAAAACCTGGTGTTCGGCAGTGGCTTGCACTTCCACGAATTTGTTCCCGGCAGTCATGACAAAGTTCATATCCACGTCGGCGCGACTGTCTTCCTCGTAGCAAAGATCGAGCAAAGGCTCCCCGTCAACAATTCCGACGCTCACGGCCGCGACAAAGTCCTTCAGCGGCACTGACGTCAGAGTTCCGGCCTCAACCAGTTTCTCCAACGCAAGCCCTAAAGCCACGAACGCACCGGTGATGGAAGCGGTGCGCGTGCCACCATCCGCCTGAATCACATCGCAGTCCAGAAAGATTGAACGTTCGCCGAGGCGCTGCAAATCGGTCACCGCACGCAGAGAGCGCCCAATCAGCCTTTGGATCTCATGGGTGCGTCCGCCAATCCTGCCGCGGGCCGATTCGCGCGGAGAACGGGTCAGTGTTGAACGTGGCAGCATGCCGTATTCTGCAGTCACCCAGCCCTTGCCGGTGTTGCGAAGAAACGTGGGCACAGATTCCTCGACCGAAGCGGTGCAAATCACACGCGTGTTGCCCATTTCAATGAGTACCGACCCTTCGGCGGACGGAATGTAGTCAGGAACGATATTAACCGGCCGCATCTGGTTCGGAGCGCGATTATCAGAACGATAGAACATCCACGGATTCTAGCAGGGGCATTCTGGAATGCGGCTATTGCGCTGACATCTGTTGCGCTAGTTGCGACACTTCGCCTATGTCGTAAACGCCTGAAAGGTCAATGTGTCCGGCGAGCGTTTCCCGCTCTTTGCCGTCCACCAGAAGTTTGACTCTGGCCAGGTTCGGCACATTGAGCGACAGCGTCTGAATTACGGAAACTAGCGTCAGTTCTTCGGCCAGAATGCCGGACGTCTGCCCATCCGCTAGCGCGGAGTTCATATCTATCACGGCCGTGTTGGGATCCGTCAGATAAACATCGCGAATCTCCGCGGACGCCGTCAGCGGGTGCGGCGAGCCCTTCTGCTGATAGACATTCAGCAACTGCCGCAAAATTTCCTCGGCACGCTGTTGACGATTATCGAGGGCCGGAATCGAAATGGACTGCGGATGAAGCTCCCCAGTATCGTCGCGGGCCACAATCACCGTGACTTTTTCAGTTGGCCCGGAAGCCGGTGCTGTGACATGCTGCGGTACAACGTTGCGAGGGCCGTTCGTCGCATCACGCCGATGTAACTCCCAGAGGTAAAGCGACATTCCCAAGGTAAGCGAGCACAGTAGGGCAAAAGTGACGGCAAGATTGCGAGGGATCACTGGCCGCTCTCCAGTCTGCTCCTCATGCCCGCGATCGCATTCGCAAGTATGGCCGAAATCATTTGCTGATAATCGGCCGTTGCCAGTTGCGAAACTTGACCTATGGCTGGGGCAATTTCTATTGCGAGTGCCGGCACTACGATGTTGTCTAAGGGCCGTAGCGGTGCTGTTAGTGATCGAATTGGAAATCTGGTCTTCTGGATCGATTCCGTTAGCTGCTGTTGGAGTGAGCGGCTGCGTAAGAGTGAGGGGGCCTGTGCGGTTTGCCAGCCGACGAAAGGCCCGCGATTGCCGCTGCCGCGGGGAAGCATAGCGCTATAGATTCGAATGCCGCTGCCCTGAGAGGTCGCATGGATGCAAATATACAGCGAAGACCGCGACGCATTTGCCATGCTGGCCCGTTGGTCAGTTGAGAGCAGCGTGTCGCCATCGCGGACCAGTTGCGCCTGCAGCCCGCGAGAAATCAGATCCTGCCGCAAGTGCCTTGCAAATGTCAGAGTCACATCTTTTTCCAAATTGTCCGGACCCAATACTGCTCCGGATTCCGTTCCGCCGTGAGCCGCGTCAATCATGATGACGGGAGCTGGCGGTGGAGGGGAGGATGCGAGACTCTGAACCACGGGCACGTTCGAAGGCGCAACAGGAGTTGGACGTGTGGTCATGGTCTGTGGGATCGCGAGAACGCGCAGCCACATCAGCAATATGGTTGCATTCCGCAGGTGTACTTTTCCGCCGCGAACCAGGCTAAGCGCTTCGGCCATGTCACGAACGTATGTAACATTCTGCTGGTCGCGGACCGCCTGCTCGGAAATGCGTAGCACTCCTTCGAGCAGGCAGTTATGAAGCTGGACAACGTCCAGACTCTGCTGACGAAATGAGAGACCGCCGAACGCCGAGGCCGGCGCCTTGGGCCGGCTGAGCAAGAACACGCGGTCCCGCGATGCCGCAAGCAGGGAAGTTCCGGTATGGCTAGCTTCGCGGAGCATGGCCGTGGCCCGCGACGCACTCACATTGCCGTCTGCTTCTTCCACGCTGAAATATTCACTCGCGCCAGCGCGGAATGGATCCATCGAGAAATCCGGCACTCCGTGAACGACGCGGTGAGTCGGAAGAATCACTAGGCCTGGACTATCCATGTTAACGAACGTCATCATGGCGAACTCGTACGGCGCATTTTGTGCAAGGGCGGCACCGGCCTGAGCGCGGCGTTCGTTGCGATAGGTGAGAGCGGTTTCGTAGCGGTGGTGGCCGTCGGCAATAATTAGCTTTTTCTCGCGCATCCTGTCGCGGACAAGTTCAATAACCGCTCGATCGAAAATCCGCCAGACCTGATGCAGGACGCCATATTCGTCGCGCATCTCGGCTGCCGGGGAAGGAGATGTTGCAAGCGCACTCTCAATTTCGGCCGACGGATCGCTATACAGCATGAAAATCTGGCCGAAATGGGCGCGGGTCGCTCGAAGCAGATCGAGACGGTCGGCTTTCGGCTTGGCGAGCGTCTGTTCGTGGCGGAAGACAACCTTGGCGGAGTAATCCTCGAGCCTGCCCAGGGCGATAAAGCCTCGCCGCTCCGTTTGCACATTGCTTCCGGGAGCGCAAAATTTCTGTGTATAGCGGTATAACGACGCCTCCGCGTCCTGAATGAAAACACTCTCACGCCGCCAGTCGCTAAAAAAGGAAGCAGCACGAGTGTATGGATTGTCGTTTGGCCCATCAGTGGCAGTCCGCTTGCCCAGAATGATCCTGACTAGGTTGTAAGGGCTGGCCGCGTAGTAATGTTCCTGCATTTTGAATGCTTCACTCGGGAAAATAGGAACCAGCCTGCCGGTCATGGACAAACTTTTGCACACCGTGCGAATCCAATTCCGACGGATCAGGCTGATGACAAAGTTTTAACACCCTGTCTCGGAACCTGTGATAACATCACCCAACAAATCGAGGATTTTATGGCGCGCCAAAACCGGCGCGGGTCCTCTCGCCCCGGGCACCTAATCCGCAAGAGTACGCTGGCTTCTCGGTCTTCTAGCTCGCAACCGTTGGAAATTCTTGCTCTTCTCCTTTCCCTGATCTGCGTAATTGTTCCCAGTGCAGTTGCTCAGACGCCGGATGTAGATGACATTCACGTTATTCCTCGGGTGGAGCCCGATAAGCCCGACCAGCAGAACGCATTGTCTGGTGACACAGTCCGGACCCATTCGCCTTTGATCCGATCAAAGGTGGATTTGGTCCTGGTGCCGGTAACGGTTACCGATCCAATGAATCGCTTAGTGACCGGACTCGATAAAGAAAATTTCCAGATTTACGAGGGCAAAGAACAGCAAGACGTCCGCCATTTCTCCAGTGAAGACGCCCCCATATCGCTTGGCGTGATATTCGACATGAGTGGCAGCATGAGTAGCAAAATTGAGCGTGCCCGCGAGGCAGTCAAAGAATTCTTCAAGACCGCCAATCCGCAGGACGAATTTTTCATGATTGCATTCTCCGATAAGCCGCGCGAAATCTCCGACTTCACGCAATCGGTAGAGGATGTGGAAGGCAAGCTCCTATTCACGATTCCCAAAGGACGCACCGCTCTTCTAGATGCCATTTATCTGGGCATCAGCAAAATGCGGGAGGCTAAGTACCCCAAAAAGGCCCTTCTCATTATTTCTGACGGTGGCGACAATCACAGCCGCTATACGGAAGGCGAGATCAAGTCGCTCATTAAGGAAGCCGACGTAATGGTCTATTCGATTGGCCTTTATGACCAATTCCTGCCGACTGAGGAAGAGCGGCTGGGGCCGGCCCTGCTAAATGACATCTCCGAAATTAGCGGTGGCCGGGCGTTTACTATCGACAATCCCAATGACTTGGCCGATGTCGCTACAAAAATTGGAATCGAGCTACGCAACCAATATGTGCTCGGATACCGTCCAAGGAACCCAGGGCACGACGGCAAATGGCATAAGATAAAGGTGAAGCTGCTACCGCCAAAAGGATTGCCGCCGCTCCATGTATATGCCAAAACTGGGTATTATGCTTCTACGCAATAGACTTGCCTGCGTTCTAGTCCTTAGTGTCTCTATCGCCAGCTTGGCGTGGACTCAAACACAACCAGCCACTACGCCCAGCTCTCAACCAACTGCCGCTCCCGGCCAGACCCAACAGCCGAGCCAGGCTACCCCGGCTCAGAACGCGCCCGCTCAGAATGCTCCGGCCCAGGCCACGCCTCAGAACCAGGCTCCCGCGAATCCATCAGGCGGTCAGCAGACCGCGCCAGCTCAAGGGCAGCCATCTCCAACTCAGGGTTCTGGGCAGAGTCCACAGGGACCAACAGCCACAGACAATGGTGTGTTTACCTTTACCGCGAAGGCAGAGGAAGTAACGCTTCACGCCACCGTTGTGGACGAAAGAAACCGGCTGATTACTAACCTTGGCAGGGGTGACTTTGCCGTTTTTGAGAACAGCCAGCCCCAGCAGATCCGCTCTTTCCGTCAGGAGGACATCCCGGTTGCGATCGGCGTCGTGATTGACAATTCCGGCTCGATGCGGGAGAAGCGTGACGAGGTCAACAAGGCAGCGATAAACCTGGTGAAAGCCAGCAATCCGGAGGACCAGGTTTTCGTGGTGAATTTCAACGATGAGTACTATCTCGATCAGGAGTTCACGGCCGACGTCAAGAAACTTCAGGCAGCCCTGGAGCACGTAGAGTCGCGAGGCGGAACTGCTTTGTACGACGCGATCGTAGCGTCGGCGGACTACTTGACGAAGTCGCCTCTACAGCGCAAAGTCTTGTTCGTGGTGACCGATGGCGAAGACGATGCAAGCCAGGAAAGCCTGGAGCAAGCTGTTCACAAATTGCAGCTGGAAAACGGCCCCACGGTCTATGCCATCGGCTTACTCGGAACGGAGAAAGCACGCAAGGCGAAGCGGGCGCTCGAGATTCTTGCTGATCGGACGGGTGGTATTTCGTTTTTCCCTCCGAGCTTGGGCGAAGTGGACGACATTAGCCGCAGCATTGCTCACGATATCCGCAATCAATACACCATCACCTATACGCCGACGACACCGAAAAATGTCGGAGGCTTCAGGACGATCCACGTTGACGCCCGTGCCCGTCCATACAAGAGGCTGACGGTGCGCACCCGCAGCGGGTACTATCCCGGCCAGGAGCAGGCGGGAGCGGGTGGGAATTGAGTCTTCAATCACCCGATGATTCAATGATTCAGTGCTGCAATCTTCATTGACGCTTTCCTATCGCTTCCGTACCCTGTAGAGTGCCAACTCTATCGAATTCCTCACTGCGAGTTGCCGAAGACATTACCGAACTGGTCGGGCAGACGCCCATGCTTCACCTGCGCAGGATTGTGCCTCCTGGTTCGGCCGACGTTTTTGCCAAACTCGAATATCTAAACCCGGGTGGGAGCGTCAAAGACCGCGCTGCGATTGGAATTATCCGGCAAGCGGAAAAGGATGGCGCACTCAAAACCGGAGGCGTGATCGTTGAAGCCACTGCCGGCAACACCGGTATCGGATTGGCCCTGATTGGTGTTAATCGCGGATATAGGGTGGCGCTGTTTGTTCCCGAGCGTTTCTCAGAAGAAAAAGTCAAAATCATGCGAGCGTTGGGCGCCGAAGTAACGCGAACCCCCGACGACGAAGGCATGCAAGGAGCCATCAGGCAGGCGCAACGGTATGCGGCCAAGAGTCCCGGATCGTTTATGGCAGGCCAGTTCGAGAACCCCGCAAATCCTGACTACCACTACGAAACGACAGCCGAAGAAATTTTCGAGCAGATGGAGAGCCGGATTGATGCTGTCGTTCTCGGTTCAGGAACGGCTGGCACTTTCACCGGTGTTTCGCGCTACATGAAGAAGAAGCTACCGCGCGTATTGACCGTCGCGGTTGAAACCGAAGGCTCGGTATTGGGCGGAGGACCGCCCGGGAAACACAAAGTGGAAGGGATTGGCGCCAGTTTCATCCCGAAGAACTTTGATCCCTCGGTATGCGACGAAATTCTCAAAGTTAGCGACAACGATGCTTTCTCTACGGTGAACTCGCTGGCGGCGAATGAAGGCGTTTTTTCCGGCTCCAGCGGTGGCGCAGCGGTGTTTGCTGCGTTGCGGATTGCGAAGCGACTCGGAGTAGGGAAGCGGGTTGTGACGGTGATTCCTGACTCGGCAGAGCGATATTTATCGAAGAAGATTTTTGAGGGCGGAATTTGAAAAACCGTCGTTGGCTGTTGGTCGTTGGCTGCCAACTGGACTTGTAGGCGCGGGATGTCCTCGGCCTTGCAAACCGGGGTAGCGTTTGAGTGTGAATGAGGGCTGCAGCTCTCGAAGAGGGCGGCATATGTTAGCCCCAGGACGTAAGTCCTGGGTAGATGTTGGAATTTGATCAGAGTCCCGCAAGGGACGGCACAATAGGTTCTCGCGATCACCCATGAAAACGAAGTCTCGTCAGCGACCAACGACCAACGACCAACGACGCTCTCCGGGCTTCTCCACCCGCGCCATCCACGATGGGCAGGAGCCCGATCCCGCGACCGGCGCCGTTTCAGTTCCAATCTATGCAACCTCCACCTATGTTCAGGATGAACTCGGAAAGCCGCGTAAAGGTTACGAGTACGCCCGGGTTTCCAATCCCACTCGCGACCGGTTGGAAACCAACCTTGCTTCGCTCGAAGGCGGGGTCGCTTCACGTGTGTTCGCCAGTGGAATGGCGGCCATTAATGCCCTCTGCGCGATGTACAAATCCGGAGATCACGTAGTTTGCGGCCACAACCTGTATGGCGGAGTTCCGCGACTTTTCGATCAGGTGCTCGCCGGTTACGGCATCGAATTTACGTATGTTGACACCTCCGATGCGTCGAATGTCGAGCGTGCTATTCGCAAAAGCACGCGCATGGTTTACGTCGAGACGCCGACCAATCCGTTGATGGCCCTAAGCGATATTGAGGCCGTCGCACGCACTACGCGACGGAAAAGGGTTGAACTAGTCGTGGACAACACTTTCATGTCGCCCTTTTTTCAGCAGCCAATTGCGCTGGGCGCGGACATGGTCGTTCATTCGACAACGAAATTTCTCAACGGGCATAGCGACGGACTCGGCGGAGTCGTCATTTGCACCCGCCAGGAGCAGGCCGAGCAGTTGGGGTTCGTTCAGAAAGCCGCAGGCGCGATTTTGTCTCCATTTGAATGCTGGCTTGTGTTGCGTGGAACCAAGACGCTCGCCGTCCGCATGTTGCAACACGACTGCAACGGCCGCCGTGTCGCAGAATTTCTGGCAGGGCACATGAAGGTGAGGAAGGTTTTCTATCCCGGATTGAAAAACCATCCGCAGCATGAGCTAGCCAAGAAGCAAATGTCCGGTTTCGGAGCAATGATTACCTTTGAAACTGGATCCCTTGCCAACGCCGCCCGCCTCCTCAAGCGAGTTCGAGTCTGTACGTTGGGCGAATCTCTAGGCGGTGTGGAGACGCTGATCTCCCATCCCGCCACAATGACCCACGCTGCCCTCGGAGAGAAGGGAAGAGCGGCCATCGGCATCACCGATGGCATGGTGCGAATCTCCGTGGGGATCGAAGACGTGGACGACATCATCGCCGATCTCCACCAGGCGCTGGCATAGGTCCCTGATACAATTCCCAGCGTCCGAACGGGGAGCGCCGTGAAACGACCATCGTTGGGTGCGATTCTTCTTGGCTTGATTCCATTCATCGCGGTTTGTTTCTCTGTGTCTCTTTGGGATCGTATAAATCCCACCGTCTTTGGCCTTCCCTTTAATTTCTTCTGGCTGGTTCTCTGGATTTTGCTTACTCCGCTTTGCATGTGGGGAGCGTACCGATTTGAGCTGCGGCGTGAGTCTGGCACTGAGAACGAGAAAGGCGGCGAGCGTTGAGTCCCACGGTGGTCGCACTCTCGATCATCACCGGGATCGTGGCAGTAGGTTCGCTTGCCGCCTTCTACGCAAGATCTCGCCACCAAATGGACCTGGAGCAATGGACCGTGGGTGGCCGCGGCTTCGGCATGGTGCTGGTTTGGCTGCTCATGGCGGGCGAGATCTATACCACATTCACATTTCTTGGAGCCAGCGGCTGGGCATACTCAAGGGGCGGGCCGGTTTTGTACATCCTCGGATACCAGCCCTTGATGTATGTCGTTTCTTTTTTTGTCCTTCCTCAAGTCTGGGAAGCAGGCCGAAAGTACAAGCTGCAATCACAAGCTGACTTCTTCGAAGTGCGTTACGGAAGCAAATATTTGGCCGCATTCGTGGCTTTGGTGGGAGTCGTGTGCCTTCTGCCGTATGCGCAACTCCAACTCAAAGGGCTCGGTCTCATCGTCGAAGTTGCCAGTTACGGCGCTATTCGTCCTACCACTGCAATGATTGTCGCTTTCGCCCTGGTCGCGTCATTTGTATTTGTGAGCGGCGTGCGCGGAGTGGCATGGGCGAGCGTGATCAAAGACATATTGCTATTGTTCGCAGCAGTATTTATTGGGATCGCAATCCCCTACATCTATTTTGGTGGGATCGGTCGAATGTTTGCTGCCATCGCGCATGCCAAGCCCGAGCATCTGGTAATGCCTGGTGCCACAAAAGATCTCGGCCACGGCTGGTATATCTCAAGCGTCTTGATGACGGCTTTCGGTTTTTTCATGTGGCCGCAAAACTTCGCGGCGTCGTTCACTGCACGAAGCGGAAAAATCCTGCAGCGCAACGCCGTGTTCATGCCCCTTTACAGCATAACGATGCCGTTGATGGTTTTAGTCGGGTTCAGTGCCTTGTTGGCCCTGCCCAAGCTTAGTAACGGTGATCTTGCACTGTTGACCATCGTGCGGCAGAGTTTTCCCGCCTGGTTCCTGGGAATCATTGGTGGCGCGGGCGCTCTTACCGCCATGGTTCCTGCGGCAATTCAAATTCTCACGGCTGCAACTCTGTTTGCCAAAAACCTGTGTCGCCCCATTCTTGCCCCGCACATGAGCGATCGCCAGGTTGCTAAGCTGGCCAAGCTTATGGTTGTGGTGCTTACGTCATGCGCGCTATATCTTGCAATTCAAACTTCCGTGAGCCTGGTATCTCTGCTGCTGTTGGGATACGCCGGTGTCGCACAGCTTTTTCCGGGAGTTGCGCTTGGTCTTTTTTCAAGACGCGTAACAACGTCTGGCGTTTTCGCAGGTATGGTCACCGGAATTGCCATCACGGCGTTGCTGATGTTGACTGGGCGCGATCCGTATCGTGGTCTAAGCGCTGGATTCATCGCACTGTCTTTCAATTTTGCTGTGACCGGGCTAGTCAGCGTGCTCACGCCGGTTCAAGTCAGCGGATTTGAGAAGCCTGCTATGGCAATTGTGGCTTCGTAATGTGAACGACTGCAGTCGCAGATAGTCTGCTTGGGCTCCGGCAAAAGCCGCCAGCGATGCCCAGGCCAGTGATCAATGATCAATTGTTTCACCCGCCGGTTGTGACATATATTGTTCTCCCGTAGCGCTTGCGGGATGAGAACATTTCTGTCGTCGGAGACTCTACATGTCCTTGTTGACTCGCCGTGATCTGCTTCGCGCCGGAGCTGCTGTTTCAGCGTCGTCTCTTGCCTCAAAATCGTGGGCGGGACCTGCCAATATGCTCCTCGCAGAGGCCCCGGTTTCGGATGCCTTTACCGCGGTTGCGCCGCGCGAACGCCTGCTTTTGGATTTCGATTGGAAGTTTCAGTTTGGGCACGGCAGCGATCCCGCGCGCGACCTGGATTTCGGCAGCAAGCAGGAAGACTTTGCCAAATCCGGCGATTTCAAGCTCGCCACAGGGAAGTTCGACGACTCCAAATGGCGTCAGCTGAACTTGCCACATGATTGGGCTGTCGAGTTGCCATTTGTGCGCGATGAAAGCCTTCAGGGCCACGGCTACAAACCTTTGGGGCGCAAATATCCCGAAACCAGTGTCGGCTGGTACCGCCGCACATTTGACATTCCCGAGAGCGACCGCGGCCGCCGCATTGTGCTTGAGTTCGACGGCGCGTTTCGCGATTCTCTTGTCTTTCTTAACGGATATTTTCTTGGTCGCAACAACAATGGCTACGCGCCTTTTAGTTTTGACATCACGGATTTTGCGAACTACGACGGCAAGAATTATCTGGTCGCTCGCGTGAACGCCAGCTTCGGCGATGGCTGGTTCTACGAAGGCGCCGGCATCTATCGCCATGTTTGGCTGACCAAGACGGATGCGCTGCATCTTGGTCAATGGGAAAGTTATGTGCGTACGGAAGTAAAAGGGAATTCTGCAACTCTGAATCTTGGCACCGTTGTTCGAAACCAGGGGGCGAAAGCGGAAACTTGCCGCGTACGCTGGCAGATTCTCACCTCGGTAGGGGAGTTCCTCGCTACCGCTGATTCGGCGCCACAGCAGATCGCGGCAGATGGTTCGGCGACATTCACGGCAAGCGTTAAGCTCACCAACGCTGGACTCTGGTCGCCGGAAACCCCCACCCTTTACTCGGCCAATGCTACCGTCGAATCGAGCAGCAAGGTTCGCGACGCGGAACGTATCAACTTCGGCGTACGTTCAATTGCCTGGGACGCCGACAAGGGCTTCTTCTTGAACGGCAAATCCGTAAAGTTCAAGGGAACCTGCAACCATCAGGACCACGCGGGAGTGGGCGCAGCGTTGCCAGACCGCCTACAGAACTATCGGATAGACGTTCTGAAGGGAATGGGGTCGAATGCGGTCCGTACGTCGCACAATATGCCCACGCCTGAGTGGGTGGAAGCCTGCGATCGGCGGGGCATGATGATGATGTGCGAAACCCGCCTGATGAGCTCGAATGCCGAAGGCAAGGCGCAGCTCGAAACCATGATCAAGCGATACCGGAACTCTCCGTCGATCGTGATTTGGTCCATGGGAAACGAAGAATTCACCATGATGCCGCAGCCGCAGGGCGTTCGTGTCCTCGACTCGATGATCGCAAGGTCGCACGAGCTCGATCCCACACGTCTATGCACGGCTGCGGTTCCCGCATTCTTCGAAACCCATTTTCCAGAGCAATTGGACGTGATGGGTTTCAATTACAACCTGAAAGTCATAGATAAATGGCATGCGGCGCATCCGAAGACGCCGAGCGTTGGCTCGGAGACCGCCAGCACGGTTTCAACTCGCGGCATTTACGAAACCGACAAACTGCGTAATTGGGTCAGCGCATACGACTTGAACCACACCTCGTGGTCGGAGCTGGCTGAGGAGTGGTGGAAGTTCTACGCCGCGCGCGAATGGTTGGCGGGCGGATTTGCATGGACTGGGTTCGATTATCGCGGAGAGCCTACGCCGTATGGCTGGCCTTCGATCAACTCCGAGTTCGGCATCGTGGATATGTGCGGTTTCCCGAAAGACAACTACTTCTACTACAAGGCGTGGTGGGGCAGTGAGCCGGTGCTGCATTTGTTTCCGCACTGGAACTGGGACGAGCGCGAAGGCGAGATCATCAGTGTTTGGGTGCACTCGAACTTGGACGACGTTGAGTTATTTCTTAATGGCAAGAGCCAAGGTAGCAAGAAAGTTCAGCCGTACACACACCTTGAGTGGAAGGTCAAGTATGAGCCCGGCGTGATCGAGGCCCGCGGAAGCAAGAACGGAAAAGTGGTACTCACCGAAAAACGCGAGACCACAGGTAAGCCAGAATCCATCAAGCTGAGTGCCGATCGCACGACCATTGATGCTGACGGCCAGGACATTGCTATGGTGCGCGTCGAAGTGTTCGACAAAGATGGCCGCCATGTGCCCACCGCAGATAACCAGATCAGCTTCAAAGTGACAGGTGAAGGTGCGTTGATCGGCGTGGGCAACGGTGATCCCAATTGTCAGGAGTCGGACAAGGAGCCGAAGCGCAGCCTATTTAATGGTCTCGCCCAGGTAATTTTGCAGGCAAACAAGACGCCGGGCACGATCACGCTAGAGGCCTACACCGAGCCATGGCCAGGGCCTCATCTGACCACGGCGAAAGTGGACATTACGACTAAGAAAGTGGAGTTGCGGCCGGCAGTGTGAATTGCCCTCAGACTTGGGTCATGAATTCTTCGATGTCTAATTCGACGTCTCGAAGAATTGCGCGCAGAAGTCCCGGCCCGATGACTTCGCCGGAATGCACTGGAACAGTTGTTACTCTTCCATCGTCGTGTTTCAGGAAAACGTGGCTGCCGCGAGTTCGGATGGCTCTAAACCCGAGCCTTTCAAGCACTCGAATAGTTCTTTGCCCCTCAGTCTGGGCAAGCGGGTCATACCGAGATTTGCTGAATGCCGACAAGCTCCAACGGCATTGCTGCGGACCCGTTGCTCTTAAGACAGAGTTCAATAACTTCGCGAGCACGTTTCATCAGGATATCGAGAGTTTTGGCTTGTGTATGACAGCCAGAGAGACCTGGTACCGTTGCTACATAGTAACCATCCTCGTCTCGCTCAATGACGACGGTGAATTTCCGTTCGGTTTTCACGGGATAATTTTACACCTGAAGAAAAGAGTTCAGTGGTCAGTCGTAATACTCCAACCCCAGATGTGTGATCAGTTCTTCGCCTTTCAGGTGCCGGAGCGTGTTCTTCAGCTTCATGAGCTGGATGAACAGATCGTGCTCGGGGTAGAGCCCCGGCGCGGTCATCGGAGACTTGAAGTAGAAACTCAACCATTCCTGGATACCAATTCCGCTCAGCTCCGACGTGCGTTTCGCCAGATCTAGAAACAGGATCAAGTCGAGCACGATCGGCGCGGCAAGAATCGAGTCCCGGCAGAGAAAGTTCACTTTGATCTGCATGGGATATCCCAGCCATCCGAAGATGTCTATGTTGTCCCATCCTTCTTTGTTGTCACCGCGTGGTGGGTAGTAGTTGATTCGCACTACGTGGCTCATTTTGCCGTAAAGCTCGGGATAGAGATCAGGCTGAAGAATGTGCTCCAACACTGACAACTTCGATTCTTCCTTAGTCTTAAAGGATCCAGGATCGTCCAGGACCTCGCCGTCGCGATTGCCGAGAATATTCGTCGAGAACCAGCCATTCAAGCCCAGCAGCCGCGCTTTGAATCCAGGCGCCAAAATCGTTTTCATCAACGTTTGGCCAGTCTTGAAGTCCTTACCGCAGATGGGTGCTTCGTTTTTGCGGGAAAGCTCATGCATCACGGGAAGGTCAACCGTAAGATTCGGCGCACCGTTCGCGAACGGAACTCCCTCCATGAGTGACGCATAGGCGTAAATCATGGACGGGGCGATCGCCTCGTCATTTACCTGCATGGCTTTTTCTGAGGTCGGTTTCAGAAAGATTTCGGTCGATCCGCACCAGATTGTAATGAGCCGTGATGCTCCCGAACTTTTCTTGAACTCCTGTATGTCCGCCCGTAGCTGCTCAGCCAGTTCCATCTTGTTCTTGCCTTTTTTCACATGATGACCATCGAGCTTTTTGACGTAATTCCGGTCAAAAACTGCCGGACGGGGTTTGATCGAGCTCAGAAAGGGCTTCACCTGATCCAGCAGTTCGCGCTCCAGCACTCCAGCCTTGCGGGCGGCGGTATACATGTCATCGTCGAATGGGTCCCAGCCGGTGAAGACCAGATCATCCAGGCTGGCCAGCGGTACAAACTCCTTGACCTTTGGGGAGCGACCATCTGTGCGCTTGCCCAGACGGATGGTCCCCATCTGGGTCAGGGAGCCAAATGGACTCGCCAGGCCCTTGCGGACGGACTCGACGCCGGCAACAAACGTGGTGGCAACCGCACCCATGCCGGGAATCATGACCCCGAGTTTTCCCTTGGCGGGTTGAATTTCAGCTGTTTTGGACGAGGGTTTTTGGGCAGTCTTTGGGCGTTTAGCCATTTC
>WNFY01003702.1_pt1 | contig 14236 bp, 13 predicted proteins | sample 5400091 | NCBI WGS metagenome assembly WNFY01 (sample SAMN13153364, study PRJNA577476) | soil metagenome | isolation source: 60 cm soil or saprolite under grassland replicate 1 | place: USA:California | collected 2016-06-15 | reverse complement strand
GGCGGCTCGATCAGGTTCACCTGCGCCCCCGGATCGGCCGCCTTGATGTCCTTCATGCTGGTCGGGTTGAACGACACGGCTTGCGGGTGATCGGGCACGGTCACCACCGCGTTGATCATGTCGGTGAAGTGATCGGTGGTCGAGTTGATCACCTTGTTGGTCTTGTCGACCGACACGCGCGGCAGCGCGATCCAGCGCCCGGCCTGGTCGTCGAAGTAGAAGGTGGTGACGTCGTCCTCGGTGTGCCCGGGCGGAACGAGCGCCTTGTCGTAGGGCATGGTGACGGCGACGGTCTGCAGGAACTTCGCACCGTGCGGCAGGTAGCGATAGCCGCGCCGCGGCCCCTTGGTGACGTTGGTCATGCCGACATCGAGCGCCGGCACGTCCTGATCGGCGAGCGGCGTGATGGTGACGGTGGTGCTCGCAGCGACCGAGCCGGCAGGGAACGCGAGGACGGCTTCGTCGTTGCTGACCGTCTTCTTGGCGTTGGGTGAGACGGTGGCCGAGAGGCTGCCGGCGAGGGGGCCGGTGGCCGGGGAAGCCGGCGACATCTGCTGGGTGAGCGAGACGATGGTGCTGACTATCTCCCCGTTCGGGTAGGTCGCCTTGATCTCGAAGGACCACGCATCGCTGTCGGCCTGGCTCGCAAAACCTGCGCTGTCCTTGGACTTGGAGTTGCTCAAGCTGCCGGCGGACTGCGCCACCGTCGTCCCGGCGATGGCCACGCTTGCGTTGCCCGAGCCGTTGTTCCACGGCTCGACAAAGCCCTGGATGACCGCCACCCGCCCGTAGAACTGGCCCGCGTCCGGGTAGGAGAGGAAGATCTTCGGGGGCACGGTGCGCCCGCCCACGCCCGAACCGATGAACAGGAACTCGCGGATCTCGGCGCTGCTGTTGGACCCACCCGTGAACGTGAGCCTGACGCCTTCGTACGCCCGCTGCTCCAACGGAATCGTCGCCGGCACGTAAATCGTGTTCCAGCCGGTGTCGAAGGCGTTCGCGGCCTCGGCGGGAAAGTCGTTCCACACCCCGGCCTGCTTGACCGAGAGCTGCACCTGGCCGGGCAGCGGCGCCGAGAGATACAACGACACCGCGTCCATTTGGGTCGGCCGACGGAAGCTGAACTCGACCGAGGGGGCCACCGCCTCGATCGGCTGGTCCGCGGGATAGGGCCTCCAGCCGGTCGCCAGATCGCCGTCGGAGAGCGCTTCGATCGGGTTGCTTCCCAAGGCGTCGGGCTGATTGACCACGGTCGTCTCGATCGCATTGGCTCCGGAGTCGAGCTCGCCCACCACGCGCACGTTGCGCACCGTGTAACCGGAATCCTTGTTCGAGGCGGACAGCACCGTGAACTCGATCGTGTTGCTGCCCCGAATGAGCCAGGCGGGGTTGATGCGCTCCACCTGCGTGCTCCAGCTCGAGTTGGGCAAGACCGGCGTGCCCCCGGCCTGCGAGGTCACCAGCTGCGAAGCGTTGATCAGGCGCCGCGCCGAGACAAAGCTCCCCTGTCCGAACAGCTCATAGGTGAGATAGGCGCGCACGAAATGCGCCGGGTCGCGATCCAGCGTGAACTTAAATGTATTAGTGGCCAGGGTCTGGCTGTTGTCGCCCGGCGTCACCACCGCGGTGGTGGGCGTGGCGCTCGAGTTCAGCGCCGTGTAGAACCGCCCTTGCGGCGGCGGCGTGGGTCCGAGCAGTTGCGAGAGCAGCGCCGCGCCGTTCTTCACGTTCACCGCTGCCGCCGTGGTCCACACCTCCAACTCGCGCAGGCCGGTCCCGCTGCCGCCGGGGGTCACCGGGGTCAGCGTTAGAAGCAATTTGCCGGTGGTGACCGGGACCGCGGCATTGAACGTGTTCCAGGCGGCGGGCAACAGCGTCAGGTTCAAGTTCTCCAGCCCCGCGATCGTCTGGAAGCTGCCGCCTGAGTCGGCCTGGACAGTGAGCAGGTAGGGGGCCGCGCCAAAGACCTTGATCGCGCTGACGGGCTGAGACGACTCGAAGGTCGCCTGCACGGAAGAGACCGCAAAGGCGACGTGCTGCGTGGTGGTGTCGCGGTCAAACAGCAGCGGCGCGGTGCTCGCTTCCTGCGCCTGGACTTCAGGAGGCAGACTGGAAGAAGAAAAGACTGTGAGGGAAAATGGCGTCGCCTTGGAGCCCAGGGGAAGCGTCTGCCCCGTGGGCACCACGGCGGCATACACCGCCAAGACCACGCCCGCCGCGACGCCGAGCGCACCCGCAAGCGCGATCCACGTGCCGCGCCCTGCGCGCGGCAAACTACCAAAATCCACCCAGCCCCCTTGGCGGGCGCTTATTTCTTTTTGGTTGTTGCGTCCGGCAGCTCGTAGTTATTACATCCGGTCGTACCGTATCCGGTCCAGCTGCCGGAAGACTTCACGCGACGACGGGCCGCCATCTTAATCACAACTTCCCGGATCGCGCAAGAAGAAAATGTTAAAAAAAGAACATTGGCATACCGGCTTTGGGTGCCGAAAAAAGAAAAATCGGGTTTACCCTTACGGCAATTTGTAAAGGTAAACCCGCGAGATCAGCCCCGCGCTCCAAGCGCGCGGGAATACCGTTTATCGATTTGAATTCCCGGGACGACCAGGCCGGTCGGGAGCACCAAGCCGGTCGGGACGCTCGGGGCGTTCAACCTGCTCGACCCGCTCTACGCGTTCGGCAACCTGCGCACGTTCTGCGCTGGCATGAGTTTCCGCGCCCGCGGTACCCGTCTTTTCCGCCTGGTGCTCGTCGTGACGACGAGCATTGTTGCGCAAATGTGTAGCCGCGTTGGTCAAACCTCTGTTGCCCGGGTTTTTTGCAATGTTTTTCTCCACGCTTTCCAGCGCTTGTACCATCGTACCCCTGGCCGATTCCGGTTCCGCGAACGCTGCGGTAGAACACAAAACCACCGCCGCGGCGGCTACGCCGACAAGCTTTTTCATGAACCCCTCCCTAGTTGTAATTCCGACGACGCCGCTGATGGACCGACACTTGCCTTCGTTATTCAACCCATAACGACCGTCTCCAGCAGGTCGCAGCAAGTCTCATGCCCGACCTTGAAAAGCAAGGAAATAAACTCATTTTCGGCACGGCACCACGGAAGGCCACGCTCGCGGTAGCCCGGCGCGTCAGAAGCTGTACGCGAGCGCCGATCCGGCGCCGAAATCGGGACTTGCGTTGGTGAAACCCTTGACGGCGTAGACCTGCAGCTTCCAATCGCTTGAAAGCTTGCGCGAGATGTACGCGGTCAGCTCGCTAACGCGGGCGCCCCCCTGCACGATTCGATCGCGCCAATCGTACGCCAGCCCGACGGTCGTCGGCTGCGACATCCGGTACGAGCTGCCGATGGTTCCGTAGACCACATTGCGCAGATCGACTCCCGCAGGATCGCCGTACCGCCGATAGCCCAGCGTGCCGAACGGGGTGAACGCACCGATCGGCTTGAAAAAGTCCGCCTGCAGGGAGAAATCGTTCTTGCCGGTGCCGAGCCCCCTGGAGTCGTCGGCCGTGCCGAATTTGATTTTCGCCCCGAGATCCAGTCCGAGCGGCGTATTGCGTCCGTCGAAGACGTTATAGAACGCGTTCGCGACCACGTCGCCGAGGCCCGATTCGGTGCGGCGGGCAAAGCCCCCGTTCGGAAGGATGACCTGGTTCTCGGGGGCGCCGACCACATTGCTCGGGCCGGTGATGCGGATATAGGGCACGACGAGCTTGAGGACCCAGCGGCCGGCTTCGTGCTTCGCGGTGACCGGCAGGTAGAAGACGCGGGTGGTGTCGCTTAGTCCGTAATTTCCGGAGGAGTAGTCGGCGCCGATGCTAAGGGTCGTAAGCCCATCCGCGCCGAACGCGATCGAGTTTCCCGTCGTAATGAGCGCCGCTGCAAGCGCGACGCGAACGATGCGTGCCATCGAGTTTCTCCGAAACGTCATTTGAAATTCCGTGATCGCCGCCTCGGTCGTATTCGCGCACGGGCGGGATGAGGAGTCGAGGAGGCTGTTATTTAAACCCTTTTAGCGTGGAGTCCGCCGGTGGAGCCGTCTTCGCCACGCCTCCTTTCGGCGGCTGGGAAACCGGGGCCGGGGTGTATTCGAAGACCCACTCCGAATAGGATTTCGCGCCGGTGAACTTTTCGAACTCCCTCGGAAAATTCGCCTGCTTGAGCGGCTCATCCGTGCTCGCGCTGGCAACCCCCGAAATACCGCCGCCCGCGGCTTGAATGAGCCGCCACTCGCGCTTTTCGCCTTGACTCATCGGGTCGGGATAGAGCGCACGAATATGCCTTTTGCTCGCCGAACGCGGGTCTAAGGGCAAGTCTTCGAGAGAACGCGGGAAGGCGCCGTTCGACTGGTAAAAGCTCGCGATGGCGTTGCGGTAGGCCTGGCCTCGAAACAGGAGCTCCGCCTCGCGGTCGGCCCGGACGATACGCCAAGTCGTCACGCGCGCCGCTTCGATCACGATCCCCACGATCACGACCGCCGCGAGCACCATCGCATAGCTGAATCCCGGCTGGTTATTTGGCTTCCCAGCTCGTGATATCCGCATTCTCGCCTTCTCCTCCCTCGCGACCGTCGGCGCCGTAGGAGACGATCTCGTAGCCACCGCTGCGCCCCGGTGCGCGATAGACATAAGCGTTACCCCAAGGGTCGGCGGGAAGGTCCTTCTTGAGGTAGGGGCCGTTCCACTTCTCGACGCCCTCGGGCTTCACGCGCAACGCCTTCAGACCGTCCTGCGTGCTCGGATAGCGCCCGACGTCGATGTAGTAGCCGTCGAGGGCCGTCGCGAAGTTCTCGATTTGCGCGCGCGCCGCGGATTCCCTGGCGGGCTTGATGCGCTGATAAAGCGTCGGCCCGACCAGCGCCGCGAGCAGCCCGATGATCACCAATACGAGCAGCAGCTCCATCAACGTGAAACCGAGCTTCGACCGCCGATGCCTGTTCACTTTCCGATTCCTCACCAGTCTTTGAAATACGACCCGTCGCTCGCCTTCTCCTGCGACCCGCTGCGAACGTCCAGAATACCGCCGCCTTTCTCCGCTTTCTCGTCCTCCGACCGGACCAGCACCCAGGTGTCGCGCTTCTCGGTGAGCGGATCGGCCGGGATCCGCCGCAGGTAGCGCTTCTTGACGAGCTCCTCGAGCTCCGCGGGATAAGCGCCCGTATCGGCGTAGTAGTCGTCGATCGCCTTGCGCAGCGAGTACAAGTCCTCCTTCAGCGTGGACTCGCGGGCCCGCTGAATGCCGCCGGTCACGACCGGCGCGACGAGGCTGGCGAGCAACGCCACCAGCAGCAGCACCAGCAACAGCTCGATCAGCGTGAACCCGCGAGCGCGCACTCACCAGTCCTTGTAGCGCGTGCGGTCGAGCGCGGTATTTTCCGAGGACGAGCGGATATCGTAGACGTCGCGCCCGCCCCAGGTGATCGAATCGGGCTCGTCCTGATAGCTGCGCAGGACCCACTGTTCCGGCGGCGGCTTCGCCTGATCGGCGAACGGATCGCGCGGGACTCGCCTCAGGTACTTGCGTTTGCCGCCTTTGGCGTCGCCGGTGTCCGCCCCGTCGACGAGCACCTGCAGCGTCTTCGGATACCCGTCTTCGCTGGCGGCGGTGGCGGTTTTCGAGATCTTTCCCCCCTTCCAGTCCTCGTAAAACGCATCGATCGCGGTCCGCACATCGCGCAGCGCGCGCCTGAGCTCGATCTCCTTCTCGCGCCGCACCGTGACCTCGGCATAGGGCAGCGCCGCCGCGGCGAGGATCGACAGGATGACGAGCGTGACCAGCAGCTCGACGAGCGTCAGGCCACGGCTATTTGATGACGACCCGCGCCGCCCGAACTTGCGCATTGAGTGCCTCTCCGCTCGCGGTCTTGATGGCGGGCGCGCGGTAAACGAGATACGAGATCCCCGGCTTTTCGCCGCGCATGACCACGCGCGCGAGCACCGCGTTGCCGGCCGGGGCCGCGCCCCCGGCGAGGCCCAGCGATACGTTGAGCACTCCCCGCGAAGCGTCCGCCGACGAGTCGAAGGAATCCGCGGCGACGTCGCCCTTGGAGCCGCTCACGTAGCTCAACAGCTGCGGGTTGTACAGAATCTCCAGCGGCACGTTCGCCGCGCCCGTAAGGTTGGCGCCGATCACCCTGATCTCGAAATTCTGCCCGCTCGAGACTTCGTACACCGGTTCCGAAAATGCCAGTATCGGCAGCGCGGGCAGTCCCGCGGGCGGGGGGGCCCCCGGCGCAGCCGCTGCCGGTGCCTGCGCCGCCGGAGGCGCGATCGCCACAGGCCCCGGCGCCGGGGTTCCGGGGCCGGAAGGGACGCCCGCGACGGCAGTCGTCGCCCCGCTTGGGGGCTCGGTGCGAATTTGCGCGCCCGCCGCGGTCTCGAGGCTCGCAAACAGCGACTTGTCGCTATAGACGTTTTCAGAGCCCGAATAGAACTCGCGCGCCGCGCGCGTCGGCACGTCCCAGCCGCGCACCACCCGCGGCGTAACGGTAAGCAGCACATCGGTGCGATTGGCCGAACTGTCGCGCGAGGTAAACAGCGCGCCCAGCGCCGGTATGTCGCCGAACCCCGGCACTCTCACGCGGGAATTGCGCTCTTCATCCTGGATCAGCCCACCGAGTATCGCGGTCTCGCCGTCGCGCAGGAGCATGAAGGTCTCGGCGTTTCGCGTGCCGATGAGAAACGCCTGATCGTTGCCCGTGCCCAGGTTCGCGCCGAGCGAGCTGACTTCGAGGCCCAGCTTGACCATGGCCGAATTGTCGAGGTAGATCGTGGGCTCGACGCTCAGCCGGATGCCGATGTCCTTGTAGTCGAAGGTGGTGCGGGTCTGCCCGGTCGCGTCCACGATGGTCGCGGCGCGCAGCGGCACCCGGTCGCCGATGTGAATCTTCGCGGCCCTGCCGTTCATGACGCGGATCTTGGGATTCGCGAGAATCTTCGCGTCCACGTCCTGCTTGAAGAAGTTGAAGGTCGCCGACGGAATGGCGAGCGTGGCGGTGGACGCGATGGAGCTGCGGATCTGCCGGTTGAGCGGCACCGCCGCCGGAACCGACGCGGTAAAGGCGTACGTGCCGAAGTTCAGGCCCAGTCTTTCGCTCTTGGTGCGATTGACCTCCAGGATCTCGACCTCGAGTATCATCTCGGCGGGCTTGCGGTCGTTGTTCTCGATGATGCGATCGGCGAGCTTGATGACGTCTTCGGTATCCCGGACGGTAATCGTGTTGAGCTGCTCGTTGACGATGATTTTCTTGATGGTGACCAGCCCTTTCAGGATATCGGCCATCTCTTTCGCCCGGACCGTGTTCATCTGGAAGGTGCGGACCAGATGATCCTCGTACTGGCCGCGCTTTTCCTTCGAGTCCGGCGAGACCAGGATCGTATTCGCCCCGATTTTCTTGTAGAAGGTCTTCGAGGTGGTGAGCAGCAGGCTCAATCCCTGCTCGAAAGTCACATCCTTGGCGAACAGCGTCAGCGGCACGCTCTTGACCGCCTCGTCGAAGATGACGTTGACGCCGAACGACCTCGCCAGAAACTCGAACGCCTGCTTGAGATCGGTCTGCCGGAAGTTGAGGGTGATCGGCGCCTTGGAGGTGAGCGCGAATCCCTCGGACAGCTTCTCCTGATCCTCCTTCTTGAGCTCGGCGAGCGCCGCGGCGGCCTCCTTGTGGTCCGGATACGCCTCGAGGGCTTTCTGGAATTGACGGCGGGCGTCGTCCAGCCTGCCCGCCTGACGAAGATACGAGCCCTCCTGATAGAGATTCTCCGCTTCCTTGCGCGCGATCGCATCGGTCATCGCCTGCTGGAGCTTGCGGTGGTCCGGCATCGACGCCAATCCCTGCTGGAACTGCACGATGGACTCATCCAGGTTGCCCTGCTCGAGGAACCGCTGTCCGCGCTGATAATAAAAATCGGCCGCTTTGAGCTCGGTCTGCTTGAGGCGCGACCGGTATTCGATGTCGCCCGGACTGTTCGTCAGCGCTTTGCGGTACTCGAGCACCGCCTTGAGCCACTCGTCCTGCGCGGCGTATTCCTCGGCCTGCTTGACCGGCGAGGAAGCGCACGCGGCAAGGAGCGCCAACGCGGCAACGACGGGTAAGCGATACCAATGGTGCGTGCGACAACGCCGGTGCAGGCCCGCGCAGGCACCGCGATCGCAAAACCTTTCGGCCATCAGCACGGTATTGCCTCCCGATTCGTGCGCCCAGGTTGCGGCCTATTTTCCGGAGACCGGAATCTGTCCGTTGACACGGGTGGCGGGATCCCTCAATTGTATGCCGTCCGGGCGTATCGCTTCGACCTGGAAGCGCTCGCCGACCTTTCCCCCGGTGTGCACCATATAAAGCTGCTCGCCCTTGACCAGGAAGGCCTGCCCCTTTTCGCCGCGGAACACGACGCCGACGAGCCTGATCTGTCCCAGCTCCGCCCGGGCCGCTTCTTCGGCGAGCTGCTCCGGCGTCTTGGGCGGAGGCCCCGGCGGCGGCTCGACCTTCGTCTCCACTTTCCTGACTACTGGCGGCTTTGGCGGCAGCCGCGGCTGAAACAGGTTACGGCCGGCCCGCACCGATTCCGCCGTGGCGAATCCCACCTTCAACTGGAAATCGTCGGGCCGGAAGCTGCCCGCGTGGGCCGACGAGCGTTCGCGCTCCGGGCCCCCCGGGGACTTCCACTGCCAGAGATTGAGCGCCCCGAGCAGCAGAATTGCAATACCCAGCAACAAGTATCGACGTTTCATGAGGATTTTGCGCCCTGGGCCGGCCCGTGACGGTAGGTCACGATACGGATTCGCCCCTTTTGCGTCGCGGCTCCCTGCACGCTTTCGAGCCGAACCTCCTGCACCTCGCTCCAGGTAGGCAGTGCGGACAGGTCGCGCACGAAGTCGCGCAGCGCGGGATAGCCGCCCTGGACGGTGAGCTCCGCGCTCAAGGTCGGTTGCGTCCCTGCGCCGCGGCCCTCCTCGTAGGTTTCGGTGACGATCTTCACCCCGTAATTGCGCGCGAGGCGCGCAAAATTCTCCACGAGCTGCGCCTGGGTCGCGGCATGCTGGAGCTTTTTTTCCAGCAACGCGACGTCCTTGCGCGCCCGCGCGTAGGCGCTCAGCAATTCGTCGGCCTGTTGGGCTTGGATCAGCGCGCGGCGCTTGCTCAGGATCTTGTCTTCGAGCGCCGCCTGCTCGCGCTGCGCGGGCCACCAGAGGGCGAGAACGACGAACACGAGCACGGCTCCGGAGGCAAACGCCCACAGTCCGGCGCGCGCCCAGGGATGACGCGCGCTGTAACGAAGATCGGCCAGCCAGCGATTGGGGTTCAAGATTTCCACCTCACCCGGATCTCGAACTGGACCGCGCCAGCACGCGGTGTGCCGCGCGATCCCTGCCTGCTCAACAGCACCTCGGCGAAGCGCGGCTCCTTCTCCAGCCGCAGCAGGAAGCCGGTGAGCGCCTCGGCGCTGGGCGACTCCGCGACCAGCAGCGCCTCGCCCTCGCGCGGCTTGTGATGCAGGCTCACCAGATAGACGTTCTCCGGCAACTGTCCCGCGAGCCATCCGAGCAGTTGCGGCGTGCCCCAGCCGCGCACTCCCGAGAGCTTGTTGAGGGAGTAGACCCGCTGGCGCAGCGCTTCGAGCTCGGAGGGCGGGGGCAACGGCTCGCGCGGTGCAGCGGCCGCGAGCTGCTCCTCGACCCGCGCCAGGCGCGATTCCAGGCGAGGACGCTCGGCGCGCATCTCGAAAATGCTCACCGTGAGCCAGCCTGCGGCGATTCCGAGCATCAGCGTCGAAGCCCACAACGCGGCCACCAGGGGCAAAGTCAGGCGCGGCCGCGCCGCGGGGAAATTTGCGGTGATTCTCATCGTTCCAGCGCCGCGGCGAGCGACAAGGCGGCGGAGGCCGCGCTTTGCGTCGTTTTTACCCCGGCAGCCTCGGGCGACAGCCGCGCGCACGGCTCGCGCAATCGCGCATCCAGCGCGCCCGCCATCGAATCGGTTTCTTCGCCCGCCGCAGCAAAGACGCGCGTCACCGTGCGTTTGGCGTCGCCGTGCACGTAGGCGAGGATAGAGCGCTCCACGTCCAGGGCGATATCGGCGTGATCGTCCGGGCCTGAGCGCCAGCGGGAGCGCGCGTAGCGCGGGCGGCCTTGCGAATCCCAGAGCCACAGCGACCACGCATCCGGCGCGAGCGCTACAAGCGCGCCGCTCGCCTGCGTGAGCCGGTCATGGAAACAGTTGAACTGCCGGCAGACGCTGGCGCTCAGGCTCCAGGCCACAACGCCGGCCCGGGCGAGCGCCTCGCTCACGAAGCGCTGCCACGCGTGCTCTCCGGCCATGCCGAACAGAAGGTGCTTGTCTCCGTCGCGTTCCAATTGCTGGCACGCGTAAACGTGAGCTCCGTTCATCCCCATGCGCCCGAACCGCAGGCGAACGAGATCGAGCTGTGCCGCGCGCGTTTTCGGCATCTGGTCGAGCTCGAACGTGGCCATGCGCACGAGCGCGTCGGGAAGGGAGACGTGCACCGGCAGGTAGCGACGCTTCAAGCCGCCGGCAAGCGTCTGAAGAGCCGCGGTCAGCGCTGCGGCGGCTGGTGCCGACGGCTCGCCGGAAAAAAGCGGCGCATTGAGCCTCGCTTCCGCCAAGGCTTGCGCCCGCCATCCGCCGTCCGCCGCCACGAGGTGGGCGAAGCCGACATAGTCGCGTCCGATGACGATCCCCGCGGATGCATCGGGCGCGAAACTCCGCCGCGCACGCTCAATCCACGAACGTGACACGATTGATCTCCTTGAGCGTGGTCTCGCCGGCCAGCGCCTTGGCGACCGCCGATTGTCGCAGGGTCGTCATGCCCTCCGCCGTGGCCGCCGCCTGCAGGTCCGCGGCCGGCCGGCGCTCGAGGATCATCTGGCGCACGCCCGGGGACAGGTCGAGCAATTCGGTGATCGCCGCGCGGCCGCGATAACCGGTGCCGTTGCAGTGCTCGCATCCGGCGCCCTCGAACCACTTGTGCTCGCGATAGCGGCCCGGGTCGAGCCCCGAGAGCTCGAGCAATTCCGCGTCCGCGCGCGCTTCGCGCCGGCAGCGCGGGCAGATCAGGCGCACCAGGCGCTGCGCCATGACGCAATTCAGCGCCGACACGAAGCTGTATACATCCACGCCCATGTGGGTGAAGCGGCCGATCACGTCGAAAGCGTTGTTGGCGTGCACGGTGGTGAACACCAGGTGCCCCGTGAGCGCGGACTGCAAGGCGATCTGCGCGGTTTCGGCGTCGCGGATCTCGCCCACCATGATCTTGTCCGGATCGTGGCGCAGGACCGAGCGCAAGCCTCTGGCGAACGTGAGGCCCTTCTTCTCGTTCACGGGAATCTGGACGATGCCCTCGAGCTGGTACTCGACCGGGTCCTCGATGGTGATGATCTTCTCTTCGCCGGCGTCGAGCTCCGACAGCGCCGCGTACAGGGTCGTGGTCTTGCCGCTGCCCGTGGGACCGGTGATCAGCACCATGCCGTAGGGCTCGCGCACCGCGCGGCGCAGCTTCTTCAGCGTCTCGCCCGCCAGGCCCAGGCTCTCCAGGCGCAGGCCGCGCAGCCCCTGCGTGATCGCCGACTTGTCGAGGATACGGACCACCACGTCCTCGCCGTACACGCTCGGGATGATCGAGATGCGGAAGTCGATGTCGCGCGCGCCCAGCCGCAGCTTGAAGCGGCCGTCCTGCGGCACGCGTTTCTCGGCGATATCGAGCTCGGCCATCACCTTGAGGCGCGAAATGAAGGCGCCGTGATGGCGCCGGTCGAGCGTCTCCATCGCCGGGTAGAGCACGCCGTCGATGCGGTACTTGACCGCGATGCCGCCCTCGTAGGTCTCGACGTGGATGTCGCTCGCGCGCTTGGCGAGGGCGTCGAGAAGCAGCGTGTTGATCAGCCGCACCACCGGGCTCGACACGTCGCCGAGCTTCTCGAGCGAAACGGTCTCCTCCCGGCCCTCCTCGGTCTCCTTCACCATCACGAGGCGGAAATCCTCGGAGACGCCCTTGAGCACTTCCGCCGAGCCCTGGGAGCGCTTGAGCGCGGCCTGGATGGCGCCGGGGCTCGCCAAGAGCAGCTTCACGCGCAATCCGGTGACGTGCTCGAGCCGGTCCGGCAGAGTGAGATCGTAGGGATCGGCGATCGCGACCTCGATCGTGGAGCCGTTCACGCGGTAAGGAACGGCGCCGAGCGGATAGGCCTGCGTTGCAGGCAGGCGCTCGAAGAGCTCGGGCGTCACGGTGAAACCGTTCAGATCCACGTAGGGCAAGGCGAACTGATCGGCGAGCGCCTGGGCGAGTTGCTCGCCGGTGATGACGCCCTCGCGCAGCAGGCGCTCGCCGAGCTGCGCCTCGGCTTCCTCGCCCGCGATCTGCATCTCGCTGACGAAGCGTCGCTCGAGGAGGATATCGGCCAGCCGGCGGGGCTGGAAAGGATGCCTCATTTGATGATGTCCGCCATGTGGAACACCGGAAGGTACATGACGATGATGATGCCGCCGATGAGAAGCCCCATCAGCAGCATCAGCAGCGGCTCGATCAGCGCCATGACCCGCGCGAGGCGGCCGTCCAGCACTTCCTCGTAGAAGCGCGCGACCTCGGCGAGCATCGCGTCGAGCCCGCCGGTAGCCTCGCCGACCTCGATCATGCGCGCCGCCATGGGCGGCATGAGCGCGGTCGCGCGCACCGCCTGCGCGAGGCTCGAGCCCTCGGTCACCTTCTTCGTCGCGAGCTCCAGCCGGTCGAGGTACAGCTGATTGGTGAGCGAGCTTGCCGCCGTGTGCAGAGCCTCCACCAGCGGCGTGCCCCCGGCAAGCAAGGTGGAAAGCGAACGGGCGAGCTGCGCGGCGGCGACGATGCGAGCGAGCTCCCCGACGTACGGCAATCGCTCGCGCATGCGGTCCAGCCGGCGCCGCCCCGCCTCGGTCGAGAGCCAGCGCCGCCATCCCCAAGCGGCCAATACTGAGACGCCGACGAGCGCCGGCCCGATAACGTAGAGATGCTCCACGATCGAGAGCAGCACGCGCGTGGGAAACGGCAGCGCCGCGCCGAGATCGGCGTACATGGCGACGAAGCGCGGCATCACGAATACGAACAGCACCGCGAGGATCAGCGCCAATGCGATCAGCAGAAACATCGGGTAGGCGAGCGCCTGCGAGACCTTCTTGCGCAGCGCCACGCGGTGCCTGAGATAATCCTGGTAGCGCGCAAGCACGGCGGCGAGATCGCCGGTCTTCTCGCCCGTGCGCACGGCGGCGAGATACAAGCGCTCGAACGCCTCCGGGTGGCGCGCACAGGCGTCCGACAAGGAAACGCCGTTGCGCACGTCCTCGAACGCGCGCACGAGAATCTTGCCGAGCGTCGGGCTGTCGGGCCGGTCGGACGCCAATGCGAGCGCATCCGGAACGGTGAGGCCCGCGCGCACCAGCGCCATGAACTCCTGGTTGAAAAGCGCGAACTCCTCCGGACGCACGCGCCGGGCGCGCAGACCTAGGCTCGCGCCCTTCGGCCGCACCTGCTGAACGAGCAATCCGCGTCCTGAAAGCTCGCTGCGCAGCGCCTCCTCCGAAGCGGCGACGCTTTCGCCCGTCAGAGATGCACCGTTCTCGGCAAGCGCTATGTAGGCGTAGAGTGGCATGAGCTCTTCAACAGTGTATGCCCTTGGGTGTCGGAAGAAAATAGCAGAAAACCCGGAACGTTCAGAGGGCTTCGTCCACGGTGAAGCGGATTTGTCCGGAGGCAAAGGGAAGGCGCGGCGCGTTAAAATGGCGGCATGCTTTATCGCGCCGTACGGCCGTTCCTTTTCGCACTCGACCCGGAAACGGCACACCGCTTCAGTCTCAAATCCCTCGATGTCCTGGCGCGGTTCGGCGCCGCTTCCCTTGTCGCTGCCCCCGCGCCGCGCGTGCCGGTGCGGGTGATGGGGCTGGATTTCCCGAATCCGGTGGGGCTCGCCGCGGGTCTGGACAAGGACGGCGAGCACATCGACGCTCTTGCGGCGCTCGGCTTCGGTTTCATCGAGGTCGGCGCGGTGACGCCGCGCGCGCAGCCCGGAAATCCGAAGCCGCGCCTGTTCCGCCTTGCCAAGGCCGAAGCGCTCATCAATCGATTGGGTTTCAACAACCGCGGCGCCGATGCCCTCGTGGAGAACATCCGCCGCTCGAGCTACCGCGGCATCGTCGGCGTGAACATCGGAAGAAACTCGGACACGCTGAACGAGCGCGCGCACGAGGAT
>WNFY01007025.1_pt1 | contig 14238 bp, 15 predicted proteins | sample 5400091 | NCBI WGS metagenome assembly WNFY01 (sample SAMN13153364, study PRJNA577476) | soil metagenome | isolation source: 60 cm soil or saprolite under grassland replicate 1 | place: USA:California | collected 2016-06-15 | reverse complement strand
CACACGCGTTGCCAATACCATCGCCATCCGTGTCCTCCTGACCGGGATTTGGTATGGACGGGCAGTTGTCACAAACATCACCGATCCCATCGCCGTCGGTGTCCTGCTGGTTGGGATTGAATACTGTTGGGCAGTTATCCTGCGAATCGGGAATACCATCCCCGTCGGTGTCAGGGCCGGTGGCCAGAGCGGCGTTGAAACTGGCGGTCAGTAAGACCGCCGAAATAGATAGCAGAGCGACCAAGAGGAGCGATTTGAAAAGCGCCAAAGCGCGTGCGGAATTATTTTGTTGTTTTTTCATGGAAGGTTTTTTCTTCTGTTCACCCCCTTACAAAGGAAAAAAAACCGGAGCGTTTCAGAAAAGTTGGAAAATCTTTGAGAACCACGGATGACACGGATAGATTTTAGAGAGAAAGGCAGCGTTTAGCGCCAACGGCGCGCTCTCATCAGCAGCCTGGGGTAACGCCCCAGGATTTGTGAAATGAAAAAAACGCTAGCGCTGAAAGCGCGATTCACTTCCGGCAGGGGTTCGATCGACTAGCTCGAATTGAAACGCGCTTTCAGCGCTTGTATACACGGCAATTTGAATTCCTGGGGCGATGCCCCAGGCTCGGAGTGACACAGCGCCGTTGGCGCTGACAAATGCCGATTTCTTATCAGTGTTATCCGCGTAATCCGTGGTTGGACTTATTTGGGCGCCAGGGGCTGCTTTTCCTCGCAAAGTTTTTGGAAGCGCGGATCGCCGCGCAGTGGATCGAACATGGGATCGAGTCGGAGCACCGCGGGAGTGAGCGGTGCAGTGGTGAATGCGCCAAAGTACGGGATGGAAAGTAGTTTCTGTAAAGCGTCGATGGCGCGATCGGTCTCCCCGGTTTGCGCCGCCACCCTGGCAAGGATCTCGAGTGAAAAGGGACCATTAACAAGATCTTTCTCGGCCGGCCTCGCGGCCATTGCCTGCTCGGCCAGAGCCAGTGCAGCCGGTTTATCGCCAAGGCCCATGTTGGCCAGCGCGAGAACACTGATGAGTTCCGCATTTTCCGGTTGTCCTTTGAGCAATGGCTCCAGTTCGCTGCGGGTCTGTCGCCAACTTTCCTGGGCGGCGGCATGGTCGCCGGCGACTTGTTGCGCCCAGCCTAACCAGAAGCGCAGTTCGCCATTGTAGAAACCGAACGCAGGATCGGGCTTGGCCAGTACCTCTTTTAGCGGAGCGATGATCGGTGCAGGTTGGCGCTCCAGGATGGCCTGGTAAGTCTTTATTTCCCACGCGCCGAAGTCGTGGGCGTTCGGATGCAGCGGAGCCAGAAGAGAAGCGGCTCGGGGCAGATCGCCCTCAGCTTGCGCGATAGTGGCCTCGATCATAGAGGTGTCAACGTCGTCCGGTGTAAGATCGAGAACCTGATCAAGTTTTCCCAGCGCGTCGGGGAAGCGACGTACAACGATCAGGGAAAGGGCGTGCTGGGTTAGTAAGTTAACGTTGCGCGGGTCGAGCCGTTCAGCTTCGTTGAAGTAGGCGTCGCTCCGGTCCCATTGGCCTCGGGTTCGCTCGACATCGGCCAAGGATTGAAGAATCCGACTGTTATTAGGCAGGAGCGAATGTGCCTGCTCAAGGTAGCGCACCGCGGTGTCGTGGTCCTTCAGGCAGGCGTAGTGATAATAGCCGTTGGCGAGCACGGCCTCGCCGAGAGTGGGCTGAAGAGTAAGCGCGGTTTCGGCTGCCTGGCGCGTCTCTTCACGAAGGGCGAGCGTCGGTTGAAGATTCAGTGTGTGGTAGCCGACGCCATCGGTGTATGCCAGCAGCGCCCAGGCGAGGGCAAACTTCGGGTCCAACTGCACCGCTTCTCTGAGATACTTCTGCGCGCCAAGGGAGTTGGCGGGTGTGCGCTGCGTTCTCAGACTATAAGACAGACCACGCAGGTAAGCGTCGTAAGCTTTGGGATTCTCTGTCGGTTTGACGGCTAACACCTGCTGCTCGCGTCCGGTCAGCTTGGCCTGCAATGACTCGGCTATTCGTTTGGCGATCTCGCTCTCGATGCCTAAGATGTCAGTCAATTTCCGATCGTAGGTGTCTGCCCAGAGATGGGAATCAGTTTGCGCGTTGATCAACTGAACAGTGACTCGCACGTGGTCGGCCGCTTTTTGCACGCTACCTTCAAGGATGTTCGCAACACCAAGCTGCTTCGCGATGTCGCGGAGATTCCCCGGTTTGCTTTGATATTGCTGCGTGGAAGTGCGCGAAATGACTTTCAAATCTGCGATGCTAGCCAGCCGCGTCAGGATCTCCTCTTGAATGCCGTTGCCGAAATAGGCGTTATCTGGATCGCCGCTTAGATTTTGAAATGGTAACACGGCAATACTTTTTGCCAGTACGACTTCGCTCGCAGCGCTGGAGACGAACTTGCGTTGAAGAATGTAGGAAGCTGCCAGGATGCCGGTGATAATCACAGCGGCCGCCAACGCGCTGTAGGCAAATCGGCGGCGCTGCTTTTGTTTCGCGGCATCGATCGTGGCGATGGAGTTGTTAAGTTGCTCCTTCAACGCCGCGGGCGATTGCGGACGCATTACTGGATCGGGCTCAAGCATGCGCTTGATAAGATCGACAACCGTGCGCGGAATGCCTTTCAGTTGATCGAGAGGCAACGCGCCATTGAGTTGCTTCTGGCGAATTTCGTCACGCGTGCCGTCAAACGGCAGTTTGCCGGTTAACATAAACCAGAGCGTCACGCCCAATGAGAAGATGTCGGATCGTGCGTCGGTTGTTTCCCCGGCGAATTGTTCGGGACTCGCAAAGTGTGGCGTGCCAATGAAGCCGGTCCGAAGGGGACTGCTGCTTGCGTTTGCGGATTGATCAGTGATGTCTCTGACCAGACCGAAGTCGATTAACTTCGCCACAATTACACCATCGGCTTCGCTGCAAAGCATCACGTTTGAAGGTTTGACATCGCGATGAACAAATTGCCGAGTGCCGGTGGCAATCAGAGCGCGCGTGATTTGTAAGGCGATGTCCAGCACGATGGGGCAGTCGATGGGTCCTTTGTGGTGAATCCACTCTGCGATGGTCTGGCCTTCAACCAGTTCCATGGCGTAAAAGTATTCGTCACGCTTGCTGCCAAGGTGAAAAACCGATGCGATGTTGCGGTGGCGCAGCTGTGCTGCGGCACGCGCCTCGGATAAAAAACGCGCCTGACTGGATTCGTCCGCGAGATAGCGCGGATGGATCACCTTGAGCGCGACTTCGCAACGCAGGTTGGTGTCGAACGCTCTATAGGTGACGCCCATGGCGCCGCGGCCGAGTTCAACTGGCTCGCCGTCACCGCCATTGACGAGCTCATATTGGTCGAAACGCTGCCGTGTAGGAGCGTTATCGGCATCTTCGCTGCCCAGCGCGGTGTGCAGCAGGCAGGTAAGACAAAACTCTTCCGTGTCCTCGGATGAGCTAAGTGGCGAGCCGCATTGAGCGCAGACTGATTGCGCCATCTTCGATCCCACAATCGGGCCCTTGTTCATGCGGCTTGCGCTAAAACGTTGCAAAGATGATGCAGTTCTTCATCAATCTCGTGCGGCGCCGAGACCGTGCGAGCGATCTCGCAACGCACAATTTCGCGATAACGCTGCCGCAGCCGATAGACATGCGTCTTTACTGTTGCTCTCGGAAGACCAGTGCGCGCCGACGCGTCGTCGTACGAGGGCAAAACGCTGCCTCCGGCAAGAAAGGCCTTCAGTTGTTCGAAAAGCTTGAGTTTGCCTTCGGCCTGCAATTCTCCGCGCAACATATTCAGAGCGCCGGCGGTGACCGTTTTCGCCCAGCGCAATTCGAATAAGCGTTCCGCTGTTGAATCGGGCGCACTTGCGTCGTCGTAAAACGCTTCCGCTTTCTCTGGATCGAGTGTGATGAATTGATAGCCGCCGCCGCGCCGCATTGCTTGATTGCGGTCCCAATTATCTGCCAGGAAATTTTTCACCGACGCGAGCAGAAAGGACCGGAATTTGCCATGGAGTCGATCCGTGCGCGCGTAGGCTTTGGTTCGCAAGAAGAATGCGAAAAATGATTGCGTCAGGTCCTGTGCATCAGGAGGAGGGTAACCACGCCGACGGATGAAGCTGTAGATAGGCGGCCAATACGTCTCGCATAATCGCGCGAGCGCGTCTGTCGCCTCTGGCACGTCTGTGAGCGCGCAACGTGCGACCTCGCTCCAGTGCGTGGTAGCAAAGCTAGCTCCGCCCTCGTGGAGCGTGCCAGGGGTCATTTTCACGACGCAAGCATAACAACCGACAGTTCGCCGTTCACGACAATCTCGCGCAAAGGCCATTATTCCCGCGGATCGAGGTAGGCGACGGCTTTTGACTCGCTCGCTCCCGCTCGCTCGGCCGTCCGGCCTTCCCGTCCATGTCGTTCGGCGCACGTCGGCTCCATTCTGCGAGACACTGATCTACTGTGCGCATTCTTCGAATGCAGCGGGCTCGCCGCGCAGATGCGCAATAACTTCGCCGGCGAAATGAAGTGAGCCGGTGATCAAGATTGGATTCGGTTTCGCGCGTGCGAGCGTTAGGGCCTCATCCACGGACGGAGTGATGGAGCAGGGGAGTGGTGGAGTAATGTCGGCTAAGACTTTTGCTAGCTCTTCTGGAGTAGCTGCGCGTTCGCTTCGAATTTTCGGCAATAGAACAAACTCACTAATCGGCGCAAGCGCTTCACAGATACCGCGCAAGTTTTTGTCAGAAAGAACCGCAAGTACGAGCGTGGCGCGCTGGTCGCCAAAAATTTCGCGCCATGTTTCTGCGAGCGTACGCACGGCGGCCGGGTTATGCGCGCCATCAATGATTGTGCGTTCGTCCCATCTTTGGAAACGCGCAGGCCATTCGATGCCGGCGAGCCCGCGAGCAATCGCTGAGTCGCCGACATCGATTTTGACTGCGCGAAGTGCGGCGATTGCCAGAGACGCATTTTCTTTTTGATGCGATCCGTCGAGTGCGATTGGTGTTTCATCATACATCTCGGTGATGAATCGTATCGGCGCTTTGCACTCAGCTGCGCGCGCGAGAATAACCTCTTCGGCTTCCGCTCGCCGTGAGGCAGAAACAATGGGAACACCTGACTTGATAATGCCAGCTTTTTCAGCCGCGATCTCAGAAATTGTTTTGCCCAGCCATTGTTCGTGATCGAAATCGATTGGCGTGATCACCGAAACATTCGATTGGATTGCGTTCGTAGCATCGAGGCGGCCACCTAGACCGGTTTCCAGAATGACGATCTCGCTTCTCGTGTCCGCGAAGTGCTTGAGGGCAAGCGCAGTCACTACCTCGAAAAACGTCGGATGCGGATCCCAGTTCGCGACAAGATTGCGGATAATCGTTAGGCCATGTGCGACCGCGTCTTCAGAAATCATTTCGCCGTTAACACGAATACGTTCGCGAAACGTGACAAGGTGAGGGGAAGTGAACAGGCCGGTGCGATATCCTTGTGCCCGGCAGATCGAATCAATCATGGCGCAAACAGAACCTTTGCCATTCGTTCCCGCGACGTGAATGACTTTCCAAGGAGCAGCTTGCAGGACGTCACTCTTTGAAAGTTCTTCGAGCAAACGCTGGATATTTTCCAACCCGAGCTTGATTCCGAAGCGCTGGAGGCTGTAGAGCCAACTGAGCCCGTCACGATAATTGGTCGCCGCGTCTTCCGACGAGCTAACCCTGACGGGCTTGCCCGTCCATCTCGCTCGGCTCCCGCCGGCTCGATTCACGGCGCCACAGTGAAGTAGTTGAGCAATCGGCTGATCTGCTCACGCATTTTCTTGCGGTGCACAATCATGTCGATCAAACCGTGCTCGTCGAGAAACTCGGCAGTCTGAAATCTCTCGGGCAAGTCTTGGTGCGTGGTTTCCCTAATGACGCGCGGACCAGCGAAGCCGATCATGCTTCTGGGTTCGGCTAGAATGACATCGCCCAGTGACGCGAAGCTGGCCATGACGCCGGCTGTAGTCGGATTCGTCAGGACTGAGATGTATGGAAGCCTCGCTTCTGCATGGCGAGCGAGTGCGCCGCTTGTTTTGGCCATTTGCATCAAGCTCAACATTCCTTCGTACAAGCGAGCTCCGCCGGATGCGGCAACGATGATCACTGCGCAGCGCTCGGCGGTTCCATATTCAATTATGCGGGTGATTCTCTCGCCAACCACTGAACCCATGGTCGCCGCGAGAAAGCCGAAATCCATCACCGCGATCGCGACCTTGTGACCGTCAAGGATTCCATGTCCGCTGATGACAGCGTCAAGAAGACCGGTGCGTTCCTGATAATTCTTAAGCCGATCTTTGTAGCTGGCCATTCCCTGGAAACGCAAGACGTCCACGGATTTCAAGCTGGCGTCCATCTCCACAAAAGAGTCCAGGTCGAGCAGATTCTGAATTCGCTCCTTGGCCGGTTGCGCAAAATGATAATCACAGCGTGGACAGACGCGCTGGCTCTGCGCGAGCTCGATCTCCGGCACGACCTCCGAACAGCCGGGACATTTTTGGAAGAGGCCGCGCGGAATCTCCTTCTTCTTGCCGCCTTCTGCTTTAATTGCTGGTTTTTTGAAGATGGCCATTGCAATTTATGCGCGCGCTGCCGTTGCAGCGTAAACAGAGATTGCGCCCGAGCGTTTCAAGATACGCGCGCACTCACTGAGGGTAGAACCCGTTGTAAGAACATCGTCGATTAACAGCACACGCAAGCCTCGCACGTTCGCGTTCCTTCGTAAACGAAACGCGTTATGCAAATTTTCCATTCGTTCCGCGCGATCGAGCGCGGTTTGTGTAGTTGTGTATCGAATGCGCTTTAGCACGGGCTTACACGGAATCGATATCTGCGCGGTTAACAATTCAGCAAGCAGGCCAGCTTGATTGAATCCGCGTTCTCGTTGGCGAGTTGGATGCAATGGCACAGGCACGATTATGTCAAACTCGCGCCCTCGGAGACGCTCATCGTCAAACGCTGCGCAGAGCCAACGTGCTACGAGATGTCGCAAATGAATCTGACGACCGTACTTAAAATCATGAATGATCTGGCGGACAATACCGCGGCCGCGGTATGCGGCCACTGCTGCATCAAAGTAAATTGTGCGATGGGCGCAGTTGGCACATATGAACGCGGTCGCAATAGCGCCTTCGAAGGGTTCGGAGCACTGCTGACAAAATGGCGCGACGATACGCATGGCTTTTGCTTCGCATCGCTCGCAGAGATATTCGCCAGCCCGAGTCTTGCCGCCGCACAGCGTGCATACCGGCGGGTAAAGAAGCGACACGGCCGCTTCAAGCAATTCAAACTTGCGAAGCGCGATCATATTTCGCCCAGATGCGCATTATTACCCAAGTGAGGGCGGCTACGCCAAGCGGGATAATTCCCACCAGTAAATTCTTTCCCACCCAGGGAAGTCCAGGTGTTCGCTGACGAGCTAGTAAGCTAAAGGTGCCACTGCCAAAGATCCACCCGGCATGCAGTCCAATTGACAGCCACAACGAATGAGTAAGCACGCGCGCGTCAGCGAGAATCCAGCCGATGATAAATAATGTCGCGAACGCTGAGGCCAGCATCATGGGGTCCCCAATTCCGTCAAATGCATGGGCAATCGAACTGAAGCCGGATGTCCATGTTACTATCTCGGACGTTCGCTCCGGAGCCTTTAGAAAATGCACGGCTGCAAAAATCACTGAAACGGCAAAGATCGCTATGTACTTCCGGCCGGTTCTGAGTAAGAGGCCTAAAACGATCCCGCGAAAAAAAGCCTCTTCAATGAACGGAACCGTAATTGATGCCACAAGCATCTTGCCAAAACGAGGCCAGGCAAAGATGTGCCGAAACGCATAAACATGAAGTGAGATGAGAAGAACCCCGCAAAAGAGCAGGGGAACCACCGAGACAACAGCGCCCGCGCACAGATCGCGGGCCCAACGCGAATTAGGTGCAAGATCCAGATCAGCCAGGTATCGCACGTTGCTTATTCGCAGCAACGGCCAGAGTAAAAGTACGACGGCAACCAAAAGGGCGCGATGAAAGAATGTTTCGAAATCGTACTTTGCCAGAAACGAAAATACGCCGTGCGCTGCAAGCGTTTGAGCAGACCAAAAAAGAATTGGCGCAAGAATCGCCCCGATGACAACCGTCGCGATAAAATATGCCGCCAATTTAATTACGTCTTTCAAGGTCGCTAATGTAGGGTTTTTACCGCGATGCCGATTCAACACATATGGACGGACAGAAATCAAGATGGCAGAAAGCGCGAGGTGCGCGCGACGAAGTTCGGTGGCGCGTGGCGGATTCAGGCAAAGGATGCTGGCGATCTTGACTGGACCTACTACGATCGTCCGTTGCTGGATGATTTGTTAACATTGAAAGAAATCCTTGTGCGAAAATACCAACGGCGACGCGCTTCAGTCGAGGACGTTGCCTCAATCGAGAAGCTAATCGAAGAACAGCATGGCCATCAGTGATGCATGAATGATTGGAATAGGGATCAACGAGTTGCTTGGAACCCGGCTTCGCCAAGGCTAGGCGCGGTTTACTCGCAAAAAATGTTAACCCAACAAGAGCCTCATGACTGAATGGAATACAAAAGCTCTGATTGAAGCCGACAAGCAATTCGTCTGGCACCCGTTTACTGACATGCGTGAGTGGTGCGCCCCGGAGCATGAGCCACTGATTTTGGTCGAAGGGCAGGGGGCGGTGCTGCGTGACAGCACAGGTCGCGAATACATCGATGGAAATTCATCCATCTGGACGAATATTCATGGACACAATCATCCACACATTAATGCGGCAATCCGTCGGCAGCTTGATCGGGTTGCGCATACTTCGTTCCTCGGCTTCACGAATCCGGCCGCCATCGAACTCGCGCAAGCAATCGTTGAACTCTTCCCAGATAACCCCGCGAGCAGGGTTTTTTTCTCTGACGACGGCTCAACGGGAATCGAGGTCGCTTTGAGAATTGCCGATCAGTATTGGCGGCTCCGGCATTCGAGAAGGCAACAATTTATTGCCTTTCAGAACGGCTATCACGGCGACACAGCTGGAGCAGCGAGCTTGGGGGCGGCGACGATGTTTCAAATCGGGTCGACCCGCTGGAACTTTCCGGCCATGCAGGTTCCAAATATAAAGGCACTGGAAGCTCTCGCGCCGGCCGAAATAGCGAAGACTGCTGCCGTTGTGATTGAGCCGCTTATCCAGGGAGCCGCGGGGATGCGCCTCTGGCCCGCTGGCACACTGAGAGCGGTTCGAGAATGGTGCAGTCGGACCGATACCCTGTTGATTGTCGACGAAGTGATGACCGGATTTGGCCGAACCGGCCGGATGTTTGGGTCCGAACAAGAGGCGGTGATTCCAGATATCATGGTGATGGCTAAAGGATTGAGCGGAGGGTATCTTCCGCTAGCTATTACTTTGGTAACTGAAAAACTATTTTCAGCCTTTGATGGGTCTGTAGCGGAGGGCAAAGCGCTTGCTTATGGGCACAGCTACACGGGAAATGCGCTTGCTTGCGCGGCAGCCAAAGCAAGTCTGGAGATTTTCGAGAACGAACGCGTCCTGGAAACTTTGCAGCCGAAAATCCGGCACTTAAGCGCGGCCCTCGCTGATCTGGAGAAACTGACAGGCGTAAAAGAAGTGCGGCAGTGTGGTTTTATCGCCGGAATTGAGATGGAGGAATCGCCGAGCGGCGCACGACCCAACCTGGCCGCGGCTGCTTGTGTCGAAGCGCGTCGCTACGGACTGCTGACCAGACCGATAGGGAATGTCGTGGTTCTGATGCCGCCACTATGCATTACGATGGATCAGTTGACTAAAGCTGTAGAGGCTCTTCGTGTGTCGATCGCCGACGTATGGCGTCGCTCCGTTATTGCCGCAAAAAAGAATGCCGAAGAAGTTACGGCTTGATCAGCTTCTGGTCGGTAAGGGGTTATTTCCGAGCCGCGAGCAGGCGCGGCGCGCGGTGATGGCTGGCGATGTAAAGGTCGGCACACGAATTGCAGTGAAGCCATCTGAGCTGCTCGAAGAAGAAGCGGCGATCTCAATAAAGCCGACGCCCAAATATGTCGGGCGAGGTGCTCTGAAGCTGGAAGGCGCTCTCGACTATTTCAAAATCGACGTACACGGAAAAACGGCGCTGGATATCGGAGCTTCCACCGGCGGTTTTACGGATTGCATGTTACAACGCGGCGCCGTGAAGGTTTATGCAGTTGATGTTGGTCATGGCCAATTGAATTGGAAACTGCGCAACGATCCTCGCGTGATTGTTCTGGAAAAAGTCAATGCGCGCGCGCTTTCTCGCAGCCACGTTCCGGAGCCTGTCGATCTTTGCGTGATTGATGTTTCCTTTATCTCGCTGACCTTAGTCTTGCCAAACGCATTCGACTTGATAACCCCAACCGGCGTGATTCTTGCATTGATCAAACCACAGTTCGAGCTGCAACGCGCGGACGTAGGCAAAGGTGGAATCGTTCGCGACCAGGAGCTGCACCGGAAGGCCCAGGACAAGATAGTCGCGTTCGTTACACATTCAGGCCATGTGGTCACCGGACTTGTTCCATCGGATATCAAAGGCGCGGACGGCAACCAGGAATTTTTCGCATGCATCCGAAAACGATCGGCATAATTGCGCACCCACGGAAACCAGGTGTCGGTGACTTGGTCAACGCAATCGCCCAGGAGTTCAGTCGTCTTTCGATCACAGCTTTGCTTGAGAAAGAAACAGCGCGAATTGCTGGAAAAAAATCCGAGTATTCCATTGCAGAACTCGGCGCCGCGACGGATCTTCTGGTTGTAGCCGGGGGCGATGGAACGATTCTGCGCGTAGTGGGCCAGCTCGGCGAAGCCATCAAGCCGATTTTTGGCATTAACGTCGGCTCCCTTGGTTTCCTGACCACCGCAAGTTCGGCGAACTACCGCGAGGCGGTGGAATGCCTGGCCAAAGATCGGATTAATTTCAGCCAGCGGGCGCTGCTGGAGGCTCGGGTACGACTCGCCGAAAAAAAAACGGCCAAAATGCTTGCTCTAAACGACGCGGTGTTGAGTCGTGGCGAGCTTTCGCGCCTGGTGCGGTTGCACACGCGCGTGAATGACGAACCACTCACTGAGTTCAACGCCGACGGCCTGATTGTTGCAACGCCCACAGGCTCGACAGCGTACTCGCTGTCCGCTGGGGGGCCGATACTGGATCCGGAGTCGGGTGTTTTCGTGATCACACCGATTTGCCCACATGTTCTCACGAATCGATCGATCATTGTCGCCGAGGGATCGACTATTGAGATCGAAGCAAGCGATCCCGACTATCCGGTGTTCTTAACGTTGGACGGCCGCAAGCCGATACATGTCGAGCGTGGATCGGTGGTCACCATTCGTAAGGCGAGGAAGACGCTACCACTGGCGTCACTGCCTGATGCCTCGTTTTTCAGCGTTGTGAGGCAGAAATTGAAGTGGAGCGGGAGCAATCTGTGAAAGCGGTTACGCCAAATGAGCCCGCCCATGATCCGCTTTTTTGCATTCTTCTCACGTGAGCAAGTGGATTAGATGGAATAATTCCGCAAAAAATACGAAGAAATTTTATCCCTATCTTGGTGGCGCACAGCCAAAAAGATCGGGTTCCCTCCCGGCTTCGTGTCGGACGTCGACGCCGTGCTTACCAAGAACGGTGAAGAGGCTGTCGGCGTGAATTCGAGGAAGGAATCGCCCAAGACCTAACGAGGCGAAGTAGCGAACCGCGCAATTCCCGAAAATTTATCCCACCGATTTCGATGAGATTTCTGGGATCCGCGCGCGGATTCGTTTAAGTAATCTAACCCCATGATTAGGTTGCTCGCGGGATTCTTCGCATTCGGAACAGCTATGTGCACTCTCACGATCGTGTTGCTTATTTTTCCTGGGAGCCCGTTGGATTCCCTTTGGGCGCTCAATCCAGATGCGCGTATAGCATTTCAGTCCCTCGGCAAAGAGGCGATCTGGCTTATGCTTGTCGTGGCAGCAGGGTGCGCTTTCGCAGCGATAGGACTGTGGCGAAGATCCTTGTGGGGAATACGGATAGCGTTAGTCATTCTGTCACTCAACGTTTTCGGCGATCTCTTCAATGCGGTAATACGTCATGATTACCGCGCACTAATTGGATTACCCGTCGGCGGAGCGATGATCTTTTATTTGGCCCGCTATAAAACGGCTGATAGTTCATCGTGAGCATATGACATATATCAACTGAGATTAACCCGGCTAATTTCATAGGACATTGGAAGTTTGCTGGGCAAGCTTTTTGCTGGATCCTCTCGGAGTTTCCGCTTCAAATCCTCCGATTCGAGAAGCTTTTCGCCCTGACAGGCTCTGAATCTGTCGCTTTCTCGACTTGCTCTAATGTCTCTTTTTTGGGGTCGCGCTATGAAGTCGGTTCGCGACGTATTCTCATCCGTGATGCGTTTTTTCGAGTCGCCGACTTTATACGACATAAGCGCCAGTCCGCGGGCACGGCCAAGCTCCGAAAGCAGGCTTTCAGTGTCAAGAAGCCAAGGATCGGGCAGCCGATCGCGCGTCAGTCGCCACGGGGCGCTCATGGCCAGAGAAGATGGAGTCAAAGGGGAAAGGTGGAACTAATCTCGCAATCCTTATTAATGCAATTCACTGGGGGCATAGCTCGCGATTGGTGTTGGGTCCGATTGCCCCAAGCAGCCCAAATCTCCCGCACCGCCTGTCCTAAGTCAGGCGTGGGAGCATTTTCTCAAGGAATTCGCGACGGCTAAGGTTCGCAAGCGATTCGACCTCGCTTTGATCAATACCATTATCCGAAAATATCTGGAGAAAATCCCGTGAATTGGAAACCGCAAACCTTATTTGGAAAGCGTCCATTAGCGGCGAGCATCTGCCGAAAATCAGTCCATACGTCACCGCTGCATCGGAAAGCAATGTCTCTCCGTGTGTCGGATCGTAATTTATCTGCTTGTTAACGTCTCTGAAGCCATGTTTGAAGAAATTTTGAGCGTCTTTTATTCGCTCTTTTTTGCGTGTTGGTTGCGTCTCTATCCACGTTGCGACTGCCGATGGATTACCGCGCTGAGTTCCAATAGCATGCAAACAATCGAGAGCGGCAGCCGCCAACGTATGAATGGAAACAGGATCGCCGGAGTTGAACCAAAGCGAAATCGCGGTCTCCAGCTGCCTTTGTGCCGCAACAGCCTTTGTGATTATCAGGATGGGCGCTCTATGATCACGCCTAAGCCCTGGGCGTGGCAATGGTGTTCCGCTTTCGGATTCTGGTTCGCTCACCGATTCAAGAAACTGATTAAATGTTCCACGGTCTTCGTAGCAGTCGCGGTGGCGGTGGAGGCGGCTGATAATCGGGATTCGATGCAAAATATTTACATCCTCGAACCGGACATCGCCATCCATTCCGAAGGGTTATCATCTGCGACGCGAAATGCGCCGCTTTGCAGCTTGGACAATAATAACCAGGTTTTGTCTTATGCTCCCAAAGACCATACTTATTCAGTTCAGGGTGAAACTGATCGTGAAACTCCTTCGACGCTGCCATTGAAGGCAATTCGCGATGAACGCGATGCAAATAGATTACCCAAATTACCAATAGGATTATTACCAGTAATTGTAGGCAGCATAGCGACAGTAATAACCTTTGTGGAATCGCGGGCGCGATGTAATCCCAGAACGGTCGGGCCGCGGCGTGAACTATCTGGATTCCAAACCAGCCTATCGACGTTAAGAGCCCTATTAGTAGGGCTAGCGGCCACCAGTCTGCTATCGCTTTTGGAACTTTCACTCCGTTTGGCGTGTTATTGAAATGAATGTTATATTAAAGCCATGGCTGAGCGCGACACCAATAAAGAGGCTTTGGATAACGTCGAAAAAGCGACCGATTCTGAGCCAGTCAAAGGCGAGGATCTTGTTGAATCTGAGGACCTCAAGCGTCAGTTCCGCGAGGCCAAAGAGCGGTTACGAGAGCCAATCGACGAGTAACCGATCTAGTAGGCTGGAAAGATTCGGTTCCCGTTTCTTAGACCGCTTCACGTTCTTTTCCGTGAGCGTGACGGAATACCCGCGCTTGCCTTCGGGCTTTCGACCAGCGCCCTTACGCTTCCCGCCTCGCTTTGAAATAATATTATGTTTTCGTATTGACATAGCTTTGATTATATATTATTCTTTCAATCAAGCAAGAAAGAATATGGCAAACAAAAGACTCTCGAAAGAAAAACAAACTTTAGTCCTAATGGCCCTCTGTGAGGGGAT
>WNFY01004145.1_pt1 | contig 14240 bp, 16 predicted proteins | sample 5400091 | NCBI WGS metagenome assembly WNFY01 (sample SAMN13153364, study PRJNA577476) | soil metagenome | isolation source: 60 cm soil or saprolite under grassland replicate 1 | place: USA:California | collected 2016-06-15 | reverse complement strand
AGTCGTGCCCTTGCGTCATAAAACTGATGAGAGGTGGTTTGCGCACGCGTCCGTGATCATTGCCGCCGTTCAGGTCTTCTTTCTCCTTCTTCTGAATTTTGCCGCTAAGCCTTTTGCGCTGATGCAGGGCCGGCTTCCGGCTGACGGTAACGGCTTAACTCCACTCCTTCAGTATCCCGAGATGGTGATCCACCCGCCCATGCTCTACCTCGGATACGTCGGGTTTACTGTCCCATTCGCCTTCGCCCTGGCAGCGCTGGCGATGAAATATCCCGGTGAGAAATGGATCCACATCACTCGCCGTTGGACCATGGTGACTTGGGGATTCCTTACATGCGGAGTTTTTCTTGGCATGCACTGGGCCTATAACGTGCTCGGGTGGGGCGGCTATTGGGGATGGGATCCTGTCGAAAACGCGTCCGTGATGCCGTGGTTCACCGGCACCGCGTTTCTGCACTCAGTCATGATGCAGGAAAAGCGCGGCATGCTGAAAACGTGGAACATGTGGTTGATTTTTTCCACGTTCATGCTCGCGATTTTCGGAACGTTCCTCACTCGCAGCGGGGTTGTGAATTCTGTGCACGCTTTTGCGCAATCCTCGATTGGCGACTGGTTCGTTAGTTTCCTCGCGATAATTCTCGCTACCTGCGTTTATTTTTATTGGAAGAACCGTGCGCACCTGCGAGGCGAGCACAAATTGGAATCGCTGATCTCACGCGAGTCCAGCTTCCTGTTCAATAACCTTCTTCTGCTGCTGGCCTGCTTCACCGTGCTTTGGGGAACTCTGTTTCCTGTTATCTCCGAATGGATTCAGGGACACAAAGTCACGGTCGGGCCGCCTTTTTTCAATAAGGTCAGCATTCCGGTTGCGCTTCTCCTTCTTCTGCTCACCGCCGTCGGACCTCTGCTTGCCTGGCGCAAAACGTCGTTTGAAAGCCTAAGGCGAAATTTCTTATGGCCCACCGTGGGTGCTCTGGCGACCGGTGCACTCCTGATCGCAACACCCTCAGCGTGGGGCGGGCCGTTTGGCCTGCGTCCATGGAATGACGCCTCATACTTCTATTCACTAATGGCGATCATGCTGTCAGCGCTTGTCGCTTTGACCGTAATCTCGGAGTTCGTGCGCGGCGGACGCGTCATTTCCGGTCACTCCGGGCAAGGCTTGGCTGCTGCGATGGTGCATCTCGCGCACCGCAACACCCGGCGTTACGGCGGATACATCGTGCACCTCGGCGTCATCATCGTGTTCATCGGCTTCGCAGGATCGGCTTTCAATCGCGAAGCAGAGAAAGAAATGGCGTATGGCGACAACCTACAGATTGGCTCTTACAGTATTGTTGGCCGCTCATACACACAGGAAGAACATCCGAACTACACCGCTGACCTCGCCATTCTGCAGGTTTTCAAAGGCGGAAAGCAGATCGACACGCTTTATCCTGAAAGCCGGTTCTATCCTGCCAGCGGCGAACAGCAGCACATGCCTGCCGTGCGTTCAACGCCAAAGGAAGATCTTTATCTGGTGTACGAAGGCCAGAATCCCGACACTGGTCGCCCCATTATTAAAGCCCACCTGAATCCTCTGGTTTCCTGGATCTGGGTCGGTGTTCTGGTGATGGTCTTCGGCACCGTCACGGCGATGGTCCCGAATGCGGCACCCGTTCGCGCTACGGTCCGCGCCAGCATACCTGCTGATATCCGCGTCCGCCCGGCTCCGGTCGGGGCCGGAGACTGATGCAAACCGAAACGAACAACTACTCTGCAGTGCGCCATGTCTCGCCGCTTTCGCGAGAAATGAGAGTGGTCCGCGCCCTCGCAACGGTTCTTGTCGCGGTTGTGCTTTTGATCGGCGCCGGTGATAACGCGCGCATAGATCGGATCGGCCGCGAAGTGATCTGCATGTGCGGCTGCAATCAGATTCTGCTTGAGTGCAACCATCTAGGCTGTCCCTATCTTTCGCGGATGAAGCAGGAACTCACAACAGCAGTGGATCGCGGCGACTCTGACTCGGCGATCACTCAATTTTTCGTTCAGACCTATGGCACGCTCGTTCTGGCTGCGCCGCCAAATCGCGGCTTCAACCGGGTGGCCTGGCTGATGCCTTATCTCGCACTAGTTGGGGGCATCGCGCTGGTCGTGTTGATCGTTTGGATGTGGAAGAAACGCCCAGTGATAGTTCACGCCAGCGTTCCCTCGCCCGTGCGCGGAGATGAATTGGCTCAGTTCCGCGAACAGGCACGCAAGGAGACTGGCCTATGATTTGGGCTTGCGTTCTGGTCACCGCAGCGGCGCTGTATTACATCTTTCATGTGCCGGATACCGTAAGCGCGGGCCCCACAAAGACTCGCATCAACTATTTGCGTGAGCGTAAGGAAGTCATTTACGAGAACCTGCGCGATCTAAACTTTGACTATAAGGCGGGCAAGGTTCCGGAGACCGACTATCAGAACATGAGGAGTTCTCTGGAAGATGAGGCTGCGGCGGTTTTGGCAGAAATTTCGCGTCTCGAGTCCGCACCGGGTCTGCTTACGGCTAAGAAGGGATAAAAGGTTTGGATATTTTCAAATATCGTTTTCGCGTTGTTGCTCTGGCGGCCGTGGGATTTTTCTTGCTCAGCGAATTCGCCTCAGCCGCATCCCTGACCGGCACGGTCACCAATGGCACGACTAACAAGCCATCCGCTGGAGATGAAGTGATTCTCATCAAGCTTGCTTCGGGAATGGAGGAAGCGGGCCACACCAAAGCTGATGCACAGGGAAAATTTAACTTTAACCTCGACGAGGCAAATGTGCCCCACCTGGTTCGAGTTATCCATCAGGCGGTAACCTACCATCAGATGACGCCGCCGGGAACGACCTCCATTTCCGTGCAGGTGTACGACGTCGGCAAGAAGATCGAAGGCGTAAAGGCCGTCGCGGACCTGATGTATTTGCAGGGATCGAAAGGGCAACTCGGCATTACTCGGGTCTTTGCGGTGGACAACACGTCCAGCCCTCCGCGTACCCAGCTGAACGACGCGAATTTCGAATTCTATGCGCCGGAAAACGCCGATATTGATGATGCCCAGGCGCAAACCGCCGGAGGGCAGCCCATCAGGGTCTCCCCGACGCCGCAAACTGAGAAGGCACGATACGCGATTGCATTTCCCTTGCGGCCCGGCAAGACCGAGTTTCAAGTCACCTACCATTTGGCTTATGCCGGAAGAGCCACCATCGATCCGCGGATCGTCTATCCGTTACAGCACTTCGTCGCTATGATGCCGCGAAGCATTGCATTCAAGCCTGCGCAATCTGGCGTGTACGAAGACAAGCAGCCTCCTGACATTCCTGACGCGATCGCCGAAGTGGCCAGCAACCCGCAACCGGGTCAAAAGCTCACCTTTGAAATCTCCGGCGAAGGGATGTTGCAGGACCAATCTCAGAACGCGTCCAACCAGACAGGTGGGGAATCGGGCGGCGGTGCAGTTACTGCAGACAATCGGCCTGGGGGCGGGCTCGGCAAGCCGATCGAAGCCCCAGATCCCCTGGAGAAAGCTGCGGTGCCGAGCCAGGGCGCTGGGCTGTCTTACCGCATTGTTGCGCTCTTCGGGCTTGGAGCTGTGTTGATCGCGGGAGCAGTTTGGACCATTCGCCGCTCTAGTGTTCCGCACCCTTCCGCGGCAGGCGGTTCGACTGCACTTCTCGACGCGCTGAAAGAAGAACTCTTTCAGCTTGAGATGGAACACAAGCAAGGCCAGCTATCTGACCAGGACTACGCATCCGCCAAAGCAGCCCTCGATCAAACGCTGTCGCGCGCGATTCGCCGTAAGGGCTGAAAATCAATTTCTGGCCGCAGATTTCGCGGGTAACTTCAAATTCTTGGCCACGGATTTTCACAGATCATCACGGATCAAATCAAAAAGTGAAAACGCGTGTTGATCCGCGGCTGCTTTTCTCCTGCGACCTCTGTGATTTGTCTCTGCGTTCTCTGCGGTTAGAAACTTTGAAACAAGCCGTGAAGTGGTTTGCATCGCGTGGCGGTTTTGAATTCAGCTGCAAGAACTCCCATATCGTCCGTTCTTTCAAGGGGATGCATCCCGCGCCCTTCGGCAGCATCTATTCCGTAGGGCCACTTATGGGAAATACATTCAAGACCGCATTCTTGCTGACTGCCCTGACGCTGTTGTTAATGTCGATAGGCAGGGTATTCGGTGGGCAGAACGGCATGCTGATCGCTCTGATCCTAGCCGCAGTGCTGAACTTCGTCTCCTATTTCTTCTCGGACAAATTGGCATTGGCAATGTACCGCGCCAAACCGGTCACGCGTGAAGAACTTCCACGCGCTTACCAAATCGTTGAGCGGCTCACTCAAAAAATCGGCATTCCGATGCCGAAGATGTATGTGATTCCGACTGAATCACCGAATGCATTCGCCACCGGACGCAATCCGTCACACGCCTCAGTTGCAGTTACTCAGGGAATCCTAAATTTACTGAACGATGAGGAACTCGAAGGAGTGCTGGCACATGAACTCGGCCACGTCCGCAATCGCGACATCTTGATCAGTTCGATCGCGGCCACTGTTGCAGGAGCTATCACCTACGTCGCCGAGATCGGGCGCTGGGGAATGATCTTTGGTGGATACGAGCGCGATGACAACAATCGCGGCGGAGGGATCGGCGTGCTGTTCATGTTGATTCTGGCTCCGATCGCAGCTTTTATGATCCAGCTTGCGATTTCGCGTTCGCGCGAGTACCAAGCCGATGAAACCGGCGCGCATTTTACCGGCAATCCTTACGCTCTGGCCAGCGCGCTGGCCAAGCTCGACGCATTTTCAAAGCGGTTGCCGCTTCAGGCAACTCCATCAACGGCGCATCTTTTCATCATTCAGCCGTTCCTGGGAGGCTTTGGCAGTTTGTTCATGACGCATCCGCCAATTGCAAAACGAATCGAGCGCCTGACAGGCAGGCCAGCGGAGTTTACGACGCAGTAAAGCGGTGAGCTGCGAGCTATGAGCTCAAAGCTTGGTCACCAAGGTAACAATCAGCACTGCAGAGGCCCATAGTAGAATCGCGTTTATGTCGCTTGAAACCGTCATTGCCGCTTCACACCGGGCATCCCGGCTAGAGAATGAACTCAAGAAAGTCATCCGCGGCAAAGACGAGGTGGTTCGCCTGGCTCTTGTTTCGGTGCTTTCGCGAGGCCATTTGCTGATCGAAGGCGTTCCGGGGGTCGGCAAAACGACTCTGGCTCACGCTCTTGCCCGCGCCCTCGGATGCAGCTTCCAACGTGTTCAGTTCACCAGCGACATGCTTCCCTCGGACATCATCGGCATCTCGATTTATTCCGCCACCGAAGAAAAATTCGAATTCAAGCGCGGCCCGGTTTTTACGAACGTCCTATTGGCGGACGAAATCAACCGTACTACGCCAAAAACACAGTCCGCCCTCCTCGAGGCGATGAATGAAGGCCAGGTCACGATTGATGCGCGGTGCTATCCGCTTCCGCAACCATTTCTGGTGATCGCAACACAGAATCCTGTTGAGCACCATGGGACCTATCCTCTTCCCGAGTCGCAACTCGATCGCTTTTTGATGCGACTGTATATGGGATATCCCGACAGCAAGTCGGAACGCGAAATTCTCCGCGCTGAGGCTGGCACCGCGCAACTGGAAAATCTGAAACCTGTCTTGAGCAGCGCCGATATTCTTGAAATGCAACAGGTCGTCACTCGAGTTGAAGTTGACGATTCACTCGTGAACTATGCCTTGGAAATTGTCGCCCGCACTCGCAAGCACGAAAAGCTGACGCTTGGGGTGTCGCCACGTGGGTCACAAATGCTCTACCGCGCCGCCCAGGCGATGGCATTCTTGGATGGCCGCGGCTTTTGTGTGCCCGAAGATTTCAAACCTCTCGCCGTTCCGGTTTTTGCCCATCGTGTAGCAATCCACGGCATGCACTCTTCCGGCCTGAAAAAATCTGTCAGCACCGAAGAGATCATTCAAGATATCGTGGACTCAGTTCCTGTGCCGGTGTAACTGGAATCTTGTAGCATCGGATTTCTGATTTCGGCTCCCGACTTATCTCAATCTGCCATTTTGCTCACGGTAGGTTTCTTCTTGGCTACAAACCAGCCCTCCTTCGCAACTTGCCAAAAACCTTTAACCGCAGAGAGCGCAGAGACAATGCTGAGATCGCCGAGAAGAGCCTTCGCCCAAATGATCTCACTTTGAAATTGAACTTTTGGCATAGTCGCAGCCATCCAAGTCCTAGCTTTCGCCATCGGACGCAAAGAGCGGAGAGATCATGTGGCACGAGAACTGGTCCGATTCGCGCGCACAGCTGAGGAACACGGTTTCACCTTCGCTTCGATTTCGGACCGAGCAGGAACAGTTTATGGATTTTTATGCCCGGGAAATCCTTCCCCAGATTGCAAGAGAGGCCGACGAGCACCGCTTACGAGCGGCATAACAGTGGCGGAAGCGGAACGATCAATATTGAGAGGTGACTTATGCGTTTCTATGAGGGTGATCACGCCTATGAAATTGAGCGGGTACTCGATCCCGCGACCCAGGTCCAGGCGGGCTGGCGTTATAACGTTTATCGAATCCGACCTGCCCAAGAACTGCTTCGTTCAGGAGAAGCCTCGACGCAAGAGGAAGCGGAAAAAGCCGGCAGGAGGGCCCTTGGGAAGGTCATAAGAACCGAGCGCAAGGCCACGGAGGGTGAGCCTGCGGCTTAAGTAACACGCGGGAAGATCGGCATGTCGCGCTTGAGCTTCTTACGACATAGCGGAGAAGGAAGATTGGCGTCCGTAACCCCTTGATACTGCATCATTTCGTTGCCTCCGCAACTTTTCTCGTGAGAATGCATCCGTAATGATTGAAGGTTGAGCTTAGGTGATTTGGAAGAAGACTGCTCCGATTCGCCGCGTGAAATGACGATGGACCGTAATAACAAAACCTGGTTACAGCTGTATGTTGACGCGACGACAGAAAGGGATCCCTACAAACGTCTTGCCCTTGTACGTCAACTGAGAAGGATGCCAAGGCAGGAAGAATCGGATGACTTTCTCGAGGTGGTACTTGAGGAGCGCCCTAGTTACCAGACTCGGAAGGAAGCACGCAAGACCAAGACTGCGAGACGCCGCTAAACTTGCTCGAGACTGGAAGCGTAATGAGAGCTTACTTTCTGCGTCGCGACGAAGATGTATCGGGGACGAGCGGTTGTGGTCGCGTTGCCCAAGTCGTGGAATTCGATGACGGAACCACGGTTTTACATTGGAACCAAGGTGCGAACAGCTCAGGGGTATCCAGCACGGAGGTGTTCGGTTCCGTGTCCGACTTACTCAGAATTCACGGTCATGATGGTCGCTCGATTTTAGAGCCGATCAGTCAGGAAGATATTCTCACTGTTCATGCGATTGACAGGTGAGCGCCCTTCCTAGCGCGCATCTGTATCCAACATGCCTGGCCTGCGGCTAGCCGGAACCGTACTGGGCGGCGCGGTCAATAGTTTTTTGGAAACGCTGGCCGAAGATTTTCCTGCTCTGGCCTCGCGGTTGCTGCACTGGTCATAATTTCCGCGCAGAATCCCTAACCGTCCTGTCGAAATCTCGGCTTCCCGTACGTCATACGATCAGGTACATGTAAAACTGTCTTCGAGAAGGAGAAAGTTCATGCAATTCGCACTGTTGGTCTACGAGTCACCGGACGCTTTCGCGTCACGGAAAAGTGATGGAAGTGACGCTTACACCGGCGCCTGGCGTGCCTACCACAAGGCGCTCGTCGAGGCCGGCGTCTTTGTCGGAGGCGATCCCCTAGAGGTACCTGAAACGGGGACCACGATAAAAATTAAGGACGGAAAGCGCGGCGTGCAGGACGGCCCATACGCTGACACCAAAGAACAGCTGGGAGGATTCACGATCATAGAGGTGCCATCCCTTGACGCAGCCCTCGAGTGGGCAGCGCGCTGCCCGGCTGCCTCGTACGGTGCTGTCGAGGTGCGTCCGCTCGCTCCTCAAACCAGGCGCAGGATCGTGGAATGAGTGGAAGTGATCGTGATTGAAGAGAAGGTTCAACGAACGGTCAAGCGAGTGGCACGCGAGTCATACGGTCGCCTGGTGGCTTATCTCTCCGTGCACACCCAGGACTTGGCGGGCGCCGAAGATGCCCTGAGCGAGGCTTTGCTCAAGGCATTGATCGTGTGGCCGCGAGACGGTGTGCCCCAAAATCCTGAAGCCTGGTTGCTCACGACAGCGCGCAACTCGCTGATCGATTTTTTCCGGCATCAGCGGGTTGTGTCAGACAGCGAACCTAACCTTATGCTCTTTACGCAAAACTCTGCGGAGGACCCTTTGGAAACGAACTATCCCGACGAGCGACTCAAATTGCTGTTCGTCTGCGCGCACCCGGCGATCGATCCGGCTATGCACACGCCTCTTATGCTGCAAACCGTTCTGGGCCTGGATGCGGTCCGCATCGCAGGCGCGTTTCTGATTTCACCCAAAACCATGGGGCAGCGTTTGGTGCGTGCCAAAACTAAGATCCGTGATGGCGGTATCCGGTTTGAAGTGCCGGAACGAGAGCAACTGCCACCGAGACTGGATGCGGTCCTTGAAGCGATTTACGCGGCCTTCGGTATTGGCTGGGACGACATGGTCGGAGTCGACCAACGGGGACGGGACCTGACCGAGGAAGCAATCTGGTTAGCGAGGGTGCTGTTGCAGCTAGTACCGAATGAGCCGGAGGTTTGCGGCCTTTTGGCTCTCATGCTGCATTGCGAAGCACGACGCACTGCGCGACGAGGACGTGATGGCCGATATGTCCCTCTTTCTGAGCAGGACCCGAAACTGTGGTCGCCTTCTTTAATAGAGGAGGCGGAAAGGCATCTCGCAGAGGCGTCCAAATCTGGAAATCTAGGCCGCTTTCAACTGGAAGCCGCGATTCAGTCGGTACATGCCGAACGGGCACGTGGCCGCCGGGTTGAGTGGAGAGCGATTGTTCAGTTCTACAGACAGCTTATCCGCATATCGCCGACGATCGGCCGCCAAACTGGATACGCCGCCGCACTTGCAGAGGCGAATGGAGCGGAAGAGGGACTAGCAGTTCTGGACGCAATCGACCGGGACGCAGTCTCTGCTTATCAACCGTATTGGGCGGTTCGCGCGCATCTTCTACAGCGCTTGGGAAGAACCACTGAAGCATCAGAGGCTTACGACCGGGCGATCGGCCTAGCGGAAGATCCCGCGATCAGAGAGTTCTTGCTCAACCGGCAACGAATGAAATCGTCTGAATTATCTTAGTAAGACAAGGCGGCAGCATCCTTTGGCTTCTCGAGGAAACTTATTTCACCGGAGGGGAACAAGTCCGCGTTACGGTTGAAATCCAACCTGCTTCAGAAAAGTGTTGAATCTGGCGTCTGCACGCAGAGAATCTAGTCGCGGGTCAACCTTTAAATCGGCCATGCAGGCCGAGCGTTCCTTTAAACCCCTGCTCAGCCAGTCCAGTGCCTTGTCCTTGTTTCCGAGGATCGCGTGGGCTGTCGCCATTTCGTAAGGGCACACGTAGTGATGCTTGGAAATGGAATCTAATCTCGAAAGCAAGCGTTCCGCTTCTGCTCGATTCCCGCTGACTGCTTGACGGCCCGTAATTGCCGCTAGCTGCAGCGCATCAGCGTCACCCGACGACGGCGGGGAGAGCACGGTTCCCATTTCTGCCTGCTTTACGTATGCAATCCAAATAGATGCGTGCGTAACCGTGAAATGCGGATCAATATCCAGAATCTTTCGCCATTCCTGAACAGCTTGTTCGTCTCGCCTCGCCAGGTAATAAACCCATCCCGCATTGACATGAACGGCCAGCGAGAGCGGATCAAGACTTTCGGCAAGCTTGATTTCCGATATGCCTTCATCACTATGTCCCATCTGCGCGAGGAACACTCCGCGCCACAGGTGTGCATCTGAAGAGTTGGGGTTGAGCTTGACTGCTTGCGTGAACTCCTTCTCTGCCTGTGGCCAGTCCCAGTCATACAAAAATCGGATTGCGCCAAGCGAGACATGCGTTTCTGCAAGAGTTTCATCCAGCTGCAAAGCCTTCATTGCCGCCTGTTTCCCCAATTCCAGGGTAGCTGCCGGTGACAGATAATAGTCCGACAATGCCAGGTATGAGTCAGCCAGGGCGGCATAATTTCGCGCGTCTCGAGGACTGTGCTCGATAGCCTGACGGAAGTACTCTATCCCTTTGTTGATCTCGTCCTCACTTCCTTTGCTCAGATGATAGCGCCCGCGGAAATATAGGTCCTGCTCCTCCGGATCTACACGCGAAACCTGTGCCGCGAGCGGTCGCGCACTCCCATTAATCTCCGCGCGTATTTCCTGCGCGATTGCACCCGCCATGTCACTCTGCAAGAGCAAAACATCGCCCAGTTCTCGGTCGTAAGTTCGCGCCCAGAGATGCTGGTCGGTTGCGGCATCTATCAGTTGCGCTGTAACCCGTACGTGTTGACCAGACCGTAGCACCGATCCTTCGAGGATCGCATCGACGCCTAGTTCATTCGCAATCTGCCGAAGCGGCTTTTGTGCTCCTTTGTACTGCATAACGGATGTCCGCGAGATCACGCGGACACTGCCCAATTCCGCCAGTTCAGTAATCAACTCGTCTGTCATGCCATCTGCAAAATACTCCTGCGTCGGGTCGCCTGATAGATTTTGCAGTGGCAGAACTGCAAGGGAGCGAACTTGGGGGTTGCTGCGACGCCGCAACCAGTCGCGCGAGTTCGCCAGATTGAATCCAAGAACGACTCCCAGCAACAGGGCTCCGGCAAGCAGTCCTGCCAGTGCACTGGCGACGAGCCTCCGAGAGCGAGGTGGTCGCCTGGTGACGGGCGGCTCGGAGATAGAAACGGCAATAGTGCCCGGCGAGGTCACCGGCGTGATCCAGGAGTGGCCTGCTAAGGGCTGAGTTTTTTCCTTCGGGTCGGATGATTCTGTAGCGGCGGACCCCTCGGTCCCAGGCAGGCGGACAAGTTCCCTTGGGATTTCATTTCCCGAAACCAGCTTTACATCAGCCGCAAAACGATAGCCTTGCCCTTGGACCGTCAGAATGTAACGCCTGTCCGGCGTCTCTCCCAATGCTTTGCGCAGCACGAACACGATCTGAGTCAGGTTCGAGTCTTCCACAAAACTGTCAGCCCAGACTGCTTTTATCAACTCGTCCTTAGTCATGACGAGACCTTCGCTCTTCACCAGCACCAACAACATTTCAAAAGCTTTAGGTGTTAGCGGAACGGGCGCATGCCGCAGCCGCAAAACCCGTTTTTTGGGGTCGAGATGAAATTCATCGAATTCGTACACACTGTCAGCAAGCGGACTCACAAACCCCCTCTAATAACTTCTAAGAAAGTTTGAGCGCAGCTGTGAAGATTTATGACAAGCATGCGAAGTAGCTTTGGGGCGCGAAGAAGCTGGATCCAACGGACTGGCGGGCATTCTATCACTTCTGGCCTAGCCCGCCTTGGTCAATTTTCCAGGAATCCAGCGATGTTTTCGCCCAGGAGCGCGCCATGAGTCTGTCTAGAATCGTCCCAGCTTCGTACTTGCAAACCCTGTTTTTTAGCTGGGGTCCTATTTTTGCCACGCAGTCCAGGAGACCTATTATGACCCCATACAAGAAGCTCAAAACAGTAATTGCGGTTAGCCTGTTATTTAGCATCTGTTCCTTTTCCAGCGCCCAGAGGTTCCCGCAGCGCGCGGATACCGCGAAAAACAATGTTCAGTCCAGCGTAGCCAATGCCACCGTGTTCGCCAGGGATTTGCGATTCCCGCGTGGCCTGAAGTTTGGCCCCGATTCGCGGCTATATGTAGCTGAGTCCGGTCTAGGTGGCGAGGACACTACCATTGGCCACTGCGATCAAGATCCTAATTTCGGGCCGTTTCAAAGCGGCAGGACCTCGCGCGTGACCAGTTTCGATCTTCAGGGAAACCGAACCGTCGTCGTGGACAAACTTCCGTCCAGCATTGACATATTTGGCGAAACCTTCGGGGCAGCGGATGTTGCATTTCTCGGCAACACGCTTTACATCGTGACGAACGGCTCGGGATGCAGTCAGGGAGTCTCATATGCCAATAATGGCATTCTGCGGCTGAATGGCGACGGTACGCTCAACCAGATCAATGATCTCTCGGCCTGGACTCAGAACAATCCAGTTGCGAATCCTCCCTGCTGCGACTTCGATGCGGAAGGGGTTTGGTGGACCCTCACCTCCAGCCATGGCGCGCTTTACACTAATAATGCGAACACCGGCGACTTTCTGCGCGTAGCTCCTGATGGCACCACGACGAGGATTATTGACATCTCGGCCACCGAGGGGCATAACGTTCCAACCGGTGTAGCCGAGAGAGGCAACTTTTATATCGCGAACCTAGGGCTGTTTCCCATCACGCCGGGTTCTTCCTCTCTGTACAAAATATTGCCCAATCACACACTCATGAAAATGTTCGATGGTCTGACCGCCGTCATCAGCCTCGTTTTTGTGGACGGAAAACTTTACGCACTGGAGACTTCCACGGAAGCGGACTTCCCGTTGCCTGGCAGTGGAAAGATAGTACGCGTCAGTGATTCGGGCGAAATCACAGATGTGCTGACGGGCCTGACGTTCCCAACTGCCATGACTGCTGGCCCCGACGGCGCACTTTATGTATCAGAGTTCGGCTATGGAGATCCGGGGTTTGGCAGGATCTTGCGGGTCACGTTGAAATAGATGGCTAATGCACTGTGCTTCCTCCGAAATGCCAGGCGAAACTGACGGTGTGTTCCGATACATCATCTCGGTCCACTGCTATGAGCATGGCGATAGCGCAAGGCGCACATGAAACCTGTCATCAGAATGAACCGCGACACTCTCATCACCGCGCTGCTCGTGGTTGCAGGAATCGTGCTCGCACTTGCGCTATTCGGTGCCGGCGTGCTCTGGAAAAGCAAGTCCGTGCCAACAACATCTTGGGTGCCCACCGAATTAAGGTTAGAGTCGCGATTCGGTGTGGTTCAAGAACTTGGTTGCCGCTCGCTGTCGGATTACTGCCTGAGTCACGGGCAGGCTGGAATCTGACAAATTCTGCTTCTGGTTAACCGTAATATTCCCAGGTCCGACGTTTATGGGTCCGACGTTATTTTTCTTTTCAGCGGTAGAAATCACCCCACCTCACCCGTCACCTCCATAGAAGCGGCTTAACGATCAACTACTTCGCCGCCTGAGAGGTGAACAATGTGCCCATTCTGTCTGGCAACTCTCGGAATAGTGGTGGCTAAAACGGTCTCGGCCGGCGGACTGGCGGCGGCAAAGCGAAGCAGCTCACACGCCAGCGAGATGCACTTGCCGCCGAGCGCCGCCAGCTTCCCTGGGTCAAAGTCGAGAAGAATTATGTCTTCGATTCGCCGAGCGGCGAGAAAACCCTCGCCGACCTGTTCGACGGGCGAAGCCAGCTCATCATCTATCACTTCATGTTTGGTCCAGAGTGGAACGAAGGCTGCCCCAGTTGCTCCTTCAACATGGACCACACCGACGGCGCGCTCGTGCATCTTGCGCAGCGCGATGTCTCGTTTGCGGCAGTTTCCCGGGCGCCAATTTCCAAGATCGATTTATTCAAGAAGCGAATGGGCTGGAAGTTTCCCTGGGTTTCGTCCTACGGAACCGATTTCAACTACGACTATCAAGCTTCATTCACCCCTGAGCAAATGGCGGCGGGAAAGGTTGAATACAACTTCGATCTCGTGGAATTTCCAAGTGCGGAAGGCCCTGGCATCAGTGTCTTCTACAAAGACAAAGATGGCAATATCTTCCACACCTATTCCGCCTACGCTCGCGGCTCCGAGAACACGATCAACACCTACAACTATCTCGACCTCGTTCCCAAAGGCCGCGATGAAGACAACTTGCCGTTCACGATGGCATGGCTCCGCCATCATGACCGCTATGAGACTGGCTACTTAGCCGATGCCGATCGGCCCTACTGGCCCAAAGCAGCTGTTTAGGCCCTCGTCGTTCGCAAGTCTCAACGACGCTGCGGCCTGTCGTCCCCAGTGCAGCGACAGGCCGCAACAGACAACGAGAACAGAAACTCAAAGAAAAGTTCCAAAGGAGAAAGTCATGAACATTCAGAACAAGGCAATCTTGATTACCGGCGCCAACCGCGGCATCGGACGAGCGCTCGTTGAAGAAGCACTCAAGCGCGGAGCGAAGAGGGTTTACGCAGGCACGCGCAGCGGC
>WNFY01012930.1_pt1 | contig 14244 bp, 15 predicted proteins | sample 5400091 | NCBI WGS metagenome assembly WNFY01 (sample SAMN13153364, study PRJNA577476) | soil metagenome | isolation source: 60 cm soil or saprolite under grassland replicate 1 | place: USA:California | collected 2016-06-15 | reverse complement strand
TCGTCGGACCGGTGGTGCCGAGGACACCCGCCCCGCACGGCCGACAGATCCGATACAAGGCACAAGGCCGGTGGATCCACGAGTCAGGCCGGCGGAGCGGGCGCCTCGACCATCATCCTCGCAGTGGATCCAGGCTAAGAGGCCCCCGGCCCTACACGGTCCCTGCGCGGACAGTACGAAGAGCCGGGCAGCCGTGAGAAGTTTCTCTACGACTTCAAGGCCGGCCCTGCGGCGGCCGGAGGCCGCCCTCCGGCCCGGCAGCCATCCGCCAGCCGCGTCACTCAACGCACACTGATCCGTCCTCAACGGTGTGCTGAGTTGTTCCCCATCGGGAACACGACTAGACGCGCATAAGGGATACTGCGGGTTACACGCCGACTTCTTTACGCATGGCAACTCTCGGGAGGAGCGAGTGGTCGGTTTCATGGCCGTCGTGGCCGGGGCGACCCAGAGCGGGTGGACTGAGACAGCAAAGGGCGTTCAATCCATCGTCCAGGCCGGAGCGCTCATCGTTGGTGGTGGATGGGCCTACACGAAGTTCGTTCGTGGACGGACGTTCTATCCACGCTGCTCACTGAAACTAGAGGTTGCCTACCGACCAGTCGGATCCAGTCCGGCGTTTAGAATTGAGGTCGAAGTTCGTAACTCTGGACAAGGTGCAGTTGTCTTGGCGAGCGACCTAATTCAGCGCTTGATTGTGAACGGAATTGATGAGGCGGTATGGCAGGATGCCGTCACACACAATACCGATCCGATCTGGTCCGAAGGTGAACATCCTGTTGTGGTAGACATCCTTCTCGAAGAGGGCTTTCCCGTAGGCAACTGGTCTCTGGAGCCAAATGAGGCTCTAACCCGCTCAGTCTTAGTACCTGTCGATCCGTCTCAGTGTGCATTCCGTGCCGAGCTTCAGATCCAGGGCCGCCGATTCTCAAGACTTGCATCGAAGTCGCGGCCTTTTACTTGGCAGGTTGACCGTGTCTTCACCACTGTCGACGAAAAGGAGAGGCAATGACCATGGACCATCGCAGGCTTGGCGGCCGAGATCGGCGCGAGGAGTATCAGTACGTTTGCGTTATATGCGGAGAGTTGATTGAAGCACGGTCGCCTGTGAAGATATGCCCCCACTGTGGCAGGGATGGCCTACATCTTCGCAGCGTCGAGGGGCCAGATCCTCTTGCGGAGCGTCGGAAGGCGATTAAGGCGGCTCGCCAGATTAGGAGAGAAGCACCAGAAGAGGCCACCGAGACGGAAGCGAACTCCACCAGTGCGCCAGAGAATGCTGGACACGGTGCTGCTGAGGTCACTGGTCTGGAGACTGAATCGACCCTCCATGAGGGACGGGAAGAGAGCCCAGAAGAAAACGGTTAGAATCGATCATGTCCACACGGGGAGATGAGCAACATCTTCTGGAAGTGGAGCAATGCCGACCCGACTAGGACAATCCGCAGCTGTTCGAACTGGTGTCAGCGAGCCTCAGGGCTTCGCAGGCAGAAGGCAGCATCATTGCCCTGGCCTGTCCGCGACGATGACAACATAATCTGGTCCCCCAAGCTGCCCGAATAGTTTCACACGGACTAGCCTGCGCCCATCTTCGGCGACCCAGGCCATGACGGCATGAAGGCCCTCATTTGTCGGCGGTAATTCATCAGGCGCACCCCCGAACCACCGGCCGATCTCCTCTCGGTCACTGAGGACCATGGCCGGAATCGGGCTGCCGGCAAGCGCCTCAAGGCCCCAGGCTGCAACAGCGAATCCCCAGGCGATCTTGGCGATCATCTGGGCGAAGGCGTATGGATCGCCGTCGACCTCGACGCGGACCTGATCACCTCCCAGCTCTTGCGGCAGCATCCGCCGAGGCACTCGGCCTACGAACACAATGCGCAGTCCGCTTGTGACCTGCAGCGCCACAGCGGGCCGATCGACCATCGCGACCGGCGGCGCGAACAGCGGGAAGATGAGGGCGCTCGGGTAGGCGTCGATAGGCACCATGGCCTCCTCGTCCACGCCTGCCCGCCGCACGATTCCTGGGAGAGCCGTCGGCCGCTCTTTCGGACGTCGTGTCTTCAACTGCAACGTCGTGCGCGGCGCCAGGAACCACCCACGGAGCATCTCCTGCTCCATCCGCCCAGTGATCACGGCGCAACGTCGACAGCTCGCATGGTCGAGGACAAAGTGTCCCTGGAGCGCGAGCGGAATCACGTGCTCTCGCTGCAGCGGAGTCCGATGAGCCGCAGTAGATGCACCGTCCAACATCGCCGATCACCCTGGTCTGCAAGGGACCAGCCCGAAGCACCGTGGCGTTGTAGTCGAGCTGGACCGTCGCGCCTTCCGGGAGGTCAGCCGGGAGGAGAACACGGCCCTCGGCCGACTCCTCGACCACCTCCACGGGTTCGCCGTCAACATGCGCGCGGATCGAACCCGGCACGAACGGCACCCCGATATCAACTGCCCAACGAAGATGGCTTACGCCCGGATCTGACCTCTCCGGCCGCTCACCGCTGTCATCGTTGCTTTCACTTGGCATTGCCCTCACGATAGCCGCTCCAGGGGATCTTCCGGCTTGGTGAGCGCGTTCCTCCTCACCGGCCGCGCCACCTGCGTGCCACATCGGAGGGACAACCCCGGTACCGAGCGGACAACCACGGTCACTGACCTGTCGCCCGCAGGAGACCGAACTCACTCCCCAGGTGCCGCTGGGTCGCTTCGATTCGGTCGCCGGAGCGTCTGTTCAAGGAATTGGGCGGCTCGGCGATCGGCCGCCGCCTGGAAGTGTGTGTACACCCGAAGGGTGGTCGCGCCGCCGCCAGCGTGGCCAATCCTACCCGAGACTGTGCGGACGTCCACGCCGCCGGCGATGAGCTGGGTGGCCGCGTAGTGCCGCAGATCGTGCAGCCTGGCCCGCAGCCCGAGCTGCTTGGCCAGCCGCCCGAAGCGGTGCGTCACCGAGTCTGGGTTCATGGGCTGCCGTCCGGCCGGGTCGAAGGAGAACACGTAGGCGTCGGGTGTCAGCGTGGCCCCGCACGTCTGCGCCCGCTGCTCGCAGCGGCGCCAGTGCTCCTCAAGCAGGGCGACGCTGCCGTCAAACAGCGCGATCCGGCGGGCGGCGTGGGTCTTGGTGTCCTTCTCCAGCAGCTGCCCGCCACGCACGATGAGGTTGCGCACGATCAGCAGCTCGCCCGCGCCGAGGTCCACGTTCGACCACCGCAGGGCGCACAGCTCCCCGCGCCGGGCGCCTGTGGTGGCCGCCAGCCACAGCAGGACCGCGAAGTCGGGGTCGGCCTCGTAGACGGCTTCCAAGAGCTGGGAGAGCTCCTCCGGGCCAGGCGGCCGGATGTCAGTTGGGCCGGGGTGCGGTGGGCTGGCGAGCGCTGCGGGGTTGGCGGGGATCCACCCCCAACGACCGGCCTGGCCGAGCGCCCGCCGCAGGATGGCGTGGATCTGGCGCACGGTGGCCGGCGCCAGCGGCTTGCCGCCGGTACCGCCCCGGGTGCGCAGCGTCGTATAGAAGCGGTCGAGGGCCGCGGTGTCCAGTCGGCGGAGTGGCACGTCGCCGAGCGCGGGGAGGATGGTTCGGTTGATGTAGCCCTGGTAGGTGACCCGCGTGCTCCACGCCAGATCGGCCACCTCCAGCCAGCGTGCAAGCAGCTGCGCGACGGTCGCGTCGGTCGCTGGCCGCTTGCCCTCGTTGACCTGGTTGAGCAGGCGCGCCCGGAGCGCCTGGGCCTCGCGTTTGCCCTCTGCCATGGCGTGAGGGTAGACCGTTGACAGGAGGTTGACAAGCAGCTTGGACTGCCAACGACTCAAGCCGCGAAGTGCCTGGTCAGAGGTGGTGCGCCCGGAGGGATTCGAACCCCCGACCCGCGGATTAGAAGAATCTCTGTCGTTCCCGCTATCCGCCCTGCTCAGCGGTCATCTTGATGACTTTCCCGGCCCCTTGGGTCCGCGCTGGGTCCGTCGCGCGTTCTGTTGCGGCCTGGTGCGCGGCGTCCAGCCGCTCGGCCAGGTGCTCCAGCCGACCCTTGAACAGGTGGGTGTAGACCTTCAGCGTCACGCTCGCGTCGGCGTGCCCGAGGTGCTCTTGGACCTCCTTCGGGCCGGCGCCCTCGGCCGCCAGGATCGAGGCGCAGGCGTGCCGTAAGGCGTGGAAGGTGGTGTCCTCGGGCAGCCCGGCGGCGCCCACGGCCTTCTCGAAGTAGCGCCGCGAGAAGTTGCGGTGGTGCAGCGGGCCGCCTCGGGGCGCGGTGAACACGCGATCCTTGGGGCCGTGGGGGCGGTCACCGAGGTAGGCGCCCAGCTCCTCGCAGAGGAACCGGGGGAGATGCACGTCGCGTTTGCGGCCGCTCTTGGACCGCTCCACGTGGACGGTGCCGCGCAGCAGGTCGAGGTTGCGGATCTCCAGCTCGACGACCTCGCTCCAGCGCATCCCCGAGTAGGCCCCGAAGCGCACCAGCACCCCGTAGGGCGCCCTGATCGCGCCAGCGAGCGTCTCGACCTGGTCGGCGTCCAGGAAGCGCCGCGCACCTGTCTTGACCTTCGGGGGGTCCACGCCCAGGGCGCGGTTGGCGGCCAGCATCTCGCCCTTCACCGCGGCGCCGAGCACGCCCCGCAGGACGTAGTAGGCGCGGCGGGCGCGGCTGGGGGACAGGCGGCTGGAGGCGTCGGCGAGCCACTCCTCGATGGCCAGCGTGTCGACCGAGGCGACCGGCAGGGCGCCGAAGCGAGGGAGGACCCACACGTCGAGCAGGCTCCGGTAGTCGCGGCGCGTCTGCGGCCCAAGGCCTTTGGTGGTGGCGTACCAGCGCTCGGCGACCACGCGGAACAGCGTGCGGCCGGCGTCCGGGTCGACGTAGCTGCCCTTGAGCTTGTCGCCTTCGACCCTGGCCAGGAACCGGTTCGCGTCGATCATGCGCGTGAACGTCTTGGCGTGCTCCTTGCCGGACGGGTCGCGCCAGCGGGCGCGGAGCGTCTCCCGGTCGCCCTCGGCCGACTTCCAGCGGCTACAGCCGCAGTCCTGGACCGTGCAGGCGCCCTTGGCGCTGCGACCGTGCTTAGCGAAGCCGTGCGTGCAGCCGGAGCGGCCGCAGGGCTTGCGGTGGTGCCGTTCGACGTGGGCCATCCTCACTCAACCCCTCTCGCCTGAGCCTTGCATCCACCCCTCTATTCTGTCATGGTCTAAGCACAGATTCGTCCACTGACAGTTAGCGGTGATTAGCAGCAGTTGGTAGCTGTTAGTGGTCGACGGGAAGCGATGGGGCACGACGGGAGGAGGTCTCCTTGACCACCAGCAAGAGGCAGACGTCGGAGCGGCCGCGCGAGCAGCGCCGGCTGCTGACGACTACGGATCTCGCGGAGCTGCTGAGCACGACGCCCAACGCGATCTACAGCATGCGCCACCGGGGCGGCGGTCCGAAGTGGATCCGCATCAACCAGTCCTCGGTGCGCTATCGGCCCGAGGACGTGGACGCGTGGCTCGAGGAGTGCGCCGCCGCGTCCGCCAGCCAGGCACCACCCGCCGCCTGACCCCCAGCACCATCGCCGGCCCTATGCGAGGACGGACCGCCGGCCCGGCTTTCATGACCTACAGGAGGTCCTCGTGCCCTTGGCACGAAAGAGGCACCGCTCCGCCGGCGGCGCCCCCTCACCGAAGCACCATCGTCCCCACGATGGCCCGAATATCCTAGCCGACCCTGACGATTGGGATCCCTGCGGTGGGCATCCGCCGCGCGAGTCGGCTGGCTTCGTGGGGTGCTCGCCGACCTGGCCGCCGCCAGCCGAGGACGAGCCGCGCTACGACAGCGCCCGGCTTGCCGAGGAGTCCGTGGCGTGCGGGTCGCTGGAGGCCGCCATCGTCCTCGCCGACACGGAGCGCGACCTCGCCGAGGGGGATGGCCCTCGGTGAGCACCACTGCCACCATGCTCCCGCCGCTGCCGCCGGTCTGGGAACGGCTGGACTTCCGGGCCGAGCTGGAGCGGCGCGAGGTCTGGGTGGCGTCGTGGAACCGCCGCTCGTTCGTGGTCCGCTGCCCGCTGCCCGACCACGAGGACCGGACGCCGTCCTGCTCGATGACCGAGCGGGACGGCCGCTGGCTGGTCTGCTGTCATGGCTGCGGGTTCTCCGGCGACGGGGTCGACCTGCTGGCCGCGCTGGACGGCATGACCACCAGCGAATGGCTGCGTATCCGCGCCGCCCGCGTAGCGCCCCTACCCGCGCCGGTTCGGCGCCGTCGCCCGGCGCCGCCCGCGTTCCGGCCGCTCTGCACTCCGGCGGAGTTGGTCGGTTGGCTGGACGCCTGCCATCGCGCGCTGCTGGACGGCGCCGACAGCGCGGCCGCGCGGCGCTACGCCCGCCAGCGGGGCCTGACCCCCGAGGAGGTTCGCGGCTGGCGGATCGGCTACGCGATCCCCACCAGGCTCCCCAAGCTGGGGCGCATGCAGGGCCGGCTGGTGTTCCCCTGTCCTGGCGGGGTTGAGGCCCGCGCCGTCGACGGTGCCAAGCCGAAGTACCGCAGCGCCAACCTGCTGGTCGACCGCAAGCTCCCCTTCGCACTGGACCGGGTCACCCCAGCGGCGGGCCCGCTGGTGCTGGTCGAAGGCATCTTCGACGCGCTGGCGCTGCACCGCGCCGAAGTCCAGGCCATCGCGCTGAGGGGCAAGCCGCTTGCGGACCAGGCCGCCCAGCGGCTGGCCTACGTAGGGTTCACCGCCGGCTACATCAGCCTGGACGCCGACGCCGCGCCCGCCGCGGTGCTGGCGGTCGGCCAGCTCCTCAGCCGCGCGGGCCTCACGCCCTACTGGGCCCGCGGCCCCCAAGGCGTCAACGACTGGGGGGCGCTGCTGGCCCGGCCCCCCGACGAGCTTGCTGCGGCGGTCGCCGAGGGGCTGGTGCTCCGGTGAGCGGCCCCAACGGGAAGCTGACCGCCGAGCAGGTCGAGGCCGAACTGGCCCGCCTCCGCGGTCTGGCCGCCCAAGATCCCGGGGCGCTCCCCGAAGGTGCCGCCAAGATGACGAAGATCACCGCGCACGAGCGCGGGTCATCTTCGCTGTCACCTTCGCAGCCGCGCGGTGGGGCCGGGTGGAACGGCGACCCGCCGCCGGCGGAGCGTCGCCTCATCCTGACCCCAGCGTCCAAGATCACGCCCCGGCCGGTCAGGTGGGTGTGGGACACCACCCCGCCTGGCGCTGGCCCCGCCGAGCTGCAAGGCCGGTTCCCCGCGGGGTCGCTGGTGCTGGCGGTCGGCCGGGCCGGGCTGGGCAAGTCCCAGTTCGCCGTGTGGATGGCCGCGCAGATCACCAATGGGACCCTGCCCGGCTGCCACTACCGAACCCCCCGCAGTGCCGTCTACTGCACCACCGAGGACTCATGGGAGATGACCATCGTCCCCCGCCTGATGGCTGCCGGCGCGGACCTCGAGCGGGTCTTCCACGTGCGCGTGGTCGACGACGGCGACCCGCACGCCCGGCTCACCCTGCCGGCGGACACGCGCCTGCTGGAGGACGCGATCGCCACCCACGAGGTCGCCCTGGTGGTCCTGGACCCGCTGCTGTCGCTGCTGGACCACACCATCAACGACTACCGCGCCAGGGAGGTCCGCCAGGCGCTGGAGCCGGTCGTGGCGGTCGCGGACCGAACCCGCTGCCTGTTCCTGGGCCTGGCGCACTTCACCAAGGCTACCGGCAGCGACCCGCTGCTGCTGGTCTCCGGGTCCGGCGCGTTCGGGCAGCTCATCCGCGCCGGGGTCGGGTTCGCCGCCGACGAGGACGCCGGCGGTGAGGCGTTCGTGCTCTCGCAGATCAAAAACAACCTTGGCTGTGAGCGGCTGCCGTCGCTGGCCTACGTCATCGAACCAAAGGCCGTGGACACCCCAGAGGGCCCCTCGGTCGTGACCCGGCTCCGCTTCACGGGCAGTCCGAACGCTCCGTGCACGACCTGCTCCGCGGCCTCGGCGCCGAAGACGGCGACGAGAAGACCGAGCGGGAAGAGGCCGTCGAGTGGCTGCGGGACCTTCTTGGAAGCTCTGGCGGTGAGCTGCCCGCCAAGGAGGTCAAGGCTGCGGCTCGCGGGGCGGGGATCGCCGAGCGGACCCTCGATCGCGCCCGACCCAAGGCCGGCGTAACCACCAAGCGGGAGGGGTTCGGCAAGGACGCAGTCTACAGGTGGCGGCTCATCGGTGACGTACCTGGTGATGACCCGCTCCGGCCCGCTCCCTCGGAGCGCAGTCCCGGTCCCGAGCCGGAGGCGGCCCAGGCTGCATGCTCGCCACATGTACGCCATGCTCGCCAACACCTGGAGGGTGGCGTACATGGCGAGCATGGTGGCGTACATGGCAGCGAGGGCGATCCGCTCACGATCGCGGCTACCGGCCCTGAGCAGCGGGCGGCCCAGGACGCCAAGCGGCACCAGATCCTAGTCGACGCCATCGTGGCCGTCGCCGGCGGCACCCCCCAGGACCGGGCGGACGCCCAGCGGCTCGCCGCCCAGGCGCCGGACCTGGCCGCCCTGATCGACCCGACCGCCGACCCGCCCACCCCCATCCCATGGGGGGACGACGCGCCGCTGGCGTGGGCCCTGGTCGAGCTGGAGGGTCGCCAGGCCCAGGCCGAGGGGCGCCTGCTCGACCCCGGCCCCGAGCCGGAGGACCCGGCGAGATGGACGCGCTGATGGCCACCATCACCTTCATGGCGGCGGCGCTGGTCTGTTCGGCCGCCGGCCCTGAGGGGGGAGTGTGGATCGTATGACCCGGGAGACCCTGGACGCCAAGGCGCTGCGGTACATCCGCGAGGGCCGCCTCCGGGTCGTCTTGGTCGACGCCGAGCGGATCGAGGCCCGCGTCCGCGGCTCCGAGGCTGAGCACTCGGTCGGGTATGAGCGGGGCGGCTGGTGGTGCGACTGCGAGGCGCACCGGTTCGGGCGGCGCTGTAGCCACCTGGCCGCGCTGCAGCTCGTGACGGTCCCTCCGGCGCGAACGCCTCGCCGGGGCCCGCCAGGAGTCAGCGGCGAGGCGTTCGGCGTGAGGCCTCCTACCCCGAGGCGCGCCGCCGTGGCCGCTCGGCGCTGTCTGGCAGGCCGATGCCGTGCTCGCGGAGGAGCTGCTCGGTCCTGCGGGCCTGAGCTTCCAGCTCGGCGACCTTGGCCTCCAGCTCGGCGAGCCGGTCGCTGCGGTCCGTCCGCCGGCTGCCACTCGCGCGACGGCGAAGCCCGCTCTTGGTCTGCGGCCGGTCGGCGTAGCGGCCGACGCGCCCGAACAGCTCCTCGGCGCTCACGCGGTAGATCCGGGCGAGCGCCTTGAGGGTGTCGTCCTGGGGGTTGGGCAGGATCCATGGTCCGCCGACGTGGCGGCGGAAGCCGCCGTGCTCCAGCGAGACGAGGTTCTGCACGCTGATCCCGGCCCGGCCGGCGACATGGACCTGGGTGTAGCCCAGCTCAAGGCGCCGCTGCGTGAGCCAGGCTCCGAAGTCGTGCCAGCGGAGCATCTCCTCGGCCGGGGTCTGCTCTTGCTCGCTCATCATCAAACCGTCCTCGCGCGGTCGACCACTGACGTTTGTGGTGATCAGCAGCGAGTATGTCACGAGGCAGCACGGGTCGACCATGCCCGGACGGTAGCGCGGCTAGAGGCTGGTCAGGGGAGTGCGTGTTCGCTGGACCTCCGATGGCCGGACCACGCGGGTGATCTCAGCCAACGCGTGGGTCGCCCAGCGGATCGCGGCGGGTCACAAGGGCAGGCCTGATAGCACGATGGGGCTAGAGCATGAGGCGAGCGGCCCCGGACGGGGGGTCGGCCCAGGGCCGCTCGCGCCTACGCCCATCACGGACTTCCAGGGAAGATCGAACCGCGACCTGCAGCCGTTATCGCGCCGATCGAGGCTGCAGGCGCTCACCTGTCGCGGGCCTGCCGTCCAGGCAGGACCTCGCCACGGTGGTGGAAAGACCCCGCCTGGGTCCAGCGGTCGGCCCTGGGGCAGGCTGCGCGGGATCGCCCCCAACCTCTTTGCACCACGTTGCGGGACGTCACCGGTGCGTGCTGTGGCTGTTGTCGTGGGGGTGCTTGCGCTCGACCTTCTTGCCGCGGTCCTGGATGAGCGGTGCCGATGCGTCGCTGCTGGGGCCCGCCGAGGCGCTTGATTCCCGGGGGGGCAGGGCGACCGTGATCGTCACGGTGTCGCCCTGGCGCAGCGCCCCCGACGGGGCGATGCCGACGACCGTCCCCGGGGCGCCGCCCGCCGGGGCGGTCACGATGGCTAGCTGCAACCCGAGCCTGATCAGCGCGGTGCGCACGATGTCGAGCGGCTGGCCGAGATAGTCGGCGGGGTCGACGGCGACGGCCGCCGGCCCGGTCGAGACGGTGAGCGTGACCAGCGTGCCGCGCTGTAGCTGCCTGCCCGCGGCCGGGTCTTGCGCCAGCACGAGGACGGCCAGCATCGCGGTCACAGCCAGCGGCCGACGACGCCGGGACCAGGCCCGGGTGAGCAGCGCCGAAACCGGCGCCCATTCACCGGTCTCCTGCTCGGGGTCGCTGGTGTGGGCCTGTGCGCGGAGGCCCTCGGTGTGCTGCGAGCGACTGCCGGACCACGCGTTGGTGCCGGCGCCGGCCAGGCTGCTGACGATGGGCCAGCCGCCGATCCCGGGAAGGACGTCGCCGCCCGGCCAGCCGTTGCCACCACCCTGGGTGTCCCGACGCCGTTCTTCGAGCAGCGCCGTTCGCGCCGTGACCGCGTGGTCGGCCAGCGCGACCGCGGGTGGTCGGGTCCGGGCATCCTTGGCCATGGCCTGCTCGACCAGCGCACGCACCGGCTCCGGCACATCGGACGGCAGCGGGGGTGGGCGGTGGCGCTGGTGGGCGAGCGCGACCGCAACCGGATGCTCGCCGGTGAACGGCCGCCGGCCCGCCAGGCACTCGTAGGCGACCACCCCAAGCGCGTAGACATCGCTTGCCGGCGTGACCGGCCGGCAGGCGACCTGCTCGGGCGACAGATACGCAGCGGTGCCCACGACCAGGCCGATCTCGGACCGCGGCGCCTCGCCGATCATGCGGGCGATACCGAAGTCGGTGACCTTGACCACGCCGTCGCGGCGGATCAGCAGGTTGCTCGGCTTGACGTCGCGATGCACGACGCCCGCCTGGTGCGCTGCCCCAAGGGCCAGCGCCGCCTGCGCGACCACGTCCAGGACCCGCTCGGGGTCCAGCCTTCCCTCCCGCGCCAGCACCGCCAACAGGGGCGCGCCCTCGACCAGCTCCATCACCAGATACGCGGTGGAATTGGGCTCCTCAATCTCGCCGTAGTCGAAGACGCTGGCGATGCCGGGATGAGACAGCGCGGCGGTGCGGCGCGCCTCGGTCCGGAACCGGTCGAGGAACGCCCGATCTTCCGCGAACTCGCTGCTGAGGAGCTTCACGGCCACCGGCCGCCCGAGCACCTTGTCCTCCGCCCGCCACACCTGGCCCATGCCGCCGCTGGCGAGCCGGTGGACCAGCCGGTACCGACCCGCCAGGAGAACCTCCGGGGCGAGCGTGGACGTCATCGATGCGTCTCCATCTAATGCGTCACTTCAACGCGGTCATCATCGGTCGCCCGCTTGGCGGCGTAGCCTGCCGAGCAGGGCGCGGCGGGGTGGAGCACAGCCATCCACGAGGAGCTGACCCCATCCGGTGGCCTTAGGCTGGTGCCAGCGACAGCTCAACGACAACCCGACCCTGCTCCCGGCGGTCGCGGGCGCGCACCCCGGTAAGCGGGCGACCCAGCAGGTCGTGGGCTGGTGCCTCCAGGACGCGGACAAGGTCACGGGCACGCCGGCCAAACGGCCGGTCCAAGCGGCTGAGCAGGGCCTCCGGCGGCTCCTCCCGCGCGCCGGACGACGACGGCTCGGCGAGGACGACCCTGGCGTGGGTGTCGTCCAGCGCGACCGCCGCCGGTTGCAGCGCCAGGCCGGTTCCTGCCGACCACAGCGCCGCCACTGCATCGGCGAGCCGCTGGAGGGACTGCTGGCTGTCGAGCTGGCCATCGGTCCAGGTAGCTAGGTCGAGTGTGGCTACGGTCATCTCGCACCTCCTCGTCCCCGTGTTGCTGCTTCGTGCTGGGGCTGTGACCTACCCGTGACCAACAGGCACCACACGCATGGTCGGTACTTGTACCTACCTATTCCGCAAAGCGGCGTAAGCAGGATGATGCTCTGTTCTCGGATGATCGGGCGTGGTCGAAGAAGCGATCAGCCGCTCGTGCCCCCCTTGCCTGACCCGCTCGACGGCTTGCTCACGTTAGCCAGGGTGGGCCGCGGGTAGGCATGGCTCCCGCAGCCGGACAGGCGCTGCCAAGGGGGTGCCGGCGATGCAGCTGATGATCCCTCCTTCCCCGGCCCACCTTGCCGGCCTTCGACGCGCGGCTCGAGCTAGCCTGCGCGATGTGCCCAGCGAGGTCGCCGAGGAGGTCGTCCTCGCCGTCGACGAGGCGGCCACCAATGCGATCCTGTACGGATCGGGAGAAGGTCAGCCGGTGGAGGTGGCCGTTGAGGTGAAGGCGGGCTGGGTTGAGGCCACGATCCTCGATCACGGCCCGGCTCTGCCGCCACCGCCCCGGTTGGCGGGAGGCGACACCGAGGCGTTGGGTGCGCACGGGCGGGGCCTGTGGCTGCTGCGTCGGCTGGTCGACGAGGTGCGTCTGGAGCCTGTCCGGCGCGGTACACGCGTGACACTGCGCCGATGGATCGGGCCGCCGCGCGCGCTCGCTGGCTGAACCCGCCTGGTTCGGGCCCCGATCCGGCACCAGAAGCAGCCGCCGACCGCCGCATGGACAGGCCGCCACACTGCTCTGCCGGGCCGACCATCAGTGGTGTGAGCAGCGAGGCTCAGACTCTAGGAAGGTAAACGCTTTACACGCAAGACTTCACGAATCACCCCAGAATTAGTATGTGCGCCGTAAAGTGTTAAACGGCTACTCGCGATTCTCTTGCTCCCGAACCATCGCCGCAAGCCGCTCCCGGCTCCGCGCAGTGTTCGGGTGAGCGGGGCCCAGGCCGGCCTCCCGGATTGCCAGGGCGCGCTCGTGCAGGGTGCGGGCGGTGTCCAGGTCGCCTGGTCGTGCAGGACGCTGGCGAGGTTGCTGAGGCTGGTGGCGGTGTCGGGGTGGTCGGGTCCCAAGTGGGCTTCGCGGATGGCCGGCTCCCCAAGAGCGCCTGTGCCGGACTCACCAAGATCTGCCTGTCACCTATCGCGCCGCAGCCGGCCGGTGTGGCTGAGCGGCCAGATGCGGACGAAGGCGCGACCGGAGTGGTTGCGGTTGTCCCCCATCACGTAGAGCTTGCCCGCGGGCACCGTCATCGGGGTGCAGTTCTCGGTGGTCGTGCTCGGGGCCACGTAGGGCTCACTCACCACCTGCCTGTTCCGGTATAGCCTGCCCTGCTGACAAGAAAGCCACCTCCGCGGTGGGGAAGTCCACTAGTAGCTCGTCAGTCGTGACTTGTGAGATGTGGGGTTCGGTCTCATGCTGGTGTGGTCGAGGGATACCGCCGCCCGCAGGAGGCCGAGGTGCGCAAGCGACACATCGTGGTGCTATCGGAGGAGGAGCGTGCCCGGCTGCACACCATGATCGGGCGGGGCGTCGCCCCGGCCAGCGCGCTGACCCATGCGCGCATCCTGTTGAAGGCCAACCAGGGCGAGGCCGGCCCTGGCTGGACCGACGCCGCGATCGCCGTGGCATTGGAGGTCAACCCCGCCACCGTCGCCCGTGTCCGCCAGCACTACGTCACGGCCGGCCTGGAGGTGGCGCTGCACCGCAAACCGCCCGCGCGCCAGTACCACCGTCGGCTGGACGGGGAGCAGCAGGCCCGCCTGGTCGCGCTGGCGTGCAGCGCCCCGCCGGAGGGCAACAAGCGCTGGACGTTGCGGCTGCTGGCCAAGCGGATGGTGGAGCTGGAGGTCGTGGAGTCGGTGTCGTATGAGACGGTCCGGCAGGCCTTAAAGCAACCGGCTGAAGCCGTGGCTGATCCAGCGCTGGTGCATCCCGCCAGCCCATGACGCCGAGTTTGTGTTGGCGGATGGAGGACGTGCTGGCGGTCTACACCCGTGCCTATGACCCGCGCCGCCCGCAGGTCTGTCTGGACGAGACCAGCCGCCAGCTGCTGGCGGAGGTGACCCCACCGTTGCCGGTCACCCCTGGGCGTCCAGCCCGCCAGGACTACGAGTACCAGCGCCGCGGGGTGTGCAACGTGTTCCTTGTTTGCGAGCCGCTGCGCGGCTGGCGGCACGTCACCTG
>WNFY01008466.1_pt1 | contig 14248 bp, 16 predicted proteins | sample 5400091 | NCBI WGS metagenome assembly WNFY01 (sample SAMN13153364, study PRJNA577476) | soil metagenome | isolation source: 60 cm soil or saprolite under grassland replicate 1 | place: USA:California | collected 2016-06-15 | reverse complement strand
CAAGGCACTACTGCAGCCGGTCTACATCGACGACCTGATCAGCGCGCTCCTGCTCTGCGCGGAGCCAGCGGAGGCCATCGGCCATAGCTACAATATCGCCGGCGCCTCTACAATCACTTTCCGCGCATTCGCCACCCTCATCGCCCAATCCCTGCATAGATCGCTGGTCGCCGGGAGCGTTCCACCCTGGTTGGCAAATCTTGTCGCGCCCGCGCTCGCGCTGCTCCCGGCCTTCAAAGGTGAAATGTCGCCGCTCGCCAGGAGCCGCGTCGACTTCATGACCCACAGCCGCATCTACGCCATCGAGCGCGCCCGAAACGAGCTCGGCTATTCGCCCCGCGTCGGGATGGAAGAGGGGTTGGAACTGACGGCGGAATGGTATCAGAAGCATGGGTATTTATAGCCCTGCTTGATCTGCAAGATCGACTGCACTGTCTCAACTGCTTCATTATCATACCATACGGCAAGCGACCGAGGGCTGCATACATTGTTGCAATCAATCTGTTGAGTGTGCTATAATCCGATAGGGTATAATATAAGAAAAGACAGATGGGATGAAGGATGAAAGAAAAGCCGCCACCGCCCTCTGTATGGAGCTCCATCGGTGCTTTAAGCGGGATGGGCGTTACAATAGCACTCCCCATAGTCTTGTTTACCATTTTAGGGAGCTACCTTGATGGTCTTATAAATACCAGACCATTGTTTATACTTCTCGGGCTGCTGCTTGGCCTGATCACGGGAATCTATGGAGCATACCGTTTATTTAAAAGCGTATTTGGATAAGATAGACGGGAGACCATTAAGACCATCTGGCCTGGCATAGCTCGGCGCATAAGGGAGGATGCCGAGTGCAAATCTGGAAACTTCCTGTAATCAAGATTGCCCCAGACGTGATATTTCAGATTGGGGGCTTTCCGGTAACCAATACATTGCTGGCGACATGGATCTCCATCGTTGTATTGGTGTTGCTGTTCTACTTTGGCACACGTCGCCGCGATCTCATACCTTCCGGCTTACAGAATTTCCTTGAGTGGGCCGTAGAGCTACTATTGGGGCTGGTAGAGGGCGTTTCGGGCAAGGTGAAGGGAAGGACGTTCTTTCCGCTCGTCGCCACATTCTTTATCTTCATCGTCACCTGTAACCTGCTCGATATTATCCCTGGCGTAGACACCGTCGGGGCGCTCGACGTCAGTGCGATTAATCAGGCCCACAGTCAGCCGATAGCCGGATTCCTCCTGGTTGGGGACATCTCTAATGCACTCATTCCCTGGATTCGGCCCGCAACTACCGACCTGAACCTGACCCTGGCGATGGCCCTCGTCTCTGTCGTTGTGACGCAGGGCTTCGGCTTCTACTTCCTGGGGGCCGGCGAGCAGATCAGCAAGTACCTGAACTTCAAGGCGCTGTTCACAAAGTTTCCGATGGGTATCATCGACTTCATCGTGGGCCTACTTGAGATCGTCAGTGAGTTGGGCCGTATCATCTCGTTCTCCTTCCGTCTCTTTGGCAACGTCTTTGCAGGCAGCACGCTGCTCGCGGTCTTTGCCTTCTTGTTACCGGTCGTCACAAGCATTATATTCATCCCATTCGAGTTGTTCGTCGGTTTCATCCAGGCGTTCGTCTTCGCTATCCTGACCCTGGTCTTTATGGAACTCGGCACCAGCAGCCATGAGCAGCACGGCGAAGGTGGCTCTGAACACGAGGCCGCCCCGAACAGAGAAAGGGAGGCAACGGCGGCTGCTCATTAGTAGACATATAAGCTTCAGTTTGAAACCGTTTTGAACATTCCATCGTAGTGCTACTCGCGGATATCTTGCCCGCGATTGCATAAATATTAAACCCGAACAGACATTTTCTGATTTGTCCTTAAGGAGGATTTTCACCATGAGTTTGACACCGCTCGCAGTAGCTCTGGCAATCGGCCTCGGAGCAATTGGACCTGGCATCGGCATCGGTATCCTGGGCGGACAGGCAGTGAACGCCATCGGGCGCAACCCGGAGGCTGAGCCGCTGATCCGTACAGATATGATCCTGGCTATCGTGTTCGCTGAAGCTATCGCTATTTATGCGCTGGTCGTCGCCCTGCTGATCCAATTCGTCGCAGGCGTCAAGTAATATCAGCTCCAGCCTCAGTACCAGAGACGTCGCCCGTTGTGCCTTGCAGTCTTCTTCAATATCAGGGTAAGATGAGAATACTCACAACTTGCTACGTCTCAGTACTGCGTAGGGATGGTTCAGGTACTACCTTTGACGAAAGGAGGCGTCCATCGTGCATTCACTTATCCTTGCTGCCGATAGCGGCGGTGGTATTTCTGGAGGCCTGGGCATCAACCTCTGGGCCTTCGTATCGCAGCTCGTCAGCTTCATTATCGTCTTTGTCATCCTCTGGCGCCTGCTCTTGCCTGTCTTGCTCAGGACGATGCAGAATCGGCAGAACCTGATCCGCGAGGGTGTGGAGAACGCCGACCGCGCTAAACGCGATCTGGCGGAGGCTAACGAGCGCTCAGAGCAGATCCTGGCGGAGGCACGCCGGCAGTCGCAAGAAACGATCGAGCGTGCCGCCAGAGTCGCCTTGCAGGAGGCCAATCGCATCCGCGAAGAGGCCCGCGCCCAGGCCGAGCAGATCAGCCAGCAGCAGATCGCGCGCATTCAGCAAGAGGCCAACCGCGCTCGCGCTGAGCTGAGCCGCATGGTCGTTAATCTTTCTATCGATGCCGCAGGCAAAGTTATCAGCAGATCGGTCGATAACAACGACAACCGCCGTCTGGTGGAGGAGTTCGTGACTGCTAGTAGCGAGACAAGCTGTCTTCGATCTGGCAATCAAGCAGAATACGCTCGACCGCACGCTCGAAGACGTGAGAGAGATAGCCCGGCTCTTTGCTATTCGCAAGCTGTCCTATCTCCTACGCGAACCGAATATTCCGGCAAAGCGTAAAGAGTCTGCTCTGCGCCAGGCCCTGTCGGATAAGGTGTTGCCTACATCGCTCAACCTCGCACTGCTCGTGGTGCAGCGCGAGCTGGTCGAGTCAATGCCAGGCATCGCCACCGAGTTTGAGCAGCGCGTTCTAGACTACCGAAACCAGGCAGTCGCAGAAGTTACGACGGCAGCGCCCCTGGATAAAGCACAGCAGGCTCTTGTGAAGAAGGCGCTCGAACAACATACAGGCAAAAAGATTATCATGCATACGCGGATCGATCCGCGTATCATGGGTGGCATCGTGGCTCGTGTGGGAGATCAAGTCATCGACGGTAGCGTTCGCTCCCGCCTGGTGGCTCTGCAGCAAGATCTGTTGAACAATGTCTCAATGACGGCTCAGGGCGATTTTCTTACTGACGAACTCACGCAGGCCGCCCGCGATGGTCGCGGCATACCCGCTACTCAGCAACCGACATCTCCATCCCAGGCGCAGCAGGTGTAGCTACTCGTAGCGAATATGCCTGGCGTCGCCTGGTGGGGAGATGAGCAGATAGTAAGACTAGAGAAACCCCTGTAATGTTTTTCCAGATTCCGTTTCATAGTTTCAGTACCCTCAAGCGGGTCATATAAAGAATACAGGCTTCTGCCGCTTCCCCTGGGGGGAGTATACACACGAAACCCTGAGAGGTCAAGTGATAATGCACTAGGAGGTTTAAGATGGCATCTTGGGCTGATGAAATCAGCGCCATCATAGAGAAAAACATCGCAGGCTTTGGCAGCGATACCACCTCGACCGCCAGCGTCGGGACCGTGATCACGGTTCAAGATGGTATTGCACGCGTATTTGGTCTGCAAGATGCGAAATATCTTGAATTGGTGGAGTTTCCTCGCACAGGCTTATATGGACTGGCCTTCAACCTCGAAGAAGAGACGGTCAGTTGCCCGATCCTGGGCGATTACACACATATTCGTGAAGATGACGAGGTACGCACGACGGGACGCATCGTTGAGGTCCCCGTCGGCGATGCGCTGCTCGGACGCGTGGTGAACTCACTGGGCCAGCCGCTCGACGAGCGCGGCCCCATCAATACAGATAAGACCCGCCCGGTCGAGCGCGTCGCCCCTGGCGTGATTACACGTCAGTCGGTGAATACGCCCGTGCAGACGGGCCTCAAGGTGATCGACAGCATGATCCCCATCGGTCGTGGCCAGCGTGAGCTGATCATCGGCGAATCGGCCAGAAGAACTCTTCGGTCGCACGCACGCAGGCGCTCCTCGAGCGGACCGGCGCAATGGAGTATACCATCATAGTGGTTGCAGGTGCCTCGGACCCCGCTCCGTTGAAGTATCTCGCCCCGTACGCCGGTTGCGCGATGGGCGAGGAGTTCATGGAGGACGGGCGCGATGCGTTGATCATTTATGATGATCTGAGCAAGCACGCCGAAGCATACCGCAACATCTCGCTGATCATTCGTCGTCCTCCGGGACGCGAGGCTTACCCCGGCGACGTGTTCTACCTGCACTCTCGCCTGCTGGAACGCGCGGCCCGCCTGAACAAAGACTACGGCGGCGGCTCGCTGACAGCGCTGCCGATCATCGAAACCAGGGCGAACGATATCTCAGCCTACATCCCGACGAACGTTATCTCGATCACCGACGGCCAGATCTTCCTTGAAACCGACCTGTTCAATGCGGGCCAGCGCCCAGCCGTGAACACCGGTCTCTCGGTCTCGCGCGTGGGCAGTAGCGCGCAGACGCGCGCAATGCGCCAGGTGGCTGGCTCGCTCCGTCTCGACCTCGCCCAGTTCCGTGAACTCGCGGCGTTCGCCCAGTTCTCCTCGGATCTGGATAAGGCAACAAAGGCTCGTATTGAGCGCGGTCGCCGCATCACTGAGATTCTTAAGCAGCCTCAGTATCGACCGGTCCCGGTTGAGAAACAGGTCATGATCATCTATGCCGCGAACAATGGCTACCTGGATGATGTGCCCATCGAACTGGTCCCAGAATGGGAGTCGTCGCTGTATCGCTACATGGACGCCAACCATCCGGAGATCGGGCAGGAGATCATCGAGAAGTCCGTCGACCAGCGCAACAAGATGTCCGATGACCTGCTGAAGAAGCTGGGCGATGCCATCGACGAGTACAGGAAGACAGCAGCGCCAGGTCCGCAGGAAAAGCAGAAGAAGACTGCAACCCCTGAACAGGCGATCAGCTAGGAGGCAGGCTCATGCCATCAACCCGAGAAATTCGGCGGCGCATACGTTCGACTAAGAATATGGCGCAGATCACCAAAGCAATGCAGATGGTGGCGAGCAGCAAGATGCGCAGGGCACAGGAGCGAGTACATCAATCTCGCCCCTATGCCGATCGCGTGGCCAGCGCCCGAATATACAATACATAGCCGTCGGTCGCAAGGGACGCGATTTCATCGTGCGCACGCAGCAGCTCCTCGTCGCTGAGTTCACGAATCTGGGGGACCGACCTTCGATCAACGATGCCACGGCCATCGCGCAGGTCGCCATCGACATCTTTCTGAAAGAGGAGGCCGATGTCGTCTACATGGTATATCCCAAATTTGTGAATACGGTGACGCAGCAGCCCATCGCGGTGCAGCTCCTGCCAGTCGAACAGCCGAAACAGGAAGAAGGCGAACGGACAAAAATCGACTACATCTACGAGCCGGGTCCGAACGAGATCTACCAGGCTCTGCTTCCTCGTTATGTGGACGTGCTGATCTACCAGGCATTGCTGGAAACGGTTGCCAGCCAGCTCTCCGCGCAGATGGTGGCGATGAAGAACGCGACAGATAATGCGAACGAACTGGTTCAAGATCTCACCCTGGTCTATAATAAGGCGCGCCAGTCAGCTATCACGACGCAGATTCTTGAGGTAGTGTCCGGCGCAGAAGCGTAATAACAACATGTAGAGGGCTATATAAAAGTGTCCCTATCGATACGATAGGTTGCCTCTACAACGGAGAAATACATGACAACAAAGACTCGCACAAAGGGTAAAGTTGTGCAGGTGCTGGGGGCCGTCGTAGACATCGAGTTCCCACCTGACCAGCTACCGGAAATCTTTCACGAAGTCATTACGCGTCCCTCCGGCTCCGACGTAGACCTCGCGCTAGAGGTCGAGCAGCAGCTCGGCAATAACTGGGTGCGCTGCGTGGCTATGGGTCCGACCGATGGCTTGCAGCGCGGCACCGACGCCTTCGATACTGGTGGCCCGATCACGGTCCCGGTCGGCGAAGAGACGCTTGGCCGCATCTTCAATGTGCTCGGCCAGCCCGTCGACAACAAGCCCGATGTACCGAATGCGCCGCGCTATCCTATTCACCGACCTGCTCCCGGTCTGGAAGACCAGGCAGCCGAAATCGAGGTCCTCGAGACCGGCATTAAAGTCATTGACCTGATCTGCCCCTTTATGAAAGGCGGCAAGATTGGTGCCTTCGGTGGCGCTGGCGTCGGCAAGACCGTCATCATCCAGGAGCTGATCAACAATATCGCGAAGGTGCACGGCGGCCTTAGCGTCTTTGCGGGCGTGGGTGAGCGCACCCGCGAGGGCAACGATCTGTACCATGAGATGGAAGAGGCGAAGGTGCTCGACCGCCTGGCGATGGTCTTCGGCCAGATGAACGAGCCCCCCGGCTCCCGTCTGCGCGTGGCCTTGAGTGGCCTGGCGATCGCCGAATACTTCCGCGACGAGGGCGGTAAGGACGTTCTGCTCTTCATTGACAACATCTTCCGCTTCACACAGGCCGGCGCCGAGGTCTCCGCACTGCTCGGTCGTATGCCTTCCGCTGTGGGCTATCAGCCTACCCTGGCGGAAGAGATGGGCGAGCTGCAGGAGCGCATCACGTCGACCAGGAAGGGCTCGATCACCTCGATGCAGGCTGTCTACGTCCCGGCTGACGACTACACCGATCCAGCGCCGGCCACGACCTTCGCCCACCTCGACTCGACGATCGTGCTGGAGCGCGCCATCTTCGAGCAGGGCATCTATCCCGCTATTGACCCGCTGCAGTCGGTGAGCCGCATCCTTGATCCGCAGATCGTGGGTGAAGAGCATTACAATGTAGCCCGTGGCGTCCAGCAGGTCCTGCAGCGCTATCGCGACCTGCAAGACATCATCGCCATTCTGGGCGTCGATGAGCTCTCTGACGAGGACAAACTGACCGTGGCGCGTGCACGTAAGTTGCAGCGCTTCTTCTCGCAGCCGTTCACAGTCGCGACGGTCTTCACCGGTCTCGAAGGTCGCCAGGTGCCGCTCAAAGAGACGGTCCAGAGCTTCCGTGAGATTCTCGACGGCAAGTACGATCACATCCCTGAGAACTTCTTCTATATGAAGGGGAACATTCAGGAGGTCGTCGAGTCCTACGAGGCCGATAAGAAGAAGGGTCAATAGCGATGGCGGACGATACCTTACACGTTGAGATCGTGACTGCCGAACGCGAGTTGTACAACGGTGAGGCAGATACGGTCAATGCTCCCGGCTCCGAGGGGCGCCTGGGTATTCTGCCGCGTCACGCTCCCTTGCTGGCCTTCCTGAAGGCCGGCGAGCTGCGCATCGACCTGCAGGGAGATGAAGATTCGATCTTCGTGTCGGGCGGCTTCCTGGAGGTGTACGAGAATATCGTCACCGTCCTCGCCGACTCGGCTGAACACGCTGAAGAGATCGACCAGGCGCGCGCCGAAGAGGCCCGCCGCCACGCTCAAGAGCGTCTCGCGGAGGCCCAGAACGATCAGGAGCGCGCGGAACTCCAGGGCGCTCTGGAACGCGCCATTAACCGCCTGCGCGTGGTCGAGACGGCCGGTCGTCGCGGTCGCCGCCGCATCGAGTCTGCCAGGAGCTACGACCAGGAGTAGTGACAGACAACAAGAACTGGGGCGACGCTGATTGTGCCGCCCCAGTTGGTGTGTTCTGGTTCTTAGCTAAGGAGAGACCTTGCGTCGCTAGAAACTTCCGCCTCCACCTCCGCCGAAATCTCCACCGCCTCCGCCGCCGCCGAAGTCTCCTCCACCTCCACCGCCGAAGTCTCCGCCTCCGCCGCCACCGAAGTCTCCTCCACCTCCACTATTATCACCACCGCCAAAGTCTCCGCTGGCGCCCCCGCCGAAGCCGCCCTGGTCGCCACCGACGTTGCCCTGGTCACCGCGCTCATCGCGCTCACCTGCTTCCTTGCCCAGCTCGTAGCCGACCAGACCACCAGCCGCCGCGCCCAGTCCACCGGCAGCCCAGGGATTCATCCCCTGATTCTGATTGTAGCCACCGGGGTAGTTGGGGCCGTAGTTCTGCGGATAGCCGCCCTGGTTGTAGGGTTGATTAAACTGATTGTAGTTCGGACCATAGTTGGGCCTCCTACCGAAGAAGCCGCCCCCACCCCCTCCGCGCCGTCTTAGCACGCCGAACAAGACGACCGCAGCGACTACGATCAGGCCGACGCAACACAGCGTACTGCCCCAACTAAAGCCGCCACCGTTGACGCCGGGAACCGAGAAGGCGCCCCCGCCAGTCGCGCTTTGCAGCGATTGAATGGCGGCGATGGTTGCGCTCGTATAGTTATTGTCGCTCCGGAAGCTGTTGGCGAAGGCGTTCCGTGCATCGGCGTACTGATTGTTTGAGAGCGAGACGCTGTGCCCGCCAACGATCGCGAGGTGCCTGTGCACGGTATCGATCGCGATAACAATCATGTTGCTGCTCTTGATGCTGCCTACGGCATTCTGGTCAAAGGCTGACGTCGAGCCCGTAAAGTTGCTTATCGTGTAAATGTCTAGCGAGTACGGCAGCGACGATGCCACGCTACGCACGCGCGACTGATCGAGCACCCCTGCACGATCATATATGTTTACCGTATTGGCAAATGCAGCCGTAGTCATGACTAACAACAGGCAGAACGCTGATATGGTGGCGAGCAAACCTGTACCCGGCCTTCCAATATGCGATCGCGCTGTGCCTGGTGCATGCTTTTTCCTCATAGTCCGTCCTTCTTTTCTTAGTATTCACAGTTCACTTGTACTTAACGAAGCTGCGGCTCTACTCTCCAATCAATTTTTCCTTGTCACCTTATGTCTCATCTACGATCCAGACCCCCCAAATGTTGAACAAACCAATCAACACTCGTAGAGGCCAGCCTCGGCGCGTCCGTGATGTATCTTTTTCCTCTTCTTAAGAGTCGGAATAGTGTGAAAGCCATAAAAGGAGCCCATTCGAAACGGTTGCTCGTTATGCCACTTTCTCCTTTTCGACAACAATTAGTTCCTCATATATCATAATACCGCTTTTCAAATATATAGAGTAAAATGGTTATATAAACACCTAAATACGCAGTTAAACTGATATTTTATATTATTTCACCCTTTATCCATCGTATTTATTGCTCTTTCACGAAATGCTTGCTGATCACCATAGTTCGCAATGTAGTTGGAGAGTATTCCATTGCGGGGGCAAACCGCCTGCTTGATCAGAAATCTCCTCCTACCGGTGATCCGTTTATTCTGTCTTACTGATGAGTACTTTTCCAAGCAAGCGTCCAGTTTGCTCCGCAATGGGATGGTCTCCCAAAATGGGAGAGAAAAAAATGTTATGACCCCAACATCTTGAGCAAGCGTTGAATACGATGAACTGTGCCGATGTCCTGACTGCTTGATCGTGTGTCGTCATAAGCCGCTTTTACACGAGCAGCATTATCACGGTTCGTATAGCGAGCTATTCCATAGAGGGCTAGTGCCCGAGCATCATAAGCTGTGCAATTCTTAGAATTGTGCTGAAGTAGTACATCTGCCTGCTGAAGTGCGGCATGAAAAACGTCGAGTGCTCCTGTTATATCTCCTCGCAGTGCAGAAACGATACCCAGGAGCGCCAGAGCGTAATGTTTTACAAGTGGCACATTTTGTTTCTGCGCTACTTCCACCGCATCGTAGGCAGCAGAAAGATCACCTGTGAGGAGATACGCACGAGCGAGTGCTGTAGCATTGTGGCTTATCAGTACAGGGCTATTCATTTCTTGACCAATTCTTAACCCTTTCCAGGCTTCTGTTATAGCTTCAGCGTAGCGTCCAGTATCTATGAGCAGTTCCGACAAGCTGTGCAAGATATTTGCCTGATTGTCTTTTAGTTCATACTGTTGACAGAGCGATAGTGCATGTTTTAAATACTTATCGGCACGCTCAAAATCAGCTTTGTTACTGAAACTATCTCCGAGATTTCCACGGCATAGTGCTTCTGTCTGTTTGTCCCCATTCTTAACGGCAATATCCAGAGCTTGTTGATACTGCTCGATAGCAAGGTCAATTTGGCCTGAGACACTGTGGCAGTTCCCTATATTAACCATACATCGTGCGGTTACCTCTAGAGCAATACCCTGGTCTTTATGGTCCAGGGCAGTGGTAAGTGCCTGTGTAAGGCACTTCATTGCGCGAGCTGTTTGGCCAAGGCTATAGTAACAAATGCCTAGATTGATGAGCCACTTCGCTTCGGCATTTTTATCCTTAAGCTCCTGAGCAATGGTTAAAGCTACCTGATAGTGAGAAATTGCCTCTTCTGTTCTTCCTACAATCTCATAAAGATTGCCCAGCAAACCAAGCACTCCTCCTTCGTCATCCTTTCTCGTTCCCTGACGGGCAAGTTGAAGTGCTGCGTTGTAACAGTTGAACGCTTTTTGATGTTCTCCATCACTGAGATAAGCATTGCCCAAGCTACTTAAGCTGAATAGGCGTAATCTTGCAAAGGTGATTTTGCCTTGCACCTGTTCGTGTCGTTCCTGTACAAGTCGGTATGCCCCCCATCGTACTAGATAGGGATCGAGTGCTAGCTGTACGTAAGCGGCATCATTGTATTGATCCCTCTGTATGTAGTGCTTAAATGCTTCTTCGATAACAAAAGGAAGGTGGACTTGGAGCGGAAGAAGCGACTCTTGATAACCAGCTGTTTTTGGATTTTCGATGGTATCCAAGATGACATTTTCTACTGTTGCTTGTGCTTCTGTATCAACTAGCGTTCCTACCACATCTCTTGTAAAAGATGCAATGAGGCGATGCAAGCGAAGGGAACCTTCATTTGCTATCTCAAGGAGGCCAAGTTTAACGAGTCGATTGAAGACTTTATTAACGCTGAGATTAGCTTCATCATTCGTTTTGTCTGGATTGAGAGTAGTGCGTAGCAAGGGACGAGGAATAGGCTCACCAGGTGCAAAATGTGCTGCTCGTGCCAATGCTACTCGCGCCTGTTGATCCACACCGTTCGCTCTATTCAGACGTTCGTAGCTCAGTTCAAAAGTGCGCCATAAATTCAGAAGGTGATCGGTGGGAGATATCCCTTCACGTTGAAAAGATTCATCTTTCAAGAAGGATGATGGGGGACTACGCAGGCGAGCAAGATAGCTGGCAGGAGTAAGAACATCCTTATCATCTTCGATATCTGACAAGTAACTCCCCGCTAAATGGAGTGCCAGTGGCAGATCCCCGACTTGCTCAGCGATTGCGTTGAGATCAGGATCGTCAGCAGGCAGGTCGGGGCGAAACTTTCGTAACAGTTCGATACTCTGTTCTCGCCTCAGCACAGGAAGGGGAAGCATTTGTACTCCAAGCCCGGGACTCCACTTCGCATTGCGGCTCGTTACCAGAATTCTGCATCCACCAGCAGCAGGTCGCCATCTATGAAGCAGTTGCTCGTCTTCGCAGTTATCAAAGACGAGCAAGCGTGGAATAGGGTCTCTCCATGCCGCTTTTACAGCATCTACCTGATTTTTCAGTGACATGTTGCTAAAACCAGGCAGATCAAGTCCATCTGGTCCTCCACAGGCAGCAACTTCTGCAGGTACCAGGTTCGCATCCGCAAAACTCAACCAAAAGACACCGCCATCAAAGAATTGTCCATAACGATAGATGAACTCATTGGCAAGTTGAGTCTTACCAATACCCCCTACACCAGTTGAAGCAACAATCTCTCCTCCGCTGATAACCACTGCACCGTTGTTCGTCCCTTTTCCCTTGATCATCCTCGCTAGAGCTAGCAGCTCATCCTGACGGCCTACAAAGAATAGGTTACGTCTCAAACTGCATACGCGAATGAGGAGGAAGTTCATCAGCAGGAAAGGGGAGTATATCGAGTGGAAGTTCGGCAAAGTGTTTTTTAGCAGCCTCAATATCTATGGGCTTGGGTGGGAAAGCAAAGGTGATATCCCCTGTGGCAATGATACCGTAGTTAGACCCACCAAGAGCAACACTCCTCGGACCAATTGATAGCGAAAGATGACCGATATGCAGGCGGTCTGCACCGTCAGTCTTCCCTTGCTCTTTTTGCCCAAGTATGAACGCTTTGAGCAGTGATTCAAGCCCTGGATCGCTGGTGATACGAGCTTGCAAAACATCTGCCGCAAGTTCATTGTTTGCTGCTTCAGAGAGTAGGCGAGCCAGCTCAGGTATACGTTTTTGTGATGTGCCAGACAAAACAATGGAAGACAGCATTCTCTCAATATCCGCTTGAGTGTACATAAGTCAACCTCACCGGGGGCTTGCTCATAGCAGTACAGATTATTCTTGATGGTATGTTGTTCTTAAAATGGAAGATGTAGCAGTTAATAGGGGAGGGGACTCGTGGAAATAACTTGATCAGTGAACCGTTCTTTTGGCGTGCCTCGAGCAGTTCGCTGGTTAAGTTATTTCCCCTGGAACCCTAAGCGATACTTATGGCTTATGAGTATCTCCTGTAGTGATGGACCCAAAATTATCTCTACCGGCAGCCACGCTCCGTTCACCACTTGCAATGACAGTAGAAGTTCCAATAGTGTCTCCCTGAGCCTGTTTCATATCTATGATTTGTTGAGCAAGCTTCAGGATATCGGCATCTTTGTTTGCCTGTGCCTCTGTCAGGGCCTCTTTCAGCGGCTCCTTCCAGATATCTGGCTTTTTTTCGTGTTTATCTACTGTAGCCTCTGCTAAAGGATCACCGGCAAACTTTTTCTTGATAAGTGTTTTGAGGGCCTGATAGGTGTCTTTGATAGCTGCAGTTGCAGTATCTGTGGCACCAGTAGTCGCTCCGGCAGCTGCTCCTGTTGCCAATGCGGTAAGGATGAGTGTAATAGGATCCATGATATTTCTCCTGCCTTCTAATAGTTGAACAGTGTAAACGAGAAACTAATGATTGTGAAGCAAGCGGTGGCGTATACCTCATTTCAAGTCAAATGTTTGGATTCAGGTTCTAGGGAACACCTCTCCTATGACTTTTTAGAAGCCTAAATGTGATCATAGCGAGGGTGTTTCCCTGGTAGTACTTACCCTCATGCTCTAGTTATTGCCTCTAAAGCGCAAATCAATCAGGCTCTTAGCGAGCCATCGTGGGAGAGCTTTTGCTACTTTGAGTGCGGTTTCCTGCATCTGTTCTGCTGTTCCACTCGCCATGACTCGCTGTAGCTCAGACACATGTTGTGGTACATACTGTTGTGCATGAGGCATCAAGTCCTGCAAAAATTGAGAGACTGTGTATTGATTGACCGCATGAGCAGGTATAGCTCCTCCCGTAACTTCCATGAGTGCTGGATGCAGATTTCCGAAACGTAGATCCCCGACATGGTGAGTCAAGCCTGCGACATGAGAAGCTGCATGCCCCGCATTGGTTGTGTGATCGACAAGAGCTGTTCCATGCGAAACCAGATCAGCACCGGTAGACGCGTGATGTGCTATATCACCTGCTTGGGAACCCAGATGCAGCAAATGGCCTATCGCATGAAAGGCATCATTTACCTCACCAAAGGTAGGAATGGCAAACACCATACTGGCGATTCCACTTGCCGACAGCATGAGCATACTTGGAGTGAATCCCGATTTGCTAAACTGTTCTGCCAGTAACTTACCTAGACGCAAGGTATAGATCCAGTTGAACATGGCGTTGATGCCTGCCGACGCGATAGTGCCAACACCAGGAATAAAGTTCAGTAACCAGCTCATGAGTTTACTACCGCCGATGTATAAGGATACTCCTGCTGTCATCGAAGTGATGACCTTCCCTGCAAATTTCAAGTCTACCTCATGGCCTGACTCCCTCGCCAACTCTACCATCATTTTTCCCCATATGACGGTCATTCCTGCTACATCGGCTGCAGGGAGGAGAGCACCTGGAATACCAACTCCAGCCGCCGCCAATGCATGATTATTGATGATTTGCTGAGCCCGTTTTGAGATTGCCATAGCATAACTCCTTATATGTTAATATGATTTCAGACCCTTTTGAACAAGAGTTCGCAGGGCCGCTCCCTGCTGACGAGACAAGGCCAGGGGAAAGGCTTCTCGCTCCACACGGCTCGACCGGTAAGAAAAGATCGTTCTTCCCCTG
>WNFY01004130.1_pt1 | contig 14249 bp, 15 predicted proteins | sample 5400091 | NCBI WGS metagenome assembly WNFY01 (sample SAMN13153364, study PRJNA577476) | soil metagenome | isolation source: 60 cm soil or saprolite under grassland replicate 1 | place: USA:California | collected 2016-06-15 | reverse complement strand
ACTCGCGTACCCAGTCCGGGTCCTCTTTGACATCCGAGATGTAACGGACAGTTCGCTCGCTTAGTCCGGCGCCCGCATCGCGCACGTGAACTTCCGGATAAGAGAAATCCCCGATGTTTCGATTAATATCGACGGCTTTGGTTTCGGTTTTCATTGTCGGTGTCACCTCGTAAACGCTGGTTCAACGGCTCCCTCTCGTGCCCAATCGTAACCTCTTTCTTCGAGCTCGAGCGCGAGCTCTTTCCGTCCGCTTCTAACCATTCGCCCCGCCACCATCACATGGACGTAGTCGGGAATAATGTAGTTCAGGAGGCGCTGATAGTGCGTGATTAACAATATGCCAAGATCGGGACCGCGCAACGAGTTTACGCCGTGCGCAACCGTCTTAAGCGCGTCGATGTCAAGGCCGCTGTCGGTCTCATCGAGAACAGCATATTTGGGCTCGAGCATGGCCAGTTGCAGAATTTCGGTCCGCTTCTTTTCCCCACCGGAAAAACCCTCGTTGACCGCCCGCGAAGTGAACGAACGATCCATCCCAAGTAACTCCATTTTTTCGTAAAGTTTTGCGTAATAATCGGTTGCCTCCAACTCCTCGCCCTCCGGGAGACGCGATTGCATGGCGGCGCGCAGAAAATTCGCGATGGTCACGCCCGGGACTTCGCTCGGATACTGGAAAGCCAGGAAAAGGCCGCGACGCGCCCGCTCATCCGGCTCAAGCTGGAGAAGATCTTCGCCATCCATCAACACTTTGCCAGAGGTAACTCGGTAATCGGGATGGCGGTGCTTTTCCCAGAGCCATTCGGACCCATGAGCGCGTGCACCTCGCCGCGCGGAACACGGAGACTTAGCCCGCGAACGATCTCTTGATCGCCGATGGACACATGCAGTTTTTCTACATTCAATTCCTTCATAAGAGGGGAGGGAACTGCAAACATAAGCTGTTCCCGATGATTTGCGAACGCTCATTTGGAGATCCCTCCAGCCGATGCAGTCGCTGCCGTGGCACTTTTGTGAATTGCGCTTTACTCGAAAATCGCCGATCTAAAATCGCAAATCGAGATACCCCGTGGTGTAACGGTAACACAGCGCCCTTTGGAGGCGTTATTCTTGGTTCGAATCCAAGCGGGGTAGCCATCCTCCTCTAAACACGCGTTTTACAATAGGAAGAGTTTCGCGTCTCCGCTTGGAAACAGGCGAAAGATTCTCTTACGTTTTCGAGTTCATTGTTTCTCAACCAACCGTTTGAAATTTTGCAGATATCTATCGACCCGATTTGAGACGGCGCCGCCAAAACTCGAGGTCAGTTTCAAAGTCACGCATGTGCTGTGGTCGGAAAGCGACGAAAAAGAAACGACACCCGCGGCGAAATGATCGGGAGCGCTCCGATCAGCCAGAGTTCGCCAGGCCAGTCTTCGCTCCGGAACACACAGCATCATTTCAAGTGTTGTCTCGTATTGCTTTCCGTTGAAACCAAGCGACGCGACAAAATGGTTCGCGTCCAATTTTCGCACCCGTTTGATCGCAGTGATGAATTTTGGGTAATCCTCAAACGCCAGCCAGCGTTTGTAGACATTGGCGATCGGCGCTTTGACCACGACTGATCCGTCCGCGGCGTCGATCGTCCGCGGTTTGCTCTCCTTATTTGGCATCGGTTCGTTAGGCGTAGGACCGCGCGTATTCATATTTCGAAAACGTGCGGCTCCAGCCGTCGGTGAAATTAAAGATCGACATGTTAAATACGAGCAGCGGGTCGTGCCGTGGTGCGCGCCGTCGAAAGAGCTTGCGCAGCCTGCTCCTGAAATTGTTTTCACGTTGTTTGGTTCTCATTTTGATTTTCGTATGTCTCCTACGCTAACGGGCTTGTGATTTGGAACCACCAAGCAGTCGTGGGATTTCTTGGTGCCTCTTTCGAGGGAGGACGTAAGTGTGGCGGAGAGCGTGGTTATCTGCTAGAGTCTTGGGTTGAGTTGAGTTAGACGCCGCCCAACAACGACAGCCGATATGAAATCCAGTTCGCGAGCGCTTGATCAGCGGTTCACTGGCTTTGGAGCGGGTAATTTCCAGCTCGCAATGCTGCGCCTCGTGGGTGAAATCGCCGAGCGCGCACTTGCGGAAGCCTTTACTAGTATAAATCTTTAACCAAGAAAGCAAAACCCCATGGATCCCACCCAAGACGACACTAAATTTCGCGGAGAGGACAACCAACCGATGCGGTTTGCCAATGCGACGCTCGGCAAACATCGCCATGTCTGCGCGTTTTTTCACGGCGCCGAGGAGGAGTATCGTGTGCTACTTCCGTTCGTTAAGGAAGGGCTCGCGCGCGGCGAGAAGGCGTTTCATATTGTCGATCCAAAACTGCGCGACGAGCACTTACAGCGACTTTCCTCAAGCGGCGTCGACGTCCCTTCGGTCGAGAAGAATGGACAATTCGAGCTGCACCATTGGCACGAAGTTTATTTGCGCGACGGTCATTTCGACAGAGACCGGATGCTTGCCTGCATGCAGGACGTACTGGAACAGAGCCAGCGCGACGGGTTCCCCCTCGCCCGCGTCATGGGCCACGCCGAATGGGCTTCGGGCGACTGGCCCGGGGTAGACGATTTCCTCGAATACGAGTGCCGGCTGAACGACATCATACCGCAATATAAGGATGCCGTAATCTGTCTTTATAATCTGACGAAGTGTGGCGGCAACCTTATCATCGACGTCATGCGAACTCACCCGATGATTCTCATCGGCGGCATCGTCCAGGAGAACCCGTTCTTTGTGCCGCCGAATGAGTTTTTGCGGGAGCTGCGCGAACGCCGCTCGCCTCGGACTAAGGTAACGGCCTGAAGTTACCTAACGATGGAAGCGAAGGTGGAACAGGCGGCCAATGAGATCAATCGCCTCAAGCCTGTATCAACAATCTGATCAGCGTTCAGGCGCTTCCCGCCATTTGGAGTGGCAGGCACTCTCCCCAAATTGTCAGTGCTTTGCTCGACATGCTGCCGCAGATGTTGGGCCTGGATTTCGCACATTGTGATTTTGTATCTCTCGCACGCTAATGGGTGTGTGATTTGTCACCCGTTGCAGTGGCGGGATTTTAGAGTGCCTCTTTCGGGGGAGGAAAGAAAAGTGGCGTGTCGGGCGCTGGATCGTTAGACTTTCAAGGGACATGACCGCCTCACATAGCCTTGGGAGTCAAGAGATGTCGAAGTCAGATCTTGGTTTGAGACGAATTGCGCCGGCCGTTTGGCGGTACGGTCTGTCTGTTTTATCGGTCGCAATCTCCACCGCCATCACCATTCCACTGGAAGGATTTGGCGTTCGAGTCTCCTTCTTTTTTCCGGCGGTTCTTCTAAGCACATGGTTTGGCGGCACCGGACCCGGGCTGCTTGCTGTCTTGCTTTCGACTTTGTCGATCAACTTCTTTTTCACCGAACCTTTCCTCGCATTTCAATTCAGTGTTCGGGATATTCCCACCACGGTCGCATTTCTTGCCTCAGCGTTAATTATTAGCTCATGGAGTACAGCCCGCCAACGCGCGGAAAAACGCCTGCGCGATAGTGAATCCGAGATTCGGAGAGCGCGGAACGACCTCGAAGCTAAGGTCGAAGAACGAACCGCGAAACTTTCGCGTGCGAACGAAGAATTGCAGGGGGAGATCATTGAACGCAAAAGCGCAGAAGAGAACCTCCGTCGCAGCGAAGCGTTTTTAACTGAGGGCCAGCGAATCAGCCATACCGGAAGCTGGAGCTGGCATGTTTCCAGTGGGAAGGTCGCCTGGTCAGAGGAGCATTTCCGGATCTTTGGCTTCGATCCTGAGAAGATCGAGCCATCTTTCCAGTTATTCTTGGAAACGGTTCATCCAGAAGATCGATCGTTTGTTGAAGGAAGTCTCGATGAAGTAGTTCGTGAAAAAAGGGGATTCGACATGGAATTTCGAATCGCGCTTGCGGATGGATCTATTAAGCATGTCCAGGGCGTGGGTCGACCCGTCCTCGGCGATTCTGGCGAAGTCGATCGCTATATTGGTACTACGGTAGACATCACCGAGCGCAAGCGAGGGGAGGTGTTGTTCGCCGGTGAAAAGCGTCTTCTCGAGATGATCGCAACGGGCGTTGCACTCGAGGAGATTCTGAATTCCCTGTGCCTGATTATCGAAGAGTACCGCAGCGGCACGCTTGCTTCTATTTTGCTGCTTCGTCCCGATGGTCTTCATCTGGATTCCGTGGCTGGACCGAGTCTTCCCAAAGGATGGAGGCAGGAGATGGAGAGGTTGCCGATTGGTCCGTGCGCCGGCTCTTGCGGGACGGCGGCATATCGCGGATCAGCAGTCATTGTCTCCGACATTGCGACCGATCCGCTTTGGGAAGTGCCGGAACATCGTGCCGCAGCATTGAGGCATGGACTGCGAGCCTCCTGGTCGAATCCAATACTGTCGTCTGAAGGAAAAGTCCTCGGAACCTTCTGTATTTACGATCGCGAACCGCGAAGTCCGAATCCACACGACCTCGGGCTGATCGAGAAGGCCACGGATCTGGCACGAGTTGCGATTGAACGGGATCGGGCAGAGGCCGCGCTGCGAACAAGCGAGGGAAAGTATCGAGATTTAATCAACGCTTCGCCCGACGCCATCTGTGTCATCGATGCGGATGGCAAATGTGTGCTGGTGAACCCAGCGGCCGTCGAGCTGGCCGGGCGTTCGGCAGACGAACTGATCGGCAGTTCAATTGGAGACACGTACCTCGCGGAAGAGCGCCACCTGTTGGCGAACCGGCTTGAGAAATTGAAAGCGGAGGGGTCTTTTCGGTTCGAGCGAAAATTCTTGCGGGAAAACGGTGAAGTAATTCCGGTGGAGGTTTCTTTATCAGCGCTACGGGGCCGATATTACCAGGCGATCATCAGAGACATTAGCCAGCGCAAGCGGCGCGAAGCGCTGTTGGCTGGCGAAAACAGAGTTCTCGAGATGGTGGCCAAAGGCAATTCACTGGCCGACATACTCGATAGTTTATGTCTCCTGGTGGAAGAGCAATCTTCCGGAGTCCTAGCCTCGATCTTATTGATGGATCCAAATGGAAAGCAATTGCGGCACGGCGGCGCACCAAACCTTCCGAAAGCTTACACGGAAGCGATCGACGGAGCTTTCATCGGGCCTGCGGTGGGCTCATGCGGAACTGCCGCTTACCGGGCCGAGCAGGTGATTGTGTCCGACATCGCTATCGATCCACTGTGGGTTGATTTTCGCGACCTGGCTTTGGCGCATTCGCTTCGCGCCTGTTGGTCCACGCCGATCTTTTCCTCCGAAGGCAAAGTGATCGGAACATTTGCCATGTACTATCCCGAGCCCCGTAGCCCGAGTCCGCGGGAGCAGGACACGATTAAGCACATTACTTACCTCGCGGGCGTCGCCATTCAGCGGAAATTGGCAGAAGTAGCCCGACGCGAGAGCGAAGCATATCTCGCGGAAGCCCAGCGGCTCAGTCATACCGGGAGTTGGGCATGGGCGCCCGCTACCGGCGAAATCAGGTACTGGTCAGAGGAAACTTATCGAGTGCTTGGTTTCGATCCGGATGCCGGGCCACCGCGATTCGAAAAATTCTTTGGGCGCCTTTGCCCTGAGGACCAGGACAGAGTTAGGGAACTGTTCGGAAAATCGATTGCCGAGAAGGCGGACTTCGAAACAGACTATCGAATTGTTCACCCGAACGGCGACGTCAAGGACATCCACGCGGTGGGGCATCCGGTTAGCGATGAGGCCGGTCATTTTGTGGAGTTCGTGGGCACCGTTATCGATATCAGCGAAAGCAAACGCGCCGAAGAAGCGCTGCGAGCTTCCGAGCAGGTGGCGCGCGGACAAGTGGAGGCGCTGGCGCAGAGTTTGGATGTCTTGGCGACTGCGCCGGAACCGGAAAAGTTCATTGGGCAGATGCTAAGCACAATTGGTCGCCTCTTGAACGCGCAAAGCGTGACCTTGTGGTTATTCGACGAATCAACTGACTCACTTGTCTTGCGATTAATGGCGGACGGCGAAACACTGGCCGCGGCTGACCCAGAGCATCCATTCATGAAGGATCCGTTGTTTTGGAAACAGAACCCAGCCATTCAGGAACTTCTTTTCACTGCGGGGCCAGTCGTTTGCGAAGACGTGGAGACGGATCCACGCGTCAACGGCGAATGGCGTGATTATTTGAAGCGAAAAGGAGCGAAAAGATTTATGGCAGTTCCAATTTTGGTGAGCGGACATGTTAGAGGTTTTGTGGGAATCCGCCATGCCGACCAGGCATCTTATCGGCCAGAAGAGATCGAATTAACCCAGGCGCTCGCCCATCAAGTCATGCTTGCCATTCAACTCAATGAATTTGCCGAGCAAGGGCAGCGAGCTGCGGTCTTCGAAGAACGAAATAGGATGGCGCGGGACATTCACGACACGCTCGCGCAAGGTTTTACCGGTGTGATTGTGCAATTAGAAGCAGCCGAGGATGCGATTTCGTGCGGTTGTCGCAAGGAAGCTGACAATCATTTGCACCGCGCTGCTGAATTAGCTCGGCGCAGTCTAAGCGAAGCGCGCCGATCAGTGCACGCGTTGCGTCCTCGAGCTTTGCAAGAACACAATTTTTGGGAGGCACTCAAAGGTATTATTAAGAACACAACCGTTGGAACCGCGCTCCATGCAAAGTTTGAGGCGCAAGGCAAAATACCGGAGCTTCCCCGGCCCTGGCAGGAAAACCTTCTCCACATCGGACAAGAGGCCTTGACCAACACGCTCAAGTACGCGCACGCTCGCAACTTCAAAACGCGACTGACCTACAAGGCGAAAGAACTTCGTTTGGAACTTCGTGACGACGGCGACGGATTCAAAGTGAAAGACCGACATGACGGTGTGGGTCTTAGTGGAATGCGCGAGCGCGTCGAACAAATGGGCGGCGAATTGGAAATCACCAGCTCACGTGGTAAAGGCACGAAGATCACTGTGCTATTGCCTGGTAACGGGGAGTCGACGTCATGACATCAAAAAAGAAAACAGCGGCGAAAACTAAGAAATTTGTAAAGGCTCTGGCGAAGAGAGCGCCCAAAGTTGAAGACCAAAAAAAATCGCGGATCGGCGTGCTTATTGCCGACGATCACAGCGTAGTGCGCGAAGGCTTGGCTTCACTCATCGGTCGAAAAACAGACATGATCGTCGTTGCCGAGGCGGGCAATGGACGCGAAGCAGTGGAGCTTTGGAAGCAACATCACCCCGATGTGATCCTGCTCGATTTGCGAATGCCCGAGCTCGATGGTGTTGGCGCGATCAAAGCCATTCGTGCTGACGATGAGAACGCGCGGATTATCGTGCTGACGACGTTCGATGGCGATGAAGATATCTACCGTGCCATTCAGGCCGGAGCGAAAGGCTATCTGCTCAAGGACGTTCCTCGCGAAGCGCTGATGGATTGCATCCGTCGAGTGCACGCCGGCGAAACTTGTGTGCCGGTGCATCTCGCCGCCAAACTGGCGGAGCGTGTCAGCGGCGAAACCTTGAGCGGGCGCGAGATCGATGTGCTCAAACTGATGGCTCAGGGAAAAAGCAACAAAGAGATCGGTTCAGCGCTCTTTATTAGTGAGGGCACAGTGAAGTCGCACGTAAAAGCGATCTTCGCCAAGATGAATGTGATCAGCCGAACCGAAGCCGTGGCAAACGCCAGTCGCCGCGGCCTGATTCAACTTTAACTCAAAAAGAAACCTCGTTTCCTTCTGTTCGATGGATGGAAGGAGAGCTAACAGAAGATAACCAAGGAAACGAAGATTCTTCGAAAGGCGCAGGGGCCATTACCTAACCAATTAACCACCACCAAGAAGGCCGCATGGAAGGGTTGACAAGTGTTCGGAGCGCCTTCGGTCCAAAGGAAGCGATGGATCGACTGCAAGCAGAGATTCGCGCCCAGGGGATGACGGTCTTTACTCGGATCGACCATGCAGCAGGGGCGGCGGAGGTGGGACTGACATTGCCGCCAACCGAACTTATCATCTTCGGGAACGCCCGCGGCGGCACACCGCTGATGCAGTCCGTGCAGACAGTCGGAATCGATCTGCCATTGAAGGCGCTCGTGTGGAAAGATGCAGCGGGCACAACATGGCTGTCATATAACGAATCTAGCTGGATCGTGCAGCGACATCACATAGCTAACGCAGAGCAAGTCATGAGTAAAATGGCCGCCGCGCTCAGCGCGATATCGAGAGCGGTGACGAACAGCTGATCAGAGCAGTACGCGGCTGACTTAGCGTTCGACCAAAATTTCTTCGCCGCGACTGAGCGTTCTATCTCCCTTATCGTCCCCGCGAAGTGTCTGGGCGAAGCGAATGAACTCGCTCAGCGCGTTCTTTACGTCATCCGGCATTATGCGGCTCAGAGCCTAACCGAAACTTTTTCCGATGGAAAGAGCGCAGGCGCTGGCGTCCTTCCTTCCGCTTAGCCCACCTTCTTTCTATCTCGAACGAGGGAGTACGGATTACCTCTTAAGTAGTACCGGAAAATCCCACAAACGCGTAATGGCGGCAGTCGGCTCCGCTCATATCATCCGGGATGAAGACGAATATTCTTCCGAGGGCGCACGGCGAAATCCGCTCTTACGCTGAGCTTCGGCAACAGATTCGCGACGCCCTGCGCGAGCAGCATCCCGAATGGATTGAGCAAAACGGGGATTGCCCAACATGCGAGTCGTACGAATCGCGCTTCGCAGAACTACTTCGTCTTTCTTCGCCGAGCGAACATCGCTCGGCCGCATAATCAATCCCGGAAGCATTCCGGGTTAACCTGCCAGCAGAACAACATTATATTATGAATATGAATACCAAGAAACTTGCCGGTAAAGTCGCTGTCGTGACGGGTGCGTCGAAAGGAATTGGCGCTGGCATCGCGAAAGAGTTCGTGGCGGAAGGCGCGTCCGTGGTTGTTAATTACGCATCCTCAAAGGAGGGCGCGGACAAAGTTGTCGACGAAATTGGTAAACGCGGCGGAAAGCAATCGCCATCCAGGGCAACGTCGCGAAGAAGGCAGAAGTCGAGCGGTTGTTCGCTGAAACGGAGAAAGCCTTCGGGAAAATCGATATCCTGGTTAATAACGCCGGCGTTTACGAATTCGTTCCACTCGAAGAAGTCTCCGAGCGACAGTTTCACAGACTTTTCGATACAAACGTTCTCGGGATGCTTCTCGTAACTCAGGAGGCACTCAAGCATTTCAAGGCCGACGGGGGAAGCATCATTAACATTGGTTCGCTCGCCAGCTCTCTGACTCCGCCGACTGCCGTTGTTTACAACGCCACCAAGGGCGCAGTGGACGCTATCACGCGGACGCTCGCGAAGGAGCTTGGGCCACGCAAGATCCGCGTCAACTCCATCAATCCGGGCATGGTGATAACGGAAGGAGCAATAGCCGGCGGCTACACAGAAGGCGACATGCGGAAAATGTTTGAATCGCAGACGCCGCTTGGCCGCGTCGGCGAGACGGAAGACATCGCGCCCGCTGCGGTGTTCTTCGCTTCAGCCAATTCGGCATGGATTACTGGCGAAACGCTGGTGATCGCGGGCGGCCTTCGTTGATAAGAAAATGCACGATCAGGTTTCCAAGCGGTTCTCACCCCAAAGAGGGAGGAGGAACCGCCTCAAACGTGGTACTAAAAAATCCTACACACGCGCAATCGTCGCGATCTGATCGAACAATATGCTGGAGAGCATGAAAGCGATTAAGTTTTTAGATGGGTTAATCCGTCAGAGTTCTTCGGGCCGCTCAACACTTCTTCCAACCGTAGACGCACGCTGGCGTCTGCCAAGGCGCGCTCCGCTCCAGTTACGTGAGGCGATTCCGCTTTGGTTCGCTCTGTCCAGCCCGTTAACTGGATTGATTCTCGGTCTCCTCGGAGCATGGTTTGTCACGTGGCTGACAAGCTAGCAACGCTCGAAAGCGAAGTTTCGGAGCCGGGTCCTCGGACATGAGCGTCTGACGCCTCTATTAAGAAAAAGCGAATCTTTAAGAACAAGTATGAATAATGAAGGAACTTGATGCAACTTAGAACACAAGAACAATCGAAACATCCAGGATCAAATCATGAAGAAAACTAACTCGAGAAAGACCATAGAACTTCTGCACAGGCGTGAAGCGCCGCTGGAAACGCCGACCGATCTCACAGCTTCTGCGACCAGGGACATCGCAGCGGCGATGAACGGCATTCTGGCTGATGTGTTCGCGCTCTACTTGAAAACCAAAAATTTCCACTGGCACATGAGCGGCCCGCACTTCCGCGATTATCACTTGCTTCTCGACGAACACGGCGACCAGCTTTTCGCGATGACGGACCCGATCGCCGAGCGAGTTCGAAAGATTGGCGGACTTACGATCAAGTCGATCGGCCAAATCTCCCGCCTTCAGCGTGTGCTCGATAACGACGCAGAGTATGTCGATCCACCGGACATGATTGCTGAGTTGGCTGACGACAACAAAACCTTGGCCGCACGTCTGCGCGAGGCACACAACGTGTGCGACGAGCATCGTGACGTGGCCACAGCAAGCCTGATCGAAGTTTGGATCGATGAAACCGAGCGTCGCACCTGGTTCTTATCGGAGATAAAACGCGGCGGGCATCACTAAAACCATTAACAAGAAAGAAAAAATACAATGCCATACATCACTGTTGGAAAAGAAAACGGAGCGAACATCGACATCTATTATAAAGACTGGGGGAGCGGACAGCCCATCGTCTTCAGCCATGGTTGGCCGCTGTCGGCCGATGACTGGGACACGCAGATGCTGTTCTTCCTCAAAAACGGCTATCGGGTCGTCGCCCACGACCGACGAGGCCACGGCCGATCCACGCAGACGGGCGCCGGCCATGACATGGATCACTATGCCGACGACCTTGCGGCTTTAACCGCGCATCTCGATCTGAAGAACGCCGTGCACGTTGGTCATTCCACCGGCGGCGGCGAGGTGGCGCATTATCTGGGACGGCATGGCGAAAGCCGGGTGGCGAAGGCTGCGCTGATCAGCGCGGTGCCGCCGCTGATGGTAAAGACGGAGAAAAATCCCGGCGGCCTTCCCAAGGAAGTGTTCGATGGATTGCAGGCGCAACTCGCGACCAATCGAGCCCAGTTTTATTACGATTTGCCGGCTGGACCTTTCTACGGCTTCAACCGGCCAGGGGTGAAAGCCTCGGAACCGATCATCCGGAACTGGTGGCGACAAGGAATGATGGGCGGCGCAAAGGCGCATTACGATGGCATCGTCGCCTTCTCCCAAACCGATTTCACCGAAGATCTGAAGAAGGTCACCGTGCCGGTACTGGTGATGCACGGCGACGACGACCAGATCGTTCCCTACGCCGACTCCGCGCCAATGTCGGCCAAGCTGCTAAAGAACGGGACGCTGAAGACTTACAAGGGTTTCCCGCACGGCATGCCCACCACGCAGGCAGATACGATCAACGCTGACCTGCTGGAGTTTATCAAGGGCTAACAAACGACGCAAAATGGGGGGGGTCGTAATCGACGGCAAAAATTTCACGGGTCTCGTTTACCAAGGCGTCTGATTCTTCAGGCCATGGATACTGGACAATTCGCGCTCGAAACGCACCTTGAGGAAATTGCCCTCGCGATGCGAGATTTTCTGGGAAAATTGCCGCACCACGCGGCCTAACGACCTGTTGATGGTGTCTTTCATGTCAAAGCTTTGGTTCATCGCCACCATTTCGCTGTTGAGCTGCTGCACGGTTTCAGCGCAGAAGGAAGCACCTCGTATTCGGAATATTGTTCTCGTTCACGGTGCCTGGGCAGATGGTTCCGGCTGGAAAGGCGTTTACGACATTCTGGTCAAGGATGGCTACAACGTCAGCATCGTTCAGGAACCGGAGACTTCCTTTAAAGAAGATGTCGCCGCGACGAAGCGCGTGCTCGCTCAACAAGATGGACCGTGCATCCTGGTCGCTCACAGCTATGGAGGAGCGGTAATTACCGAAGCCGGGACGGATCCATCGGTTGCCGGATTGGTTTACGTCGCGGCTCACATGCCGGATGCGGGAGAGAATGAAGCTGACGACGGAAAGCGATTCCCAAGTGATCTGAGCAAATCGACAGCGATAAAGAAGACGGCAGACGGTTTCACTTACCTCGACCCCGCGCAGTTTCATGAATACTTCGCAGCCGATTTGTCTTCGGAGCAGGCTGCTTTCATGGCGCGATCGCAGGTGCTCAATGCCGCTGACAATTTCAAAGCAGTCATCACCACGGCAGCGTGGAGAAGCAAACCGAGCTGGATGTTAGTAGCGACAAAAGACAGAACCATCAACCCGGACCTCGAACGGTGGTATGCCCAACGAGCCAAGAGTCACAAGGTCGAAGTCGCAGGCGCAAGTCACTCAGTTTACGTTTCCAGACCGAAGGAAGTTGCAGCTCTGATCGAAGAAGCTGCATCGCACACTCGGTAGAGATTCTTCTAGGGGGAATTCAATGAAAAACTTTGCGAAGTCGCGGCGTGAATTTCTGAAGACCACGGGCGTTATTGCCGGGGCATTTTTGCTTTCTCCTAGAGGCATCCTTGCTCAGACGAAGGAGCCAATTCCACACAGTCAATCAGCGGTTTCGCCAAGCGGGTCCGCTGCCGCAGACTACACACTGCGCATCGAAACGTCTCCGGTTGAGATCGCGCCCAAACGCATCATTTCCATCACTACCTACAATGGACAGTTCCCTGGGCCATTGCTTCGGTTCAAAGAAGGCCAGCAGGTGACGGTGGACGCGTTCAACGACACCGATACGCCAGAGCAATTGCACTGGCATGGTCAGAAGATCCCGACCGACGTAGACGGAGCCGCCGAGGAGGGAACGCCATTTATTCCTGCACATGGCAAGCGCCGCATTGTATTCACGCCAAGACCGGCTGGCTTGCGGTTCTATCACACTCACAACCGCGCCGGCGCAAATCTCGCGGCTGGACAGTACAGCGGACAAGTTGGGCCGGTGTACATAGAGCCGAGACAGGAACCGGGCAGATACGACCGCGAAGTCTTCCTTGTCCTAAAGGAATTCGAGCCCACGTTCAGTCGCGGCGGCGACATGGCCATGGATTTCCTTTCTCCGCCGACTCGCGTCAAGTCGCTCGAGCAAGCGGGGGAGTCCGCAATGAAAGCGTCGATCGCGAAGGGAATGCCACACGGGTACGAGGTCGGCTACGGATCATTCACGATCAACGGACGCATGCTCGGTCACGGGGAACCGATTCGTGTGAAGCAGGGGGAACGCGTCCTGTTTCATATCCTGAATGGAAGTGCTACCGAGATTCGCAGCCTGGCATTGCCGGGCCACTCATTTCAGGTCGTCGCACTCGATGGCAATCCCGTTCCCAATCCGGCGCAGGTGCCGGTCCTATGGCTGGGCACGGCGGAACGTATCTCCGCCATTGTGGAAATGAATCACCCGGGCGTCTGGATCATAGGCGATCTCGCCGACGATGATCGCCGGCATGGCATGGGCAGTGTCGTTGAATACGCTGGTCGCAGCGGACAACCGAAATGGATCGCCCCACCGCGCTTTCGATGGGACTACGCGCGTTTCGCGAAGGCCGGTGCAACTGCGCCGTTGCCGGACGAGGCGATCGAGATGACCTTCGCCAAGGACAACGCCGCCGAGGAAGGTTTTAACCGGTGGACCATCAATGGCGCGGCCTTCCCCATGAGCAACGAGATGATCCCGGCTTCATTTCATCTGAAAGAAGGCAAGCGCTATCGCATTCGTATGCGCAACGCCAGTGACGATATCCATCCAATCCATCTCCATCGCCATAGTTTTGAGCTGACGAGTCTGGCCGGAAAGTCGACAGCCGGAATCTTGAAAGATGTTCTGATGTTAGGCGGATACCAGGAAGCCGAGGTAGACTTTATAGCTGACAATCCAGGGCTGACCCTCTTCCACTGCTACCAGCAACTGCACATGGACTACGGTTTCATGACGCTCCTCGATTATGTATAAGCGCGGAGCAATGATAATCGAGCGACAGAAAAATCCATGCAAGCAAACGTCCAACTGAGGTGCCTTTAGACGAAACTGGTGTTGAATTTGATGAGGACGAGATCGATCGAATTGGACTGTTCTACGAAGGTTCCCCGGAAGCGACAATTCGCGCGACTGTTAACCGTTTGTTGAGCGATCGGGACGAAGGAATGGGCCTTGTATGAATTCAAAAACCGCGCAACTCACCGAGAATGGGACAGAGATTGTCCGTCTGTTCGCACGGTTTG
>WNFY01003698.1_pt1 | contig 14251 bp, 5 predicted proteins | sample 5400091 | NCBI WGS metagenome assembly WNFY01 (sample SAMN13153364, study PRJNA577476) | soil metagenome | isolation source: 60 cm soil or saprolite under grassland replicate 1 | place: USA:California | collected 2016-06-15 | reverse complement strand
AAAACTGATACAAACAGATATGAAAGAAGAAATCTCTTTTGGGGTCTGGCTACGTAAACAACGCCGCGCAATGGGTTTAACCCGGCAAGCCTTCGCAGATCAGGTAGGTTGCGCAGAAGTGACTCTGCGTCGCATCGAAGCAGGGACGCTCCAGCCGTCTTTTGAGATCAGCCTTGGCCCTTTGTATTTTCAAAAGCCAGAGTGTTGCACGCGGTTACTTGGTGTGATTGACAAGTCTGGAAGAGAATATGATCTTTGGCTCTGTCCGATATCGAAACGATATGGTGCCCGCGCTGAAGCCCATGATCGTGAGACTCTTGGTGATGTGGGGTTCGAGGCCGCGTTCGCGGAAGGGCAGAAGATGTCTTTAGACGAAGCCGTGGACTTGGCATTGAGGACTGTGGAGGAGATGTAGGTAGATGGAAGAAAAGATCTCATTTGGAGAATGGCTCCGTAAACAGCGCCGAGCCTTGGACTTAAGCCGACAAGCGTTCGCCGATCTGGTGGGTTGTGCGGAAGTGACCTTGCGCCGTATCGAGGCGGGAACTCTTAAACCGTCTAAGGAATTGGCGAATATTCTTATGGAGAAACTAGGCATCCCTGAAACGCAGCATCCACAATGGATTTCCTTTGCTCGTGGCTTATCAAGTCTCCCTACTCAATCTCCCCTGTCATCAAATAAACCACAATCAAACCTCTCCCTATCACTTACTTCGTTTGTCGGTCGAGAAAATGAACAAGCGCAGGTTATCAATCTCGTTAGTAAGCATCGCCTTGTGACTCTCACAGGTTCAGGTGGCGTGGGAAAGACTCGTTTCGCTAGAAAAGTTGGTGAACAACTTCTAGAAAATTACACCGATGGCGTTTGGCTTGTAGAGCTGGCTTCCCTGAACGATCCTAGGCTTATTCCACAAACTGCCGCTATGCTGTTTGGACTTATAACGGAATCTGGTATCTCCTATTCGGATCTGCTCATTAACTTCCTGCGCACAAAACATGTTCTGCTGATTCTTGATAACTGTGAACATCTTTTAGATGCTTGCGCACACTTGGCTGATACATTATTGAAGAATTGTCCCAACTTGAAAATTCTTATTACCAGCCGGGAACCTTTGGAGATTAGCGGAGAAGCCCTTTATCGTGTCCCATCATTGGGATTACCTGATCTTCAATATCGACTAGATACCTTGAGAGACTGTGAATCAGTCAGATTGTTTGAAGAGCGCGTCCAACTCATTCAATTTGACTTTTCCGTAACTCTGGAAAACGCTTCCTCTGTTGTCCAAATCTGCCATCGTCTGGATGGCATTCCCTTAGTGATTGAATTGGCTGCGGCGAAAGTCGGTATCTTATCCACTGAGCAAATCGCGAGACAACTGGATGAGAGTTTCAATGTATTGACAGGGGGAAGCCGTACAGCATTGCCGCGTCATCAAACGCTACGCGCTTCCATGAATTGGAGTTGGGGCTTGCTGACAGAAGTGGAGCAAACATTCATGCGTCAATTGTCTGTGTTTGTAGGTGGTTGGACCCTGGAAGCGGCAGAAGCGGTCTGCGAAGGTGATGTTTTTGAGTTAACCAATTCCCTCATGAAGAAGTCACTCATTGTTCTGCATCAGGAAACGGGACCCGAGACACGCTATCGTTTCCATGAGTCCATCCGCCAATATGCGCACGAGAAATTGCTTGAAGCAGGAGGTGATGAAACTATTCGTGATAAGCACTTGGCTTATTTTGTTAAGCTGGCAGAAGAAGCGGCACCTGAACTCTTTCGTTCTAATCAAATCTTCTGGTTGAATAAATTAGATGACGAGCTAAATAACCTTCGTAGTGCTTTAGAGTGGGCACTTGCTACTGACACCAAATCTGGCCTGCGCTTAATCGTTGTGTCACGATTTTTTTGGGATGCGCGCATCCATTTTCGAGAGGTTGAAGGCTGGTTGGCACAATTGCTAGATCATTATAAGCAGATAGACTCTCTACGCGCCCAGGCACTCGTGATTTATAGTAAGATACTGACAGACCAAGGGATGCTTGCTGAGGCGCAAAAATTTGCTAAACAAAGCCTGGAAATATCACGCGCGATCTCCGATAAACAAGCGGAAGCGTTTAGCCTATGGGGTCTGGGAGTGAGTATTGGATTTCAAGCTGACTTTGGGCAAGGTATTCCCTTTATAGAACAAAGTCTGGCTTTGTATAAGTCTCTCGGAGATAAATTGGGACAAGCGATTGCTCTAGATTGGTTGTCTATTGATCGTAATGAGCCGGAGCGTACAAAAGCCTATGTTGTGGAAAGCCTGAAACTTTATCGCGAATTAGGTCACCTATCGGGAATTGCGATGTGCTTGGGAGACTTAGCTCAGGTCATGATTGATGTAGAGGATTTCTCAGCACTAAGGCCACTACTTGATGAGGCGCAGGTGATTTATCACCAGCTTGGGAATCAATGGGGGGAAGCTTGGATACTGGTTCTTCGTGGAAAGCTTGCCTTTTGGCAGAGTGAGTTTCAACAGGCATGTACATATTTCGAGCAGGCCGTTACGCTGTATGAGAAAGTTGACATCTTCTCATGGTCGTTTTGGGCGCGCGTCTCGATAGCGTATACCTTTTTGCGGCAGGGTAATATCGTACAGGCAAGAGAAGCCTTCAAGATTAGCCTGCGGCAAGCACAAGGGGGTGAGATTGTAATTGGCGTGATTTATACAATAGAAGGTTTCGCCAGTTTACTAGTGAATCAAGAACTAGCTTCACGCGCTACGTGCCTGTTTGCCTGGGCAGATGCCATGCGCGAAAAGATCCGAGACCGCCGTCCACCTATTGAGCAAAAGTCTGTGGAGCGCGATCTGGCAACAATTCGTTCTCATCTGGATGATATGGCTTTTGAGAAGGCGCATCAAACAGGTCGTACAATGACTACCGAACAAGCAATTGCGCTAGCAAGGGAGGAGTAGTCTATCTCTGTCTAAATCAAATACAAGGCCGCGCACGCCGAACGGAAACCTATCATTAGGTTTAGCAATTATGTGAAATAAATATTGAAAAGCGTGCGGTTTCTTTGGATAGCACGTCTGGGGTTGTGGTTCGCCTGAGTCTTCGATTATTCCAGAAATTCCTTGCACATACACAGACCACTAATCAACTTCTCTCCTACAGTTATAATTGCAGCCATGCCTGAGCGATTACAGAAAATATTAGCCCAAGCGGGATATGGTTCCCGTCGCGCCTGTGAGGATTTTATTACAGCCAAGCGCGTGCGCGTAAATGGAAAAATTGCTGAACTGGGACAAAAAGCAGATCCCGCCGTCGACAAAATCACTGTAGATGGAAAGCCCATCGTTGCCGCTGAGCAACTCATCTATATTGCCATCTATAAGCCGAGAAACGTACTCTCAACTGTCGAACACGAACGAGGCGATGATCGACAAACTGTCCGAGACATCATTGATGTGCCGGGACATATTTATCCAGTGGGGAGGTTGGATTTTGAGAGTGAGGGTTTAGTGTTAATGACCAATGATGGCGAGCTCACAAATCGTCTCACACACCCCAAGTTTGGTCACACAAAAGAATACAAAGTTTTAATAGCAAAACGCCCGGATCAAGACCAACTTGAAGCCTGGAGAAGAGGCGTCGTATTGGAGGATGGAGATAAAACCGCACCCGCCGAAGTACGCTTTGAGAGTGCGCAAGGAAAAGGTTCGTGGCTTCGTGTAGTTATGGGCGAAGGCAGAAAGCGTCAGATCAGAGAAATATGTAAACAACTAGGAATTCCTGTAGTGCGCATTGTTCGTATTCGCATTGGAAGCCTGCAATTAGGGAATCTAAAGGCGCGTCAATGGCGATATTTAACAGCAAAAGAAATTGAAGAACTGAAACAGCCAGAGCGGGCTAGCTCAAATCAAGTCGCTCTGCCTGAACGATCTTCTCGCAAGGGCCGAAGGTAGGCTTGGTGGGTCAGCACAATTGTCTTGTGTCCATGGTCATGAAAAAGAATATAAAGTGCTCCTGGCGCGACGACCGGATAATGATCAGCTTGAAGCATGGAGAAGGGGCGTCGTCCTTGAAGATGGATATAAGACCGTTCCTGCGGATGTACGCTTTGACGGAGCGCAGGGCAAAGGTGCCTGGGTGCGCGTGGTTATGGGTGAGGGACGGAAACGCCAAATCCGTGAGATATGCCAGCAGTTGGGGTTACCTGTCGTGCGCATCCTGCGGACCCGCATCGGATCGTTGCGGCTTGATAATTTGAAAGCTCGTCAATGGCGTTATCTGACACCCAGAGAAGTGGAAGATTTGAAACAACCTGCCAAACGAAAGACCAAGCCCCGTTGATCGGGGTCTTGTTTTATTTCATGATGATCATAATTTCGTGAACCTTTCCATCATCCTGCAATGGAATTTGCCGATTTGAAATTTGCCTGCCATCCATTTCAACGTCGGCAACTTCGCATGTCCCGCCATTGGGATTTTCTACTCGGATGTGAAAGATGCTTTTGCCGAAGCGATAGTTGATCTGATATCCTTTCCAATCGCTCGGCAGACAAGGACGGACCTCCAGATGATCGCCAAGGAGATTAATGCCCAGTAACCGTTCCACTCCGAGACGATACATCCAACTTGCAGAGCCGGTGTACCATGTCCAGCCGCCGCGCCCATTGTGAGGCGACGTGCTGTACACATCAGCCACGATCACATAGGGTTCGACACGATAGCGATTTGCCTTCTCCGGCACATCGCTGTGATTGATCGGATTGATCAATTCAAACAATTCATGAGCGCGATCGGCTTGACCTAATTCGGCGAATGCCCAGATCGTCCACAGTGCCGCATGTGTGTACTGTCCGCCATTTTCTCGAATGCCTGGCGGATATCCTTTGATGTAACCGGGACTACGCGGAGTCTTATCAAAAGGCGGAGTTAACAACTCGATTAATTGATCTTCGCGATCCACGAGCCGCTCAAACACCGAGTCCATGGCGCGCGTAACTCGTGCAGAATCGCCGCCTTTTGATATCACCGACCAAGATTGGGCAATGGCATCGATCTGACATTCCATGTTCTCTTTGGATCCCAGGGGCGAGCCATCATCATAATAAGCGCGGCGATACCAGGTGCCATCCCAGGCTGCGGATTCGATTGCCCCAAATATCTTTTTCGCTTTGCTGCGATACTCCTCTGCACGCGCATTGTCATCTATCACGTCACAAACATGCGCGAAATTCATCAGTGTGGATCCAAGGAACCATCCAAGCCAAATACTCTCGCCCCTGCCTTTTGCACCCACCAGGTTCATACCATCGTTCCAGTCATGTGCACCCATGAGAGGAATGCCGTGAACGCCGGCAGTGGTCCCCTTGGCAATGGCGCGACAACAATGTTCGTACAAGGTCCCTTCGGCTCCCCAAGGAAATTGCCCATAGCGTTCATGTTCTTCCGGTTTCAATGGTTCTGCTCTGAGGAAAGCAATCTTTGTGTTGAGAATTTCTCGATCTCCCGTGGCTTCGACATAATGCGCGGTGACAAACGGCAACCAGAGCAAATCATCAGAACAACGTGTGCGCAATCCACGCCCTCCGGGCGGATGCCACCAGTGCAACACATCACCTTCTTCAAATTGATAGCGCGCGCTTTCGAGGATATGTTCTTTCAACAGCTTCGGGTCGGTATGAACATACGCCATGGCATCCTGTAACTGATCACGAAAGCCATAGGCGCCACTAGATTGATAGAAACCGGTGCGACCCCAAAAGCGCGAGGCTAGTGATTGATAGAGCAACCAGCGATTCAGCAACAAATCCATTGCTTTGTCCGGTGTCTCCACTTGAATCTGTTCCAGGAGTCCATTCCAGAACGTGCCAAGCTCTTCCCATGCCGATTCAACATTACGAATATCCTGGAACTGGCTGATAATATTCTCTGCATCGGCACGATCTTTACCTTCCCCTAAGAGAAACGTCACTTCCTTTGTTTCGCCCGGTCGCAGCCAAAGCAAGACATGCATCGCGGCACATGGGTCTACACCGGCGTCGACGCGCGGCGTCATCCCCACGCGTTCGAGCATGGCAGGATGAGCAAAACTTCCATGCGAACCGAGAAACTCGGTGCGGTCGGCTGTGATTCCGGTCGGCTCGCGTGTACAGGCGAGGAATGCAACTCGTTCATGAAAATCTGGATTGTATGGATTGCGCGCCAGCAACGCAAACTGATTCCCTGCAAATTCTGGGACAATGTAGGGTGCAGAGTTGTCATGCGTGGTCCCTAACACCCATTCGGCAAAATAAACAGCGTTGATGCGGCGGATCCGTTTGCTGTTATTCTGCAAGCTCACCTGGATCATCTTTACTGGCGCATTTGGCGCAACAAAGACACGCATGGTCTGATCCAAGCCGTGGCTGGAGTGCTGAAAAATAGAATAACCAGCCCCATGGCGGATGAGATAAGGCTTGTTGGCGCGTGCAGGCAGGGGCGTGGGTGACCAAATCTCGCCGGTATCCTCATCCCGTAAATAAATCGCTTCGGCAGGCGGATCGCTAACAGCATCGTTTCTCCACGAAGTTAGACGATTCTCACCGCTGTTGAATGCCCACGAGCAACCCAATCCTGTTTCTGAGACTATGCATCCAAACTCGGGGGTCGCGATCACGTTGACCCACGGCGAAGGCGTCCATTGACCGGGTGCAAGATAGACCACATATTCATGTCCATCTGGGGTAAAACCACCGAATCCATTGTCGAACAGTAAATCCTTCGGTCGCTGGATTTCAGAGGTCGAATCCGATTCGGGTTCTTCAATCGCTACAAAGCGCGGCAAGCGGACGGGATCAGCATCCAGCCGCGCTAGCTGTGTTTCGAGCATACCTGCCACGCCGTCTAGAATGACCCGGGCTGCCGTCTGCAAAAGGATTCTCTCTGCTTCGTTCATTTGATCTTCCCGCAAAATAAAGATTCCGCCGCGTTTGTTGATGCGGTCGCTGTTGCCGCTCCGGCTGATCACACGGTAAATTTTCCCCTGTAGGTCTTCATCATATCCGGTGGAACGCTGATTGAGAATCACAACATCGATCATCAATCCGCGCCTATGCCAGTAGGTGTAGGCTTGCATGACCTCCTTCAGGAGATTGATGTCGTCTTCCTCTTTCATACGCAACAATAGAATCGGGTAATCACCTGAGACAGCGAATGTCCACAAACCCGGCTGCCCTAGTGTATTGGATGCCAGGATCGTAGGCTCAGCGCGTAAACCAGGCGCTGAATAAATCAATGGGGAAAGCAATTTTTGGAACCGCTCAATTTCCTTGGATGTGAGCTTGAGCTGAGCCATTTCCGCCTCGACGTGCGCGCGCGTATCTGCCAGGGCGCGGTTCACCTGCGACCAGCGTCGATAACGATAGACTAGTTGAAGCGCCTCTTTGCGCGAGCTTGCCGCGAGCGTGATAAATGCAACTTGCGCGGTCTCGTAATGAGACATGGCGATCTCTGCCTGCAGCGCACAGATCGGGTCAAGCGTGGCGCCTGGTTTTCCAGAAAGACTAGACGCTTCACTCTTGAGAGAAAAAACTCCGGGATATTTGATGGTCCGGCCGCGTCCCAGAAACCGACGACGATCAGTTTCGTAGCCAGACTGTTTAATGTGCTCGTGATTACTGATAAAAAAGTGCGCCATATAAATCGGTGTTTCATCTGCCGAGCGGGGTCGACGATAAAAGAGCAGGCATTGCTCATCCGCCAGATATTCACTTTCGATGAACATGTCATTAAATGCGGGATGACGTTGATCCACAGATTGTTGTGTGAGGATGACCTCCATGTAGCTGGTGAGGGCGAACACGCGCGGCTCGTTGCCATGATTTGTGATCGTCACGCGGCGAATCTCGACATCATCATCGGGCGCGATGCTGATGGATGTTCGCATCACAATATCGCCATCCTGGCGCTCAAACTCAGCGCGGTGAGGCAAGAACGATATCTCACTTCGATCCGGACGAGCCATTGTCGGCTGCGGCGTGGTGGACCAAAGCTTTCCCTGGAGACGGTCCTCCACGTAAATCCAGGTCCCCCAATCATCGAGAGTCGGATCGGCGCGCCAACGCGTAAGGTCAAGTTCGTGCCAGCGGCTGAACCCGGAACCTGAGGCGCTGATCAATAAACTGTAATTCCCATTGGATAGACTATGGATCGGCAAGTATGGTCCATCGGCAGAAACACGCCATGGGTCGAGGGGAATATTGGCAAATGTGCCACGTCCGGTTTCCATTTGTTGCGGGCGTGGATGTTCGGTAGGGGCGTTGGCGGGCGTATTCTCTTGCAATAATAGCTCGATGCTCTTGATACGCGGATCTGAATGCAATCGATGCACCATGAGCTTGTCAAAAATCCGGTCGTGTAGCGAGAGCATGATCATAGCCTGATGATGGACCATATAAGATCGGATAATTGCATACTGTTCGCCAATCTTCAAACGCTCCGGTGTGAAATCAACCGATTCATAAAGCCCATACAAGCCCCACATTTTATGTTTTTCAAACCAGGTCAGATTTCGCAAAACTTCCTGGGGCAGATATTGGAGAGCCAGAATGGAAGCATAGGGCGCAACAACGAGATTATCCGCCAGCCCGCGTTTATATCCGAGCCGCGGTACGCCAAATGCCTGATATTGATAGATCTGCGCGGCATCAAAATTATAGTAACTGGATTCGGAAATCCCCCAAGGAATATTCTTTTCTTTAGCGTACTCAATCTGTTGTTCCACCGCAACTCGGCAACTCTGATCCAGCAGTGTGTTGAGGTAACTCTCCACGAACAGATTCGGCATCAAATACTCAAACATTGTGCCGCTCCAGGAAAGAAGAGCACGCTTGCCGTCAAATTCTGTGAGTGGACGCGCTAGATACAGCCAATGACTTTGCGGGACATCCCCACGCGCGATCGCGATCAGGCTGGCAACGCGTGCTTCCGATGCGATTAGATCATAATAGTTCGGATCCATGCGCCCGGATTCGACATTGTATCCAATATGAAAAACACGGCGGTTTGGATCATAGAGGAAGTTAAAGTTCATCTCTTCGAAAAACGATTCCGCTCGTCGAGCCAGAGACGCAAAATCATTTAGCAGGGACGCGGAAAACTTCCGTGCCGTTTGAAGATCGTAAGCAAGAACTTCACACCAGTTGAAGGATTCCGAATCGCTCGGATTCAGAAGTTCCATGATTCGGTCGAGAATAGCAGTGGCGCGGTCACAAATTATTGGTAAATCGGCCAGTGCGGGATGCAGAGATAGTGTTGTCAGTAGATCATTCCAGGTATTTGTCAGTTCGCTGTTCACATCCGGCCTATGGATCAAATCAGGGATATCGGCAAGTTCCAGCAGCCACGGAGCCAGAACTTGTAAATCGGTGCGAATGTGCCTCAACTGATAAAGAACACGTTGCATCCATGTAGAAAGTGCGCGAAGTGATTCGGTTGGCAACTCTTCTTGCGAATCGCGTATTGCATCCCAGAGCATTGTTTCGATTTCCGTTTGCTGCTCTTCAAGGAGTTTGGCTAAAAGCGTTGGCGAAAATGTTGTTGGGTTGCCGATCTGTTCTGCCAGTGTTACCAATGAATTGATAAGCTCTTTCAATTTTCCTGCAGATTTGCCGACATTCGCTTCCTCCACAACATACAAAAGCATGTTGACCGTATCGACCAACCCTTGCCAGTTGACAACCGGACTCCTTCCGATATCGAGGCAGCCCTGTTTCAGGGTAAGCAGAGAAGCAGCCAGATTGCCACTATCTACCGTGGAGATATAGCGAGGCAGGAGAGGCGCCAATGTACGCGTGTCATACCAGTTCAGGAAATGACCCCGCATCCGTTCCAATGAATCCATGCTATCGAAGGTATCGCGGATGCGCAGCGAAAGTTCGGGCGCTCCCATGTAGCCCATATCCTGCGCTGCCATTGTGGAGAGCAACATCAAACCGATATTGGTCGGCGAGGTTTGATGCTGAACCAGTCCGCGCGGGTTTTCCTGAAAGTGATCTGGCGCGAGCCAGCGATCTTCTGGACCAACAAAATGCTCAAAATACAACCACGTCGAGCGCGCCAGGAGATGGAGTTTTTGTTGTTGCGCAGGTGTGACTTTCGCTTCTTCATGAACCTCCGGTTTGCTGATTTGTGCCGCAATGTACGGAGAGAATGCCCATCCCACCAGGAGCGGGAGAGCTAATAGAAAGGAGCCTGAATCATTTAGATAAATAGCAATCCCCAAGACAACAGCAAATATGGGCGCAATGAACATTGCCTGCCAGGCAGAACGGACTCTTAACCGTTTGCCAAACAGTTGAACCGTATGCGCAGCGGTTGTCCATTCGAGCATGTGTCTGTGCGTAGCGTATAATCGGGCGAGTGTGGTCAGGATCGCGTCAAGATAGATCGATGCTTCATGAGGCAGAAACATAATTTCGAACAAAGCTCGCCATGCTGCTAACCGAACGGGACGAGTTATGATATTTGCATTTGAACTTCGCAACGTATGAAGTAATAGGGAAAGAAGATTGAGGAGAACGGGCATCAGATACGGCGCGAGGGCGAATAGCATCCATGCCAAAGGAGAACCGGGCAAAACGAGCCAGCCAGTGATCAACAACAGCAGGGAAGACGGCACGAGCAGACTGCGCCTCAGGTTATCAAGAATCCTCCAGCGGTCGATTGCCGAAAGGGTAGTGCGCATTTTTCTGTGTGCGCGATTTGGGACCCAACCTCCCAGCCATGGAAGTAACTGCCAATCGCCACGCACCCAGCGATTCAGGCGGTCTGTGTACGCAACATAATGTGGGGGATAATCTTCAAACAAAACGACATCCGTCACCAATCCGCATCTACCCTGCAGAGCCTCGAATAAATCATGGCTCAATAAATGGTTTTCCGGGATTTTGTCGTGCAAACTTTTTTCGAAGGCATCTACATCATAAATTCCCTTGCCAACAAAATTGCCTTCGCCAAATAGATCCTGATAGATGTCGGATACTGCGCGTGTGTATAAATCGATGATCGAATCGCCTGCATACGCGCGCGCAAAAAGAGATTGATTGACAACAGCGGGTCGCACCTGGACTCGCGGCTGCAAAATGGTGTAACCAGCTTTTAGCTTCCCGGATGCGGAATCAAATTCAGGCTGATTCAGAACGTGTGCAAGAGTGCCGATCAGTCGATGAGCGCTTTCGCGCGGCAAGAGCGTATCGGCATCCAAGGTAATCACATAACAAATCGATTCGAGTATGCTCAAATTCCCATATTGATATTTGTAAGATGTCTCAGTGTTTCCGCGAAGCAGCTGATTGAACTCCTCCAGCTTGCCGCGTTTTCGTTCCCAGCCCATCCAGTATTCTTCTTCCGGATTCCATGTCCGTTCGCGGTGAAAGAAATAAAAGGGATGATACTCTCCGCTTGTATATCTTTCATTTAGTCGATCGATTTCTGACCTGGTTTTGGAGATGAGATCCTGATCTCCTGGCATCTGCTTTTCAGGGGCATCCGCGAAATCCGTCAGCAAAGCAAAGAAAATATTTTGATCGCTGTTGGCGACAAAATGCAATTCAATCGGATGAACTAAAAATGTGATATCTCGTTCCGTACCGAGCAGTGCCGGGATTACGACCATGGTCCGAGAATCTGGCGGCACACCCCTCTCTAGATTTAGTTTTGGCAGAGTACGCGGTGGGATCATGTATCCCGCCAGCCAATAAATAAAATCAATTGCTACCGCAGAGGCAGGGATTAGAACAAGTGACGCTGCCGCAACGAATTGAACAACACCTGCATTCGCATTTGCGACGTAAAGCATGATTGTTGAAAGGACAAGAAGCGTCAGAAGGAATATGGTCCCGATATAAACGGGTGTTGGATGATGGCGAACAAAGGCAAGAAAGCGTTCAGGCGGGGATGGACGAAAACGAATTGTTTTCTCCAGTTGAGAACGTCCTTCAGCAATTAAGTAATAGCCAACATGTCGCTCGCGCCGCATCGTACCTGTTTCGGCAAGTGCAATCGCTTGAGATGCCACCTCATTTTCCTCGACGGACGAATGATGGGCTAATTCTTCCACAACACTGCGATATTGATTTCGTGTTTCAAAATCACATTCAGAGTAAACGTTTGCTGGGTCTCGACGCAGGATTTGTTCCAGGATACTGGTCGCCTCAAAGAATTCCTTCCACTCGATTGTCGCAATGAGCCGAAGGTTGAGAATGGAATTAATAACTTCGCCTTCCGAATCGGTCTTTCCCGTGTCAGAGTCGCTTGAGAGTTCCCTCCATGCAGCCGGCTTGGGCGCGGGATTCCACTTCAGCTTGGTGAGATCGGCTAATCCTTCTGCAAGAGTCTCCAGTATAGATAGGCGCAGCATAAGCGGCAGCGCCCACACTTCGCCGGTTCGCAAAGCCAAAGTCTTCTGGAACGTTTGGATAAAAGTTCTGATCTGTTCAGCATCCAAACGCGGTGCATCGCGGTTGATCGTTGAGGCAACTATATAGATCCGCGTTGTGCCGTCCTCTTCCTTGGGCAAACGGAAAAAGTAATCTGCTGGTAGATCGTCTTCGACGACTTGAATTGCCTGTTCGATAATGTAGAAGTTATCCAGCAGCCACTCTGACGCGCTGGATACAGCTACCTGAGTCTTGGTGGCTTGATCAAAATAGTTGTAAGCTGTTTGAAAGAATTGCTTTAGTTGTTTCAAACGATTGGGAATTGGAAATGCCGTTTTGCGTGGTTTGCTATTGGCTAATGTCTCCGCGAGTTGGGATGCGAGCGTATCTTTTTGGGATAGGATGTTTTGATCCAATTCGGTGGTCGTTTGTACCATGTTCTAATGTCCCCTCGCTTCCTGGATTGCCTGCTCTGCAGGCGTGGGCACAACATCATGTTCCGAAAGATCTTGCATGATCAATAGAGCCGTATTTCCATGAGCAATAAAACTGGTCGCAATGCTGCCATAGGGCCAGCGTCGCTCCCCAGACTCGCCATGCGCTACTAGAATCACCAGATCTGCTTTTGCGTCCTCGACCATATCATGTAAAGCGCTGACCGCATGATCGGCAACAATGACGGTACTTTTTGTGAGGATGCCTTTAAGGGACAGCTGAGTAGTGATTTGCTCATGATAATGCGAAGCAATCTCATGATTTTTTTCGGTGAGTTGGTTGATTAACTTGGCATCCTCCTCAGAAAGCGGCATACGTTGGATAAGTTGTGGCTTTTGAACGACTGTGCCAATGGTGACTTCCGATTTATAGAACTGTGCCAGGCTCATTGCGACTGGCAGCATAAACTCGGCACGCGCAGAACCATCAGAGGCGATAAACAATCGTTTATATTGGATCTCTTCCCCGCTTGTACATGCATACGAGCGCGCCAGCAGTATCGACCGGTAAGAGCGTAATAATACCTTTTGAACAACACTGCTGACGTTCCAGCCGCTCAAACCGGTGCGCCCATGGGTACTGAGAGCGATGAGATCAACATTGTTAAGGTGAGCATATTCGATAATGCTCTCTGCAGGTTTGCCCTCCAGCAAAACATGAGTGGCATCCAGTCCCGATTTCTGCAGGCGTGTCGCGATCTGCTCCAGATAGGTGAGCGATTCCTGTTTTTGCATGTGCCAGCCCATGGGGTCGATAGGCAAGTTATTGTTTCTATTATCTGGATGTTCAAGCACATGAATCAATGTGACGTGAGCGGTTGTCACTGAGGCAATTGCCAAAACGTGCATCAGGACACACTCCGCTAAGGAAGAGCCATCCAAGGGCACCAGGATATGATTAATCACAGCAGCCTCCAAAACTTACGAATCCAATTGACTGTAATGAAAGTTCGTTGACCGATATGATTTCCCCACAGTCGCGATTATAAAACAGAAATACTCCATTTTTGTCACCGCTCTCAATAGTTATTACGTTTTTAAGTAAAATTTGCAACTTTCAAAATTTGATTTTGCCAGTAAATAAACAGGCTGCCATGCGGCAGCCTGTTTATAGCCTCAGAATTGCACAATTTTAGCTGAGTCGCATATCCCAAAACTTAACAACAATTGGTTTTAAAACCTCTCTTACCTGGTTTCTTTTCATCCCCTCCACTTTGAAGGTGACGAGGCGGGTGTTTGCATCAGGACCAGCGAACATCCCAAACGAGATGAAATTGCCACCCGCCTGTGTGATGGCTTTGCTCAAACGGGCGATCTGACCGGGCTTATCTACAAGGGTGGCGGTCACACGCA
>WNFY01003696.1_pt1 | contig 14254 bp, 14 predicted proteins | sample 5400091 | NCBI WGS metagenome assembly WNFY01 (sample SAMN13153364, study PRJNA577476) | soil metagenome | isolation source: 60 cm soil or saprolite under grassland replicate 1 | place: USA:California | collected 2016-06-15 | reverse complement strand
CGGCAGAGGCCTCTCAGTTTTCGATAAGCCAGGGTCTTGCATTAGCGATAGTTGCTATTGTACAGACTCTTCCCGAATTCTTTGTCGAGGGGGCGATCACATGGAATGCGGGCAAGGACCCTGCTAACTGGCTTCCGAATGTCACCGCGAACTTCACCGGGGCCAACAGGCTGCTGACAGGGCTCGGGTGGCCGCTGATCCTGTTCACCGCGATAGTTCAGAGGCGTAGGAATGGGTTGAACGGCAGCGGCGTGATTGCCCTTCGAAGAGAGCAGAGTGTTGAAATTGCATTCATGCTGACTGCGACCGCCTTCTACGCGATCATCTGGTTCAGGGGGGCCCTGGACCTTCTCGATACGGGTGTGCTCCTTGCAATCTTCATTGTCTACATGACGATCCTGTCTAGACTTCCCTCTGAAGAGGAAGATCCTGAAGAGGTTTTGGACGCGCCTCCCAAGGCGATAGTAAGACTCCGTGGAAGACGTACCAGGATAGGGGCTATTGTAGGATTGTTCCTGCTATCTAGTCTAGTTTTCGTGTTCATATCACAACCGTTCGTTGATTCGATCAACACTATCGCGGTCGCACTTTTCGGCGCGGGGGCTGGCTTCTTCTTCATTCAGTGGATTGCCCCGTTCTTGTCGGAATTTCCCGAGAAAGTGACCGCTTTTCACTGGGCTAGAAAGATCAAGCTTGCGCCCATGGCACTGCTCAACTTTGTCTCATCTGCTGTCAGTGAGCTGACGGCACTTGTGGCGATCATTCCCGTCGTTTTTGCCTTCAGTCTTGGGACATTGGAGCCTGTCCCGATTCTCGCGCATCGTGACGAGGTCTTGCTGACGATGGCCCAGTCGCTGTATGCGTGCATGTGTCTCTTGGATCTGGAGTATGATATGAGAAACGCGACGATCCTGTTTGGACTATGGCTCGCCTCTACGGTCCTTGTTCAGATCAGGTTCTGGGTCGCGATTCTCTTTCTAGCCCTTGCCCTAGTCGAGGTCTTGATTCACAGGAAGCGGATAACAGTCTTCTCTTCCTTCAAGAAGACACTTACCCACACCTTTACCCAGTCTCAGGAGTAGCCGTTCCTCTAGTCTGAATGGCCCTCTTTGGAAGAGTCCGAGGCCTCTTGTGAGCCCTTTTGACGGCCTCTCTGCCGTCGAACTAGACTCTTCACGAGTCGACGAAATGCTCCTTGACGGCCCGCAGCCAGCACTTCTTTCCAGTCTATTCTCATCATGAGTATTGCGATGATGATAACCGCTCCAGCTGAGGCTATGGAGGCGAAGAGGCTCCCTCCCGTGAGAACGTCGAGGAAGCCGCTGGAGGTTCGAGCGACGTATGCGATCAGGAGTGTGAGGACAAACTTTCCGGTGAATAGGGAGACGAATGTCTTGATCGGGCTGTATCGCATTACACCGAGTGGGATGAAGATGACGTCGTCCGGTAGAGGCAGTGCGGCGAATGCGAATGCTGCTAGGAAGGCGCTTCCACCGAGCAGTTTTCTGAGCGAGTCAAACTTGGTCTTGCTGCCAGAGAAGGCTCGGCCGGCTCCGTATCCAAGGGTGTAGCTTGTGAATTTTCCGATAGAGGCGCCCAGGGCGGCGATTGTTGCGACTGGTATGAGGCTGAGCCCGGTGTCTGTGGAGGCGACGAAGACGACGAAGAGCAGGTATGGGACGGGAAAGAACGGGATGACGTTGCCGATGATGCTTGTGACGAAGATGCCTAGCAGAGGGTTTGTACTGATGAGCTGGTTGAGACTCTGAATGAGATCAGCCATCGAAGGACACGGTTCTTTCGCTAGCGGATGAAGTCGCTATTCGACAAACTGGCCGTATAAGAGGCTCTAGGGGCCTCATTCCGGGGCTATCTGAGAATAGTCAGACGTACCCGGAACAGTTTTATGCTTGTCAGAAGACCTAGCGTCGACTGCAAAATTTGTTCAGAAGAACATATCTTACGCTAGTCGGCGCGATCACTCTTCTCTTGCTCACGATAGCTCCCGTCTACGCGGCACCATCTCTTAGTCTGGGCTCTGCGACCTTGTACAACTTTACAGGTAAGCTACAAGCCACCCAGAGCTGCACAGCCAACCCAACAAGGTTCGCATATCAAGCATGTAGCGGGGTCTCGTCGGTCTCAGAGTATTCAGTAACGATTGTGGACCAGTACAACTGCAAGGGACTGGGAATAAACGACCCGTTCTTAGCCTTGGAGTGCCGCTACATCCCTGCCAACGTAACAGTGACCCAAGGAGGCACCGTGATCTGGTTCAACGGGGGGAACGTGACACATACAGTGACCGCTAACGTCACAGCGAATGTTGGACTACCGAGCTTTGATTCCGGAATCTTACCGCCAGACTCAAGCTTCCAATACACGTTCACTCAGACCGGATTCTACCACTACTACGACTCTGGCTTCACCTTCATGCAAGGCACTATCCTCGTGACGCCTGCTCCTCCACCGCCTCCCCCTCCGAGTCCGACCTCAGTCCAAGTGGACCTGAGTGGAACTTTGGGATGGAATGTGGAAGGACTAAGCACCACCCAGGCCAACCTCAACGTGTCTCACCAGATCAGCCTGTCCGTGTCGCCCCTCCCTGGAATCAGCTTCACTCCAGTCACAGAGTCGGGTAGCTACGAACAGTCCATCAATCTGTCTACACGCGCCGAGTCACCGAGCACAGCGACTGGCATAGTCGAGTCTTTCTCGACCTCATTAGCCTCCGCGCTGGCTGGAGCCACATTCGCGACTGGCGTCACTAGCCCGGTATTTCAGAGTACGCTCCTAGCCTCCAATACCCCAGACTATACCACGTGGTGGGTTAACGGTCCCTTGTCCCTCGGAAGCCCAGTCCAGATACTGCACGGTTGGAGTAGCGTTACCGGTAGTGAGAGCTTGAACCTCCCAGGGAGTATCGGGACGAGGTCGGCCTGGATCGTCACAAGCCAACTCTCTCAGACAATCAACATAAGCATCCCCGACCCGAGCAATCCGCTCAGCTCTACCACTTCCACAGCGGCTGTGATCCTCAAGCTCCTCTGGAGCTATGACAAGAGTACGGGTCTGCTACTCCGCAACGATAATGCGGCCAGTCTGACGACGCACAGCGTGGCCCAAACGACCATCGGCACGGTTACAGGTCCAGTTCCAGTTACAGTAACTCGGGACATGGCTCTGACAATCGACATTGCTCTCCGTCTCTCAACGACCAGCCTTAGCCTGCCCAAGTCCCCATCACGGACATCAACTCTCATGGGTCTGCTGTCCGCCATGCCATGGGTGCCGCTTGGAATAGCGGGACTAGCCGCTAGCGTCGCTGCGGCTCTAATCGTCTGGTTCACTCGAAGAGCCAAGGGAGCGACGCTGCCCGGGTCCGCCCCAGCCACAGCCCCGATACCTTCTCCAACAACGCCTTCCTAGAAACTTCTCATTTTTTCTCTTCTCTCCGCCCTACGACAGTCTCAAAGCTCATCGATATCACCTGAGGAAGGATTTCTCAAGATTGTTGCTTTCCTACTTTGCAAGTAAAACTACTCGATTTTCAAGATCCTCCTCGATTCTTTGCCTCTCTCGTTTCTCCGGTCTCCCATAGCCTCCGCCTCCCGCGGTCTTGATTTCGATGATGTCTCCTTCATCGAGGATGACAGTGGTTTTCACTGGTAGTCTAATCTTCTCTGACCGGCCTCTCTTTTTCTTGTAGAGAGAAACTTCTGTTCTCGCTCCGGGTCCGCCTCCGGAGAGCCCTTGTGGCCGGTTTCGTCCTCTCTCTGCAAGAACTGTTACTGTAATCTCATTGGTTAGTGCTTGGTAGGATCTGATAATTCCTGTGCCTCCTCGACGGTGTCCCGATCCGGAACTGTCAGGTCGTAGCTCGTACTGTTTGACGAGTAGTGGGTAGGATCGTTCAATCTCCTCTATCGGCGTGTTCATCGTATTGGTCATGTTCGCTTGTATGCCGTCGATGCCGTCGCGGTCGCGTTGTGCTCCGAGGCCTACTCCTATTGTCTCGTAGAAGGCCCAGCTCTTTCCTCTGCATCTTCCACCCATCATGACGTTGTTCATGGACCCGCCCGAATCCGCTGGGACCTTGTCCGGGACCGCCTGGCTGAATGTGCGATATAGGAGGTCAGCGTTCCTCTGGCTCGTCTCCATGTTGCCGCCCGCCACCGGATGGGGATAGGTTGGGTTGAGGATTGTTCCTTCGGGTGCGTGGACTTGGATCGGTGCGAAGGCTCCGTGGTTTGCGGGGACATCGTCTCCTGTCAACGTTCGGGTGACGTAGTATACGCCTGAGAGGGTTACTCCGAAGACCGCGTTGAGTGGATTAGATACCTGTTTGTCGGTGCCGGTATAGTCAACTTTCAGGCTCCCTTTGGAGAGCGTGATACTGACCGACAGTAGGATATTCTCTCCGTCCGGGTCTTCGAGATAGTCTTGGGCTTGGTACGTGCCGGTTGGCATCTTTGAGAGTCGTAGCCGGGCGAGCTGCTCTGTCTTCCTCAACGACTCCGTGCAGGCTTGCCTGAATGTTTTGAGTCCGTGTTTCTTTACAAGTTCGAGGACCCTACGTTCTCCTGTAATGTTGGCCGCTGTTTGGGCTTTGAGGTCGCCCATCCGCTCTTTTGGAGTGCGAGATCTTGAGGATAGAGCTCTAACTGCGCTTTTGATAATCCAGTTTTTCCGGATCAGGTATCGAGGGTCTATGACGACGCCTTCGTCGAAGAGAGTTTTGGCGTCTACCGATATGCTTCCCGGGACTCTGCCTCCGACGTCGGAGTGATGAGCCTTGTTGGCGGCGTAACCTACAAGTCTGTTGGAGTGGTAGACTGGCCTGATGACGGTTACGTCGTTCAGGTGTGTCCCCGCGATGTATGGATTGTTGACCATTATCATTGAGGACGGTTCGAGATCGATGTCTTCTCTCTCGCAGTAGTCAAGGGTCCTGGCGAGTCCCCAAGGTAGAGAGCCGAGGTGTACAGGTATGTGTTCCGCCTGGGCGAGGAGTCTTCCCTCCTCGTCGAAGATCGCGGCTGAGTGGTCCATTCTCTCACGGATGTTGGGACTGTAGGAGGTGTTGCGGAGGGCGATGCCCATCTCCTCACTCGCATAGACTAGCGAGTTTCTGATGATCTCTGTCGTCGTCGGGTCCAGAAGCATTGTCCGAGCGATCAGATGGTTCGCGTTGTTTGTTATTCAGTTTGCTAGGGCTCCGCTGTTTGTAGTCAAAGAAAGAATGGGGTTGTGAGATCTATGCGATCTGCTTTATCCTAGGCACTTCGAAAAACGGCGCGATAGTCGCCTTTACGGCCACCTGCGCTTCTGGTGTAAGATCCTCGAAGCCCTTTCCACAGTGAGGACAGTCTTCGAATTCTCCACGATTGGCCTTCTTGACGAACCATTCTCCACAGTGCCAACACTTCACAACTGGAGTGACACACATCTCTCCTACCTCACCTCCTTTCGGATCCTCTTTGCTATGTCGAGTCTGCCTCCGAGTGCCGATTTAAGGGCAACGATTCCTGCTGCACCTCCGAACGTGGCTATTGTCCGTTCCAAGTACATTAGCGGCGTAATTCCTAGCCATACTGGTCCCGTGAGGCTTAGGAGGCTTATGCTGAGAATGTTGAGTGTGACCTGTTCGGTCATGGCGGTGTAGAATGTCAGTATTCCGATTCGTGGGTTTTCCTTCAGTCGAAAGGCCGCGGGGAGGGAGATGATCACGAGGAGGTATGGTATGAGCCAGAAGAGTGTTCCGCCTCTGGATAGGGCGATGTAGTATGCTGCGCCCGCTAGGACGTAGGCCCATGGTAAGATGGGTCCAAGGCCATAGTGGAAAGCAACGCTTCCGGCTCCTGCGGCGATCATGGGAACCAGGAGTCCTGGTAGCCCGAAGGCTTGGTAAAAGCTGGGTTGGCCGAGGGCCATTCCAAGGCTGCCTACAAATGCGGTGGCGAGTGCCGGTATTGGTCTCAGTACTGCGGCTATTACTGGGAGCATGACGATTTCGAGGGTGATGAAGGCGGGCCCGCCGATGAATGGCGTCAACGGAATGAAGGTAGTGATGACGTAGGTAGCTGCCAGGCCAGCGGCGAGTGTTAGTTCGGCGGTTCTAGGAATCCATTGTCTTGTGATTGCTTGTGTATGCATTCTGCCTCCCGACTCCGGGGTTTTCTTATGGCGCAACGGGTGGGAGGCCCCACTCACGCGCCCTGATGTCCAAGGCGGAGAGAGGGTTTTGTTTTAAGACTTACCTGTAGATGTCTACTGTAGAAACGGTGAGCAGCTAGTGGCTAGGATTATGCAAGCGAGACAATGAGATCTTTGGTTGCCGAGAAGCTTGAACGGCAATAAGGATGTGTGGGCAATGGTCATAGCACCCGGAGGCGAGGCTGGTTATGTGAAGAGGTCTCGCATACATTTTGAGAGAGGCATCTGTTTTGTTGTGGACCTTGGCAGGAACATGTTCGAGGTGGTTCCGAAGAAAATAGAACGCGTAGACGCAGTAACCCTAGTTGCCTCTACCGGCTTTTGGCATTATGGGGATGTTAGAATGATTTTCGACTCCTCAGCAGACGCGGATATAATCGAACAAAAGCTGAAATCAGAACTTTCCAAGAGTAAAGGGAAGAACCTAGGCTAGCCCGAAACCGGTGGCACCTTGCCTTGCGTTGCACCTGGTTTCAGCCAGTCCGCTACTTTACTCGCGTCTTCAGTCGACGCAAAGAACAGAATCATTTTCTTGGAGGCCAGCCTCTCGCCCCAACGCTCCACATAGAGACTGGTCGGACTGGTAAATTCGACTTTTGAAGCAACCATTATGCCGGAGTCTGCAATACCGGTGATCAGCAGTCTCTCTCCGTCATGCTTGATCCCGATCGGGATCCATCTACTGCGCAGATAGAATCCGGAGATTGTGGCGGCGGCCAGAGCAAACGCGACAAAAAAGAAAACCCCGAATAGGCTGTTAGGCAGGTCAGCCCAAGCTCCGGCACCTAAAACTAGAAAGACAAGGCTGGCGACAACCCTGCGCCATAAGGTCATAATGGGCCTCGCTTTCGCGTAGACCTCATAGCCTGGCATGGCATCCCGCTGATCCTTCTTCGCTTTCTTGTTCAAACGGGATACTCGTCCGTCTGACTTCTCAGCGTCGTCGGTGGCGTCTGAACCTGCCAGCGTCCCTGGACCTCTTCTGTCTTCCACGATGGTCTCTCTTCCTTCTGCCTCCCCCGCGACCGCCAAACCTTGCAGGTCGCGAAGGTAGTAGGAAGCGTGTTCGAGCGGTTCCTTCCAGCGCGAACCTCCCGTCCTGTTCGATGGTAGTCCCCGTCATGTTCTTGATGCTGTTGAAAATATCGTGGTCTTCACGGCTGACAAGCGAGATTGACGTTCCTTTCTTCCCTGCTCGTGCCGTCCGTCCCACTCGGTGAAAGTACATGAGTGGATCGTCTGGCATGTCATAGTTGACCACATGGCTGACCCAAGGTATATCGAGACCTCTGGCGGCAACGTCCGTTGCGACGAGTACGTCGATCCGTCCCTGGCGGAAGGCCTGTGACACAGCGTTTCTCTGGCTTTGAGACATGTCGCCATGCAGGGCTTCAGCATTGACATTGTTTCTTGCAAGTGCTTCGGCGAGATGAGCTGCTCTGATCTTTGTTGAACAGAAGACTAGTGCTCCCTCCATTCTCTCTGTCTTGAGTATGGCGATTAGAACGGGAAACTTTGCGTCTTCTTCTGCCGTGACGTAGGATTGGCGAAGTGATTCCACGGCGATCTCCTCGCTGTCGACGAATACTCGCAGAGGGTTGGACAGATACCGTTGGGAGAGTTTGACCACCTCGTTGGGCATTGTGGCTGAGAACAGTGCCGTCTGGTGGCCTCGGGGTACATTCTCGAGGATCGACTTGACATCGTCTATGAAGCCCATGTCCAGCATCCGGTCAGCCTCGTCGATAACGACGAACTTGGCACCGTGTAGATCGACGGTTCTACGCTTCAGGTGGTCGAGTAATCTGCCTGGCGTGGCTACGACTATTTTCGCATAACCGCGACGTAACTGCTCGATCTGCATTCTCATGCTTGAGCCACCATAGATTGGCATCGTCCGTGATGGAAGATGCTTGGCAAGACGTTCGAACTCGCCCGCGACCTGCACAGCAAGCTCTCTGGTTGGAACTAGTACCAGTCCTTGGATTTCGCGTGAGTGTGGCTCGACCCTCTGCAGCATCGGCAACGCATAGGCCAGTGTCTTGCCGGACCCGGTCTGGGCTTGTCCGATCAGGTCTCGGCCCTTCAAGAGTGGTGCTATTGCTTCTGTTTGTATCGGGAATGCTTCGTGGAAGCCCATCTCCCGGACGGCCTGGAGGAGACGCGGATTCAAGCCGAATGATTCGAAGCCTTGAGCCAATTTGTTCACTCCAAAGGATTGCCGACTAAGATGTCTAGTTTGTGATCGTGAATCTGTATCGGATCCGTTGCGTGCTGGGCATTATCGGGGTAAAAGTTTCCGCGCTCTTCATAAATGTCTTGGCCGTTGATGGGAAACTGAGCGTTCCGTTAGAGGAGTAATGCGGCCGGATTAGGATGAGCCATCTCAAAGAGCGATCAAGCCAAACCAGGCCATTGCTACAGCTACATATCCGGCCGCGATCAGAAACGTAGTCGGATGATTGATTACCCTGCCACGACACTTTGCATGGAACGAAAAAACCGCCATATAGCCCACAGCAGTGAAGAATATCGCGTCGAACGCGAAGGCATACCAGTTGAGTTCTTGCGAGACGTTCCCGCAACTAAGGATTTCTCGCCAAGTGAATGGAAACCCGTATCCCCAGAATCGAATACAGGTAAGTCCTAGCCAACCTTGCCATACCAAGATGAGACCTGTGGCAAGTGTGACTATGACTCCGATGGATACGAGGCTTGAAACAAGGACGACGTTCTCGACTATCCGGGTGAACTTGGGGTTGTTGTTGACTCTCGGAAAGACGATCCCGGTTCCTAGTGAGGATAATGCGACTGCAGCTGAGAGGATTGTAATGGATGACCAAACACTCGGAAAGCATGTAGGGCAGGCGGGCAGTGGCGGGTCCACAGTGAGTGTCAAGGCTTCCGTATGAGTTATCGAGCCATTGGTGGCTGTTAGAATGCCAGTGTAACGGCCAAGCGTCGCGTTGGCAGGTACTCGGAACGTGATAGTCGGCTCGACCATTCCAGCCTCGGGAACAATGAGCGTGGATGGCTTGATGGAGACTTTCACATTGAGGTTGAGGGTTGCGGTCAGGTTTACCTTGCCGGAGAAATGGTTGATGCTCGTCACCCAGCCCCAGGAAGTGTAGTTTTCACCCGCTGCTACACGGCCCATATTCCCATTGCCGAGGGAGAAGCAACAATCGATGCTAAAATCAGCGGGAAGAGGCTGGGCCTCGAAAATTACAGGCACCGAATGAGAGAGCGGGCCGCTTACTCCCGTTATGGTTATGGTGAAATTACCGCTAACATACGAGGTTGCGAAGAGGGGTGTAGACGCTGATCCACCCGCCGGCAAGTCTAGGATAACACTCTGGCTCGAGACGCCACTGGTCAGTGAGACACTAGGACCAGAAGGATAGACAGAGGCTGAAACGTTCACACTGCCCGAGAAACCTCCTAGACTGGTGAGAGTAATGGTAGAACTTAACGATGGGCCTGCCACTGAGGACGGATTGGCGGATATACCAAAGTCAGGAACGCCTTCACGGGAACTAGAAACGCCACTAAGACTAGTACCCCAACCAGCGGCAGAAAGCGTCCTAGGAACCTCGTCGTCCTCAAAGGCTCATTCAGACTAGCCTTTCTATTCTGACCCACTTGAGTCTGCTGAAACTCGATTGATCGTTGCGCTGGATATTGAGTGTGTTCTCTGTCTCTAGAGGTTTGCCCCGCATTCGGAGCAGACGGCGCTCGACGCGAGGTTTTTGCGCCCGCAGTATTGGCAGTAAACGTCTTGGCTGATAGTTTCTAGGGCTTTGACGGATGGTTCTGGTATCCAGCCGAGGCTCATCAGGTGGTTGCCCGAGTTCGGGTCTAGGACCTCGACATGGAAATTCTCGACTGGTTGCGATGACCTGCCCCTCTCGTCACGCCGGGGCGCTTTCGTTACGCGAAGGAAGGACGAGAGACTCTTGCCTCGGAAGATTTCTCTTGAGATCTGCGCGACGATGCTTCCTTTCTTTACTCTGACGAGTCTGAAGCTTGTTAGATAAAATCGGATACCGCCCTGTATGATCCCCTGATAGGTAAGTGGGATTCCGATGATCATGAATAGGAGTCCGAAAGCAGCCATGATTAGCGCTGTGGCGAATACTCCTACGGCTAGGAAGAATCCTCCGAAGAGGACGAGGACCATTCCGCCTCCCCATCCTCGGGAGCCGTACTGTGTCTGTCCAACCCAGACTATCTCTTCATGCGCCTGCAGCCACTGCGGTGGCGCTGACGCAATATTTGACTGGAAGTCTCATCACCTTAGCTGATGCGGACATGATCGATGCGAGGGTCCGCTCTAGCTTAATGATGCGTCAGGAGCTGACAGATATTCATTCAGTAACGTCTGCGAATCAGGCTTGAGCACGTTCGAGTAGACTCTCAGAATGTCCGACCCCTGTTGTCCAAAAACGCCAAAGCCTTTTGGGATTGACTTAGAAACCGGACAGCGCACACTTCGTCCCATGAACGCTCAGGTCGGTCTTGTAGCTTCACAAGACTGGAGAAAGTGGGTGGCGATAGTGGCTGTTGGTCTCTCGCTGTTTCTCTCCGCTCTCGACGCAACAATCGTAGCGCTTGCGCTACCGCCAATTGCAAGCCGTTTCCAACTCTCGGACAGCATTGCTGCCGCTATAACACTCTCATATGCGATACCCTTGACCCTGCTAGTTCTTCCGTCAGGAGCGTTGGTTAGCCGATTCCGCGCTCTTCCAACGTTCCTCGTCTCGATCCTCGGATTTGTGCTCGGGAGTGTTGCATGTGGTTTGGCACCAAACTTCCTCGTCTTACTAACCGGTCGAATAGTCCAGGGCGGATTCGCCGCATTGATCGCGACGCAAGGAGTCGCCCTCGCTGCCGCAGTGGTCCTGCCAAAGGAGAGGGGTCGAGCCATGGGAATCGTCGGCACTATTGCTCCTCTCGGAGGAGTAGCAGGTCCAGGGATCGGCGGCCTGCTCCTAGCTAACTTTGGATGGTCCTCGATCTTCTTCGTAAACGTACCAGTAGGGCTGCTGGCATCATTGCTTGGCTTTCTTAGCCTACGAGGCGTGAGCCTGGGACATCAGGGACCAGCTAACAACGTCTACCATCAAATGGCTGGGCTATTGCGCAGACCACAGTTCCTGGTGGCGCTTATCGCGTTTTTCTCGAGCGTATCCGCTAGTGTCGCACTCTACTATCTCTTGCCGTTTGACCTAAGTGAGATACAACACATCGACCCCGCTCTTTCGGGTCTGGTCCTGCTCTGCGTCCCTCTTGGCATGATGACAATGGGGATAACTGGTGGATATCTTTCAGACCGTTATCACGCTAGGCCGTTCATGCTTGCTGGGTCTGGACTGCTACTCATTGGCAGCCTCGCTCTTTCACTCGTCGTCTCCTCGACAACCTCTTGGATGGATCTCGCCTGGCGTCTCTTGCTTGTTGGGATGGGGATCGGTCTCTTCTCAAGTCCTACAATGACTTTGATAATGGGCGTGGGACGGGATATGATGGCAGCCGCAAGCACTGTATCGAATCTTGTAGCGCGTCTGGGCACCGTCTTTGGTCCCATCGTGATGGGAATTACATGGACGATTGTTACGAGTCTCTCCACTCAAATGGTGGCTGGAATTATAATCGTGGACATTCTAGCTTCGGCGACTCTGATCTTCGCTTATCTCTCGGCAAGCTGGCTAGACCGGAATCCAGATCGACCACAGGTCCAAACCGGGACGCCAATGGCAATCAAGACTCCAGACCATCACTGACTCTTCGACCGGGTCGTCAGATCAAGATTCTCGTACCCGTCGACAGTCCAAGACCAGTGCTTTCCAATCACTGTGGTCGAGTCGTATTCTTCAACGATGCACGGGCCCTTACCGTACACTCCTGGCCTAAAGGTCTCCCGGCTGTAGACTGGAACCTTCTGCCAGGCACCTAGCAGCGACATTCTTCTCGACGAGATAGTAGCCGGTGGTCTGGATGGTCGGAGACTCTTCTTGGCAAGTCTGGCTTTCGGCGTGGGGATAACGGCTCGTAGTCTTGCGTTTACCGCTTCCACAGTGTCGTTTGATGAGTATCCGTAGAGTTTCTGGTGTTCTCTGCTGAACAGCCGGGCCAGGTTTGTGTGCCGTCTATACGGCAGCGTAATCTCGTAGGCTTGACCCTGGTATCTGAGGTCGACATGCTCCATCGCCTGATAGGTCGTAAAGGCTTCTTGTTTCAACGATCTCCTTGCTCGCTCTCTCAGCTGTGTGAATGTTCTTTCGACACTGGCAGTGACAGGTCTGAGGATAGGTTGCGTGAATGTCCTAGAGAGCTCTGCCGTGAGGAGACCGAAGGCTGAGAAGAGACCTGGGTGCAATGGTATGACTATCCGCTTGATTCCAAGCTCTTCTGCCAAGTCGCAGGCGTGTAGCGGCCCAGCACCACCGAAACTGATTAGTGTGTATTCTCTCGGGTCTCGGCCGCGTTCTATGCTCACGAGTCTGAGAGCTCTGCTCATGTTGTTGTTGACTATCCGGAGAATGCGTTCAGCCATCTTTTCGACTGATATTCCAAGCGTCCGACTCAAACGTCCGATGGCTTCGACGGCTAGATCATAGTGTAGTTGGAGATTGCCGCTTAGGAGTTGGGTGGGGTTGATTCTTCCGGCGACTATGTTTGCGTCGGTTACTGTCGCCTGTCGTCCAGCCTTGCCATATGCTGCGGGTCCCGGGTCTGCACCCGCACTCTCTGGTCCCACTTTGAGTCCTCCGGTCTCGTCTATCGATGCGATTGTTCCGCCTCCAGCGCTCACTTCTGCCAGGTCGATGAACGGTTGTCTTACTGGGTAGCCGCTGCCCTTGATTGACCTTCCGTGGTAAGTTCTTGCTGCGGCTTCGAATTCGTAGGCGAGGTCTGGTCTGCCGTTGATGATAGTCCCTGCCTTGGCGGTCGTCCCGCCCATGTCGAAGGTGATTGCTTTCCTGCATCCCAGAACACTCGCCAAGCTCTTTGAGGCGAGGACTCCAGCTGCAGGGCCGGACTCGATAATGGAGACTGGACGCTGTGAGGCTTGCGTTATGGTACTCGCGGTCCCGTCAGAATTCATGACGTAGAGGGGACAGTGAAATCCTATCAGTCGCAGCTCTCTTTCCAGCCTTGTCAGATACTTCGAGACTAAGAGGCTGAGTACGGAGTTGACGACGGTGGTGCTTGTTCTTTCATATTCACGATACTCTGGGTCGATTTCGCTGGAAACATCAACGTGCCCACTGAAGCCTGCCTCTCTCAAGACATCGCGCACCTTATTCTCGTGAGCTGGGTACGCGTAGGAGTGGAGCAGTGAGATGGACACTGCTTCGAATCCCGACTGAATTATTCGTTGGGCAAAGGTTCTGAGATCTTCATTGTTGAGTTGCTCGAGTTGGCTTCCATCCACTCTCATCCTTCCTCTAACAGTAAACCGATCTCTTCTCCGGACCAATGGCACTGGTCGCTGGGTCCTCAAGTTGTAGAGTTCGGGTCTTCTCTGCCGTCCGATTTCTAGGATATCTCTGAATCCCTGGTTGGTGATGAGTGCTGTCTTCGCGAGTCCTGTGCGAGTAAGGAGGGCGTTTGTGCCGACCGTTGTGGCATGGGATAGTAGCGAGACACTTTGAGCTTTTCCCTGATACCGTCTTAGCCCTTCGACCACTGCCTTTTCCAGCTCGTTGGCGTCTGTGGAGACTTTGACGATCTCAACGTGTTGCGGTGCATTCTCGTCAAAGACGACGGTGTCGGTGAATGTCCCTCCTATGTCGACGCCTACGTAGATCAATTAGCCTTGACTCTCTGGCGCGAACTGAGATTTCGGGGCGTTTGTTTGTTAAAAAGGGACGCGTGGATTGACCGGTCCCCGGTGGGCGTCTGTAGGTATCTATTTAGCGATCTGAATCATATTCTCTTCTGGGAGTAAGATGGCAAAGAAGGTCGAGGAAGCGAAGAATCCGAAGAAGCAGAGTGAGGTTGCGAAGGCGGCGAAGGGTCTCTTCTATGGGAT
>WNFY01008346.1_pt1 | contig 14259 bp, 11 predicted proteins | sample 5400091 | NCBI WGS metagenome assembly WNFY01 (sample SAMN13153364, study PRJNA577476) | soil metagenome | isolation source: 60 cm soil or saprolite under grassland replicate 1 | place: USA:California | collected 2016-06-15 | reverse complement strand
TATGCACGCCCAGGTCGCGCCGGTCGGCCAGAGATTGCAGCACGGCGTCGGGTATAGCGCCTATGCCGAGCTGTAGGGTGGCGCCGTCTCCGATCAGCCTGGCGACATGCCGCCCGATCTGCATCTGCGCCTCCGTTGGCTGCTTGCGACCCACTTCATAGAGGGGTCCCTCCCATTTGACGGCGCAGTTGATCTCCGAGAGGTGGATAAAGCTATCGCCGTGCGTTCTGGGCATGTGTGGGTTCACGAGAGCGACGACGGCCCTGGCGTTGTCGACGGCGGCGCGCGTGGCGTCTACCGATGAGCCGAGCGAACAGTAGCCGTGCTTGTCGGGTGGGGAGACCTGGATGAACGCGACATCTATCGCGAGTTCCGCGTCTCTTTCGAAGAGCGCAGGTATATCAGAGAGAAATACCGGTGTGTAGCTGGCGCGCCCGGCATTGACCGCTTCGCGTATATTCTCTCCTACAAAAAAAGCGCGCGTGGCAAAGTGCCCGCGCCAGCGTTCATCGGTGTAGGGTGTCGGCCCATAGGTGTGGAGATGGGTAAGCTCAACACTGCGTAGTTCTTCGCCACGGGTGACGAGTGCTTCAAGTAACGGCGTCGGCGTTGCGCAGGCTCCCTGCACAAATACACGGTCACCGGATTCCACAACCTGAACCGCTGTATTCGCATCACACCAGATGGTCATAATATAAGTCCTCCAAAACGATCCTTTGCTCTTGTTTATAGAGAGATTCACAGCAATCTGACTGCTTAAGATGATAGAACCCGAACATTACAATAGTACCACAGCCTGCAATTTTCCTATTACAATTCTATCACTACCCCTTATTTATAACTCCATCGTCTAGAGTTTGAAGGGCTTGTAGCTTTATGATGGTCCTGAAACTACTCATTAGTACTCTTTTAGGCAGCAAGCTGACGCTACATCTTTACGGATATTGTACAATGTCGTACAATGTACCCACAATGTTGTCTTGTGTATGGTTCTGCCACAGGTCGTATCCGCTTCTTTGACTTGCGGCGTCCTGAGAAGGGAGTAAAAACAAATGAATGATCTTCTAACTGTTTCTGAGGTTGCGCGTATTCTGCGTGTTGATGACACAACCGTGCGCCGTTGGGTAAAACAAGGCGCTCTGGAAGCAGTTGTGCTGCCACACGTGAATGAGAGGCAGGCGTATCGTATCAAGCGTGAAACTCTAAATAAGGTTCTCGGTGGTGATCCTCAGCAGGCTATAGCTCAGCTCGATGCTGAAGCTGAAAAAAAGTAGGGGAACCTTCACGCATTACTATGTATACACGCGTTTATTGCAGGATATTTCCAATTGTACTGGCTCCTTGCCATACCTTTTCCCGTCAGGGATGTACGTAACGTATGCTCGCGCAAAAGGACTCATGGGCAAGTAAGTAGGCAAGTAAGTATAGGAAGTACCCTGTAATAGATGATGCTGCCTCTTCTCTGCTCCACCACGCGCTCAGCAAATGTGTATCCTCTGCACATTGTTTACCATGTGATCCCCCATTGCAATTCTCGTCAGAAGGTCTCTATAATAAAAGATACTTGCGAAGTTCAACAATCGCGACTATCCCTGTCAGGTGCGAAGGACGCGAAAGGTGTTTTTGCTACTGAGATGGGTTTTGGGTCGTTCCAACGGAGTTTATGCTATGCCAACTACCGCTAACCGCGTCTCAACTTTCGGGACATCTATTTTTACTGAGATCAATATGCTCGCGCAGCAGTACGAAGCCGTCAATCTTGGTCAGGGCAGGCCGGATGCCGATACGCCGTCCAACATTATTAAGCGCCTGATAGAGGTTGCGCTGTCGGGTCGCAATAACCAGTACGCGCCTGGTCAAGGCTGTCCGTCCCTGCGTCAGGCGGTTGCCGATCACGCGGCCCGCTTCTATGGGATGGAGATCGATCCGCTCAATGGTGTCGTGGTGACATCCGGCGCTACCGAGGCGATCTGCGCCTCTGTGATGGGACTGGTCGATCCCGGCGATGAGGTGATCATCGTCGAGCCGTTCTACGACGCATACCTGCCCTGTGTCATTATGGCGCAGGTAGCGCTGATTGCCGAACTGTGCATTGAGCACGATGTGACAGTGATCGTCGATGAAGTCTACGAACACCTCGTCTTTGCTCCTTCACAGCACGTTCCTATTGCGACGCTGCCGGGCATGTTCGAGCGTACGGTGACGATCAGTAGCGCCGGGAAGCTCTTTAATACGACCGGCTGGAAGATCGGTTGGGCCTATGGGCACCCCGATCTCGTCGATGGCCCCGCGCGCGCGCACCAGTTCATCACCTTCTCCGTTCATCACCCGTCGCAGGAGACGATCGCCTACGCGCTGAACCAGCCCGATACGTACTACGAGAACTTCGCGGCCACCTATACCGAGAAGCGCGATCTCATCCTCTCCGTGCTCGCTGGCAGTGGTCTGAAGGCGCTTGTGCCTCAGGGCACCTACTTCGCCCTGGCCGATTTCTCGGATGTGTTCGATGGGACGCCGCTTGAGTTCACGCGCTATCTGATCAAAGAGCTAGGCGTGGCCTGCATTCCTACCGAGTCGCTGTACAGCGCCCAACATGCGCACCTCGTCGAGAAGTACGTGCGTTTCTCGTTCTGCAAGGATGACGAGGCGCTGCGGCTGGCCGGAGAGCGCCTGGCGAAGCTCAAAGGCTAACTGGCAATTCTATCAGCGCTCCCTATTTAGCCATGCTTTTACCAGCCCTGACGAGCGGCCCCAGACATGTTTACACGGTAAAAGTAGGATCTGTGGCCGACAACTGGTCGGGATCATTTAATTGAGCTCCAGTTGGAGCGGCCACGCGCCCATGTAGTAGGGGATCGTTAGTGTACCTCATCCACTCGTCGAGGCGTGTGCGCATCCCCTCTAAGACGACGGCGCACGATTGGTCGTTCGCCATATTGCAGGCTTCGTGTGGATCGAAGATCAGGTCGTACAAAAGCTCTAATGGCCTCGAGTGCTCTTTCCAGCCGTACTCTATGAGCGTATTCTTGCTCGGCCCATCGTCGCAGTTAGCGAGCACGGGTCCGAGATGGTGCTCGAAGCTGCGAATGTATTTCCAGCGCTCCGTGCGTACTGCGCGCTGCGGCTCGTATGCCGCGTGATAATTAACTTCGGCGAAGATAGCATCGTGCAATTGAGCTGTCTCGCCGTGGAGTAAGGGCAGAAGGGATTCTCCCTGCAGCCAGTCTGGATGCGCAACGCCCGCGAGATCGCAGATCGTCGGATAGAGGTCGATCTGCGAGACCAGGCTGTCATAGACCCTGCCGCCGGAGAAGCCGCCGGGACCGCGCAAAAGCAGCATGACGCCTATGCCGGAATCCGTCAGGTTGCATTTCATGCGTGGGAAGGGGATGCCGTGATCCGTTGTGCAGATAACGAGCGTATTTGCGTCCAGCCCGCGTGCCTCCAACTCCGCCAGCACGGTGCCGATGCCCTGGTCCAGTTCCCTGGCGCTCGCCTTGAATGACGCAATATCGCGCCGGATTTGTGGCGTATCGGGTAAGGGAGCGGGCGGCAGGCTGTAGTTCGCATCTTCCTGTGTGCCGGGTTGCAGGAACTCGCGATGGGTCTCGAAAAAGCCGACCGACAGCATAAAGGGTTGTGGCAGGGAACGCAGCGCCTGAACGGCGGCTGGTGCGACAATGCTGGCCTGAAAGCCCTCTATGTTGGCAACAAAATCGTAGCCAATAGTGCTGCGATCCTGCGCAATATGTTCCTCGCCGATCAGGGCCGAATAGTAGCCGGCCTTACGTAACGTGTGCAGGATATGCTGCCCGTAATCGTTGAGCGAGAAGCCGCGATGGGCGAGGCCAGGCATGCCGCTGTTATGCGCGTGTTGGCCCGTGAGCAGACTGGCGCGGCTGGGCGAACAGGTGGGGGCAGCGCAAAATGCCTTGCGAAACAGAACTCCCTGTTCCGCGAGACGCTGAAGCGCGGGCGTCGCGATGGCATGTCCGTACGGTTGCACGTAGCGCCCTGTGTCGTGCGAATGAATGTAAAGAATGTTGGGGCGATCCGTTGCCATGAATTTATCCTCCTTACTGAATTATACTATCTGACTGCATGGTGATTGTTCAGGTCTCCATTCCTCACTCATCGCCGCTACGCGGCTCACAATGGTTTGATGGAGTTGACGGGCTGGCAGCCCGGGCCGCCAGCCCGTCAACTCCATCAAACCATTGGCGAAGCGCCGGAGACGCTGAGGAATTCTGAACAGACGCTCATGTAGGGGGGACACCACCCAGCATGAAAATCCGTTTTCAGAACAGTCACCTGCATGCTAGAGCGGTGCTCAGAAACATTGAGCTATAAAACAAATCTGGCGGTAAGAGCGGCGGCCTGAGATCAATGAGCTGATTCTGACAAAGGCTCAATCCTTGTGAACACCGCTCTAGTATGCACGAGCGGTTGAGGGATGATTGTGACTCTCTTGGCCTACTGGAACTGTGATATAGTGTAGATGAATGCCTGGATGATATGTAACCGATCCTCCAGTCTGACTTTACTGAGTGCCTTGAGGAGAAAGCAAAATACATGACTATTGATACGCTTAGAGGAAAGATCGTCGATCTTACGCGTGGCGATGAGGCTAACGATCAGGCGAGCGTGTATGCTCGTGCGGCGGCGCTGGGCTTCGTTGGGGGCCTGCGCTCGATGACGCCGTTGGCCCTGCTGAGCCAGCTGCGCTCCGAGGGTGAGGACGCCTCGCCCTCGAACCTGATAGGATATCTCAATTCACCCATTGCCCGTGTCATTACAGGACTGCTGGCCGTCGGCGAACTCGTTGGCGACAAGCTACCAACTACTCCCAGCCGTATCGCGCCGGGGCCGCTGGGGGGTCGCATCGTCATCGGCGCGCTCATCGGCTGGGTGCTCTGCCAGCAGGCCAGGCAATCTCCGGTCCTGGGCGCCCTGCTCGGAGCGGTTGGCGCGGCTTCCGGTTCGGCGGCAGGTTACTACGCGCGCTCGTGGCTGGATAAAGTGACGAAATGGCCCGATCCTATCTTCGGCGGCGTCGAGGATCTCGTCGCGTTCGGCCTGGGCTACCTTGTTACCAGGAAAGATGACTGATGTATATAGGCCAGCGGTAACTCTTCAGTAGGGATGGGGCTTGCCCCCATCCTGGTCCCCAGAACGCGGCTCCCGAGCCTGATTGCGCTTGCTGAGCCGGATGGGCTGGTGCCGACGATGGCCGTGTGTACGCCTGATACGCTAATGGTGAAGCGCAGCGCTATCTCCGCCGAATGCTCGGATTTATGCTGCAAGAAGCCATACTGTAGCTTTCTGAGCCGGTCCCAGTATTGGTGGTAGTAGGCGCTCGGCTCTACTTCGTCATACATCCAGGCCATATTTGCCAGGGGACGCTTGGCGATGATGCCCATATTGCGCTCGATGGCCATAGGGAGGGTAAAATCGATCTCCTGCTGATCGGCGATATTGATTGAGGTCTGGAGCGCGTCGAAGACGCCTGTACGAATGGCGTAGCGCGCATCCTCGTTATCGCCGCTGTACCCGATGTAGCGTGTTTTGCCAGCGTGCTTTGCTTTCTCCAGCACCTTGATAACGTCGCCTTTGCGCAACACGTCCAGCGAGCAGCTATGCAACTGCAACAGATCGAGGTGATCGGTGCGCAGGCGGCGCAGACTGCGCTCGATGCTTGCCTCCAGCAGGCGTGGATGCCAGTCAGGTAGATCCGGCAACTCCTCGCCTACAGCGTGCCCACATTTTGTAAAGAGATAAAAGTCGTTGCGGCGGCTCCCGGTAGCGCGCCCAATGAGGTCTTCGCTTTCTCCGTAGCATTCCGCTGTATCGATAACGTTGATTCCGGCTGTATCCAGGGCATTTCCCACCAGGCGTTCCATCTCCGCCAGCGAGAGACCATCGACCTCGACGCCTCCCAGGCCCAGCACTGTCACCAGCATATCCGTTTTGCCGAATTGGCGTGTTTCCATAAGAAAAGAGCTCCTCTCCGTCGTTGCTTCTATCTATAGCTCACGTTTGGCCGGAAGAAAAAGTGTCAGGAACAATGACGGAGAGGAGCTCTCTGGATATCGGAAATGCCTCAGCTCCTGTGTCCCAACTGCCGGGCCTTCTCGTATGCCTCCTGGGCCTCGTCTGTCTTGCCCAGGAGTGACAGCGTATCGCCGCGCTTCTGGATAAACGACGCGTTGTTCGGTTCATACCTGATGGCCTGATCGTATGCAGCCAGCGCCTCCTGATAGCGACCGAAGTTGAAGTGGACGTTGCCCTTGCCCTCATAAGAGGAGGCGAGCTTTGGGTCCAGGTGGAAGGCGTGCTCATAGGTGGCGAGCGCTTCGTTGAAGCGGCGCATGTGGTAGAGCGTATCGGCCTTGTAATCGTAGATCTGTGCGAGATCGGGAGCGTGCCGTATGGCTTCATCAAACCACGTTAGCGACTCGTCGTAGCGCGCCAGGCGGAACAGCGCCCGTCCCTTGCCCATCATAAACGTCGCGTTGGTGGGTTCAAGCTGCAGCGCCCGTTCGGAGAAAGCCAGCGCCTCATCATAGCGTTTCAACTGGCGGAGGGTCCACGCCTTGCCATCGTACGCCACGCTACAAGCCGCGTCGAGTGCGATGGCCTGTTCATGTGCGATCAGCGCCTCCTGATAGCGACCGAGCGCGGAGAGCGTACTGGCGCGGCCCAGGAAGGCGTCGATATTGTCGGGTTCGAGCTGGAGCGCGCGCCCGTAGTAATTCAGCGCGTCCTCGTACCATTTGAATTCGTAGAGGATATTGCCCTTATCGTTGTAGGAGGCCGCGTAATGCGGATCGAGCTGCAGCGCCGTTTCGACGGAGGTGAGCGCCTCCTGGTAGCGACCGAGTGCGCAGAGTGCGCTGGTCTTGCCCTCATAGCCATCTGCGAAGGTCGGATCGAGCTGGATCGCGTTCTCAAATGCCAGCAGCGCATCCTGGAAGTAGCCGCCGTTGTAGAGGCGGTTCCCCTCGTCCAGCCACTCCTCCTTGGTCCTGTTGACAACATTGACATTGGGTGTAAGTTCGCTGAGAGGCAGGCTGTTTTCATTCAGCGCGAGTCCCCCCGTCAGCGATCCGTCGGGCTGCGGAGCGGGCAGGTCGAGCAGCCCCGCCAGAAATGAGGCGATGTCGGGATAGCGATCCTCGCGCTGCTTCTCCAGCGCCCGTAGTAGCGCCCGCTCGATATGTGCCGGGATGGCGGGATTGAGCTGCGTGGGGGGAAGCGGTGCCTCTTTCTGGTGCTTCATGCCTATAATCACCGCGTGCTGGCCCATGATGGGCGGACGTCCCGTCAGCATCTCGTAGCCGATGCAGGCGAGCGCGTACTGATCGCTCCTCCGGCTCGCGATGCCCTCAAATTGTTCCGGCGCCATGTAGAGTGGCGAGCCGATCACATCGACGTATTTGGTGCGCGTCGTCTCTAGAAAGACCGCGATGCCAAAGTCGGCCAGCAGCGCGTCCCGGCGTCTATCGAACAGGATGTTTTCAGGCTTGAGGTCGCGGTGGACGATGTTCTGCTTGTGAACATAATCAAGCGCCTGTCCGATCTGCGAGAGGATCGTCAGCACATCTTCCTGGGGCAGCAGATTCGGCCTGTGCGACTTCATGAGGTCGCGCAGCGAGCCGTTCGCAGCAAGCTCGGCGATGATGTAAGGTGTGCCCTCGTAGATGCCTACGTCGTAGATAGGTAAGATATATGGGTGCTTGAGCATCTCCAGGAACTGCGCCTCCTGCAAGAAGCTCTCTTGCTCGTGTCTCTCGTCAAGCTGTGTATGGTGCATCAACTTGATGGCAACCTGGCGATTCGCAAGATAAATATGGGCGCCTTTGTAGACACTTCCGAATGAGCCTGCGTCGAGTGTGGCGGTCACGCGGTAATTGCCGATCTGCTTGCCGATATACTGGCGTTCCATAGGAGGTTGGCCCTTCATAAAACTGCTGGATGTTCGCATAAATGAATATACATGGGCCATTAGTATAGCAAGTGTAGCTACATACTGTCAATGTCTGGTGTGGCGCTAAATTGATTGTATGTCTCACTGTTCCGACTGTGGGGAGCGTTGTCCTTGCTACTCTATAAGACGCAAAACGGCCTTGCTTTCAAAAAAGTCTGTAGTGGACTCCTACCGTGAATTGTTGTCGTTCGCTTTGTAGAGGTGGTCAATTCAGGTTTGCGCTGTACGCGCTGCTGCCAGCAATGGGAGGCGCGAACCTCCACCTGCTCATCCAGGCCATTAACGAGATGGTACAATACTATCAAGATGATAAAATGACGTTAGCTCGTGAACTGCGCTGGATGGGCATTATCCTCCGTCGCGCAGATATTCTTCCATTGGAGGACAAACGCATGATTGAAGAGAGGCTAAGCATGTATGACGATCTAATGGAAAACGATCCCAAGATGCAGCAGATCCGTGCGAAAACGCTTGATCAAGGCCGAGCCGAGGGTAGGAGGCAAGAGCTGCAAACTGTGATCCTCGCTTTGGTGCAAATGCGTTTTCCCTCGTTGATCGAGCAGGCGCAGCAGAAAGTAAAACGCGTAATGGCAGTCGATGAACTGAGTGATCTCTGCCTGAAGCTACTTAATGTTTCCGACGAGCCAGTGGCGCGGAAGTTGCTCACGTTATAAATTCGATTTGTGCCGCTTCTGAAAACGATGTTTTCATGCTGAGTGGTGTCGCCCAGACATGAGCGTCTATTCAGTACCCCTCTGAATCCTCAGCACCAGAGCCACGAGGAGTAAAACAGGGGTACTGAATAGTGATGACCATATGTTATGCGCGCGGTGGTTCATCCTGGTCCTTGCCATTGGACGTTTCATCGGCGGGAGCGTCTTCTGAGAACACGCGGCTCGCCAGGATATCCTCGGCTTCAAGCGTCATCAGATCTATTTTCGAGATGCTACCGCCCTTTGCCAGCAGGCGATTGGCCTGGCGCAGGCGCGCCCGGTCCAGCGCATTGCGCACGCTGCGCGCGTTGGAGAAGCGCGGCATCGGTATGCGTTTCTCGAGGTACGCATCAAAGGCTTTGAGCGCGTCCGGGCTGAAGCGATACATCTGCTCCGCCAGCATCAGTTGGGCGATGGTCAGCAGCTCTTCGCGCGTGTAGTTAGGAAAGTCCAGGTGATGAGCGATACGCGAACTGACGCCGGGATTGGACTGGAAAAAGGTCTCCATACGATCCTTGTAGCCCGCGAGGATAACCACCAGGTCGTCGCGCTGGTTCTCCATAATCTGGAGCAGGATCTCGATGGCCTCCTGCCCATAGTCGCGCTCGTTCTCTTGCCGGTAGAGGTAATAGGCTTCGTCGATGAAGAGCACCCCGCCCATAGCGCGCTTGAGAACCTCTCTGGTCTTCGGTGCCGTGTGCCCGATGTATTGTCCCACCAGGTCGTCGCGCGTGACGGCCACGAGATGTCCCTTGCGTACATAATTGAGCCTGTGCAGGACGGTTGCCATGCGCAGCGCGACCGTTGTCTTGCCCGTTCCCGGAGGTCCAGTAAAGGACATGTGCAGCGAGGGTGGACGTGCCGTGAGACCGAAGTTGCGCCGCATACGATCGACGAGGAGCAGCGCCGCTATCTCGCGAATGCGCGTCTTCACGGACTTGAGCCCCACCAGTTCCTCGTCGAGCTTCTGAAGCACCTCCATGACCTGCGATTCTTGTAGAAGCGTCGTGATATCGGCGCTCTGCTCGTCGGATGGCTGGGCGCTCTGCTCTCCTATATGTGCAGGTGGTTGCATGCTCATAATCTCCTCCATAATCGCCGTGCGACACGCTGTAGGGGCCTGCCTTGCGCGGGCCCTGCTCGCCGTGGTGCACGGCCTGGGCGATGTGGTCCCAGGGCCCGCGCAAGGCAGGCCCCTACTGGCGCGGTGTTCAGTCGGTGAAGCGCTCACCTTTGGGCTTATCGGTAGCATAACTGTGCAGCGTGTAGTGTATAACGCGATCGTGCACGTCCTGCCGCGCCAGGCTGAAGCCGGGATCGTTGGATGGCCGGTTGACGATAAACGAGAGCGCGAGCGTCTGACGCCCCTTGCTGCGATCGTAGGCGCCCACGCGGATGTAATGGTGCGCGTAGGCCCTGCGGCACTCGTTGATCTCGTACAGAACCGCTGCCGGGTCTTTCACATCGAACATGGGCAGGCCCCACATCTCCCAGTAGCTGTTGCGCGGGTGCGGATCATCGGTGAACTCTATATTGATGGGCCAGCTATTGTCCAGGCAGTATTGTACCTGCAGGCGGATCTCGTCGTCGCTCAGATCCGGCAGGAAGGAAAACGTGCCCTGTGTCAGATGAAATGCCATGAGAGTAGCTCCTTGTGCTTAGTAACTCGGTGTCGGTGTGGCATCGGGCGTATCGGTTGAAGCGTAGTTAAAAGACACATCTTTCCAGAGTTCGAGCGCGACGCGCAATGGTTCGCACCACTTCGCGGCCTTCTCTAGAATCTCTGGTCCTTCATTCATGTAGTCCCGCCCCTCATTGCGCGCCTGGATCATCGCCTCCACGGCCACGCGGTTCGCCGTCGCGCCCGCCGCGATGCCCTGTGGATGACCGATCGTGCCGCCGCCGAACTGCAGTACAACGTCCTCACCCAGGTAGTGCAGCAACTGGTGCATCTGACCCGCGTGGATGCCGCCCGAGGCCACCGGCATCACGGCGGGGAGCGAGGCCCAGTCCTGCTCGAAGAAGAGACCAAGCGAGGGATCAGCCGCATACTTCATGCCGCGCAGCGTCTGATAGTAGCCGCGCACCGTCATCGGATCGCCTTCCAGTTTGCCAACAACCGTCCCGGCGTGAATGTGATCGACGCCTGCCAGGCGCATCCACTTGGCGATCACGCGGAAGGAGACGCCGTGGGTCTTCTGACGCGTATAGGTGCTGTGACCAGCGCGGTGCAGGTGCAGAAGCACGCCATTCTTGCGCGCCCATTTCGCCATCGACTGGATTGCCGTATAGCCGATCGTCAGGTCGATCATGACAACGATGCTGCCCAGTTCTTTGGCAAATTCCGCCCGCTCGTACATATCCTCCATCGTCGCCGCCGTCACGTTGAGATAGTGTCCTTTGATCTCGCCTGTTTCAGAGCTGGCCTTATTGACGGCCTCCATGCAGTAGAGAAAGCGGTCGCGCCAGCGCATAAACGGCTGCGAGTTGATATTTTCGTCGTCTTTCACAAAATCCAGTCCGCCGCGTAGCGCCTCGTAGACCACACGACCGTAGTTGCGCGCGGAGAGGCCGAGCTTTGGCTTGGTGGTCGCGCCGAGCAGGGGACGCCCGTACTTGTCCAGGTACTCGCGCTCCATAACGATGCCGTGCGCCGGACCCTGAAATGTCTTGACATAGTGTGGCGGAATGCGCATGTCCTCCAGGCGCAGACTCTTAAGGGCCTTGAAGCCGAAGACGTTGCCGATAATGCTGGAGGTCAGATTGGCGATCGAACCCTCTTCGAACAGGTCCAGATCGTAGGCAATATAGGCAATGTACTGGTCGGTGCCAGGGACCGGCACAACCTGGTACGCCTTGGCCTGATAGTTCTCGTACGCCGTCAGGCGGTCAGTCCAGACGACCGTCCAGGTCGCCGTCGAGGACTCCCCGGCCACAGCGGCGGCAGCCTCGATCGGATCGACACCCTCCTGTGGGACCAGGCGGAATGCGCAGAGGATATCCGTATCTTTTGGTTCGTAATCGGGCTGCCAATAGCCCATCTGAGCGTAAGGAATGACTCCCGATGACCAGCGACTCTTCTGCTGGGGCGTGGCGTCTATCGTCATAATGATTCTCCTCGCAACTGATCGTAAAACAGTATCTGTCAGCTACCGGCTATGCTTTATCTGAAAGAATAGAGCCGGATATATCGATAATAAGATGTCGCGTTATTGCGTCTGGCCCTTCGTTTGCTGTGAATGGGTATCCCTACAAATGGTATCGCTACAAAGGAATGTAGCACGGAAAATGTATTAGTTGTAGTAGCGGTTTGCTATCCAATCCATAGATTAGACGTTATACTATTAGCAGGGAAAATGAGATATACAAGGAGATGAGAGATGTCCGAAAGCGAGCAGGCGAGCAAAATACAGTCCGATCTGAGCGTGCACCAGCTCAATCTCTTTCGCACGGTTGCCAGGCATCTCAGCTACACAAAAGCCGCAGAGATTTTATATCTCTCGCAGCCAGCTGTCTCGCAGCAGATCAAGGCGCTCGAACAGGCGCTGGGTCTGCGCCTGTTCGAGCGGAAGGGCAGGGGAATAGTGCTGACACGGGCCGGTGAAGTTCTGCTGGTGCACGCAGAACGCCTCCTCTCTCAGCTCGCTCAAACGGCGCCCGTAGTAGAGGAGATTCGCGCCCTGAAGCGGGGCAGCGTAGTGATCGGAGCCAGCACCAGCGCGGGGACCTACGTTGTGCCCGCCCTGCTGGGAGCCTTCCACGCGCACAACCCTCATCTGCACGTCACCCTCACCGTCGTCAACCGGCACACCATCGAAGAATATCTCCTCGCGCACCGCATAGACCTCGCCGTGATCAGCTTCGTAGAGCAGCAGGAGCGCTTCACCCTCGAATTCTTACAGCCCTATGAACTGGTCATCGTCGCACCGCATGGGCATCCGCTGGCAGGACATAAGCAATTGACACTGCACGACTTACAGCGGGAGACATTTCTGTTGCGCGAGCACGGGGCGGACATCCGCCTGGAGACCGAACAGCTCTTCGCCAGCGCGGACGTCCACCTGCGCACCAACCTGGAATTCGGCAGCATCGAAGCGATCAAGGAAGGGGTCATCGCCGGACTGGGCATCGCCCTGCTCTCCTACGAATCCGTCGCCTATGAGATAGCCAGCGAAGAATTGACGATCCTTGATGTGCAGGGCTTCCCCTTGCAGCGCCAGTGGTACGTCGTGCATCTGCGGGGTGGGCGTCTCTCGCTTGCCGCCACCGCGCTACGACGTTTCTTGCTCCAGAAGCGGGTGTCTCCACGCACGTGAAAATATCGCTCTCAGGAAGATTCCCGTTTATTTGTATGGCTCACCTCCCTACCATTAAGCAGGTAGCTGGCATTGCGCCCGTTTTTGTTGTATCATCAACTAATACAGAAACAGCCTGATTGTCAGCAAAAAAAGGAGATAAATCAGGTCACTGTAGCTTGATTTAAAATCTTCAATGCTCGTCAGGAGAAGAACCGGAGGAAAGCATTAGAGTGCAGCAGAACAAACTCAAAAAAGCAGACTACGGCCAGGACGTACCTGGATTGGTACGAGAACTTCTTCTTATGGGAGGGGGACTGGCTATACTAGGTGTAGTCATAAAGAAGTGGGCAACATCACGGCAAGTTTCAACATCTCCATTTATTTCCTTGCTTGGACTCGCATCACTTGTAACTGGCACGCTCTCTGCATTGGAAGGACTGTCATACATATTCGGCAGCAAAGTCGGTAAAATGAGGATACGCGATCGTCTTCTTGACGGATTGCAACTGCGCGGCAACGAAATTGTACTCGACGTAGGGTGTGGGCACGGAGTACTGCTGGTTGGGGCGGCCAAACGTCTGCCCCAGGGGAAGGCCGTAGGCATTGATCTCTGGTCGCAGATAGACCAGGGCAGCAATAGCAGAGTCGCCACTCTTGCTAACGCCGAGGCTGAGAATGTAAGCGATCGGGTCGAAGTGCTCAATGGTGACATGCGCGAACTCCCATTCGCTGATAACAGCATCGATGCCGTGGTAGCCAGCGTCGCCGTCCACAATATCGAAAGTCGCGAGGGGCGGCGTGAGGCAATGCGCGAAATTGTGCGCGTGCTCAAGCCCGGCGGCAAGGTAGCTTTGATGGATATCTTTTGCATCGATGAGTATCGTGAGGCTTTGCAGTCCGATGGTATGCAGAATGTGCGCGTCTCGGGCCGCAACTTCTGGTATTTTCCCCCGATGCGTATAGTCACGGCGAGGAAGTAATTTCAGCAGACTTATCCTGGCCTCTCTTATAGTCGTGTAAGAATGCGAGGAATGTCGCGGCGCTGGAGAGCAAGGGGCGCTGTGCTAGACGGGCGATGTACCAGCGGCGTTGGATCGGGAACTGCTCTACATCCAGGACGACCAGCCGACCGCTCTGGACCTCGCGCCGGATAGCCACTTCTGAGAAGACGCTCACGCCCAGGCCCGCCGCGACAGCCTGCTTGATTGCCTCAATGTGGCCCAGGGTCATGCCAACCTTCATTGGCAGGCCGGAGACCTCG
>WNFY01003692.1_pt1 | contig 14259 bp, 12 predicted proteins | sample 5400091 | NCBI WGS metagenome assembly WNFY01 (sample SAMN13153364, study PRJNA577476) | soil metagenome | isolation source: 60 cm soil or saprolite under grassland replicate 1 | place: USA:California | collected 2016-06-15 | reverse complement strand
TTGTTCGATACCAGCCAATAACCGCTCTGCTGGGCCCATTTCCATAACGGCGCTCATTGCTGGTCTCTCACCGAAATGAACCGGCCGGTGAGCGGACCGTTCGGCCCGTCCGGGGCCGAGGCCGTGGTGAAGGGTGGGAATCTTGGCGAGATGCGCCACTTTCGCAAGCGTAGTCACATGCGCGCGAAGTGATGGAAGTTCGATATCCCTGACGAACTGGAAAAAACCGCTCTGATGGTCGATCAGGAGGCGGCAACTGCTGAAGGCCCTTCAGCACATCACGGGCAATTCGCCGTGGATCTTGCCGAGCCGATTGGACTCCGCGGTCCCGCTTTCAAAGCATGCGCTCGAGACCGCATGGGTGCGATCCGTCGCGTCGCCGCTATCAAGGACGTACACCTGCACGATCTACGGCACACGGTGGGCACCTATGCGGGGCAATCGGGTGCTAATGCCTTCCTGGTGCGTGATCTGCTTCGTCACCGGAACCTCGGAATGACCGAACGCTATGTGAACCGGGCGGATGATCAGTAAGGACATTGAGCAACATCGTGAGCGAACGCATCGCTGCGGGCCCTGCCGGCCGGAAGGCGGCTGACGTGGTGCCGCTGAAACGCAGAGTGTGAGTGGAGAGCTGCGTGAGACGGCGCGATTTCATCAAAGCGGTTGCTGGCTCAGCGGCCGCCTGGCCGCTCGCAGCGCGCGCCCAACAGACCGGCAAGATCGCTCGCGTCGGCGTTCTCGCCTCGAGCCGCGATAACCCAATCACTGGTCAAGGTTATCAAACCATGCTCGTTGAACTGCGCAAGCTCGGTTCACAGAAGGGCAGAATCTCGTGATCGAACATCGCCGGATCGACGAGGGCGCTGTTAAAGCCTTCACTGCTGCCAACGAGCTAGTTGCGGCGAAGGCGGATGTGCTCGTCGTCAGCGGTGCCGAGATCGGGCTGTAGGCGGTGGCAGCGGCCCGGCCCGCCGTGCCGATCGTCGTTATGGCCAACAACTTCGATCCGATCGCTCAGACGAGCCGATCACGGCCGGACATGTCCGTTCATTGGGGTGAAGCGGTCAAGGTGACTCCGCGCTCGAAATGGCGAGATTGACCCTAATGTATGGTCCGGCCCTGCGTCGCAAGAGGTTTTTGTCGATCTGGCGGATGTGCGGTCTTGCATCAATGTATCCGGCCTCTGATTGGAGCTCGTCGTGCTCCCGGCCATCATGGATATCAGCGCGCGTGCGACCTCATTACCGGACAGACCTCGAACGGGCCATTTGGGTCACCAGTGTTCGTACGCGCCGGGAAGACCGATCCTCCATCTCGTCTCATCCTCTCGCAGACCTCGGCAGGTAACCGATGTTGGGGTTACGTCATCGATAACTCCTCATCTCGCACAGTTCCTTTGTTCGTACCTAAGGCCGGCTGTTCCTTCGTTCCGGCCGACGTTTGGACCCCCAAGCACGGCGCGACACTCAAGCCGATCGGGATGTCATCTCATCTGTCCTGGCGTATTCGAACTCGCGCTCCTTGCTAAGGACGGCCCAGGCGATACGGGCAAGCTTGTTGGCGAGCGCGATTGCCAGCACGTTGTGGTGAGCCGCTTCTTGGCGGCTTCGATCCAGGGCTTGAGCCCATGGCGCTCCCAGGTCTTCGGTCTGATCAGCACGACCCAGGCTGCCTGCACGAACAGGACGCGCAGGTAGCGTAATAGGTCAGGATTTGGCTCACAAATCTTTGCGCTCGATCGAGGCGACATCACCGAAGAAGGGGCGAGCCGGGGTCAGTCGCCTCCTCACGGCTATTGAAGTAAAATTAGATGTAGGAACTGAACCGGAAGGTTCGATCCCAAAGTGTCCATGACTACCGATGACTTTGCTCAGTGAGTGCTGCCCTTAACCGAAATTTCGGAAAGAACAAGCGGCCGTGTTGGGGTTGAAAATAACGTCCACACGCATCTCAGCGTTAAGACAGCAGCCGAACCATTGCTTTCATTGCCGTTCGATATCCCTCTGGGCCTAAGCCGGCGATGACGGCGGTGGCGGCTTTGGACACGTATGAATGATGGTAATAGGGCTCTCGCTTGTGGATATTTGAAATATGTAGCTCAATGATAGGCCCGCAGAACATCTTGAGTGCGTCGAGAACGGCAATGGATGTGAACGTGAATGCCGCCGGATTGATGATGAGGCCGCTGCCATTGTCGATCGCCTCGTGAATCCACTCAATGAGCTGGGCTTCACTGTTCGTCTGCCGAAATTCGACGGGCCAGTTACCTGCCTCCTGCCGACAAGACGCTTCGACATCGGAAAGTGTTGCCGTGCCGTAGATCTCAGGCTCGCGCTTACCGAGGCGATTCAGGTTTGGGCCATTGAGAACGTAAATGGGTTTGTTCATCGGGAAAACCTAGCCTTTGTATCCAAGGAGCCTCGGCAGCCACAGAATTGTGGCGGGAACGGTGGTGATGACCGCGAGAACCGCGATCGACATCAAAATGAATGGGAACGCTTCGCGGACGATGGGTCCGAGCCGCTGGCGCGTCATGCTCGCCATGACGAACAGCAAGAGACCATAAGGCGGCGTCAGCAGGCCGATCATGATGTTCACCACTACCATGACACCGAAATGGACGAGGTCAATGCCCAGCGCCTTCGCGGTTGGGATGAAGATCGGGACAACAACGAGAAGAATAGTGCTGCCCTCGAGGAGACAACCGAGGATCAAGAGAATGATATTGACGAGCAGCAAGAAGCCCGCTGGACCGAGCTGATAGCCGCCCATGAAACGGGCGAGAGCTGCGGGGATGCCTTCGATAGTCACCACATAGTTGAAGACGAATGCGCCGGCGATCAGCATGCCGATCGAGGTCGTTGCCTTGGCGCTGGTAAGAATTGCCTCATAGAGCTGCTGCCAGCTCACTGCCCGATAGAGCAAGGTCGCGGCGAGCAAGGCATAGAACGCCGCTGCTGCGGCGCCTTCCGTTGGTGTCATCACGCCGCCGTAGATGCCGAACAGCAGGATGACGGGCAGCATCAGCGCCGGGAAAGCACTAAGTGTGATGCGTGGAATCTCGCGCAGCGAAATGGCGGGCTCCACCGGATAAGAGCGGCGGCGCGCGATCCATGAGTTCATCATCATGAAGCCGATGCCGAGCAAGACCCCGGGGATGACGCCGCCGAGAAAAAGGTAGCCGATCGAGGTGTCCGAAATCAGCGCGTATAGCACCATCGGGATCGACGGCGGGATGATCGGCCCGATAATGGCGGCCGACGCCGTGATCGCCGCGGCATAGGTCACAGGATAGCGATTATTCTTGGTCATCATACCGACGATGATGCGGCCGATACCGACGGCGTCGGCGATCGCCGAACCCGACATGCCGGCGAAAATCATGTTCGAGACGACATTGACGTGGCCTAGACCACCGCGGAAGCGTCCCACCAGCACAAGGCAAAACTGCAAGAGCCGGTCGGTCAGACTGCCGACGTTCATCAAGTCGGCGGCCAAGATGAACAACGGAATGGCAAGCAATACGTAACTATTGAATAGGCCGTTGAGGATTTGCTCGGCGGCGGTACCGAGATCGAGCCCGGTCAGCAGCAGATAAAGGATCGACGCAGCGATCATCGCGTGTCCGATCGGCAGACCGAGCGCGCCGAGCAGAACGATTGCGATGACGCAAAATACGAAAGGGCTCGGCACCATTCTCAGTCACCGACCTTGGCAGGATCGGTCGCAGGCGACGTCTTGCCGATCATGGCGCGCCACACCAGCCAGCAATAGCGGCAGATGCAAGCCACAGCGAAGATCACATAGACGGAATACAGCCAGTTAATAGGCACATGCAGATAGGCGGAACGCTCCACCTTCATGAAGCCGACGTAGCTGTACGCGGCAGGCAGCGAGATGCCGTAAAGAAAGACCAATGCGACGCCGGTGAGCACCGTGAACGCTCGCCGGACGCTTTCAGGAATATTGGAGTAGATGATGTCGAAACGGATTTCTTCCGTCTCACCGAGAACGAAGGCCGCGCCCCAGAGCACGGTCCAAAGCCAGGTCGTGATGATGACCTCTTCCGACCAGCCGAGTGGCCGGTTGAGCACGTAGCGGAAGACAATCTGAATGATGAAGGTCGCGAACATCAGTGCCAGCAGGGCCACCGCTACGTTCTCGGCCCTGCGGCGCAGCCACCGCGCCGCCGCTGCGACTTTGGCACGCATCAGGGCGTCTACTGGATGGCGCTGATGCGCTCAAGCGCGCCTTTCGGCCAGTCCTTACCGTACTTCTCGATGTATTTCTTTTGCGCGTAGGTACGGAAGGCATTTTGATCGGGCTCGTAGACTTTCTTGCCCTCTTTTTTGAAGTAGTCTAGCACCTCGGCTTCCTGCTTGTTGAACCGCGCCGTGTTGTCATCCATCGCCTTGTCGGCAGCGGCTTGGAACTTGGCCTGCTGCTCGGGTTTCATTGCGTCCCAGATCTTGGAGCGGATCGCCATCACGTCGTAGCCGATGACGTGACGAGTAAGCACGAACTGCGACGTCACTTCGTCGAACTTCATCAGCCGGCTGTTGACCAGCGGATTGTCCTGGCCGTCGACTGTTCCGGTCTGCAGTGCCGTATACAATTCGGCGTAGGCGACCGGCGTCGGATTGGCGCCGAGCGACTCACCCAGGAATTGCCAGAATTCGCCGGGCGGCATGCGCAACTTGATGCCAGCCAAGTCGGCCGGCGTCGTGATTTTCTTGTCCGGCTTCAGGTTGACGTTGCGCGAACCGAAATAGACCGGCGTGATGATCTGGATAGAAAGCTGGTCCTTGGCCATCTTAATGAAGTCCTTGCCGACGTCGCTCATGAATGTCTTTTTCAGATGATCGGCATCGTGGAAGAGATAGGCCGAGGTCAGCAACGACCAGGCCGGGATTTGCTTGGAAATGTCGGCCGGCGCCAGGTTGCACAGATCGAGATTGTTGCGCTGCAGAGCGACGAGCTCGGTGCCCTGCTTGAACAGGGTGTTACCCCAATAGGACTCGAAATCGAAGTCGTCCTTAATGGCCGCGGCGAAGGCCTTGTAGGCATCCGCGCGCGGATCGGTTTCGGTGAAGGCGCAGCTGAAGCGGAGCTTGATCTTGGCCTGGGCGCGGGCAAGTCGGGCCCCTCCGAGCACGAGAAGCGAAGCGCCACCGGCAATGACACTGCGGCGGGTGCTGATTTTTCTCATCGTATCCTCCCTCAGGCTCTCGATCCTCAGGCTCTCGATTTTCGGTGCCCTTTCTCAGTTTGGATTTATTGGCTCTTGCAAAACGGCCGTCAATAGGCAAAAATAAAATCATCCTATGATATATAAAGACTCGGATGGAGGGAGCCAAGGTGAACGTCAACGCCGAAACCGCCGGTGAACGGGCCTACCGTCGCATCCGCCACGACATCCTGTTCGGGCGTCTTGCTCCCGCCCAGAAACTCAAGCTCGACGGTCTCAAGGAGAGCTACAGCGTCAGCGTCAGCACTCTGCGTGAATTGCTAAACCGCCTCACCTCCGAGGGGCTGATCGTCGCAGAGGGGGCTCGTGGCTTTGAGGTCGCGCCGATTTCCCCCGAGAACCTCAAAGAGGTGGCCAACCTCCGCCAGCTCCTGGAGTGCCATGCGATGGAGCTGTCGTTCGCGGCCGGCGACATGGAATGGGAGGGGCGGGGTGTCGCGGCACATCACAAGCTGGCAATGATCGAAAATCGGATGCTCGCAGGCGATCCCAGCACACCGGACCTTTGGAAGCGGTACGATTGGGAATTCCACCATGCCCTGATATCGGCCTGTGGTTCGAAAGCGCATCTGGACGCCCACAGCGCGGCCTACGACAAATATCTTCGCTATCAGATGATCGCGGTCGTTTTCCGCGGCGAGATCGCGGCGCGCGAACACCGTCAATTGCTCGACTGCGCCCTCAGACGCGACGCAAAGTCGGCGCAGGGCGTGCTGATCAAACACATTCAGGATTGCGTGAGCTACACGCTCGCGAATTGGCCTTCTGAACTGCGCGTGCACGGCAGCGCGCCAGCGCTAAGACAAGCAAAGACGTCCCGTCGGTATGCCGCTTCTGCGTGAAAGGACGGTTGCGTGGCCTGTATCCGTCTGGGGTTGATCGGGGACAACATCGCGGGCTCACAGGCGCCTGAACTGCATCGGCTTTGCGGTAAGCTGACCGGACTCCCCGTCACCTATGATCTGCTCGTGCCGAGAGACCTCAATCTTGACTTTGACGGCGTCTTCGATCGCGCCCAAAAGGGCGGTTATCGCGGCCTCAACATCACATATCCCTACAAGGAGAAGGTCGTTGGTCGGCTGACTGTCGAGGATGCATCGATAAAGGCGATTTCGGCGTGCAACACCGTCATATTCGAGTCTGCGCGCCCTCGGGGAGCCAACACGGACTATACCGGATTCATCGCCGCTTATCGCGTGAGCTACGGAACAGCATCACCAGGAGTTGTGGCAGTGGCGGGCAGCGGCGGCGTCGGCAAGGCGATCGCGTTTGCGTTGGGCCAGCTGACAGCCAAGGCGCTCCATTTGTTTGATCTCGAGCGCCCGAAAAGCGAGCAGCTTAGGCGCGCGCTGGCTGGAGTCTTTCCATCTCTTGCCGTCCACATCTCGACATCGATCGAGGAGGCCTGCGACGGCGCCGACGGCCTCATCAACTGCACGCCGCTCGGCATGGAACACATTGGCGGCAACGCATTTCCGCCCGGCATGCTCACGGGAAAGCGTTGGGCGTTTGACGCTGTCTACACGCCGGTCGAAACCGATTTTATCCGACGCGCGCGCAGTGCAGGTATCGCGGTCATGACCGGCTATGAGCTCTATTTCTATCAAGGCGTTGACGCATTCCGCATTTTCACCGGTTTCGATGTCGACGCGGCCGGCCTGCGAAAGGCACTGCAGCACCTCCAAACACAGCAGGTGATGGCGTGAAGACGTCCATCGCCACGGTTTCCCTGAGCGGAGAACTGGAGGAAAAGCTCCAGGCCATCGCGGCGGCCGGTTTCTATGGCGTCGAAATCTTCGAAAATGATTTTCTGACATATAACGGATCGCCTGCCGACGTCGGCCGCATCGCGCGCGACCTCGGGCTCGTCATCACGCTCTATCAGCCGTTCCGCGACTTCGAAGGCATGCCGGCTGGCGAGCGGCAGCGCGCCATCGATCGCGCGGAGCGCAAATTCGACGTGATGCAGCAGATGGGAGTCGACGTGATGCTCATTTGCTCGAACTGCTCGCCGGCAGCGCTTGGAGGCATCGACCGGGCAGCGGACGATTTCGCGGCGCTTGGCGAACGCGCCGCCCAGCGCAAGATTCGCGTCGGCTACGAAGCCCTCGCCTGGGGCCTTTTCATCAACGACCATCGCGACGCTTGGGAGGTGGTCAGGCGCGCCAATCACCCAAATATCGGAGTGATCCTCGACAGTTTCCATTCACTGGCGCGCGGCATTCCGTCAGATTCGATCCGCGCCATTCCCGGAGACAAGATCTTCATTGTGCAACTTGCCGACGCGCCGGCCATCCAGCTCGACGTGCTGCAATGGAGCCGGCATCTGCGCAACATGCCCGGCCAGGGCGATCTTCCGGTGAGGGACTTCGTTATCGCTGTCGCCGCCACCGGCTATCACGGCGTATTGTCGCTGGAGATCTTCAACGATCAATTTCGTGGCGGCGCGACCAAGACGATCGCCGTCGATGGCCAGCGTTCGCTGCTCGCGCTGATGGACGAAGTGAAACGGGCCGAGCCCAACATGCACTTCTCGGTGCCGGACTTGCCACCGCCAATCGGCGTTACGGGGGTCGAGTTCATCGAATTCGCAACTAGCGACCAGCAGGCTCCGCAACTGCCTGCATTCCTGGAGACGATGGGCTTCGCTCGCGCCGGCCAACACAAATCGAAGGCTGTGACGCTATATCAGCAAGGCGACATCCGGCTGGTCGTAAACACGGAGCGAACCGGGCTCTCACATTCCAAGTATGTGACGCATGGCACGTCGGCCTACGCGGTGGGGCTCAAAGTCGATGATGCGGCTGCAGCCGTCAGGCGCGCGCGAATGTTGGGCGCCGAGCCGTTCGAACAACAGCCCGGCAAAGGCGAGGTGATGTTGCCGGGAATCCGCGGCGTCGGCGGCAGTGTGCTTTATCTCCTCGATGACAGGCCCGATCTTACCGGCGTCTGGGACAGCGAGTTCAGCAGGGACAAGTCCGCTGCTCCCGACGTCGGTCTCGTTCGGGTCGATCATGTCGCCCAGACAATGGATTACGACGAGATGTTAACCTGGGTGTTGTTCTATACGTCGATTTTCGACGTGCGGAAGAACGCGCCAGTCGACATTGTCGACCCAGGCGGGCTCGTGCGCAGCCAGGTCATCGAGAACCGTAGCGGCCGATTCCGACTTACCCTGAATGGAGCGGAAAATTACCGCTCCTTTGCCGGGCACTTCCTCACCGGTAATTTCGGCCCGAGCGTGCAGCATGTTGCGTTCAGCACGAACGATATCTTCCACACGGCGCGGGCTCTGGCGAAAAGAAAGTTCTCGTCGTTGCAAATTTCGCCGAACTATTACGAAGATTTGCGGGCGCGGTTCGGATTGGCAGCCGAGATGATCGATCGCCTGCGCGTGAACAACATCCTGTACGACCGCGACAGCGACGGAGAGTACTTCCAGCTCTATAGCCCTGTCTTTGGCGAAGGGTTCTTCTTGGAGGTTGTTCAGCGAAGCGGCGGCTATTCTGGCTACGGCGCACCCAACGCGATTTTCCGCATTGCCTCTCAACGGCGTGTGCTCAAGCCAGATATTCCTGTGTGAAGTCCTTGCGATATCTGAGCTCGCTGGCACACCAATGGTCTGTTTTTGGCACATGCCGGAAGAGGCGGTCAGCACCGGCAAGTCCGGTCACTGGACATGACCGGATGTGTCGAGAACGTGCTCCTACCGCCGAGTTTGACCCATCTGAGACATCGGCTGGGCGCCCAACGACGTGTGCCTGAGCCTCATCTCCGCTCCTTCCAGTCTGCTAGTCATCTACGCTTGCGCCCAACGCGAAAACCTGTCGCAATAGGCATGGCACCCCTCATGCAGCCAATCATATCCGTCTCGAATCTATCCAAGACCTATGCGTCCGGGTTCCGCGCCCTCAGGCGCATTAGTCTCGATATTCGCCGTGGAGAGATATTTGCGCTGCTGGGCCCAAACGGTGCCGGCAAGACGACCCTGATCGGCATCATTTGCGGTATCATCAACGCCACCGAGGGCTCTGTCACGGTTGACGGTCACGACATTGTCCGTGACTACCGCGCTGCACGTTCGATCATCGGTCTCGTGCCGCAGGAATTGACGACCGACGCATTCGAGACGGTATGGGCGACGGTCAGCTTCAGCCGCGGTCTCTGGGGCAGACCGCCTGATCCAGATCACATCGCCGAGGTCCTGCAATCGCTATCGCTGTGGGACAGGAAGGACAGCAAAATCCTCACACTGTCCGGCGGCATGAAGCGCCGGGTGCTGATCGCCAAGGCGCTCTCGCACGAGCCGCAGGTGCTGTTTCTCGACGAGCCGACGGCTGGCGTCGACGTCGAGCTGCGCAAGGATATGTGGGGGGTGGTGCGATCGCTGCGCGCCGCGGGCGTGACTATCATTCTCACCACCCACTATATCGAGGAGGCCGAGCATATGGCCGACCGGATCGGCGTCATCAACAGAGGCGAAATCATTTTGGTCGAGGACAAGGCGGAACTCATGCGCAAGCTCGGCAAGAAGCAATTGACGCTTCAGCTCCACGCCAAGCTCGACGCCATTCCGGCCGCCCTTGCCGCGCATCACCTGACCCTCGCCGCCGACGGCAGCGAGCTTGTCTACACCTATAACACGCAAGGCGAGCGCACCGGCATTACGGCACTGCTGTCCGATCTCGGCGCCGCCGGCATCCGGTTCCGCGATCTACACACGACGCAAGACTCGCTCGAAGACATTTTCGTCCACCTGGTGAGGCAGGGATGATGAACCTTCGGGCAGTCCGCACCATCTATCGCTTCGAAATGGCACGTACCGGGCGCACGCTGATGCAAAGCATCATTTCCCCGGTGATCTCGACGTCTCTGTATTTCGTGGTGTTCGGCGCGGCGATCGGCTCGCGCATCACCGAGATAGAGGGCGTCAGCTACGGCGCCTTCATCGTGCCCGGCCTCGTCATGATGATGCGCAGAGCACCGCCAACGGGTCGTTCGGCATTTACTTCCCCAAGTTCGTCGGGACGATCTTCGAGCTGCTGTCGGCGCCGATCTCCTTCATCGAAATCGTGCTCGGCTATGTCGGCGCGGCGGCGACCAAGTCGATCATCCTTGGCTTGATAATCCTGGCCACTGCAGGCCTGTTCGTGCCGTTGCGCGTCGCCCATCCGGTCTGGATGGTCACATTTCTCGTGCTCACGGCCGTGACGTTTAGTCTGTTTGGCTTCGTCATCGGTATTTGGGCTGACGGCTTCGAGAAACTGCAGGTCATCCCGTTGCTAGTCATCACACCGCTCACGTTTCTAGGCGGCAGCTTTTACTCGATCAGTGTTCTGCCGCCTGTTTGGCAGAGGATCAGCCTATTGAATCCAGTCATGTACCTAATCAGCGGTTTCCGCTGGAGTTTCTATGAAATCGCCGACGTGAGCGTCGGCGTCAGTCTCGCGATGACCACGCTGTTCCTGGTCCTTTGTCTCGCCGCCGTGTGGTGGATTTTCAGAACAGGCTACCGACTCAAAAGCTAGCCGACTTTCCTCACGGGTTCACCTTCATACGAGCTTCTCTCGGTCACCTATCCAGATGTTCAGTAGAAAATTCCTCAACCTGACCGAATGTCCGAGTTTGGCACGAGTGGGACTAGCCGATCACGGCCAGAAATGTCCGTTCATGGGGGTGAAGCGGTCAAGGCGACTCCGCGCTGGAAATGGCGTTATTGACCCATAAGAGACATGGCGTCTTCATTCGATCACCTCGTCTGCAATGGCGAGCACCCCCGGCGGAATAGTAAGGCCGAGCGCGTTGGCGGTCTTTAGGTTGATAATTAGTTCGAACTTGGTCGGGCGCGCGACCGGTAGATCGGTTGGCTTGTCGCCCTTGAGAATTCGGCCGGTGTAGTTCCCAGCGAGGCGATAGGCGTCAGTAAGGCTGGCCCCGTAGCTCATCAAGCCACCGGCCGGTACGAACAGACGATACTGGTAGATCACAGGTACTCTATGTCGCGCTGCCAACGCCGCGAGTTGTTCCCGTCGCGTATTAAAGAACTCGCCAGTGCCGACTATGAGGGCGCCTGCTCGGGATTTAACTAAGTCCGCGAACGCTGCATCGACCTCACGGTCAGTACTCGCCTTCAGAACATGGATTTGCAGCCCGAGGACATGCGCTGCCTCCTGCATGTCTCTCGATTGGGTTTCGGTCCTGACATCTTTCGGGTTCACGAGTAAACCAATCACTTTCGCTGTGGGTATTAGATCGTGCAGCAGACCCAGTCGCTTGGGTACCAACTCGGAGTTCAACTGGGTTACACCAGTAACGTTGCCACCCGGCCGATTGAGACTGGCCACGAGCCCAAGCGTGATCGGGTCGCCAGCCGTCTCAAAGACAATGGGAATAACTTCGGTCGCAGCTTTGGCTGCGAGCGCCGCGGGCGTGCCGGTGGCGGCGATTACGGTCACCTTTTTGCGTACCAAATCGGTGGCCATCCCCGGGAGCCGATCGTAATGCCCTTCCGCCCAACGGAATTCGATTGTGACGTTTTGGCCTTCGATATAGCCTGTTTCGCTGAGTCCCTGCAGGAACCCGGTGGAATAAAGCGCCCACCTCTCGGCCGGTGCAGCATTAAGAAATCCGATCACTGGCGTCGTCTGCTGCTGCGCGGGTGCCGCCGCGAGCGGCCAAACTGTCGCAGCGCCAATGAGCGCGATGAACTCCCGCCGCCTCATCTGCCTCTCCATTACTAGGCTCGCGATCCTACATTGGTTTGCTTGGATAGGAACCCCATCCGAACGCGGGGCGCATCAGAGGTCCAAGGTCGGCTTATGGCACTTCTGAGACCTATGGCGACACCTAAATAAAGGCCGCTTACGGCAGCTAAGCGGACATGCCTCGATGGCGCCCCGAGGACCGGGTTTGACCCGTTCCGGACATCTGCGATGTGCGAATGCCATCCATGAGCTGGACCGATGTGCGAATGCCATCCATGAGCTGGACCAATGCAGGAAAGCGATAGCCACTGGGGTGGATTTTGCTCGGAGTTGGCTCTAATAGTAGCCGGATTACGTCTACCGTGCTCGTTCCGCATTAATGGCGGTCTTTAGCTACAAGTTCGATCCCGTCGTCGCGAAGTATTGATCTCTGCAGGGAGGAACCGACATGCTACGTCTTTTTGTATCAGCGAGTATCTTCGTAATCGTCCTAGGGCTGGCGGGACTAACAGCCAGGGCGCAAAGCTCGTCGGATGCCACGTCAAAATCGCTTCGAGTGGCGCAAAACGTAAACCCAACCCAACAGGAGGAACAGAGGGCAGCGAAATCAGTGGCTTGCCGAAAGCAGGCGAAAGAACAAAAACTCAGTGGTTCAAAAAGAAGGGCGTTCTTGAAGGACTGCATAAGAAAATAGGCAGTCTCTACAGGGCGATTGGCTGTCCTACAGACCCTTCTTTAGCTGAACCCCGCCCTCGCGCCGGGGTTTGATTGACCCAGCGGCCCCAATGTCGGTTTGTGGCACATCTCGTCGTTTCGCTGCGATGCTGGTTATGACCGCAGTTGGAGCTAAAGCGGACTTTTTACGGACATCGCAGTTGCGTGGTCGATTACTCGATCTCTTGAATCAGCATGCGCGATTGCCGCAGCAAGGCCCGCAGTTGCCGGCGTTCTTCGAGGGCCTCGCGTGTGTACCGCCCATGCTTCAGCGCGTTTTTGTTGCCGCGTGGAGCGCCCGACCCCGGCGCGCCGCCGTGCATCCGACAACGTCTTTTTCCGCTCACCGCCGGAGACATGCAGGATCTGCCCGAGCGCGTTTTAACCCCGCAGCGTCGGCTCGAGAGCATCGGACCAGTATTACGCGGATGATCCGTCATCTTTTTGTCTGCGCCGCGACGGAATCGGCGCACGCGCCGATTCGCCAAGGATCGTCATAGGAGGTTTGTGCGCGTCGGTGAGAGCCGGCGTTGAATTGGCAGGTTTTTCCGGCGTGGTCTCGCGCGCGGCCTGCGTCACGTTGCCGACGATCGCCTGCCCGCCCTCACTCACCGACACGTGCTGCACCGTGACCTTCTGCTCGCCACCGGTTCGGTACCGCTTGAGCGCCTCCATCTGAGCTGCGAAAGTCCGCGCCAGCTTGTTGAGCGCGCGCTCGGCGCTGTCCTGCTGCGGTAGGATTTCGACCCGGGCAAGTCGCTCCGCGAGGGTCAGGGTTGCGACGTGAATCACTGCCATCTGTGCCGCAAGCATCGCCTCGAGCTGATCCCTCGGCTTGATGCCTTTGACGACGGAAAGCATGAAGTTAAGTCCTCCCCGGTCAATCTGTTTGTTCTTCGTATCCGCATTCGCCAGTTGTTGGAGAAGGCCCCGCGCGAAATCATAATTGGCGGTCCCGAGCGCCTCCATCAGGAGGGCGTAACCGAGGACCTGGTCCGGATGATCCGGCGAGATCGTTGCCGTTCGCTCGTCCTCTGGCATCTTCAGCCTCGGCGCCGGTGGTTCAGCAGTCAGTCGGGCAGCCTGCTGCGCGAGCACGGCCTGCTCGCGCAAGGTCGGCTGGTAGTTCACCTTCGGAGCCTGTGGCTCGCGTTTCTTACGGCTACTCAACGGTCAACCTCCGTGCGGCGATTCTCATTTTTCCACCGAAGCGGCCGCGAACGCCACCATCATTTTTGCCCCCTTTCCTACTTTGCATAGGGTTGTTTTAATTTTTCTGCAGTCCCCCCTCCCCCGGGGCGAGGCTTCGCGTGCTCGTCCTGTTCGCCGCTCCTGTATATTTCACTCCTGTATATTAGTGTGTGGGCGCCGAGACGTTCGAACCTTGGAGAACAACAGCCATGCTTCTGAGATCACGGCTCGGCATTGCCGCCCTGGCGCTCATCGGCCTCGTCCTGGCGCTGCCGGCGCCAGCCGCTGGCGTCACCGCCGATGCATTCATTCGGCAATGGGATTCCGATCATGACGGTACGCTTAGCTTGGACGAAGTGAAAAAAGCAGCCAGCGCGCGCTTCGACGCGCTCGATCGCG
>WNFY01012649.1_pt1 | contig 14262 bp, 13 predicted proteins | sample 5400091 | NCBI WGS metagenome assembly WNFY01 (sample SAMN13153364, study PRJNA577476) | soil metagenome | isolation source: 60 cm soil or saprolite under grassland replicate 1 | place: USA:California | collected 2016-06-15 | reverse complement strand
TTGCAATTAGGCCGTCTGTATCTTAGAATATCATTTTAGCATTCAACAACATCTTCTTATGCTCTTGAGCGAAATTACTTGGAATTACTAACATTTGAGTAGTCCAATCGTATTTGGGAAACTTGCTTTTGTATCCAACTATCTTTTGGTCAAAATCTTCGCTTTCGCCTATCTGCATCTTCAAGGCGCGTATAAAATTAGGGTTGGATGCGTCCACGTAGATTTTGCTGCTTGATGTTGTCAAGCCAAAACATCGAATCAGCTTATGAACTACATCTAACATCTGGTGAAGCGGCGCTAGAGGCTAGAAAGAGAATATTGGCCAAATCGGTTCGTCTAAGGTTGATATATAAAAGAGACTAAATTCCCTTATCATGCAATATTGATATCCAGCATAATAAGCAGTCATTCTTCGATTCATCCATCCCATCGAATAAAACGAACACCCATTCGATCTTTTTACGCTCAAACTGCTTCGTGGCACTATAAAGAGCTTCGACCTAATATTCGTATTAGTGAAAATAAATGACTGAAGGCAAAATATGGATGGATGGATCCCTAGTGGAAAAAATATGGATGGATGGATCCCTAGTGGAATGGGACGAGGCAAAAATTCACGTTCTTACTCATGGTTTACATTATGGAACTGCAGTATTCGAGGGAATTCGTTGTTACAAAACCGACTGCGGCCTAGCCGCTTTCCGTTTGCCAGACCACATACGACGATTAATGGATAGTGCGAAGATGTATTTTATGGATCTTGGATATTCTGAGAAACAACTGGAAGATGCGGTAGTCGATACTATCAATGCCAATAAGCCAGAGGAATACTACGTTAGACCAATCGCGTACTACGGTTACGGTAAAATGGGAGTCAATCCTCTTCCCAATAAAGTCTCTGTCGCAATAGCTGTTTGGAAGTGGGACGAATATATTAGACAGAGAGACCCGCAAAAAGGGGCAAGACTAATGGTCTCTTCATGGATGAGAATCGATGGAAGATCAATGCCCATGAATGCAAAAGCGACAGCAAACTACGCCAATTCTGCTCTCGCTAGAATGGAAGCATTGAAAATGGGATTCGACGAAGCAGTGATGCTGAATACGGCCGGAAAGGTTATCGAAGCTAGTGCAGAAAATATTTTTATGGTGAGAGACAATATATTGATTACTCCACCGGTAAATTCAGGTGCTCTCAATGGGATAACTCGAGATAGCGTATTGGCTATTTCGCGACACTACGGTAGCCTTTATGAAATTCGTGATATTTCGAGGGACGAAATGTACATAGCCGATGAAGTTTTTCTGACCGGGACCGCCGCTGGAATAAGAGCAGTAGGCGACATTGATAACCGAATAATCGGTAATGGAAATATAGGTCAATTTACGCTGCAGATTAAAAGCAAGTTCGAGGCAGTAACTCAAGGAAGGGACGATAAATTTAGCAAAAAATGGCTTACTTACCTCAACTAGTGAGATGGCCTCTAGCAGAGATATTGGCATTTTTGCGTGATTCATTTTCAGACAGCTTTGCCACGAGAAGGGCCTTATTTCTGGTAAGGTTTCTAGAGATTGGCGCGTCTGTTTCAACCTAAAAATCATCTTTGTTATGCTAAAAACATTGATTGCGGACATTAAAATGTTCGTGTGGATTGTCACTAAATCCACTGAGGATCATACAATGGATACTACTACGCTAAACTGTAGGCATGGGTCGTCAAAATAATACAATCCGCACACGAATTTGATACAATCCGCGAGGATTGATCGCGGATTGGGTCAATCCTTGTTTACTTCCGTGATGCATTCTAGCAAATTGCTAGCAATCATTTAAATGATGCTAGCATGGTGCTACAGCGTAAAATCCATACATAGTATGATATTATTATTATGAGATGGGATGTTATGGAGCGACAGATTCAATTCCGGCTGATTTCGTCTTCATATTTCATCTTTACATAGTTTACTAATTTTATTGCATCCTGCTCCTTCAAACTTTGTCTGTTCTTACTAATATAGGAACGGAAGGATTCCAAATAATCTGAAAGCGAAGGATGTATCCTTTTGGTTTCGTCTATGATATCCTCATAATTTCGATTTGGAAAGTAGATGCTCTTTGCCACTTTCACTGCTGCTCTTTTCGTGTTTTCGTCAATAACTCCTTTTTTTAATGCAATGAAAAGGTTATATCGAATATCAATCATTGCCTCTGACTGGATAAGTTGAGTGTCCTCGGTAAACGTAACCGCTACTTCGTCATCTGCATCAATTTTGTTGTTTTTATATAATTCAAATATTTTGCCAATTCCTATCATACCATATTTTTCCAGTTCAACTGCTCGCAATGCTCCTAGACTTGCCGCTCCCAAAACGAGCATATTTTTTTTGATTAGTAGTTGGAATACTTCTATTGGAGTGGGAGGATAATCCTGCAAAAATAAGCCGTCGACTAATCCTATTATAGTGCGATCATCATCATTTATGCAGGCCAGAAGTCTTAGAAAATCACCTTTTTTCGCAGGGGGTCTATAATCTGCATTAAAGATTTTCCTAGCTTTTTCAATGGTCAGGCTAGGACCAATAAAAACAATTGGCTTATTCAATTTTTTTTAAAGTACCTTCTTGCTCTCCAACCCATAATCGATTTTGTAAATTTAAAAGTCTCTAGTCCTGGAACTATAGCTCGTACAACCGGAATTCCAATTTCCGCAATTGTTAAATCTACAATTATAGCTTTTTTTAGGCCGGCCTGTTGTAAGTGTGCCAAAATCAGTTTAATATCATCAAGAATATCTCCGTTAAAATAAGATCTAATCTGGGAGAATTGGATCTTATTTTTGGATGGCGTAAATTGCCATGCCCTCTTGTCGTCAGAATTGTCATGTCCATATTTTATCTTTCGTAGGTCGTCCCTCGCACCTTGGATATTGGCAGCTCTAGATTGGGAAACTTCGGTAATAGCACGCAACAATGCAATCCTCGCATCCGGGTGAGTACCATGGCCTTCAGCAAGATATCCATAATCGTGAGTTAGCCATTCAATGCTGCTGGCATTGAATGTCGGAATCCCAATATCCGAACTTATATCCTTTATTATTAGGGGGATTTTGGCTTTCTCAAATTTTCTAACTAACATCTTTATAGGATCAAAATCTACGTCGTATAGAACAACATCAGGAAATATACTTGGATCATCCATAAATTGATCGTCGGGTACCGGAGATATTGAATATTGTTTTTCTTTCAGCGAATTTGCGATAGTTCGTACAAAATTAAACGGGATGGCGCTTGCTCGCAGTTCCGCCAAACTAACTGCGTCACGTTCTATAACCTCACATAGGGAATGACAGACTGCTTCTTCTAATACGTTACCAGAAGCAAGTCCATTTGTATGAGAGAATGCAAAAGGGCTTAAAGCTGGAGATTTTGGAGAATATCTAAATAATGCAAGAGATGCTGGTATCAACATACTTTCTCCGCTAAAGAGCTCAAAACCAGGAAGGAAATCCATCGGCATGTAATTTCGGTATTGAAAATTGAAAGGTTCTACAACTTCTTCTGGATGGAGGACACTGTATTTTTGTGATAAATCTTCATAGCTTCCTTGAATGAAATTCCGTTTTGTGCTACCTGGTAGTGAAGAATACCTTTCGATACATTCCATCAACACGCTCGCTTTGGCATGTGCCTTAGTTGGACCCTTACCGCTATAAACCCAAATGTAATCCTCTGTTCCAGGTAAAACAGCGGAGTAATTTGGGATAGCTAATTTATCCATATGTGTTATGTCCGCAAGTCGGGTTACTCCAATCTGCTTAGATATGGGGATGGTCACCTGGAGCGTCTGCTCAGGAGGGATGATCCTAGAAGTTCCATTTACGGTCCACTTATCTCTACTTTGAAGCAGCAAGCGCTGTTTTTGCACGTTTGTGAACGGTGGATTAGTTCATATCAAGTTTGCGAATCATGCATTAGGAATATATACGAGAATTTTGCATCCGTGCACGTACTTGGATCCAAGACAGAAGGACGCAGAAACGATAAGCGACATTCTGCTTAGAGCAGCAAGTGAACCAGAATTCAGAAATCAACTGGTAAAAGAGCCAGCCAAGATCTTGGAGCAATACAATATTTCACCTGAAGCCAAATTGATCATCAGAAGAAGCATAGTTGATCTCACACAATAGTGCTTGGCATAGCTCATTTAGTTCTGATCGCATCTTAATAGGTATTATACCCATCCTAAATGCGTAGATGTTGATTTATTCACACTATGAGGGATCATACCTGCCAAAAATGTACATCACCTGAATTGTTCACCCTCTAATCGTTGGCGCTAATGTTAGCAATTGTCGTTGTGGATAGAATTCCAATTGGCTCGGCTCTGTCTTCCCACTGATATTTCTCCTTTAATTTTTGCCAAAACGCTTCTAACGTTGTCTATAGAAAGCATTAGTATGCTCTGTATCGATATGATCTTAAAACATGCCCAATCCTCTAGCATGACGAGGGCAACTTTGAGTTCTGAAACATCTCGCGCCCATTGAACCTACTGATAGAAAGTACGGAGAATGATATCTACTCGTCGCTCCTCCAAAGAAAATTCACACATGCATGCCGGATCCTACGTATGTAAGACTGAATGGTCTTCTGATCCATCAGCTTCGATATGGTGCGTTCAGTATGTCCCTGCTACCGGCTCCAATCTCCAATTATAGCGTCTTTCAGTAGAGCCCATTGAAGTGATGTTGTCAAATCTCTTGATCTACACAACCATGATATGTGTTCCGGGATTGTGCTTGATTTGATCACATGTAGTTGTGATAGATTTAGTTCTGCGGCAACTACTGGAACCCTTAACTTGAAATGTCCACGGACAATCGAGGTAATTTCTCCAATATAACCGACTGAAACCCCATCTACTATGATGTCGGAGGATCTACCTTGAACTAGGGAGGCGTTGACATTGGGTCTTGTAACCACCTCTTTGCCGAAGCTTGTCTTCAAAAACGTCTGCACAATGGATTTTCCCTCAGTATAGTTTGCCTTAGAATGAGCTAGCACAACACCCAGATTCCAATATTCCTTTATTCGGTCTCTCCGTTCAAAAACTTTGCCTACCTCAAATAGCTTCTGAGGATATTCTTCATGTATATTGTGAGACAATGTTTGGATTAGAGAAGGAATTAGAGACTCTCTTAGTATCTCATGTTCGATACTTTTGGTTTTCTCGGCCGTCATAAGATTATCATGTTCTGGTATGTCCATTAATAGATAATGTATTTTCCGGCTGACAAGGTTAAAATTGACAACTTCTATCATACCAAGTCCAGTCATTACCTCTCTGACTATATCCAGTCTAACTGAAAGACAATTCCGCTTCCCTGATAGATCGGATGAAGGTATTGTGGCCGTCAAATTGTATATACCGTATCCCACAGCAACCTCTTCTACCAGGTCGGTACGATCGATTATATCCGTTCTGTATCGTGGAATAGTGCATTTGATAATTTTCCCAGACACAAATTTCCCGTCCAACCTACTTCTCTTTAGACACTTCAAAATATCAGTAATTTTCAGATTCAGCCCGAGTATTCTGTTAATATATCTAGTTTCGACTTTGATGTAGGAAGGATCCATTTTAGGTGTTTCCTTATTTAGTCCACCGGCGTTATGAGTCGAGACTGTTTGAATTTCAAAACCGGCATCATATAGTGCCATAGCCATTACTGAAAGAACATCCTCTGCTACCGCTAGATTGTTTGCCGTAACTTCAACGAGGATGTTCTTAGTAGCGGTACTTATTTTTGTCAAATTACTGTTTACAATTGGAGGAAAGGACAAAACATTACTTTCAGCATCTATGATGATGGGATATATGCCTGATTTTTGTACAATATATCCATACTGCATACCCACGTCGAATTCTTTTAAAATGTGGCGAATTGTGCGGTTAACTGAATCGCCGAGTGGAACAAACGAAAAATCCTCTTGCACTGTAGTATAAGTAACAGGAAATTTGATAGCATCTAAATTATGAATTCCAATTGAAGCCTTACTTCTTCGCCTTCCAATCACATTCTGGAGGTCTTCTTGCATTGAAATTAGCTGTTTTATAGTCTCTTCATCAAGACTACCACTTTTAGCAACCAACGAAACGATGTATGGCCTGATCTGTTTTGTGGACATATCAACTTTGATAGCATATCCACTTCTTCCAGACAACCTAAATTCGGGGATCCCAATTTCTATTTCTAACAATCCCTTTAGGGCCCTCGCGATTCCATAATCTGAAGCAAAATCAGGTCTGTTAGGATTGTACTCAATCCTGACCGCGGCGTTGTCGATACCCTCAATATCTACTCCAATAAACGGAACGATCTGCAAAATATCATCTAATTTTTTCCCTGGAAAGAATTTATTCAACCTGTCGAAAGTGAATTCTACAACTGGCATCGTGGAATACTCCTTAGCCAACCCAACTTGTTCTCATATAGATCCCGCACATCGGTTAGTCCAAAACGTAACATTGCAATTCTTTCTAGACCACCCCCCCACGCAAGTACCGGATTCATAATACCCAGCGCTTTTGTCACTTGAGGTCTAAAAACACCCATTCCAAATAATTCAACCCACTTCTCTAGTTTTTCGTTATAAATCATAGATTGGAGAGAGGGTTCTGTGTAAGGAAAAAAGGTGGGCCAGAATTTAATTTTTCTAATGCCTAATCTTGCGTAAAATTCAAGCTGCAAACCCATCAGATCCTGTAAGGTAACCTTTCTGCCTGTAACTATTCCCTCAACCTGAGTAAACTCTGCGAGGTGTTTATAGGATACCTTTTCATTCCTGAAAACGCGACCGATTGAAAATATTCTGGCGTTTTCAGGTTTATTATCTGCTAGATACTTTATAGTAACGGCTGTTGTGTGTGTTCTTAGAACGATCCCCTTTGCGTCCTCAATATTCCATTCATATTTCCACCCTTCTTTGTGAGCGCTGGAGATTTTGTGAACCTGGTCCTCGGTAGCAAATTTGTCTTGCTTTATTTGTGATAAATAGAACGTATCTTGTACTTCCCTTGCCGGATGATCTTGCGGAGTGAAGAGAGCATCGAAGTTCCAAAAACTCGTTTGCGCGATTGGCCCCTCAATTTCAGTGAAACCTAAGCCAACAAAAATTTCGCTTACTTCAGCCTCAATTTTCCAGCTGAGATTTTTCTCTCAGCTAGAACCTCTGGCTTCATGTCTACGTCGGCGAGCGCCGAAAGCGCTCTTTTGCCAGCTTCTAATAGCGTGACGGTGGTTTCGTTTGGTAGTTTATGTTCCCTCACATAACCTGGATCTCGGCTTTTCAATGAATTAAAGGTGTTCAGTTCCTCCGATGTGAGATCCGACATTTTGAGATTTTCTTGTTCCTTGAGCTTGTTCAGCAATTTTTCTTCATTAGACTTATTGTCGGCTGCTAGCATTCGGACAAGTCTCTTCTCTCCGACCGAATCTCGCTGCTGTACTATCCAGTTGTTTTGCTTGGCGTATCTAAATGCACTATGGCTCTCTTTTTGAGAAAAAAAACCCGAGTTCCATATTTCTTCAATCCGATTCTTGCCATTTCTTAAGTAATCTACGAGCCTTCTTTCTGGCAAACCTTGCTTTATAGCTAGGTATCCACTTGTCCCTAAGGACACTGAACTCACTTCGTCAAGATGAATCAAGCCTTTCAATTTCAGCCATTCTATGCCACGTCTTATTTGATCGATACCCAAACGAGTGGCCATTGCTAATTCTTCGATTGATTTTCCATTGTGGCGCACAAGAGCTTCTAAAATAGATTTCTCAAGAGGATGGAGGGGGCTATTGGCGTTGCTGTTAGTCATCGTAGGCAACAGATGTCAGAGAAAAAAGACTTTTTAAACGTTTAAGGGCTCTACTACATGTTGGAATTAAATGATCGTGGAGAATCTTCCGATGCTAGTAATGACGAAAATGATAATAATAATTCAAAACATAACTTCAAAGTTACGCCATGGGAAGTAGAGGGAGAAATAGATTACAACAAACTCATAGCCCAATTTGGTACCCAACCGATAACCTCTGAGATGATAGAAAGAATCAAGCAAGTGACCGGCGAGGTTCATCCGATGTTAAAACTTCAGTATTTTTTTTCTCATCGTGACCTTGATTGGATCTTGAATAAACATGAAGAGGGAGAGAGTTTCTATCTATATACAGGTAGGGGACCATCAGGAATGGTCCACTTAGGTCATATGATGCCCTGGCTGTTTACTAAATATATCCAAGAAAAGTTTAATTCGAAATTGCTTTTCCAGCTAACGGATGATGAAAAGTTTCTACAGATTCAGGATCGTTCGAGAGAAGAGATCGGATATTACACTTATGAGAACATACTGGATATCATCGCAGTCGGCTTTAATCCTGATAAAACTAAGATTATCATAGATACGAGACATATACAGCACCTTTACCCTATCGCAACAGAAATTGCTAAGCGAATCACGTTCTCTACTGCAAAGGCAGTATTTGGTTTTTCAAATTCGACCAATATAGGCATGATTGGATTCCCACCAATACAGGCAGCACCTTGCTTTTTACCCTCAATTATTGAAGATAAGCCAACCCCGGTTCTAATTCCGGCTGCCATAGACCAAGATCCTTACTGGAGAGTCACGAGGGATGTGGCTGAACGCATGGGATATTATAAACCTGCACAGATCCACAGTAAGTTTCTTCCAGCTCTAGGAATGGTAGGCAAAATGTCGTCATCTAAACCAGAGACAGCATTGTTCACAATTGATGATCCGGAGGTCATAGATAAGAAAGTTTCCGCTGCATTCACGGGAGGTCAAGCGACAGTAGCGCTTCAAAGACAACTAGGTGGAAATGCTCTAGGTTGTCCTGTTTTCTGGTATTTACGATATCTGTTTGATACTGAAAGACAATCAGACGAGCGGTTACTAAAATGCAAGAGCGGAAATCTTCTTTGCGGTGAATGCAAGAGCGATTTGTCAAAGGAATCTCAAAACTTTCTCGTGGAATTCAAAAAGCGTAGGGAAAAAGCAAAGGACGAAATTGCTAAATTCATGTTCGATGGAGCACCGTATGAGAAGTGATACCTAATGAATGTGGAAAAATTTGAGTGCGAAGATAAATACGAAGCTGAAAAGCTGGCAGGTTTTTTAGCGCAACAAAAAGATAACGGTACGTTCCTCCAGGGTATAGCTGCCATAGTTCAAAACGAGGTGGTTATCATCCTAAAGGACAGGTCGTCACACAGTGTTATAATGAAGGATCATAGTACGGCGATCAGGCTAAAGTCATTTTTAGAAGATGTTCTTGTGCACAAGCAGAGAATTTCCGGATGTAATTTCGAAGATTACATGACAGAGATCACTATTCGTTGAATCGAAGCAAAAAAACCGACTTGTATGGTTTTATGAAATACAGATCTCGGGAGTTCATCCCCACGTCGGAATCATATTTTCTATTTTTAGTGTGGTTGTGATCATCTAAAAATATTTAGTATTCGCTTGCATGATCTCATTTTTGCTTTAGCTAGGTTATTGTCGTCAGGACCAAGCACAGTTCCATAATAAACGATGGACATCCTAGAATTATTATCACAAATAAAATTCCCTGTTGATCAAATTTGCTCTCACTGGAATTGTCAAAGAGCAGTAGTTGCATGCTATAAAGAGGATATCTTTGTGTGCAAGGTTTCATAAGTCCTGGCAGCATCATTTTCACTTAAGACTAACACGATCTAATTGGTAATGGGTAATGAAGACGAAGCTGAATTTGAGAGTCGTAAAGAACGTCCTATGCCCCACCTGGCACGTTATTGGTATGGTATGATATGGCGGCTTCGTTGCAGTGATTTTTGACAAGTGGAGGAGGATAAGGAATTGTAATAGTGACCTTCCACAAACCTTCCTTTATCTTACTGTCGAATTTCTTCGAAGCCGTACTAACAATATTCCTAACCTCTTCGATGACCTTTGCGAAAAATCGAATTCCTATATTTGTTTAGAAGAGATTGTAGCCGCCGCCACTATCTATCCCAAAACACCTTTTAGCATTTTTGAAAGACCGACTCTCGAGGCAATGGAGTAGCCACTCAAACATGCTGATCTATTCAGCCAGGACGATGCTATTCCACCTAAAGGGACTTTCTTTTATCTGGTCGGTAAGCAACAGGAAAACCATGATTGTGCTCTACTAAGAAACACAAGTTGGCGTAAATTTTATTGGGAGCATGCAACTACCTAGGAGGCATTCTGGAATTGATAATTAATTAACGCAGTTCTTTGTTCATTTCTTGTATAAGTATCTGCTGAACCTTTCTAAAATAAAGACCAGTTGAATATGGCATCATTGGTATGTACTCATCTATTGCTTGCATGACATAGGGAACAACTCTCTTGGATATGTCTACTCTAAATTTCATCCACAAAATCCTGTCTTGTGTGACGTGAATTTTCTCCTTAAGGTGGGATGGAGCCGATTCTATCGCCTTGTCTTCGATCCGCTTATACCAGTATGCTAGGATTTCAGGGTCAAGGCCTTCTCTAAGCTTCTTTACACCCGTTCCGATTCTCAGGGAGGCAAAATTAAATTGCTTTTCATGAAACACTATGCAATCAGAAATACCTTTCAGGAATAGAATAAAACGGTAGTAATCAAAAATTGTTGAGTTTTTTTATTCACCTTTTAATAATTTACCTTGAGGATCAATTTGACCTAAACGTATGCGCGATGATGAGATGGGATTCCCGTCTTCGGCCCTAATCACATCCACAGTAACTATGACGAGGGGCTTGATGCCTTTGTTAGATCGAATTTCATTGATTTCCCACCCCTTTTTCGCGGTTTCGGAGCTCGCGATGAGCGCATCCACTTCACCGGTAATTACGGTAGGTCCGTAAGTGGTGTTGAGCTTAGTCATCTCATAAATGACATCCCCGAAATTCGCTTGAATTACCTGTCGAAGGTTGGCTACTCTTTGTTCGTAAGTATGACCGATCTTGCCTTTCCCTCTTACACTCTCCGCAAATTCATCACTAGAAACCCCGATAACTACTTTCTTGCCCTGCTCAAATGCCTTAGAGAGCAGAGCCAGGTGACCGATATGTATCACATCAAAAGTCCCGCCGGTGGCTACAACGTTAAACTTATCTTTCACACACTCACTTGTAATATGCACCTATTTACACGTAAATAGACAGAACTTCGGGGCAACCGACTCTACGTATTATAATTCTCATTAAAAAACTTAAAGGGTCTGCAGATCTCGACAAATTTCATCATGGGAATCGATAACTGAAATCACATGGAAATCCCATGAATCCATGTGATGCGTTTTTGATTATAAAGATAAAAATGTTGTTAAGCACCTTTCTGGAATATTTTTACACATTGTGGAGGACATACGTTTTCGCATGCCATACAGAATATACAGTCTTTTTCTCTAGCCATAAATGTTTTCTTCTCCGAGCCTGGATGTCCAGGAGTATCTAGCCATTCATAGACATTAACAGGACATGCCTCAATGCATGCACCATCTGCTATGCATATATCATAATCTACAGTTACTTGTGTGCCCCATATACCCAACTGTCCTGGTGGGTCTACTGGTCCCCATACTTTTATTCCCTGGAATGTGCCAACTACCTGCCTCTTTGATTTGAATTCAGGATCGATAGGACCTTCAGCTTTAGAATAATTAGTTCCAGTACCACTAAGTGATATAGTAGTGTTAGCTCCCGCAGCTGCGGCGGGGGCTTTCGGTGCTGCCACTATCGTTGGCTGCACTAATTTGGGTGAACCAGGTGGGCTTGCAGCTGGAGGGAGAGCGGTTGCGCTTCTCACTTTAGGTTTCTGTGCCAGTGGAGCCAGTTCCTCTACCCTCTTTATAGCACGTTCGAGAGAAAGCTTTTCGGCTTTCTGATAATGGGCAACTAATTTATCTCCGATTTTTGTATTTCTTACAATAGTGTCAATAACCATCTTGGCATTATTATCTGCCTTCTGTCTGTAGTTTTTAACCCAGTAAAAATCACCAAAAAATTCTAAAGGTTTGATCTGATAAATTAAATCAACTACTTCGCCGGTCACTATCTCTACTGTGATATTCAGATCAGCCGATAAGGTTTCCCCTGTGAAATGATCTAGACCTTTCTCTGTCCATTTATAAGTTGCATATATCCTATCTGCGTAGGCATCCATTTTGAATCCAGAACTTTTCAAGTCATTGCTAATACTGGAAATATCGGACCAGTCTGTAAGATCGACCGGCATCCTAAAAATACCCAATCTGGAAGCGTGTAAAGGATAGACACCTCTTTTTGCAATTTCAGATAACATTATCCATACTCGATCCTTTAGCAGAGCGGACATCAAAATAACTCTGAAGTTAAAAGGGCTAAAAGGCTTTCTATTAATAATCGTCGTCAGGACAAGTCATTTCTTGTATTGCTTTATACTTAGCTTCCATCTCCTCTGCTATTTTAATGACGTCTTCTAATTGATATTTTGACTTCGGAAAATACCATCTAATTCCTATCTTATGGCCAATACCATCCACATCGTGAATCATTCCTTTGTCCGCCTCTACATTGTACTTCTCATCATTATTCCGTTCCCTTACTTCCAAACCCCTTTTCGTTTTATCTTCTAAAACGTGATTCAAGTTACCATCATGGTAGATAGAATAAAATTTGCCCTTTATTGGAGGAGACTTATCTTCTTTCATAGATTTGTCATTGTCGATCACAATTATTTTTCTATTGGGTTGCCAATCATATTTCCCCATTCAGTCCACGATCCATCATAGTTTCGTACTGAAGGATATCCAAGTAGGTATTTTAGGACGAACCAAGTATGTGATGATCTCTCGCCTATCCTGCAATATGCAATGACCTCCATGTCTGGAGTTATTCCTTTTTCCTGATATAGTGACCTGAGCTCTTGAACGCTTTTGAAAGTTCCGTCTGCCTCTTTGATTGCTTGGGCCCACGGAACATTTACAGCTCGGGGGATATGACCGCCTCTTTGTGCATGTTCCATAGGATATTCTGGCGGAGCTGTAATTTCCCCTGTAAACTCTTTTGGTGAGCGAACATCTACCAAGACAGTTTCAGCCTTTTCCATTGCTCGCTTTACATCAGGCAGATAAGCACGTACGCCTTCGTCGGGCGGTTGGGAAACGTACCTACTTTGCCTTGAGGAAGAGTTTCCTTCAGCAGCTGGCGTGGGATCCTGTTTTGTATATTCTCTTTTCTCCATTTCCCACTTCTTCCTACCTCCATTCATTATTTTGATTTTTTTGTGCCCGTAATACCGAAAAACCCAGAATGCAAACGCTGCAAACCAGTTATTGAAATCTCCATATAAAATAAGTTCGGTCTCAGGAGTAGCTCCCACTTTCGACATAAGCGCTTCAAACTGCTGTTTATTGATTATATCCCGGCGATCTGCATCGTTGATATCTTTTTTCCACCAAACCAAATATGCTCCGGGGAGATGACCCTGCCGATACGCATTTTCAGGATCGTAATCAACTTCAAGGATTCGAATATTCGCATTTTTTCCAGGGATATTGTCTGCAACCCAGTCAGTTTCACATAAAACTTCTGGATGAGAGTAAGAGGTGATATTTGACATAACAATACTATCTTTCTCTAGTACTTAAAATATTTTGTCAATGTGGTGATCTCCTAATTTACTTGCTTACTATTTAGTTCTGTTTTATTAAAAAATCTAAAAGGCAGGCTCTAACGATTATTAGGCGAATTTGCTTCACGAGTGAAGCTTGGGTTGTAATAGGAATGGTTGTAATAATGAATTATCCGAAAGTCTTTACCTGAACTGGTCAATCCTCAATTACCGTTAATGATTGTCGCGAATGTTTTTAGTAGTGAATACGTCAGACCTAAATCATAGCAATAATTGCTACAATTTTTTCTAGCACTCACTGTAAAGCATTTCAAATATATCATAAGTTATCTAAGTGAAATGTGAACCACACGACTTTAGCAATGGTTATTGCCTTAGCGGCTGCACTAGTGACAGGAGCGTCGTTAACAATACCTTTACAAGATGCAAAAGCAAGTAGCGACCATCACAAAAAACATGGCAACAGCGTAAATATCAAAAACAACGAGAACCAAGCCAATGCGTGTACCGGCGACTTGGCGTACTGCGTGAACCTACTTACAAATGTAGACTGTGTACACTCGACCTGTATCAT
>WNFY01003689.1_pt1 | contig 14263 bp, 13 predicted proteins | sample 5400091 | NCBI WGS metagenome assembly WNFY01 (sample SAMN13153364, study PRJNA577476) | soil metagenome | isolation source: 60 cm soil or saprolite under grassland replicate 1 | place: USA:California | collected 2016-06-15 | reverse complement strand
CGGACGCGGCGCTCGGCCTGTGGGCCGGAGAGCTGCCGCTTGCCGCGGTATGGCAGCGGCCGGCGCCCGATCCGGCCCTCCGCCGCGCCATGCCCGTCCCGCCTCACATCGCCCGCCGCGCCGGCACCCGCGTGTCCTAGTGCGCCCGCCGAGCGCGGCTCTCCATGATCGCGGTCCTTGTCCAGGCATAGTGACTGGGAAGCGACCGCGATCATGGAGTGTCTCAGTATATGGACGCACACCAGGGCAACAGGACCCGGGCTGTCGGCGCCGCCTTTCTGCGTGCTGAGTCGGCTCGGTCAGAGCGGGATGTTGCCGTGCGCGCCGCGGGCCGGGGGGAGGTCGGCCAGCGTCTTCGCGAGCGCCAGCCTTGTCTGGCTCGGCTCGATCACCTCGTCGACAACACCCAGGTCGCAGGCCCGCTGCAGGCCGCCGGCCACCTTCTCGTGCTCGGCCGCGAGCCGTATCTCGACCTCGTGCCTGTGCGCCTCAGGCACCGCGGCGAGCCGCCGCCTGTGCAGGATGCGCACCGCGGCGATGGGTCCCATCACGGCGAGTTCCGCAGTTGGCCAGGCGAACACCCGCGTCGCGCCGAGCGCGCGTGAGTTCATGGCGATGTACGCGCCGCCATATGCCTTCCTGGTCACAAGCGTCACTCTGGGAACTTTTGCCTCAGTGAACGCGTGCAGGAGCTTTGCGCCGCGACGCACGACGCCGTCCCACTCCTGGCCGACGCCGGGAAGATAACCTGGCACGTCGACCAGCACCACGAGCGGGACGCCGAAGGCATCACACATCCGCACGAACCGCGCCGCCTTCTCCGCCGAGGTGGCGTCCAGGCAGCCGCCGAGCCGTATCGGGTTGTTGGCTATGACGCCCACGGTGCGGCCGGCCAGACGGCCGAGCGAGGTCACCACGTTCGGCGCCCACTTGGCGTGCAGCTCAAGACCGGGCCCGTCAAGCAGGCCGTCCACCAGGCGGTGCACGTCGTAGGCCCGGCGCGGCGAATCGGGCAGCAGCGCGCCGAGGTCGCTTTCATCGGCCCGCCCGGGATCCGGTGCGCCCTGGGTTCCGAGCAGCGTGGCCAGTCGGCGCGCCTGCGCCAGCGCCTCGGCGTCGGTGTCGGTCACCACGTGTACCACGCCGGACCGTCGGCTGTGTGGCTCGGGGCCACCCAGCCGCGCCATGTCCACATCTTCGCCAGTGACGCTGCGTACGACGTCTGGCCCGGTGACGAAGATCCGGCCATGCCCAGAAAGGATCACCACGTCGGTGAGCGCCGGGCCATAAGCGGCACCGCCCGCGGCGGGGCCGAGCACGACAGAGATCTGCGGCACGACGCCGGAGGCCTTCGTCATCGCGGCGAAGACCGTCCCGACGGCGTGCAGGCTCTCCACGCCCTCGGCCAGCCGGGCGCCGCCGGAATGCCATAGGCCGATCACTGGAACACCGCGCGCCACCGCGGTGCGGTACGCATGCACGATCGCGGCGCAGCCCGCCGTGCCCATGGCGCCGCCCTGCACGCGCGGGTCGCTTGCGAAGGCCACCACCTTGGTCCCGTCGACCTGACCGGTGGCCGCAAGCACGCCGCTGTCATCGCGCGCGGTGATCTCGGCAAGCGTCCCTTCGTCAAGGAGTGCCGCGAGGCGCACGCGCGGGTCCCGCGCGAGATGTGCCACGCGGTTGGCGTCTGGCTGGGTCTTCCCCGCAGACGCGACCAGGTCGGCTCGGACGCGAGCCGATTGATCGAGCACGGTCACCGTGTCTCCTCTGCTAGTGCTCACTTGGGCCGCGGGGCGCGCGGGTGACGAGCACGCGCGGGCCGCGCGGCTTGTTAGTCGGCCGCTGTGAAGACGAGCGCCACATTGTGCCCGCCAAAGCCGAACGAGTTGTTCAGCGCGGCGGGCAGGCCGTGCTCGACGCGACGAAGCCGCCGTGGCTCGGTCGCTATGTCGAGGCCGACCGCGGCGATCTCGTCATCGAGATCATCGACGTTGATGGTGGGGGGGGCCACGCCCTCGCGCAGCGCGCAGATCGACGCCACGGACTCAAGCGCGCCCGCGCCAGCGATGAGGTGGCCGGTCATTGACTTGGTCGCAGAGATGATCGCGTTGCCGGCCGCCGAGCCGAGCGCCTCCTTGATCGCAAGGAGTTCGGGAAGGTCTCCCGCCGGTGTCGAGGTCGCGTGCGCGTTGACGTGAACTATCTGGTCCGCCGCCACACCCGCGTCGGCGAGCGCGCGCCGTATCGCCAGCATGGCCCCGGCGCCGTCCGGATCTGGCTGCGCGATGTGGTGCGCGTCCGCCGAGTAGCCGACTCCGGCGACGATCGCGAGCACCTCGGCGCCGCGGCGCGCCGCATGTTGCGCGGATTCAAGCACCACCGCGCCCGCGCCCTCGCCGAGCACGAAGCCGTCCCTGCCCTTGTCGTAGGGTCGTGAGGCCCGTTCTGGCTCGTCGTTGCGTAGGGAAAGCGCCCGCATGGACGCGAACGCGGCGAGGTGCAGTGGGTGAATCGGTGCCTCCGTTCCGCCCGCAACGACCACGTCGGCGCGTCCGGACCTGATCATCTCCATCCCATAGGCGATGGCCTCCGCTCCGGACGAGCACGCGCTGGCCGGCGAATGGGCGCCTGCCCGCGCGCCGAACTCCAGGCTGACCCAGCCCGCGGCGCCGTTGGGCATGAGCATCGGGACAGTGAACGGTGAGACCCGCTGCCAGCCCCGCTCCCTCAGCGTGTCGTAGGCACTCAATGTGGAGATCATGCCGCCGACGCCGCTGGAGAACGCCACGCCGATCCGTTCCGGGTCGGCCTGCGGCGCGCCGGCGTGCTGCCACGCCTGGCGCGCCGCGACAAGCGCGAACTGCTGGTAGCGGTCCATGCGGCGGGACGCGACGCGGCCAAGCACCGTCGCCGGGTCGACCGCAGCGGCCGCAGCGATCCGCACCGGCAGTTCTTTCGCCCAGCTTTCCGCGAGCGGCCGGACTCCGGACTTTCCTGAGAGCATCGCTGACCACGTCGACACGACATCCCCGCCGAGTGGGGTGGTCGCGCCGAGTCCAGTGACCACGACGCTGACCTGGTCTGTTGACACTTAGTGATCGCTCCCTTGTGCTGTCGTCGTCTCAGCGCCACGCAATGGCGGGCGCGATGGCAGCGCAGTCAGGCTGAGACCGCCGCCCGCTGCACGTAGTCGACGACGTCTTGGACAGTCCTGAGGTTCTTGAGTTCTTCGTCGGGGATCTCCACGCCGAACTTGTCCTGCGCGGCGACCGCTATCTCGACCATCGACAGCGAGTCGATGTCGAGGTCGTCGACAAAGTTCTTGCTGGGGGTGACCGCATCGGCGGGCACCCCGGCGATCTCGTCGATTATCTCGCCAAGGCCCGCGAGGATCTCCTGCTCGGTCATGGCCACGGTGGCTGTTCTCCTTCTCGTGATAGGTGACTGCCAGCATCTGCTGGTCTAGATTGCTTGCTTCTCCCGGTATGCGTTGGCCGGCCAGCGGCCTGGCGCGGGTGCGCTGTCAGGGTGTCATGATCACCTGGGCAGCGTAAGTAAGCCCGGCGCCGAAACCGATGATCAGCACGGGCTCGCCTGAGCCGACGTCCCCCTTCTCGATCATTCGCGCGAGCGCGAGCGGTATTGACGCGGACGAGGTGTTTCCCGAGTCGACGATGTCGTCGGCGACGATCGCGTTCTTCGCCTTGAGCTGGCGCGCGATCGCCTCCACGATTCGCAGGTTCGCCTGGTGCGGTACGAACGCGGCCAGGTCGGCAGGCGCCACTCCCGCTCGCTCGCAGGCCGCTTTCGCGACAGGCCCGAGCGCCGAGGTCGCCCAGCGGAAGATGGTCTGCCCCTCCTGGAATATGAACGATGTGCGGTCGGGAATGACGATCTTGTCCCCATGCTCGCCCGCGCTGCCCCAGACCACCGGGCCGATGCCGGCCTCGTCAGCCGCATCGGCCGCCGTGACCACGGCTGCGCCCGCGCCATCGGCGAAGATGATGCATGTTGACCGATCCGTCCAGTCCACCCACGCGGAGAGCTTCTCCGCGCCGATGATCAGTGCTCGTTGAGCCGATCCGGCGCGGATGGCATCGCTGGCGCCCGCGAGCGCGTAGCAGAATCCCGCGCACGCGGCGTTGATGTCATACGCGCCGGGCGCGCGGACGCCGAGCCGGTGCGCGACGACCGCGGCCGCGCCCGGGATCTGCGTCTCCTGCGTACACGTGGCCACGATCACCAGATCGATATCCCCTGCGGAGATGCCGCTGGCGGCAATGGCTTTGCCGCCCGCGGCCACCGCCATGTCGGCGACGGTCTCGTCGGCTCCGGCGATACGGCGGCGTGCGATTCCCACGCGGCTGCGGATCCACTGATCGTTTGTGTCGATCGTGGCGGCGAGGTCGTCGTTGGTGACCACATTCGCGGGCTGGTATCCACCGAACGCCAGAATGCGCGCGGCGGGTGCGCCAGCGGCCAGATGCATGGAGCCTCCTCTCATTCCGCCCGTTGTGGCTCGAGTCTCGCGAGGGGTTGGCCCGCGTTGACCGGGTCGGCGTCTTCGACCAGCCATTCCACGACTTCCCCCGCGCACGGTGCGGTAACCGGGTATTTGGTGCCTCGCGCCTCGACGTAGCCGACCTCGGCCCCCACCGTCACCTGCAGGCTCACTGTTCCCCCGTCGCCGTCTGCTTGGGCGCCGGCGTGGAAGACGCCCGCCTTAGGCGCGACAAGCAGCCGCCAGTCCGGCGTCGACGCCGCCGCCACGGCGTGGGTGGCAACAAGCTCGCGCGCCGCGTCAAGGTCGGCGGGTGTCTTCAAGGCAAGCAGCGCGATGCCCGGCATTGCCCGCCTCGCCAGGCCGGTCAGCGTCCCAGCCGGGGGCAGCTCGATGATGGCGCTGGCGCCAAGGCCGGACATCGTCCGCTGGCACGCGTCCCAGCGTACGGGCTTACTGACCTGGGCGATAACCCGGTCGAGCCATTCCCGGCCGGTCCGCACCGCGGCGCCGTCACTGTTGGAAAGCAGCGTGGTGCCTGGATCGGCGACGGCGATGCCTTCCGCCGCGCTGCGCAGCGCATCCACGGCTGGGGCCATGTGGTGGGTGTGAAAGGCGCCGGCCACCTGCAGCGGACGCAGCCGTGTGCCCGGCGGTGGATCGGCGGCGAGAGCGGCGAGCCGCGTCAGCGTTCCTGCGGCGACGATCTGCCCGGCGCCGTTCACGTTCGCAGGGGTGAGGCCGGCCGCCTCGATCGCGGCGAGCACCACCGCTTCGTCGCCGCCGAGCACCGCGGTCATCCCGGTCGGCTCGGCGACGGCAGCGCGAGCCATCGCCTCGCCCCGCACCCGCACAAGCCGCATCGCGTCGTCGGGGCTGAGCACGCCAGCGAGAGCGCCCGCCGCAAGCTCTCCCACGCTGTGGCCCGCGACCGCACCGCACAGCCGCGCCGACTCCTCGATGTGCCCGAACAGCACACCTGCGGCGGCCATCGCCGCAGCCAGCAGCAGCGGCTGCGCCGTCGCGGTGTCACGAATCTCATCCTTATCTGCGGTCACACCGTCGTGCGCGAGATCGCGGCCCGCGAGCTCGGACAACGCGGCGAGCTGCTCCGGCACTCCGGGTAGCTCAAGCCACGGTGAGAGGAAGCCAGGCACCTGGGCGCCTTGGCCGGGGGCTACGATTACCAGCACCCTCCCACCTTGCCCTGTAGGACTCCACCAGACCGATGCAGAACAGCACGAAGTTGAGGGCACAGAGTTTGTAGATACCCTACAAATCATATGTCCTTGTGACCGGCGTCGGCGGTGTCGTGAAGATGTCGCCATGGCCTGGTGGCCGGGCGGCCGAATGCTCAGGCCGCGGGCGCCGGGCCTCAAGCCTGCCAGCCATGACCGCGATCTGCAGCGCCAGAATGCCCCGCCCTTCCCCCGGCACGTGGCCGGTCAGCTCCGCAATCCGCCGCAGCCGGTAGCGGACGGTGTTCGGGTGGACGAACAGCACCCGCGCTGTGGCCTCGAGGGACAGCTTCTGCTCCAGGTAGACGGTGAGGGTGTCAAGGAGCGGCGAGCCGCCGCGCAGCAGCGGCTCGTACACCTCTTTGATCAATTGCCGCCGCGCCCCGTCGTCGCCGTCGAGCGTGCGCTCGGGCAGCAGGTCGTCTGCGAGCACGGGACGGGGGGCATCCGGCCAGGCCGGCGCGGCCCGCAGGCCGGCAAGCGCGACCCGGGCGGTGTGCGACGCGGACAGCAGGTCAGGCACGGCCGGACCGACCACGACCGGGCCGCGGCCGAACCGCCCGGCGAACAGGGTCGCGGCCTTGAGCGGATCGGCGGCGCCGCCGAGCAAGACGATCAGCCGGTGGCCCTGCACGCCGGCGAGCTGGTCAAGCCGCGCCCGGCGGGCGAGGATCCGCAGCTCGTCGAGGACGACCTCGGGTTCTGTCGCGTCGGTATGACCGACCACGGCGACCACCGGTGACGATGACCAGTGAAGCGCCGAGGTCCAGGAGTGCAGGGTGTCGCTCACGTCGCCGCGCAGCAGCTCCTCCACCACCAGCGCCTCGAGCCGCGCGTCCCACGCGCCGCGCGCCTCCGCGGCCCGCGCGTACACCTGCGCTGCGCCGAAGGCGACCTCGCGGGTGTACCGCAATATGGCCTCACGCAGCTCGACCTCTCCACCGGGCGCGGCAAGCTCGCTCACCTTCGCCTCGACGACGTCGATGACGACGCGCACCATCTCCACGGTTTGCTGCAGGGTCACCGCACGGGTCAGCTCGCGCGGCGCGGTGCCGAAGACCTCACCGGTCACCGCGGGCCGTTCCTTCTCCGGGTGCTTGATCCAGTTGACGAACGCCGCCACGCCGGCCTGGGCGACGAGCCCCACCCATGACCTGTTTTCCGCCGACATCACACGGAACCAGGGGAGGCGCTTGTCCATGGAGGCGACCGCCGCGGTGCCAAGGCTGCCCATGGCACGTTCGAGCCGCCGAACCGTCGCGGGGCGCACCCGGCCGCTCGCCTGCTCGCCCGCGTCCGAAGGTGAATTGGCCTGCACGCTCCCACCCTGCCATGGCGATCGGGGCTAGGGTCACCGTGTGGAACCTGTCGAGGCACTCCAGCGAATCGCCTTCCTGCTGGAACGCGCGAACGAGCCCACCTACCGTGTTCGCGCGTTCCGGCGTGCCGCCGACGTCGCCCGCGAGCTCACCGCGGCACAGCTGTCCGCCCGCTCGCAGGCCGGCACGCTGACCCAGCTTCCCGGCATCGGCGACGTCACAGCCGCCGTCATCACCGATGCGCTGGGCGGCGAGATCCCCGTTTATCTGCGGCGGCTGGAGGCGACGGCGGGCACCTCGGTGGCCGGCGCGGCGGCCACGCTGCGCGCGGCGCTTCGCGGTGACCTGCACACCCACTCAGACTGGTCGGATGGTGGCAGCCCAATCGAGGAGATGGCCGCCGCCGCGCGGGAGATCGGCCACGACTACATCGCGCTGACGGACCATTCGCCCCGTCTCACCGTGGCGAACGGGCTTTCTACCGAACGGCTGCGCGAGCAGCTCCAGGTAGTGGCCGGGCTCAACAAGCGGCTGGCGCCGTTTCGCATCCTCACCGGAATCGAGGTCGACATACTCGACGACGGGTCGCTTGACCAGGACCCGGACCTGCTCGACCAGCTTGACGTCGTGGTGGCGAGCGTACACTCCAAGCTGCGGATGGAGCGCGACGCGATGACAAAGCGGATGGTCACGGCGGTACGCAACCCACGAGTCGACGTGCTCGGGCACTGCACAGGCCGGGTCATCAGGGGCGGCGGCCGGCGGGCGGCCGGCCGCACCCGCCCAGAGTCGCAGTTCGATCCCGCCGCCGTGTTCGACGCGTGCCGCGAGCACGGCGTCGCGGTCGAGATCAACAGCAGGGCGGACCGGCTCGACCCGCCGAAACGGCTGCTCCGGCTGGCGCTGGAGGCCGGCTGCAGGTTCGCCATCGATTCCGACGCCCACGCGCCCGGGCAGCTCGACTGGCAGCCAGCAGGCTGTGAGCGGGCCGTGGCCTGCGGCGTCGCGGCCGACAGGGTGGCCAACACCATGGCCGCAGACGACCTGCTCGCCTGGACCAAGCGGGCCGGCCACGGTTGACCGGGCTACACCTCGCCAGCGAGGGCCGCGCTGACGTTGGCGTCCAGCCGGTACTTCGCGATCGCCTCGGTCAGGGTCTCCTGCTTGACCTCGCCGTGCCTCGCGAGCTGTGTCAACACGGCGACCGTGATCGACTCGGCGTCGACGTGGAAGAACCGGCGCGCCGCCGGCCTGGTGTCGGAGAACCCGAAACCGTCGGTGCCGAGCGAGCAGTACGGCCCGGGCACCCAACGGGCGATCTGGTCAGGTACCGCGCGGATCCAGTCGCTCACCGCGACGAACGGCCCCGTCTCGCCGCCGAGCGCCTTGCTCAGGTACGGGACCCGCTGCTCGGCGTCGGGGTGCAGCAGGTTCCACTCCCCACAGCGGACCGCGTCCCTGCGCAGTTCGGTCCACGAGGTCGCTGACCACACATCCGCCGCCACGTTCCAGTCCTGCGCGAGCAGCCGCTGCGCGTCCAGAGCCGCGCGCAGTGCCACTCCCGAGGCGAGAATGTGCGCGCGCAGCCGTTCGGGATCAATGGTTTCTGCTGTTTCCTGCCCGCGGTTGTCGCCGGCCCGCCGGTGGCCGGTCGCCGCCGCGCCGCTCCGGTCTGCGCTTGCCGTGGCTGTTGTGGTCGGTGTGGTCGCTGTGGTGGCGTCGGCTTGCTGGTAGCGGTACAGGCCCCTGAGTATGCCCTCCTTGAGCGCGGCATTCCCGCCCGGGTACGCGGACGGTTGGGCGGGCTGCACGTACGGCTCGTTGTAGACGGTGAGGTAGTAGAAGATGTTCTCGCCGCCAGGATGGTCCGGGTTGGATCCATACATCCGGCGCAGCGCGTCCTCGACGATGTAGCCGATCTCGTACGCCCATGCCGGGTCGTAGGTAATGCAGGCCTCGCTGACCGAGGCGAGCAGCGGCGAATGCCCGTCGTTGTGCTGCAGGCCCTCGCCGGCGAGCGTGGTGCGGCCGGCGGTGGCGCCAAGCAGGAAGCCGCGCCCGAGCTGGTCACCGAACGCCCACATCAGGTCGCCGGTGCGCTGCCAGCCGAACATCGAGTAGAAGACGTATACGGGGATCATGTGGATGCCATGGGTGGCATAGGCCGTCCCCGCGGCGATCACCGAGCCCATCGCGCCGGCCTCGCTGATGCCCTCGTGCAGGATCTGGCCCTCAGTGGACTCTTTGTACGAGAGCAGCAGGTTGCGATCCACGGCGTCGTAGGTCTGGCCGTGCGGAGAGTAGATCTTCGCCGTGGGGAACAGCGAGTCCATACCGAAGGTGCGTGCCTCGTCCGGGATGATCGGCACGAATCTGGCCCCGATCTGGCCGTCCTTCATCAGGTCCTTGAGCAGCCGGACGAACGCCATCGTGGTGGCCACCTGCTGCCTCCCCGAGCCTTTCTTCAGGTCGGCGTACGGGTCGCTTGCGCCGCTGGCCTGCGCGTCCGCCTCGGTCCTGCTCGCGCTGCCTGGCAGGGTCAGAGCTTTGGCCCGGACCACGCGCTTGGGCAGGTACCCGCCGAGCGCGGCCCGGCGCTCCTGCATGTACTGGATCTCGTCGGAATCCTCGCCGGGGTGGTGGTAGGGCGGCAGTTCTGCTTCTAGCGCCGCGTCGGGAATGGGGAGATAGAGCCGGTCCCTGAACTCCTTCAGCTCGCTCTTGGTGAGTTTTTTCATCTGGTGGGTCGCGTTGCGTGCCTCGAAGTCCTTGCCCAGCGTCCAGCCCTTGATGGTGTGCGCCAAGATCACCGTTGGCTGGCCGACCTGCTCGCGCGCCGCCTTGAACGCGGCGTAAACCTTGTGGTAGTCGTGGCCGCCACGGGACAGCTTGCGCAGGTCTTCGTCGGACAGGTGCTGCACCATCTTGCGCAGCCGCGTATCGCCGCCGAAGAAGTTCTCCCTGATGTACGCGCCCGACTCAACGGCGTAGGTCTGGAACTGGCCGTCCGGCGTCGTGTTCATCTTGTTGACCAGCACACCGTCGACGTCCTGCGCGAGCAGGGGGTCCCAGTCACGGCCCCAGATCACCTTGATGACGTTCCAGCCTGCCCCGCGGAAGAACGCCTCGAGCTCCTGGATGATCTTCCCGTTCCCGCGCACGGGGCCGTCGAGCCGCTGCAGGTTGCAGTTGATCACAAAGGTGAGGTTGTCGAGTTCCTCGCGGGCGGCGAGGCCGATAGCCCCGAGCACCTCTGGCTCGTCGGTCTCACCGTCGCCAACGAACGCCCAGACGTGCGACCGGCTGGTGTCCTTCAGGTGGCGGGCCAGCAGGTAACGGTTGAACCGGGCCTGGTAGATCGCGTCGATCGCGCCGAGGCCCATGGACACCGTCGGGAATTCCCAGAAGTCGGGCGCGAGGCGCGGATGCGGGTAGGAGGGCAGGCCGCCGCCCGGATGGGACAGTTCCTGCCGGAAGCCGTCGAGCTGGTGCTCGGTCAGCCGTCCCTCGAGGAACGCGCGGCCGTAGATGCCTGGAGCGGCGTGGCCTTGTATGAAGACCTGGTCGCCGGACTCGCCGTGGTCCTTGCCGCGGAAGAAGTGGTTGAATCCGACCTCGTACAGGCTCGCGGCCGACGCATAGGTCGCGATGTGGCCGCCCACGGCGAGTCCTGGGCGGTTGGCCCGCGACACCATGATCGCGGCGTTCCACCGGATGTAGGCGCGGATGCGGCGCTCGACGTACTCGTCGCCAGGGAACCACGGCTCACGCTCTGGCGGGATGGTGTTGATGTAGTCGGTGCTGCGCAGGCCGGGAACGCCGACGTGCTGCTCGCGAGCGGCTTCAAGCAGGCGGAGCATCAGGTATCTGGCCCGCGCCCTGCCGTTGGTCTTCACGACCGCGTTAAATGAGTCGAGCCACTCCCGTGTCTCTTCCGGGTCGATATCGGGCAGCTGGGTGGGTAGCCCATCTGAGATGATCGAAAATCGCTGGCGTCCTGCAGCCACGGGTTCCTTCGCCTTCCAACGTTGTCGGGCTGGTACTGGCTTGTGGACTGTTGGTCCATACCAATCCTCGTACCAGCGGCCGGGAAACGCATCTCTACCGCCGGGTAACGCCGTTGCGCACCGTTCGTAGCGCGCCGTCGCGCTCCTCGCCGATAGCGGTCGCACGCGTTGGCACGGGTTCGGCCGCCCGCGCACCATATGCGGTCGCGCACGATATTCGGTCGCGGCGCGCCCGTGGTCGCGCGGCTTGCTGCCTACCACGGCTTGGTCGCGCGGCTTGCGGCCCACCACGGCTTGGGCGCGGGCCAGCCAATCCCGTTCCGCCGGCTCCTTTGCGGGAAAGCTTCCCCGTGCAAGGCTGAGATACACGCTGACCGGACCCTCGGCTTGACGCCTCAGCGGGACCGGGCGGCAACGACTCGTCTGACTTGAAGGAAAGGGGATCAGCATGCAGGCCACTGTTGGAGACCGGCTGCACGTGCACGGCAATATCGTGGGCGCCCCCGACCGTACTGGGGAGATCGTCGAGATCAAGGGACGAGCGGGAGAACCGCCGTACCTGGTGCGGTTCGACGACGGGCACACCTCGCTCGTGTTCCCGGGACCGGACGCCGTGGTCGAGCCGGTCGGCAGCACGTGAGGCTGGCGCCGGGCCGCTTCGGGCGTTTCGAGCCCGGCCGCTGCGGGCGTTTCGAGCCGGGCAGCCGCGGGCGCTTCGCGCCGGCATGAAGACCGACGTTATCGAGGTGCGGACCGGCGGTCGCGAGACCGTGCACGACATCACGCCCGCATGTGAGAAGTTCGCCCGCGAGGCGGCCGCGGGCGGCGACGGTTTGCTGCACGTGTTTGTTCCGCACGCGACCGCCGGCGTCGCGCTGCTCGAACTGGGCGCTGGCAGTGAAATGGACCTGCTCGCCACGCTCGGCGATCTGATCCCGGTTGATAGGCGGTGGGCGCACGCGCACGGGTCGCACGGCCACGGGCGCTCGCACGTGCTGCCCGCGTTTGTGGCGCCCTATGCCACACTGCCGGTTCTCGGTGGCCGGTTGGCGCTTGGCACCTGGCAGTCCGTGGCGCTTGTCGACCTAAACGTGGACAACGCAGAACGTCACGTGCGGCTGTCGTTTCTCGGCTAGCGCTGTTCGTTTCCCGGGTAGCCCTGTATGTGGGGGTTTCTGGGGTTAAGGAAACCGATCTGTGACCGTCGTTTCCCTCCGCACCCGGTATTGCCACTTGCGCGCAGGCCCGACCCAGTGTGGACTGTCCGAGCAAGTAGTTCCATCGCTCCCGCCGTACCGCGAGTGACCGGCAGCTCGGTGAGCCCAAGTTTCGGCCCGCCGCAGTTTCGGTTGACCGCGGGGCGGAGGGGCGCAAAGTTCCAAGGAGGACGTCAGTGAGCGCGACCGCGGGTCAGGCGCAGGGTGTGCGCGGCCTGGCCGAGCAGCTCGGCATCAAACCGGGCCAGGTGGTGCAGGAAGTCGGCTACGACGATGACTGCGACGAGACGCTACGTGATGCGGTAGCCGCCGTCGATGGCGTGGAGCTTGTCGACGAGGATTACGAGGACGTCGTCGACGTCGTGCTTCTGTGGTGGCGGGACGGGGATGGTGATCTTGTCGACGCGCTCGTCGACGCGCTCACCCCCCTCACCGACGGTGGCTACATCTGGCTGCTCACGCCCAAGGCCGGGCGGGACAGCCATGTCGAGCCCAGCGACATCAACGAGGCCGCCCCCACCGCTGGTCTGTCACAGACCAGCAGCGTCAGCGCCGCACGGGACTGGTCAGGCACCCGTCTCGTCGCACCCAAGGCGCGACGCTGACCCCCGTCCCTGGCGTCGCCGCCCCGGTGGCAGTCCTGGCGGCCGTCGTCGTGGCCGCCCGGGTGGCTGTCGTGGCGCGGGGGACGCGGTGATTGCTGACTGAGCGTTCGGACTTGGTGCGGCGTGGTTCTGGCGTGGGTAGCCGCCGGGCACCTGGCGCTGCCTGCCGTGCGATCACCGCGCCCACAGCCCGCCGCGGCAGGCGCTCCCACACGAGGTGAAAGGATCAAACGATGGCGGTCGATGTCGGTCAGTTAGCCCCCGACTTCGAGCTGAGGGATCAGCACGGCGCGCTGGTGAAACTGTCGGATTTACGGGGCAGGAAGAACGTCGTTCTGGTGTTCTACCCGCTTGCCTTCAGCGGCGTCTGTTCGGGCGAACTGCGCGCGTTGCGCGATCAGTTCCCTGAGGTTTCCCGTGATGACGTGGAACTGCTGACAGTGTCGGTTGACTCCTCCTATGCTCATCGCGTCTGGGCGGATCGGGAGAAGTTCGGTTTCGCCCTGCTGTCCGATTTCTGGCCGCATGGCTCGGTGGCTAAGTCGTACGGCGTGTTCGACGAGAGCCTTGGCGTGGCCGAGCGCGGTACCTTCATCATCGACAAGCAAGGCGTCGTGCGGTGGAAGGTAGTGAACCCGGTCCCGCAGGCGCGCGACCTCGCCGAGTACCAGTCGGTGCTCGCAGGTCTGGGGTAACGGCCGCCGTCGGCAGACGGCGCTCAGCAATGGCGGAGGATCTGCGACGATGCCCTGCTACCGCTGCGGATCGCGGCAGACTGATCCGGACCGGGGGCCCAGCCCATGGCAGCGCGGTGTCCGTAATGACCGGCAGGTGCTCATCTGCCCGCCGTGCCAAGCGGCTCGCGACTGGACCGCCGAACTCGACCGGTGCGGCTCGTGCGGCGGCGCCCGGCTCGTGTGCCGCCTAGGCGAGATCGAGTGCAGGACCTGTGGGTGGTCACGGCTCGCCGCGCCGTCGTCCGCCGCGCCTGGCGATCCCGCGGTCAGCCAGCACGCCACCGGGTCCGAGGACCTGGCAGAAGAGGTCGCGCAGGCGCTCGGCCGGGTCCTCGGCAAGCGCGTCACTCAACCGCACGGATGAGGCGCATCACGCCGGCGGTAAGCTTGCCCGGTCCGCCGTGCGCCGATGTGCCTGTGGCCGTGCCAGGGCGATCCCCGTCTTGATGGCGCACACTAAGGACAGGGGCGCATAGCTCAGCGGTAGAGCACTCGCCTTACAAGCGAGGGGTCACTGGTTCGATTCCAGTTGCGCCCACAAATCCTATCTGACCTGCAGAAACGCGTGATGATCAGTGACGCTGAGGTTAGCTACAGCAGTCAGTGAGCCATCGCCTTTCTTGATTTTTGGGGTAA
>WNFY01006413.1_pt1 | contig 14269 bp, 13 predicted proteins | sample 5400091 | NCBI WGS metagenome assembly WNFY01 (sample SAMN13153364, study PRJNA577476) | soil metagenome | isolation source: 60 cm soil or saprolite under grassland replicate 1 | place: USA:California | collected 2016-06-15 | reverse complement strand
CTGCCTACTGCATACTGTTCACTTCAGCACCTCACGCAATTTCTCTCTTAAAGCTTCGCCACGAAGATTTTTTGCAATAATTGTTCCATTAGGATCAACAAGGAAATTTTGCGGTATTGATTCAACATGATAAAGCTTTGCCGCTGCATTACTCCAGTATTGAAGATCACTAACATGCGTCCAGTTAAGATGATCAGCATTAATAGCATTTAACCAACTGTCTTTGTTCTGGTCGAGCGAAACACTAAGAATTGTAAAATTCTTGTTTTTAAATTCACTATAGGCAGCAACAACATTTGGATTTTCCATGCGGCAGGGCCTGCACCAGCTTGCCCAAAAATCAAGCAAAATATATTTACCTCTAAACTGTGAGAGTGACACATTTTTTCCTGACACATTCTGTTGTGTAAACTCTGGTGCCTTTGTTCCAACAGCACCAATTTTTCCCATTTCGATAGCTTGCTTTACGCTTTGCGCATAACGGTTTTGAAGAGCTTTTTGATCAAGCGTATTAAATCTTTTCTCCAGCAATTCTACATCTTTGTTTGGATCTATATCGTAACTGTATGCCAGCAGAAGCGCTGCAACAGGAGAACTTTTTTTTCGTGTGATAAACCTGTCAATACTATTCTGATAAATATTGTAAGCCGTGTTCAGCATAATTGTAGCAGAATCTTTTGCCTGCTCTGTTTGAGCTGATTGCAACTGTGCCCGGTAATAGTTTACAAAATCACCCAACGGTTTTATTTCATTAATAAATTCTTCATACTCTGCATGTGTAGCAGATCCAGAAACAGCAATATCATTAAGCTCGGTATTTGAAGCGGTTATGTTCACGTGTTCGTTGCCAATGAATAAAAACAATTTCTTATTGAGCCCGGAAAAAATGAGGAGACCTCCATCCACATTGTCCAATCTTGCTTTCAATTCAAAACTGTCTTGTTTAACCGTAGCTTTAGCAATGGTATCGTTTTCATTATTACCTGCAAAGTATACAACACTGTTTTCGGGTAAGCCTGTTATTTTACCGGTTATAACAAAACCCTCTTCCGTTCCAATATTTTGTGTGTTGACAGATGATTGTGCATTAATCAATAAAGGAAAAAATAACGACAGGAATAAAGCACGTTTCATATTACCTTTTTGAATGACGTTTTTGTAAGATACCAAGTACATTTTGCAATTTATGACCTTTTGCATTAAGCAAAACCAAATAATGAAACAGCAGATCAGCGGCTTCATTTAAAAACAAATCTTCATTATTGTCTTTTGATTCAATCACCAGTTCCACAGCTTCCTCGCCTACTTTCTGCGCTATTTTATTAATGCCATTCGCAAACAGTTTTGCCACATACGATTCATTTGGTGAAGCCTTGCTGCGCAGGTTGATTATATCTTCAAGATAATAAAGAAAATCCTCATGATGATTTTTTTCACTCCAGCAGGTATCTGCACCGGTATGGCATACCGGCCCTAAGGGATGTGCTTTTATAAGTAAAGTATCGTTATCACAATCTACTGCGATACTTTTCAACTCAAGAAAATTACCGCTCTCTTCACCTTTTGTCCATAACCGTTTTTTACTGCGACTGTAAAACGTGACCTTACCGGTAACCTCTGTTTTTTGTAACGCCTCTTTATTCATAAAACCCATCATTAAAACTTTATGCGTTGCATAATCCTGTATTATTGCAGGCACCAAACCATCGCTGTATTTTTTAAAATCAACATTCATAATAGTCGTGCGAAGTTATAGTTTTTGCCGCTGCTATTAGCCTGTATTAATAATGACGTAAGAATGGGCTTAGTCCTCAATATTTTATCAGCAAATCACAAGGGTATTGCACAGAACCGTTTGCCTTCTTTCTGTCACAAGGAAATTTTTTTTGAGTAAATTATAAAAAATAAAAGTGCATAGATTATGCACTTTTATTTTGCGGGTAAACTGTTCCACTCTACTAATTTTAGCCTTGCTCATTTTTGTCATCCTTCTTGCGGTTGCCACGGCTTTCTCCTCCTTTTCGTCCAATTTCTGCCATATGTTCCCTGTCTCCACTTACTGCTTCACCACCTTTACGTCCAATTTCTGCCATATGTCTTCTGTTCTTGCTAACTGCTTCACCACCTTTTTTTGCAATTTCTTTTTGTCGCTCATTATCCATAACGGCAAATCCGCGGTTAGATGACAGTTTTTTCCGTTCATCATTGACCTGGCTCTCGTTTTTATTACCCTGTTCATCCTCTTCTTTGTTCTGATTTCCTGTTTTACCTGGCATAATTAATCGTTTTTAAAATACTTTTTTCCTGTCACTTATAGATAGCCCAAATTATTTGCCAGTGCCATTAATACATGTTTATAACACCATATAACACCATATAATACAAAAATTACCCCATTTGGGAATCATTGTGATGAAAATTTCTACACAAAGCCTGCACACTATAAAAGAATAATGTGAGAAGTTTTTTCACCATTTCAATTTTTTTATAAACCTGGCTGTAATCAGGTAATTAATTATATGCCTGGATAAAAATTAATAGCTTAAGTGAAGCTATTTTATTTCCGCGGAAAATTGATTATTTGGTCTTTGCTTCTGCTCAATGAAGAAAAGAAAGGAGAAGTGCAATCTTGCGTAACGAAGCAGGAAGATTGGAAACAACAAAAGCATCATAGAGTAATGATGCTAAGTACATAAATATTTAGACAATAAAAGAATGCTTACATATTCCTCCGGTATTGGCCTCCCACTTCGTAAAGGGCATGTGTGATTTGACCGAGTGAACAATATTTTACAGTATCCATAAGTTCAGCAAATAAATTACCATTGTTAATTGCTACATGTTGTAAACGTTTTAATGCCTCTATGTTTAAGCCTTCATTTCTTTTCCAGAATGCGCGAAGATTTTGAATCTGCTGCTCTTTCTCCTCTTTTGTACTGCGTATAACTTCATTGGGAATGGTAGTAGGGCTTCCTTTTTTATTAAGAAAAGTATTTACACCAATAATGGGTAATTCGCCACTGTGTTTAAGACTTTCATAATACAAACTTTCTTCCTGTATCTTATTGCGCTGGTACATGCGTTCCATAGCACCAAGTACACCGCCGCGATCAGTAAGACGATCAAACTCTGCAAGCACTGCTTTTTCTACAAGATCAGTAAGTTCTTCAATTACAAATGAGCCTTGTGTAAAATTCTCCGTTTTTGCACTACCGAGTTCACGATTAATGATAAGCTGTATAGCCATTGCACGACGAACACTTTCTTCAGTGGGCGTGGTGATAGCTTCATCATAAGCATTCGTGTGCAGTGAATTGCAATTATCATAAATGGCATATAAGGCCTGCAGCGTAGTACGGATATCATTGAAATCAATTTCCTGTGCATGGAGACTTCTGCCGGAAGTTTGAATATGATACTTCAACATCTGGCTACGTTTGTTTGCATTGTACTTATATCTCATTGCCTTGGCCCAGATGCGACGCGCCACCCGGCCAATTACGCTGTATTCTGCATCCATGCCATTACTAAAGAAAAAAGAAAGATTGGGTGCAAAATCATCTATATGCATGCCCCGGCTGAGATAATATTCAACATAAGTAAAACCATTTGCTAATGTAAAGGCAAGTTGTGTAATGGGGTTAGCACCTGCCTCAGCAATATGATAACCACTGATGCTTACACTGTAAAAATTGCGCACCTTGTTTTGAATAAAATATTCCTGCACATCACCCATGAGCTTTAATGCGAATTCTGTGGAAAAGATGCAGGTATTTTGCGCCTGGTCTTCTTTTAAAATATCGGCCTGCACCGTGCCACGAACTTGTGACAAAGCTTCTCCTTTAATTTTTTCATACACTTCTTTTGATAATACTTCATCGCCACTTAAACCTAAAAGTTTTAAACCTAAACCATTATTGCCTTCAGGCAAACCTTCGGGTGATGAAGGATTATAATAGGATGGTTCAGGAAAATTTTTATATTTCTCCTTAATCTTTTTCTCTGTCATCGGCCATTGATTGTTCGCCTCAATCCATTTCTCACATTGCTGATCAATAGCTGCATTCATAAAGAATGCAAGGATGATGGGAGCAGGACCATTAATGGTCATGCTTACAGAAGTTTTAGGATCACAGAGGTCAAAACCACTGTAAAGTTTTTTAGCATCATCTACAGTAGCAATGCTTACGCCACTGTTACCCGTTTTACCATAAATATCAGGACGATGATCCGGGTCTTCTCCATACAGGGTTACAGAATCAAAGGCTGTACTTAAACGTATAGCAGGCTGACCAAGAGATACATAATGAAAACGTTTATTGGTACGCTCAGGACCACCTTCTCCTGCGAACATACGCGTTGGATCTTCGCCTTCTCTTTTCAAAGGAAATACACCAGCAGTGAAGGGGAAATGTCCCGGTGCATTTTCCTGAGCCTCCCAGCGTAATATATCTCCCCAGTCCTTGTATTTGGGTAATATAACTTTTGGAATACGTGTCCCTGACAAACTTGTTGTAAACATCGGCAGACGAATCACTTTATCCCGAACATTGTATTCATAATAATCAACCTGGTATGCCTGAAGTTTTTCCGGCCATTTTTGTAGAAGCTGCTTACTTACAGGATTGAGTTGCTCATAGTAATAATCGAATTGTTTTTGCAAAGTCTTTACCACATCTTCCTGAACAGAAGAATCTCCCGCACTATGTTCTTTCAGAATTTTCATTGCCCCCTGAAGCTTGTATAATTTTGATGCAATAGCGGATTGTTCGTTTACCAATTGATCATAGCTGCGACTATTTTCTGCAATTTCAGAAAGATAACGAACACGTTTTGGAGGAATGATAGCTTCTGCCGTTCCTCCTGCTGTAAAAGTCAATTGATATTCACTCCAGTTGATTCCTGATTTCTCTTTTATTTTTTGTAGCAGAATGTTGAATAATTTATTTACTCCCTCATCATTGAATTTATTTGCAGTTGTCCCTATTACCGGAAGTTCTTCATCTTTCGCTGTCCATAAACCATGATTGCGTTTATATTGTTTACGCACATCCTGTAATGCATCAAGAGCACCGGCCTTATCAAACTTGTTGATGCAAACAACATCGGCATAATCGAGCATATTTATTTTCTCAAGCTGAGAGGCAGCACCATATTCAGGAGTCATTACATATAAGCTTACATCGCAATAGTCAGAAATAGATGCATCACTTTGTCCAACACCTGCAGATTCAAGAATAATGAAATCAAATCCTGCGACCTTGCAAATATCAATGGCTTCCTGCACGTGTGAACTTAATGCAGTATTATCATCTCTTGTGGCAAGACTGCGCATATAAGCACGGGGATGAGAGATTGAATTCATGCGAATGCGATCACCTAATAAAGCGCCGCCTGTTTTTTTCCTTGATGGGTCAACAGAAATTACGGCAATGGTTTTATCAGTAAATGAGTTTAAGAATCTTCTAACTATTTCATCAGTTACACTACTCTTACCGGCTCCGCCGGTACCTGTGATACCTAATACAGGAATGTCTATTGCTTGTTGCTTATTGCCTGTTGCCTGTTGCCTGTTGCCAGTCGCCGCTTGTCCATTCTCAGCATTTGTTATTGAGCGCGCCACTTTTCTTACATCTTTTACTTCACCCAAAGTCATTGGCTTTTTAAATTCACCATTTCCATTAAGAGAATAATCACAGGAACGAAGCACGTCTTCAATCATTCCTTCCAATCCCATTTTTCTTCCGTCATCCGGGCTATAAATTCTTGTAATGCCATATTGATGCAGTTCAGCAATTTCCTGTGGTAAAATAGTTCCGCCACCGCCGGCAAAAATTTTTATATGGCTGCACCCGTTCTCATCCAAAAGGTCTTTCATGTATTTGAAAAACTCTACGTGACCGCCCTGGTAACTTGTAATGGCAATTCCCTGAGCATCTTCTTCAATTGCTGCTTCCACTATTTCTTTTACACTGCGGTTATGACCAAGATGAATAATTTCTGCGCCCTTGCTCTGCATGATTCTGCGCATGATATTAATAGCAGCATCATGACCATCAAAAAGACTGGCGGCAGTAACTATTCTTACTTTATTTTGCAGTGTATACGACATAGTGATTATTTTTAAACCGCAGCAAAATTATGCATTTAAGTATTCTGTTAACGTGTGTTAGTTTTGCGATTTGAAAAATGTGCTAATTTGAAAATGTGGGAATTTGAAAATTTGAAAATGAAAGAAGTATGAAAATGAGTGACTGTAAGAATATAGAAAAATGAAAAGATAATTTTATCCGCCGCTTCGTCACGTAAGATTGCCCACTTAATGTTTTGAACTTTATTCAACATTCAATGTGAATCGTAAATCAGAGGCACGTAAATTATTATAACTACGATTTACGATTGATGATTCGCGATTGATGCTAAAAATTATGCAGTAAAAGTGTGCGATGCAAGCAAAGTAAAATTGAAATACTAAAGTCGGGTCCATAATTGTGGATAAATAAAATTTTAACTTTATATAGTTCGTGTTTATTTTCAAATTACACTTGATCAAAAGATATAGTAATTGATTTCCTGTTGATTTATTTTAAAAGCTGATCCATGCCGTTTAAATATCTGATGTCCAAAAGCAGCAAGGCTTTACAAACCCTTAGTTCTGCAACTGAATCACTCATTCTTACATGGAAAGAAATAGCTGCATTATTTGGTTTGCAACCTGATATTTATAAAAACCCTTTACATAAACCTTTATTAAAACCGGTAACAGCTATCCTTATCGGTGCGGGGCACAGAGGTAATATTTATTCAGATTATGCATTGATTCGCCCTGATGAATTAAATATTGTGGGTGTTGCAGAAGTACATGCAGTGCGCAATGGATTGTTTGCAAGAAAACATAAAATCCCTTCGTCGAAAAGATTTTATGCATGGGAAGATGTGTTTAAAAAAGAAAAATTTGCGGATGCTGTAATTATTGCTACGCCTGATAATGTACATATCGGACCCTGCATTAAAGCCCTTGAAAAGGGTTATGATGTGCTGCTGGAAAAACCTATTGCGTGCACGGAAGAAGAATGCAGGTTAATACTCAATACCGCTAAAGCAACAGGAAGAATTGTAGGTGTTTGCCATGTGTTAAGATATTCACCTTACTTCAGGCAGTTGAAACATATAATTGATTCGGGAACAATCGGCAACATTGTGAGTGTGCAACACTTGGAGCCAATAGAATTTGTGCATATGACGCATTCTTATGTTCGTGGTAACTGGCGCAACAGCAAAATTACTTCACCTATTATACTTGCTAAATCCTGTCATGACACAGATATTCTCAGGTGGCTGATAAATGAACCCGCTGAACAAATTCAATGCTTTGGTAATCTTACTTTATTTAAAGCGGAAAATGCCCCCGCAGGAAGTACAGAAAGATGCACTGACGGCTGTGCTGTAGAAAGTACTTGCCCTTTCTCAGCATTGCAGATTTATTACAGGGACAGGAAGAGATTATACGTTTTTGATTTGCCAAAAGATTCGAGAAAAACGGAAAAGGTTATTCTTAAAAAATTAAAGACAACCAATTACGGAAGATGTGTGTACAGAATGGATAATGATCAGCCCGATCACCTAACGGTCAATATACAATTTGGGAAAAATATAACGGCCGCATTTTCTATGGAAGCTTTTACTTCTTATGAAGGCAGGTGCACAAGAATCATGGGAACAAAAGGTGATATTGTCGGTGATATGGAAACGTATACCATTACTGATTTCAGAACCGGAAAGGAAACAACATGGTCGCTTAAAACTGATTTTCATGGTGGTGGTGATCACCGGCTGATGAAAGACTGGGTGCAGGCAGTTGGTCATCAGAATCCAGGTATACTTTCTTCTACTATTGGTGTATCCGTAGAAAGTCATCTTATGGCATTCGCGGCGGAAAGAAGCAGGTGGAATAAAACAATAGAAAATGTGATTGTGTAAATAAATATTTTTATTTGAGCTTGTATTGTTGAATAGAATTATAGAACGTTGCAGTGAGTAACATAATCTAAATAGCTATAGAAACAAGTAGTGTGTTTATGCACACAAAAAATAAAACTCCATATGAAATTAAATCTCTGTCTGCTCCATGGCTGTATGTTTTGTCTTGTAGTGGTTGGATGCCGCAATAAAGTTGAAAATAATAAAACTACTGTTTCTGCAAAAGACAGCGTTACATTATCATCAAACGATTGGACATTAATTCCTTTTACAAAAGTTGATTCGGTTAATCCTGTTATGATGCCCGACAATGCTTCTTTTATATGCCCGCTAAGAAAACAAAAAGTAGCATGGGAGAAAAAAGATGTGTTTAACCCTGCTGCAGCCGTAAGACATGACACGCTTTTTTTGTTGTATCGTGCACAAGATAAAATTGGTGAACCCGATGGTACTTCAAGAATTGGTTTGGCATGGAGTACAGATGGTATGCACTTTACACGAATGAAATCACCTGTTTTGTATCCGGAAAATGATGCGTACAAAAAGTATGAATGGCAAGGTGGTTGTGAAGATCCGCGATTGGTTGAAGACAGTCTCGGCACTTATTATATGACATACACTGCTTATGAAGGCAAAACAGCACGTTTGTTTGTTGCTACTTCAACCGACTTAAGGCATTGGACAAAACATGGAAGTGCTTTTGAAAAGGCATACAATGGCAAATACTTAAATGCATGGTCAAAATCAGGTGCTATTGTTGCAACTTATGTGAATGGAAAAATTGTAGCAACAAAAGTCAATGGAAAATATTGGATGTACTGGGGCGATAAATATATATGGTCTGCTACTTCAGATGATTTGCTCAACTGGACACCTGTTGAAATAAATGCAAATGAAAAACAACCTTATGATTCGGTATATTCAGATTTTAATATTGCTTCATTAAAAATTGTTGTACCCACACGGAGCGGAAAATTTGATAATAATATTGTAGAATCCGGTCCTCCCGGAATGCTGACTGATAAAGGAATTGTTTTATTATACAATGGTCGTAATGTACCTAAGTCTGGCGATACTTCCCTGGCAGAAGGAACTTATGCAGCATCGGAAGTATTGCTTGATAAAAATGATCCTTTGAAAGTGATTGATCGCATGGACACATGGTTTATAAAACCAGATAAGCGTTACGAAATTTCAGGCCAGGTAAATAATGTTTGTTTCATTGAAGGTTTGGCGCAATACAAGAACAGGTGGTGGTTGTATTATGGAACAGCAGATTCAAAAATTGCAGTTGCAGTGAAGTGATTGTAGATTTTTAATTTGAATTTTTTATGTACCAATCTCCAAGTCTTTGTTCATCTTTTCTTGCGTCGCACTCTTCAACGCTTTGGTTCTTTGATAAGCTTTCTTTTTCACGAATAAATTCTCATGCCGAAATAAAATCTGTTGCATTAATTTCGCCCGTCTACAAAAATTAAATGCATGTCATTTTCTGTACAGATTGATGAAAAAGATTTATTCCCGGTGATAAGGTTAAAAGATAAAAGCAATAATACCGAAGCAGAAATTTATTCATTTGGTGCACTATTAAATGCTTTTACTGTTGAAGGAAAAAATAGAAAAGCAAATATAATTGATGGATTTGCCTCACTGGCTGATGCTAAAAAAAATATTACTAAAACGTTTAAAAGCGCCAAGCTTAGTCCGTTTGTATGTCGTATGCAAAAGGGTGAGTATAATTTTGATGGAAAGACTTATGCAATTGACAAATTTTATTTGGGCTCCGAGGCTATTCATGGTTTATTGTTTGATGCACCTTTTACAATAAAAGATCATGGAGAAGATGGTAACAGTGCTTTTGCACAGTTGCAATATTCTTACGACAACAAGGAAGAAGGTTATCCTTTTTTATACTCTGTTGTAGTAACATATACACTTAAAGCGGATAATATTTTATCGTTGCAGACACGTATTATCAACAACAGTGAAACTGATATGCCTTTAAATGACGGATGGCATCCCTATTTTCAATTAGGTGAAACAATAAATGATTTGCAGGTTCAACTCAACACTAATACAATGGTTGAATTTGACAATAACTTATTACCAACAGGAAAGTTTATCCCTTACCGCAAATTTGAAACACCGGAATCTTTTGGCGATACGTTTCTCGATAATTGTTTTGTGTTGAAAGATACTTCATCACTAAGTCTTATTATTGTAAAGCCAGGCGAACAATATAGTTTTGTGACATCATACCAGATTACCTTATTGTAACAGCTACATTTTATGAGTAAATCATCAAAGGATATCTTAAAAAAGTTTCAGGATATTTTTCATGAAATACCACAACTATTTTATTCTCCGGGAAGGATTAATCTTATTGGTGAACATATTGACTATAATCATGGCTTTGTAATGCCTGCTGCAATTGACAAAGGTATATGGTACGCAATAACACTAAACAACACTGAAGAAATTAACGTCGTTAGTGCAGACATGGATGAATGCCTGAAAATATCCTTGAACGACATTCATAAAATAAAGGGATGGAAAAATTATATTTTGGGTGTAGTGGATCAGTTAAAAAAAAGAGGATATAGAGTCAGTGGTTTTAATGCAGTGTTTGGCGGCAATCTTCCTGTAGGTGCAGGTATGTCTTCTTCCGCGGCAGTCGAATGCGGATTGGCATTTGGATTAAATACAATTTTCAATTTGCAGATCAATCGTGTTGATACCGCTTTGATCTGTCAAAAAGCGGAACATACTTTTCCCGGTGTTCAGTGTGGCATAATGGATCAGTTTGCAAACATGATGGGTGTAAAAGAGCATGTATTATTGCTTGACTGCGATTCATTGGAATACGAAACACTGCCTTTCAATATGAAGGATTACAGCATTGTGCTTATCAACTCCAAAGTGCATCATGAACTGTCCGGTGGTGAATACAATAAAAGAAGAAAGCAATGTGAGGAAGGATTGAAGTTGCTGAAAGAAAAATATCCTTCTGTTCAAAATTTCAGGGATATAAAACCAGAACAGGTGGAAGAACAAAAAAATATTCTTGAAGAAGAAGTTTATATGCGCTGCCTTTATGTAACACAGGAAATTCAAAGAACACAGGAAGGAGCCAAACTTTTACAATCAAATGATGTGGAAAGTTTTGGTAACCTAATGTTTCAAACACATGAGGGATTAAGAAAGCTGTATGATGTAAGTTGCGCCGAACTTGATTTTCTTGTTGATGAAGCAAAACGTTATCCGCAAATAATTGGTGCAAGATTAATGGGTGGTGGATTTGGAGGTTGCACTATTAACATCATTCGTAAAGATGATGTTGATAATATTACAGAAACTATAATTGAAAACTATAAAAATAAATTCAACATCAATGCGGAGTGTTATGTTATAAGTTTATCAGATGGTACGCATGCGCTTTAGTAAGACTTTTAATCATGGATTGCCGCTTCATATCTTAATAATAATAAGTCAGAAGCAGGAAGAGTACAAAGAGCCAATGTATGTCCGGAAGCATCAATGAATTCAACCTCAAAATGAGTATCATCATGTACCATAACGACACTGCCAACCTGTCCTTTCTGCAAATTGTATTCAGGCAAAGATTTTAATAATGCTACAGTATCGTATAATTTGATTTGTGACATATGTAGATAAAATTACAAAATAAATACAGTTACCAGCCGTGGAAAATTTTCACGAACTCGAATAATCCATGCAGTTCTTATTATTACATTGCTATCATTTTCTCTCCAAGGAAAATCAACAATATATCTTATTCCATAAACATCGCTCATTCCTTCTAATGCGGGATAATTTATAATTCCTTTTAAAATTCTTTCTTTTAATACATTGTAGTTAGATAGTGTTACACCTAATACTTTTTTAAAAACTATTGCTTTATGCTTTCCTCCCGGATGACCTTCATTTAAAAGATAGTCAAAGAATTTACTATCTTCTATATATGCATTCTCATGATTAGGAAGCAGCAGCATAAATATTTTTTACAAACGTTCAACAGCAATCATACTTATTTCTACATTAGCCCCTTTTGGTAATGCTTTCACTGCCACTGTTTCACGCGCAGGAAAATCACCCCTGAAATCACCTTTAAAATAACTGCTGTATACTTCATTTACCTCAGCAAACAAATTCATATCGGTGATGAAAATCGTTGTTTTTACAACATGCTCAAATGTTAGCTTAGCTTCGCTTAAAATTCCTCCAAGGTTTTTCATGCATTGATGCGTTTCAGTTTTTATGTCACCCTTTGCAAATTCACCTGATACTGGATCAAGAGCAATCTGGCCGCTGGTGAATAAAAAACCTCCTGCCATCACACTTTGATTATAGGGACCTATCGGCGCAGGCGCTTTTTCTGTATTAATAACTTGCTTTGACATCTTTTGATTTTTTAAGAAAGCAAATTGCAGCATTTCCTTCAACTATGCAACCTATTTTTGCACTTCAAACAAACAAGCATGCTCGTTGCCATTTATGCTGATGAGGTACAAAAAAATGAAATAGTTAGTAAAGGAATTAATAAAGAGATTGAAATAATATGGATGAATAATTTACAGCAAAATAAAAATGCTGATATTTATTTCGACCTCCTGTTTGATGAAACTGATATCAGCAAAAATAATTTTATAGAAAATACACTTGTTTTTGTAAATGCTGTAATCACTACTGCATCAGAATTACCTTCAAACTACATTCGCGTAAATGCATGGAATAGTTTTTTAAAAAGAGAACTTCTTGAAATAGCAGCGGCAAATGAAAAGCTTAAAGAACAGGCCACATTAGTATTAAACAAACTCGAGTGGAAATTTATTTGGATGCCTGATGTTCCGGGCATGATAGCAGCGCGAATCATCAGCATGATTATTAACGAAGCCTATTTTGCATTAGGTGAAAAAGTTAGTACAAAAGAAGAAATTGATATTGCAATGAAACTTGGTACTAACTATCCTTATGGTCCATTTGAATGGAGTGAAAAAATTGGCTTACAGAAAATATATTTATTGCTAAAAAAATTGAATGAAAAGGAAAGGCGTTATGAAATTGCGCCGTTGCTAATTGAAGAAGTTAGCGGAAATCTGAAATCCGAAATCCGAAATCCGAAATGAAATCAATGATAAGGCACTACAAACTACAAACTTGTATTTACTACTAAATATAGATACCGCTAGTGAACACGCAAGTGTGTGCATAAGTGATAATGCAACTGTTCTCGCCATTGAACAAAACAGCGATCAAAAAAATCATGCGACATTTATACAACCGGCCATCAAAAAATTGTTCTTGACAACTAATCATCAACTATCAACAATTGATGCTGTTGCGGTTACTGCCGGCCCTGGCAGTTATACGGGTTTACGTGTTGGATTAGCAACAGCAAAAGGTTTATGTTACGCACTGAACAAGCCGCTTATTCTTATTAATACTTTAGAAGTAATGGCGCAAGCTTCGATTGATGAAACTGTTAACCAATCGGCAACCGGCAATTGGCAACTTGCACTTGAAAACCAGAAAATGGCAACTGGCAATAAGCAACCGGCAACTGATAACATCCTTTTCTGTCCCATGATAGATGCCCGGCGCATGGAAGTATTTACAGCTTTGTATGATGCGTATTTGCAACCTCTTGTTCAGCCTGCCGCAGTAATTTTATATGAGCATACTTTCAAAGAATATTTAGATAATCATCAGGTAGTCTTTTCAGGAAGCGGCCATATTAAGTTCAAAAACATTGTTCATCATCCTAATGCGATTTTTACAGATGTTCAGCATCATGCCGGTCATTTAGCGCTGCTTGCCGTTAACGCTTTCGAACAGAAACGTTTTGCCGATATTGCCTATAGTGAACCATTTTATTTGAAAGAATTTTTTACCATCACGCAAACTTCAAATGGGAAAAAATTATTATAATTTTGCATAATATAAGCCGATTTTGGTTTTAACCCCGTACAATATCACCATATGACAAATCACCAACAGGTTGCAGTGATTAATGATCCTGAAACCAATGAGAATGTGCGGATAGATTTTTTGCACATGAAAAAGGCAATGCTAATTCTGCGTGCGCTTAACCACAAACTTCGTCAGCAGATTGTGAAATTACTGGATGAGCGCCGCAAAATGACAGTAACAGAAATTTATATTGAACTGCGTTTGGAGCAATCAGTAACATCGCAACATCTTGCTATATTACGCCGCACCGGTCTTGTAAACGCTACACGTGAAGGAAAATTTATTTACTACTCTATTA
>WNFY01003687.1_pt1 | contig 14275 bp, 15 predicted proteins | sample 5400091 | NCBI WGS metagenome assembly WNFY01 (sample SAMN13153364, study PRJNA577476) | soil metagenome | isolation source: 60 cm soil or saprolite under grassland replicate 1 | place: USA:California | collected 2016-06-15 | reverse complement strand
GCTCTGGTTGCTTTTTGTTTTTTAGTTCCTCGATCTTCTTCTTTACGTAATCGTAGTTTTCTTTTGCCTCTTTGTTTTGCGGCTCCGCCTTGAGCGTCTGCTCGTAATGATCGAGCGCGTCTGTCCAATCGCTGAGCTTCTTCTCATCGTTTTTCTGGACTTCACCGCACTGATAAAGTGTGTTGCCGAGATTGTAGTGACTCTTGCTCTGCAACCCTGTGTCGCGCGAGAGCAATGCCTGACTGAACGATTCCAGCGCCTTGCTGTAGTCTTTTAATTTGTAGGCGGCCGTGCCTGAATCGAACTGAAGCTTATCCTCAGCCCGCGATTGCGGATGCGCCTTTAACGTTTCCTGAAACTGGCTGTACGCGTCTTCGAACTTGCCGTCTTGATACGCCTTCAGCCCGGACGTCGTAGCGTAAGCGATTTGGCAGCAACAAATGGCGAGCACAATCCCGACAGTCTTCGGGATCGCTTTCACAGGGGAGGGAACGTAATTTCTCTCACGCACGCGTTCGCCACGGCCAATCCGTCCGGTGGCGGATTTGCGCTCGCCGATCAAGATCGACAACGCGAGCGCGATAACTGCCGCGCCCAACGGCCATTCATAACGTTCAATCGGGCGGCGCGACAAACGCACGTCGATCTCGGCAGCCTGCATCTTTGCCAGTCCTTCATTGTAAATCTGCTGCATCATGCGCGGTCCGTTTTCCAGATGGACATAAAATCCGCCAGTGGCCTGGGCGATTTCGTGCAAAGGTTTTTCGTCCAGTTTTGATTTCACGACCTGACCCGCAGAATCTTTGACGAACGCCGTTTCGCCGTTTTCGCTGGTTATAGGAATGAGCGACCCTTGCGGCGTGCCGACACCGACCGTAAAAATACGCACGCCCTCGTCCGCCGCGGCTTTCGCCGCCTTCACGGCATCCCCGGTTAATTCTTCGCCATCGGAGAAAATAATGAGGGCCCGATTTCCGACCGCGCTTTTCCCGAAACTCTGTGTAGCAAGATCAATGGCGCTCGAGATGTTTGTGCCGCCCTCGGGAATCGTCTGGGTATTCAGATCGTTGATCGACTCCATCACCGCTTCGTAATCAATCGTGAGCGGCGCCTGCAAAAAGGCGCGTCCGGCAAAAGCAATCAAGCCGACACGGTCGCCTTGCAACTCATTGATCAGATCCTGGGTCGCAAGCTTGACGCGCTCGATCCGATTGGGCTGGACGTCATTGGAAAGCATGCTACGCGATGTGTCGATCGCGATCAGCAGGTCGAGCCCTTTCCGTTTTACATCCTCAAACGTGTAACCCCATCGCGGCTGGGCGAGGCTGACTAGAGCCAGGGAAAGACCAAGCAGCAGCATTCCAAATCTCACGATGCGTCGGGGACGATTTACCGTTCCTGCAAGCTGTGGCAGTAGGCGCGCTGAAACAAACTCCTGCAACCGCCGGAGTCCGCGCTGCTCCGCGCGAATAAACAACGCGATCAGGATCGGGATCAAAAGCAATCCCCAAAGCCACTGTGGTGCGCCAAAGGTCATTGGTTCGTTGAAGCGTTGAAGAGTTGAAGCGTTAAAGCGTTACCAATCCGCGCGACCGCCCGCTTTAACTCCGAAAAGGATTCGCGAGCAGGCGATTCAACGCTTAAACGCTTCAACGCCTTCATCACGGCAATTTCTTCCAGATCGTTTGCGACAGCAAAATCTGCGCGAGCAACAACCCGCAGCCGCTCATGAGGCAGAGCGGAAACAAATCGCGGTACTGTTGATATTTCTTCACGCTCACGGTCGATTTCTCCAGCTTGTCGATGTCGTTATAAATTTTTTCGAGCGACACGGTATCGGTTGCCCGGAAGAATTTGCCGTCTGCAATCTTCGCAACCTCTCGCAAACCAGCTTCGTTAAAATGAACGGGCTGGTTTTCATAAAGCATATTGCCCAAGGCGTCGGTTAACGGGCCTCTTGCGGTGAATATTGGTGCCGGCGCGATTCCATTGATTCCGGCGCCGATCGCGTAAAAATGAATTTTTAGCGCTTTCACCGCTTCCGCTGCAGTATTCGGCGGAATTTTTCCTGCATTATTTTCCCCGTCGGTCAAGAGCACGAGCACACGGCTCTTTGCCCGTTTATCATTTAGCCGGCTGCCTGCGGCTGCCATGGCCGAACCAATTGCGGTGCCGTCCTCGACCAGCCCGATTCGCACTCTCTCCAGGTTTTGCAACAGCCAATCGTGGTCGAGGGTCATCGGACTTACGACGTACGGACGGCCTGCGAACGCAATGATACCGATGCGATCATTAGGGCGGGCCTCGATGAATTTACGCGTCACTTCGCGGACTGCGTCTACGCGAGTCGCCTCTTCGCCGCCGATTGCGAAATCTTTCGTAAGCATCGATCCGGACACGTCGAGCACGAGCATAATGTCAATCCCGCTAGCTTCGATCTTAGTGAGACTCTTACCCAGCTGGGGCCGGGCCAGCGCAACTACGAAAATCGCGATGGCTGCCAGCAGCAACGTCCTGAGAATTTTCCCGGCGCGGGCGGCGCTCCTTTTCCCAATGGCTCGAAGGCTCGCTGTTGATGAAAATGTCAACGCTGCCGCCGGGCCGCGCTTTCCGCGCAACCAGGCGAGCAACGGAATCGCGAGCAGTAACAAAAGCAGCCATGGACGCGCGAAGGTCAATGCGCTGTTTGCCGTCCACCAATCAAACAGTTGCAAGTTGCCCTCCTTCCACAAAACGGAACGCTTCGTCCAGCAATAATTGGCTGTCCGCCGAAGTCGCGTGGTAGCGCGCGAATTTGATCAGGTCGCACCGGTTCAGGAAATCTTCGAGCAGCGATTTCTCATCCTCCGAGAACGGCGAGGAGCTTCTAAGTCCCGCTAAGAACTCAACGGACGTTTGCCGGGTGACCGGCAAGTTGAACTGCTCCGTCACGTAACGCCGAAGAATGTCGGAGACACGAATGCTAAACCGATATGGATCTAGCTTTTCAATCTCAGGCCGCATCTGCTCGAGTCTTGCCAGAGCGCGGTCGCGCGGAGATTGAATCGGCGCCGGGCGCCGCAAGGCCCTTGCAATAAACCAGACGAGCAATCCAATAACTGTGAGTGAGACGAACACTCCCAGAAAAATCAACCACGGCGGAATCAGCGAGTAATCGACCGGCGGCACAATATCGTGAAATTCTTCGGCGGCCAGCGCAACCGATGGAGTAATGGAGTATTGGAGTAATAGAGTATTGGCAGACGAATTCATCCCGTTACCTGAGCGCTCCATTACTCCAGCACTCCATTGCTTGTTCATCGAACACCGAGCCGGCGCCCGCGCTGTTTGAAGAAGGACCGCAGCGGCGGCAAATAATCCTTCCCGGTCTGCAGCGCGATCGCGTCAATATTATTCCTCCGGAGCGTACGCGAAAGTTCTATTCCCTGTTCATTGACCAGATCCGAGAAATGCATTCGTGTCGCACGATCAGCGCTGTTGATCTCGATTTGATCGCCCGTCTCAGCATCTTCCAAAGTAATGATACCGACGTTCGGCAGCGCCCTTTCCCGCTCGTCATGAATGTGGATGGCCACGAAATCGTGTCGCCGCCCGCTTATGGCCAGCGCTCGCGAAAAATCCGGAGTCTGGAAATCCGAGATGAAAAAGACCACCGCGCGCCGGGTGACGATCTTGTTCAGATAATCGAGCGCCAGCGCTGGCTCTGTCCCGCGTCCCTGCGGCTCAAAAAACAGAATCTCGCGGATCAGTCGCAGCGTGTGTGACCTGCCCTTTTTTGGCGGAATGAAAAGTTCGACGCGGTCGGTGAAGAGAATGAGGCCTACCTTGTCGTTGTTACGAATCGCGCTGAAAGCGAGCAAGCAGGCGACCTCCGCCGCCAACTCACGCTTGGATTGGGAAACGCTTCCAAAATTTCCGGAGGCGCTGACGTCTACAACCAGCATGACGGTCAGTTCGCGTTCCTCGGTAAATTTTTTCACAAACGCGGTGCCCATGCGCGCCGTCACATTCCAGTCAATAGCACGGATCTCATCACCCGGCTGATATTCGCGCACGTCTTCAAAATTCATCCCACGCCCTTTGAACACGCTGTGGTAATCACCGGCGAAGGCAGTCTCGACCAGACCGCGTGTTTTTATTTCGAGTGTTCTGATCTTCTTTAAAATCTCCGATGCGTCCATGTGTGAATAGTGATCAGTAATCAGTGAATGGTCGGAAGAATTCCGAGAGCGAGCGCTCAGTAATCACGTCAGGTTGTTCTTCGATGCGGCCCGCATGTAACCGATAATCCGTCGACGCAGCGTATTTACAAAAGTCATCTGCTCGATCGATCATGCGCCAGAGCATCCCGCCGATTGCCTGATAACGATTGTCGAGCTCTTGGAAATGCTCCTTTAAGACGTATCCGTCATCGAGAGCATCATCTAACCACGATTGCGTCTCATTCGCTTCTCCAAGGGCTTCATCGATCTTGTTGATGAATGCGGCTTTGTATCTTCGACGTGCCCATGCTTCGGCGATCATCGCTTTGGCGCCACGAGAGCTTCTCCTAATCTGGTCGATCAGCGCGTATCGCTCTTCACCAGGAAACGTCTTTGTCGCCTCAAATACGCGCAGCGCCGCTTCGCGTGCGGCTTGATACACTTTCAATTCACGAAACGACTTTGCAGGTGCCATACTGATCACCGTTCACCGATAACAACCACTCGGGGCTCAGGGTACAGGCAGTCCTGCAAAGATCCGCTCGATGATCGTCTCACTGGTGACCGCTTCCGCTTCCGCTTCGTAGCTGACGATGATGCGATGCCGTAACACGTCGGGTCCGATACTTTTTACATCCTGCGGCGTGACGTAACCGCGGCCGTTCAAAAACGCGTGAGCCCGCGCGCCGAGCGCAAGATAAATCGTGGCGCGGGGCGATGCGCCGTAACGAATGAGCCCTTCGAGCCGCAGGTTGTAGGCTGCGGGTTCGCGTGTCGCCCAAACAACGTCGACAATGTAATCTTTCACCCGGTCATCGATGTAAATGCTGTTGACTACGTTCCGCGCGGCGATGATTTGCTGCGGCTCAATCACTGGATTCACTCGCAAATCGGGCGCCGAAGTTGCCATTAAATCGAGGATGGTTCGCTCCTCGGCTTTCTGCGGATAGCCGATGTTCAATTTGAACATGAAACGGTCCAGCTGCGCTTCGGGGAGCTGATAAGTTCCTTCCTGTTCAATGGGGTTTTGCGTCGCCAGAACCAGAAACGGATCGGAGAGGGGATACGTTTTTTCGCCGATGGTGACCTGTCGCTCCTGCATCGCTTCGAGCAAGGCGCTCTGAACTTTTGCCGGCGCCCGATTGATTTCATCGGCTAGGATCAGATTGGAAAAAATTGGCCCGAGTTTCGTCGTAAATTCGCCGGTGCGCGGATTATAAATAAGAGTGCCGATCAAATCTGCGGGCAAAAGATCGGGCGTGAATTGCAGCCTTTGAAAGCCGGTTTGAATGCATGCGGCCATGGTTTTTACCGTGAGTGTTTTGGCCAGACCAGGCACGCCCTCGAGCAGGATATGACCATTAGCGAGAAGGCCGAGCAAAAGACGGTCAACTAAATACTTCTGGCCCACCACAACGTGTCCAACCTGCTGACGCAAGGGCGGAATCCATTGACCCAGCTCCCTTACCTCCTGAGTAATTTCCTGCGTCGATTTCATACGGTGTGGTGAGACATGTCCGATGGGGAGAATGTTCGATCAAACGTGGCGCAAGCCCTCTGGCTTCCTCTTTATTTCATTCGCAAGCGAGACGCTCGCGGTACGCTTTCGCTACGCGGACGCAATATCAGGATGACTGGCAACCCGGGATAGAGTTGCGCTTTGCGAATGCGCGCTTCGAGGTAACGCCGATAGGTTTCGCCAAGCAGTTTCGGCTCGTTCACGAAAAGGACGAACTCGGGCGGCGAAAGATCGCGGCGCTGCTTTGCAAGGAGCCGCCCTTTCTCAAGCGCCCCTTCGGCGGTTTGGAAACCGCCGCTCCTTGTTTGCGTGGCATAAAATAATTTGAGGCGCCGGCCGGAGATCATCGGGGGCGGATTGGCAGCAAAGGCAGCTCGCAATAACCGGTTCAGAACTCCAGTGCCGATGCGCTGTTGCGCCGCACGCCGGACGTTTTCGATTAGCGCAAACAGCTTTTCGATGTTTTTGCCGGTCAGCGCGGACGTAACCAGGACGGGCGCGTATTCAAGAAAGAAAATTCTGGCGCGCGTTTCATCGGCGAGTCGCGCCATTGTCTGCTTTTCCCTGCGCTTCGGTTTGATCAAATCCCATTTGTTCAAGACAACAATTGCGGCTTTGCGCGCCTTTTGAATCAGGCCTGCGATCCGTTTGTCCTGGGCCGTTACTCCCATCGTAAGATCGACAATGAGAATACAGAGATCGGCGCGTCGGATGCTTCGTTCCGCGCGCATGACGCTGAAGACTTCAACGGAGCTTGATTGTTTGCCGCGTCTGCGAATTCCCGCCGTGTCGATAAACAAAAACTCCTGACCGTCCCGCTCGTAAGAAATATCGACGCTGTCGCGCGTGGTCCCGGGCACCTCGCTTACAATGGCGCGTTCGCTGCGCAAAATTGAATTGATAAGCGAAGATTTGCCGACGTTTGGGCGACCGATGATGGCGACGGCAAGCGGACGCTGGATGGTGGGTGCTGGATGCTCGATGCTGGATGCTGAATGCTCAACCGCGGTAGTTGCCGGCAGAAATTGATCAATTGCCTGGAGCAGTCCGGACATGCCGCGATTGTGCTCGGCGCTGATGGAATGACTCTGTTGAAATCCAAGCGATGCGAAATCAGCGGCCAGATTTTCCTGTCTCTCGTTGTCGATCTTGTTAATAACTAGAACGACTGGCTTGCGTGACTTGCGCAGCATGCGCGCGAGTTCCTGATCGATCGGCGACAAACCATCTTTCGCATCGACCAGAAAAAGCAAGATATCGCTTTGGCGAATGGCTTCCTGCACTGCCTGTCGAACCTGCGCGGTTAATTCGGATTCGCCTGCACCGGCAATCCCGCCGGTGTCCCACACGACAAACGGCTGAGTTCCGCGCGCGCAGACAGCTGAGATGCGATCGCGCGTGATGCCGGGTTGATCATGCACGATGGCGACGCCGCGGCCAATCAGTCGATTAAACAGAGCGGATTTTCCGACGTTAGGCCGGCCGACGATCGCGACGTTCGGCAGATTAATCGCGGCGCGGTTCATTAACAGACGCCGGGCTTCAATGTTTTGTCGCGTGCGCGTGACCTTCAGCTTGCAACTGGCGCACGCCATCCATTACGTAAACCACGCCAGACAGGAGCGTGAAAAATCCAGCGCCAATCACAATGTAAGACAACGGAATAAAACGAAATTGCAGCATCACCCATCCGATCGCAATCATCTGGCAAACGGTGGCAACTTTACCCGACCACCGCGGTTTGACCTGCACTTTGCCGTTGAGCAAATACAGAACAGCGGCGCCGACGACAATGACGGCATCGCGCGTGATAACCAGAACGGGAAACCATGCCGGGAATTTCCCGTAGTCGGGATCGATGTCGCTCCAATTGCTGATGCTCAATGTGATGATGCCGCTCAGCAGCAGGCCTTTGTCCGCAATCGGGTCGAGAATGACTCCAAGCGAACTTCTCTGGTTGTAGTGACGGGCGACATATCCGTCCAAACCATCGCTGACTGCAGCGATCAGGAAAATGGTGATGGCAGTAAAGCGCTGCCATTCGAGCGGCTCGCCGCGCTGAATGCTTTGGCCGTAATAGATCGCCATCGTGACGAAAACCGGGATCATCAAAATCCGAACAACAGTGATCTTGTTGGCCGTCGTCATGAAGCACCTTGGGACGCCCAAAGGTGAAAGCCTCAGCCAAAGTTGCAAGCAATTTGGCCGGTGTAGACTTCATTGCCCGGCGCACGGATGGCGCAACACGGGCATCTTGTCCGCCACCCCCGAAAGCATTCGGGCCTGCGGCGAGCCTGTTCGTCGAGTAAACTTTTAAGTCTGCGCGCGAGCAGGGAAGCCCGCGTGACGGCCAGCCAGGATCGCCGTGTTTACGGCTTCTGCGCTGGAACTCAGGATTCGAGGGTGCCTGAAGCTGCGGCGGCCGCAGCCTCGTGTCCACCTTCGCAGAACTTCTCTATCATTTTTTTATTGAACGCTGGGATATCATCCGGCTTGCGGCTGGTCACCAAGCCATTGTCTACTACGACTTCTTGATTGACCCAGTTGCCCCCGGCGTTTTTTACATCTGTTTTGATCGTCGGCCACGAAGTGAGCGTTCTGCCGCGCACAACGCCAGCGTCGATAAGGACCCAAGGACCATGACAAATGGCCGCCACGGGTTTGCCTTCGCGGAAGAAATGTCGGGTAAACTCCAATGCGTCCTCATTCGAGCGCAAGGCGTCGGGATTCATTAATCCGCCGGGGATCATGAGTGCGTCAAATTCCTCAGGGCGCGCCTCGTCGAGTGTAAGATCGACATCAAATTTGTCGTCTTTGTCGGCATGATGCATTCCCTGGATTTTGCCGGACTTTAGCGAAACGATTTTTGTTTCTGCCCCGGCCTCATCAAGCGTCTCACGCGGCTTTGTCATCTCTACTTGTTCGAAGCCATCCGTCACGAGAATGGCCACCTTTTTTTCATCAAGTTTTCGTGCCATAAGATTTCCTCCGTTGATGTTGTTTGGGCGGTCGTGAGAAATTGACCGTACTTAAGCTACGAAATGTGCCCGATGATCCGATGTAATTGTGTTGCCGAGCCAAGTAAGATTTTCCACCCAAAGCAGGCAGCATCCGTCCGTGCTCTTTATCAAAGGATTTATTTCAAAACCAGCTCTTCCGTAGGTTCCGTTGCTCTGCCGGCCACCTGCGTAAATAAACCGAACCGTTCACAATAGGCCGCAAACGCTTTTTCCTCTTCGGCTGCCCGGAGCCCAAACTGCGAGAGATTGTAGCGATGAAAACCATGCTGCTCCTGTGGCTGGTTCGCGAGGACCATGCGCATTCGCTGCTGCACCTCTCGTGTCAATGACCAGCCGAAATGGTCATAGATGCGGCGAATGGCAGCGATGGGTTGGCCACGGATCTCAGTGTAAGCCAGGTCGCAAATGCGACGGGGATCTAACCGATCGCGTTCTGGCAAAAATCTGTCGACCGTTTCTGACCAGTATTGAATGGCCTCCCGGCAGACGACGAACGGATCGACCGCATCGCTAAACACGCGACGGAGAATTGTGATCAGGCTGGATACCGAAGCCATTGCCTCGAGGGGCGCCCGGTGCGCCTGGATAAAGAGCGCATCCGGATAGACGGAAAGCAACGTTGGCAAGGCAAACATATGCGTGGGCGCCTTCAGGACCCAACGGGGCGCGTTCCGCCGGAACTGGAGATGTTGAAGGAAACGCCGGTGATATTCGTATGCGGGCAACAAATCCTGCCGCAGAAACCAGGCTCGATACGACGGCACATTGTACATCGTATCAAACTGATCGCTCATAAACGTGGGGGTCATGAGGGCAACACATTCCTGCGGGAGCTCGGCGCCCACGGGATGTACATGACGAAAGGTGGGCGCCAGCCAATTGAGGCAGTTACAACTTTGGGTCGCGCGCCGTATTCGTTGTCGCTCATTATCCCTGGTGGGCGGAGATGGCGTCATCACTTCCCAGGTAAGCGGAACTCGATGCTCAGGATCGGCAGCGAGCAAGGTGTGCAAGAATGTGGTGCCGCTCCGCGGCAGACCCACGATAAAGAGAGGTTCGCGAATTTCCTGCCGCGCGATGCCGGGATAAAGTTGGCGGTCTCTTTCCAGAAACAAACGTGAGCACAGCGTGCGCAAGAGATCGGCGCGGAGCGCAATTCTTCCGATCATATTAAGCCGGGACTCGCGTTGGCAGGATTCGAGCAAACGAGAAAGCGCTTCGAGAAAGTAGCCCCGCCCAAAGTCGCTGAGACCGCAGCGGCGCATCGCAGTCTCGATCAAGTCAAGTGCAAGCACCGGGGCGCGCGGAATTCGGGTTTTCTCCAGAAGTGCTCCGCAACCATTGAGAAGCCGTACCGGCAGCAGAGAGCGAGTCTGATCGAGGGTGGTGTCGGAGAAATTCATTCGATGAAAAAGATTGTCTAGCCTTTTGCCACGTTTTGGGGCGGCTGGCTATTGGACTTTAGGGCAATGCCAGTGTGGCGCAGAGGAACTGTCAAGCAACAAAACGAGATCGCCAAGGACGGTTGCGCCCTGCGCACAATCGTTCCATTATGCCAGGTATGAAAACGGAGAAAACCACCTTTGGTGCCGGTTGTTTCTGGGGTGTGGAAGAAACTTTTCGAAAATTGGAGGGCGTGATCGCGACAGCGGTGGGCTACGCGGGCGGAACGAAGGATAATCCATCCTATGAAGATGTTTGCACGGACGAAACCGGCCACGCCGAAGTGGTGGAAGTGGAATTCGATCCATCGCAAATCGGTTATAACCAACTGCTTGATGTTTTCTGGTCGAATCATAATCCGACGACGCTGAATCGGCAGGGCCCCGATGTTGGAAAGCAATATCGTTCCGTGATCTTTTATCATTCGCCGGAGCAAAAAGCGGCCGCCGAATCCTCGAAGAACGAGCTGGACAAGAGCAGACGTTTCAATCGGCCAATCGTAACGCAAATCGAGCCGGCGCCGAAATTCTGGCGCGCGGAAGAATATCACCAGCGCTATCTCGAAAAGCGCGGGCAGACCCATTGCGCGATTTGATGTTTTTGGATTGCGCCGTTTGCTTAATTCCGGCTCTCCCCTTGCGAAGGTAATTATATACTTGACACATTCGGTTCAAGCGATAAGGTCGTTAGTGCCAAGCCGTGGCTCCAACATCGGCGGCAGTTAGTCTCGTGGATGGAAATACTGAGATTCAGCGCGGCGAAATTCTACATCATCAGCGAAACTCTGATCAATTTGGAATACATTCTTGGCGCTGAGGATGCTGGCGAAGCAATTGATAAGGACACGCGAAAGAGAACGCTTGCCGGTCTTTCGGTTCTCAAAAATTCCTGCGAAGAGATCGGGCTTTCTATGTCGATCAGATCTGTTGATCGCTTATTCACCGTCGCTCAAAAATGTAACGCCCTTGTGGATATGAAGGGCTTATTTCGTGAACTGAGCACAAGAATAAAGGACGAAATGGCAGATGACTTATTTCTGTTTATCCCCAAAACCCACGTCAAATTCTATAACGCGGATCAGCTTTTCGGCGTAGAAGTTCAAGAAGCATTTCCGTCCACCGCATACGACGTTCAAGAGGCTGGAAAGTGCTTGGCCTTACATCGAAATACGGCGGCGGTTTGTCATCTGATGCGAACCTTAGAGATCGGATTACGCGTTCTTTCGGTGGCTTTAAAAGTGACCTTTGAAAACAAACCGTGGAACTATGTTATTGAAGTTGCTGAGAAGCGACTTTGCAAAATACGCGGACAGAAACGCAAACCGAGAAATTGGAAAGCTAATGAAAAATTCTATTCAGAGGCTATCGCGCACTTTCGGTTTTTGAAGGACGCCTGGCGTAATTATTCGATGCACGTCTGTGAGCGGTACGACGAAGAGCAAGCTGAAAGTGTCTTCAATCACACAAAAGCCTTCATGCGACAGCTCGCAACAAAGTTAAAAGAAAACTCCTAGCGATGCCGATGGTGACTCTTAATCTTGCGCTGCTGTTTATATTCCAACTCGCGGCGCTCCAATTCCTTTTTTGGGACCGAGAGGATTTTCTGCATCGCTTTTTGGAATTTCTCGGACGGCTTCTGTTCGGTCGCTGTCGGCATGAACCGAACATTATCATCGTTTATGCCGTTTGCCACGTCCCTGTCGTTTCCGGTGGAAGTGAACCACCGCCCTTTTGACCAATGAGATTGCAATACATCAATCGTTTCCCTGCAAAGCTCGCAATCGCTTTCAAGAATCGCCCTTTGTCATCGTCCTTGCGTTCGTTGAATCGGAAAGCCTGCTCATCCAAGTATCGGAACAAATGAAAAGGCTCAACGTTTACATACGTGCCCTTCAACGCGCGCTTGAGGAGCGACCAAAAGTTTTCAAGGCAATTCACGTGAACGTGTCCCTCAGCGTAGGAAACAGCGTGATCGATTACATTGTGAACGTACTCATCAGGCAATCTGTAGTAAGAGCTAAACTTGTCGGTGATAATCTCGGAACCTTTTTCGACGTTGGCGCGAACCGTAGGGTCAATATCAGGCACACGAACGCGCTTCATTACTTTGCAGCGAACACGCGAGGGTTTATCGCCAGCTTCACGCTCCAACAATCCGAGCACGGCGGTCTTTCCAACCATGCCGGTCTTGCCAGTCTTCTTATTTTTGTGCAGATTGCGCGCCTTCGCTCCGATGTAGGTTTCGTCTGCTTCAACGCGACCGGAAAACTTTTCAATCGAACCGTCCTGCATTGCCAGCCGGATACGGTGCAGCATAAACCAGCCCGTCTTCTGAGTAACGCCAAGCGAGCGCGAAAGCTCGCACGAACTGACACCGTTCTTCGCGTTGACGATCATCCATGTTGCGGGCAGCCACTTGTCGAGTCCCAAGGGACTGTCTTCAAAGATCGTACCGACTTTGACGGTGAACTGCTTTCGACAGTTTTTGCAGTTCCAAATCCGTCGAGGCAAAACAAGTTTACCAACGTTGTCAGAGGCACAGTGAGGACAGCGAACTCCGGCAGACCAACGCATCGCAGCCATGAACTCGTGGCACTTGTCCGCGTCGCCGAAATAGCGAATCGCGCCTGTCAAAGTTTCGGGAATGTGATCAAAATTCTTCGCTTTCATGCGAGCAATTTACCACTCTCGTATCATGTGTCAAGTATATAATTACCCTTGCGAAGGAGAGAGGATTAAGGTGAGGGGATGTTAAAAGGCAGCATTTGGGTGATGCGCAACCCTAAACCTGCCCTCTCTCTTGGAAAGCGAGATGCGGAAGGAGCGCGCCTGTGAATCGCAAAATCATTCGCACGAAAAATTTTGCTGCTGATGCGGCAAACTTTATTGTCGATCTTGCGCATAAATCGTTACGCGAACGCAACGAATTCAGGATTGCGCTGTCAGGCGGAAATACTCCACGGCCAGTTTACGCACGGCTGGGGACGCTGGGATCCGACCTGCCATGGGAACTCTTTCGAATCACTTTCGGCGACGAGCGTTGTGTCCCGCCGGATGATCCACAGAGTAACTTCAAAATGGCGCGCGAAACTCTCTTCGTGCCCGCGGCTGTTCCGGAAAAGTCAATCATGCGCATGTGCGGTGAGATCGATCCGCAAATTGCGGCGCAGGAATACGAAAATAGTCTTGATGTTTTGGCTGCTCTACGCGGCGAGCCCACTTATCGGCACGACTTGATTCTCTTGGGGTTGGGGGAGGATGGCCACACTGCGTCCCTGTTTCCGGGGACCGCGGGCGTTGAGGAAATGACGCGACGCGTGATTGCGAATTTTGTGCCGACGTTTAACTCCTGGCGATTGACGTTTACTTTTCCGCTCATCAATCATGCGCGGCACATTTGTTTTTTGGCGGATGCAACAAAGCACAAGGACATAATCGAGCGCGTAATCGAGGGCGATCGAAGCTTTCCGGCTTCGCGAGCGAATCCTTCCGCTGGAGATCTGTCATGGATAATCGGGGGGTAGTAGCACAGCCATCCTGGCTGTGGGAGCGACGGGCGTCCCGCTTGTCGTTTCAATATTCGGCAGGCGAGACGCCCGCCGGCCTCACAGGCTGGGAAGCCTGTTCTACGATTGGACTTGCTGCGGGCTGAAATCGACATCATGCGCACGATCATCGTTACAGGCTCGGCGGGTTTGATCGGTTCTGAAACCGTAAAGCGATTCGCGAAGGATGGAGCGCGCGTCGTTGGGATCGACAACGATATGCGCGCGGAATTCTTTGGCGCGGAAGCTTCGACGAAAAAGCCCCGGGATAACCTGATCGCAAACATTCGAAATTACGAACATCACGATCTGGACATTCGGGACGCTTCCGCAGTAATGGAGCTGTTCAAACAGCAGCGCGGCGCTATCGATGCGATTGTGCACACGGCTTCGCAACCGTCGCATGACTGGGCTGCTCGCGACCCGCAGACGGATTTTACGGTCAACGCAAATGGAACGCTGAATCTGCTGGAGGCAGCGAGAAGATTTTCTCCCGAAGCGCCATTTGTTTTTACATCAACAAACAAAGTCTACGGCGACACGCCAA
>WNFY01003686.1_pt1 | contig 14276 bp, 14 predicted proteins | sample 5400091 | NCBI WGS metagenome assembly WNFY01 (sample SAMN13153364, study PRJNA577476) | soil metagenome | isolation source: 60 cm soil or saprolite under grassland replicate 1 | place: USA:California | collected 2016-06-15 | reverse complement strand
CGGGCCACTTCCCTCATCCGGGTCATCCGTGGCCGGCCAAGGGTGGCAATCAGAAACACGAGGCGTGGCGCGTGCGCCGTCCTCAGAACCGTACTCAACGCCACCCCCGCAACCAGCCGGGATGCGTATGCAACCCTGGAACCTCGGTGTGGATCAAGCACCGGAGTCCCATACATGAACCCCACGGGCACGCAAACGACCCGGACTACGGCAGGAGCGCAAGCCCGAGTTGTGCTCAGGACCGCGTACGAACCTACGATCAGGACCACTCAGCGTCGTTTCCCGGGTCGCCGCCTACCGGAGATGGTGTTACCTCTGTGGTGCGGTTTGAACAAGCCAGTCCTCGAAGCGGGGGTCGAGGGTGAGGGCGTCCGCGCTGGGTAGGAGGGTGCGTTCCTCAAGGAGGGCACCAAAGTAGCGAGCCTTGGGGTCGGCAACGACCTCTCGCGGGTCTCCTCGAAAGCTCAGGCCCTTGCGGATCAGCTCATCGAGACCGAACTGCTCTGGTCCGGCGATCTCGATGGTTCCGTTGATGGGCTCGCCAACAGCTGTGCGTGCAACCGCGCTGGCGACAGCGTCAGCTGCGATGGGTTGGATGAGCGCGTGCGAAAGGCGAACCGTGTTGCCGTCGGTTGCGGCGTCGGCAATACTCTTGACGAACTCGAAGAACTGGGTCGCATGCACGATCGAATAGGGGATGCCGGATTCCTTGATCAGTTTCTCCTGCGTCAGCTTCGCTCGGAAGTAACCGCTCTCCGACAGACGTTCCGTGCCGACGATGGACAGCGCAACATGATGGCCCACACCAGCTGTCTTTTCGGCTGCGAGGAGGTTGCCGGTCGAGGTCGTGAAGAAATCGAGCACCGCCTTGTCCTCGAACGAGGGTGAGTTGGATACATCGACGACGACCTGCGCGCCGGCCAGTACCTCGGCGAGCCCCTCGCCGGTGAGTGTGTTGACGCCCGAGCTCGGTGATGCTGCGATTGCCTCGTGGTCGTGCTCGGCCAGCCTTGCAACAACCTTGGCGCCGATGAGCCCGGTGCCGCCGATGACTACGATTTTGGTCATGATGAACCTTCCACGTGTTCTCTCATCGGCAGTGGGTTGATGCTCGGTGACGTCTCCGGCTGCAATTGAGCCGGAGACGTCTAATTTAGGTTGCGGCCGGCACCGCCTCGGCGGCCGTCTTGATGAGCTGCAGCACCTCATCTGGGTGGGAGACCATGGCCACGTGGTTGGTCGAGACCTCCACGGTGGTGGCGCCCATGCGAGCGGCGAACTGCCGCTGGGCATCGGGCGGGATCGTCTGGTCGCCGTCGGCGACCAGGAACCAGGACGGCAGCGACTTCCAGGCCGGGACGCCCATCACCTCCTGGAGGGCGCTCCAGTGCAACGGCTGCTGGACCGCGAACATGACCTTGGCCTTGACCGGGTCGACGTCGGCGGCGAAGTGGTTGACGAAGTCGTCCTCGGGCAGCCAGGCGAAGCCCTGGGGTCGGTGTCGAGGTGCGCCAGGGCCGGGGTCGGCGGTCCCTGGCCCAGCAGGGCGCCGATCGACTCGCCCTCATCCAGCCCGAACCCGGCGATGTAGACCAGGCCAACGACGTTGGGCGTGTCGGTGCCGAGCGTGGTGATGATCTGGCCGCCGTAGGAGTGCCCGGCAACGACGGTTGGCCCGTTCTGGCGGGCCAGGACCTGGCGCAGCCGGGCGACGTCATCGGCCAGCCTGGTCATCGGGAACTGGGGTGCGGTGACGGTGTACCCGTCGGCCTGCAAGTGCTCGATGACGGCGCTCCAACTGGAGCCGTCGGCCCAGGCGCCGTGCACGAGGACGATGTTGGGCAACCCAGTCATGCCAGGGCTCCTTCCCGGTCCGCGCTCGACGATGACATCCCGCTGACTCCCAGGGCTGCCCCCGGGCACCCGACGCCGCGTTACCCGTCTTGACGGCTTCTGCGGGTGACCTGCACGGGGCACGCTGGCGGGTCATGAGGCTGCGGCAATCCACGCCCTGGCCGGCCTTCGCGGGCGGCCCCGAACCTGAGCGCACCAAGATCGAAAGCTGGTGCTCTCAGCCTCATGGCTTGCCCTGCTCGGTCAACGATGCGGTCAATGTTCTACTCGGTTCTACCTGCGCCTACCTTAACGGCGGACCCGTCCTAACCTGCGCTGCCTTGCCAGGATGGCGCTGGCTTTCCGGCCGCCCCCAGGCTACGGATCTGGCGGTTGGGGTTCGAGTCCCTCGCGGCGCGCCACGTCATCGCAGGTCAGCCGGTATATCTCTGCTGACCCACGCTCGTCCTGATCATCTTTGGACCGATCGGGCCATCCCCGCCAACCGGGTCCGGATCGCCTGCGCGTGGCTGCTGGACGCCGTCCTGGACCGGCAGGCCGTGCAGTTGGGCCTGGTCCCGGCCGCCGCCGTCCCGCTCGGCGTGGACAGTCCGAACCCCCGTCAGGGCTCGATCCCGTCGTGGACGCTCGAAGTCGGTGGCAGCCCCTTGCGTCCTTGCAGGACCAGCCAACCGGGGGTCTGCGATGGCACCAGGAAGGCACGATGAGGAGGCAAGCGACCGTGAAGCGTCGACCGGGCCGTCCGGGCTGGGCGGCGGCAGGGACCGGGCTTCTGGACGAACCGAACTCAACCGATGTGACAAGGAGGGAAACGATGACCCCACACGTTGGCGGCACCACGCTCGGGGCGGCCTGGACCAGCGGCCGGGCGCAAGGGGATCCACGTGGCAGGGAAGTTCGGCCTCGATCCTCATCGGCTGGACGATGAGGCGCTGAAGCGGGAGCTGCGCCACCTGTACGCGACCCGGGAGGAGACGTTCTTCCGCGGCACCCGCCAGGCGCTGCTGAACCATACCGACCGCATGCTGCAGCTGGAGCGTGAGTACGCCGGCCGGTTCCCGGAGCGGACCAGGGCCGATGCGCTGCGGGCCCGCAAGGGCTCCCGGCTGCGGGCGGGGCAGCCGGGAGGCCGGCAGGCCGTGGCGAAACGTTGAGGTCAGTCTGGTGCCTATGCGGTACCGCCGCCGGATCGTCCCAGTCGGCAACCGACCTGATGCGCCGGCGTTCTGGGATCGGAGCAAGTCATGAGACGCGGGCACGAGAAAACCCCAGACGAGATGGGCCGGTTCGAGCGGCGCACGCTCGACCGTTTCGAGCGCACCCAGAAGTGGCTCGACGAGCGGCTGGGCACCACCAGCTTCGCCCGGGTGGCGCTGCGCACCGTCTTCCCCGACCACTGGTCGTTCCTGCTCGGCGAGATCGCCCTGTACTGCCTGGTCGTGCTGATCTTCACCGGGGTGTTCCTGACCTTCTTCTACACCCCCGACACCCGCGAGGTGGTCTACAACGGCGCCTACGCGCCGCTCAAGGGAGAGCGGGTCTCGGCGGCGTACAACTCGACCATGCGGCTGTCGTTCGAGGTCAAGGCCGGCCTGATCATGCGGCAGACCCACCACTGGGCCACGCTGGTGTTCCTGGCCGCGATCGTGGTGCACCTGTGCCGGGTCTTCTTCACCCGGGCGTTCCGACGGCCGCGGGAGCTCAACTGGGTCATCGGGGTGGTCCTGCTGCTGCTGGCCATGGCGGAGGGCCTGACCGGCTACTGGCTGCCCGACGACCTGCTGTCCGGCGTCAGCATGCACATCGGCTACTCGGTTATCTTTGCCATCCCGGTGATCGGCACCTGGGCGGCCTTCCTGCTGTTCGGGGGCGAGTTCCCGACGCCGGACATGATCTCGCGGTTCTCCGTGTTCCACATCTTCCTGATACCCGCCCTGCTGATCACCCTGGTCGGGGTCCACATCGCCATCGTGGTCCTGCAGAAGTACACGCAGTTCCCCGGCCCCGGGCGCACCGAGCGCAACGTGGTCGGCAGCCGGTTGTGGCCGCAGCATGCCTTCAAGTCGGTCAGCCTGCTGCTGCTGGTCGCCGGCGTCTGCGCCGGGCTGGGCGGGCTGGCGCAGATCAACCCGGTGTGGCAGTCCGGACCCTTCAAGGTGGCCAACGTCACCTCGCCGGCGCAGCCCGACTGGTACCTGGGCTGGGTGGACGGGCTACTGCGCCTGAGCGGCCCATGGAGCTTCAAGGTCTTCGGCTACACCGTCTCGGAGAACTTCTGGCCGGCGATCCTGTTCCCGGGCCTGGCGTTCGGGGTCATCACGCTGTGGCCCTGGATCGAGCGGCGCCTGACCGGGGACCGCGCGGAGCACCACTTGCTGGACCGGCCGCGCGACGCGCCCGCCCATACGGCCACGGGCCTGGCCGGGCTGCTGCTGTTCTTCATCCCGTTCCTGGCCAGCGGCAACGACATCATGGCCGTGCTGCTGCACGTGCCGGTGGAGACCATCACCCGGATCCTGCGGTACGCATTCTTCATCGCGCCGGTGCTGACGTGGTTGGTGGCGTTCTGGGTGTGCCGCTCGTTGCGCGCCACGCAGGTGCACCCGGCCACCCCCACCGCGGGTGTGCGCCTGCGGCGCACGCCCAGTGGAGGGTATGAGACCAGCTGGCCGGACCCTGGCAGCAGCCCCAGGCACGTCGAGTGACCGCAGCGCCCGGGCCCAGCCTCGTCGAGCTGCTGGCCCGCTGAAGGCCGCACCGCACCCGCCGAAGGCACCCGTTGACGGACTTCTTGACGGAGAACTACCGACCAACAGGCGGACTACAGGACACCAGGCGGACGAGAAGCACCAGATTCTGGGACGTGAGCAGCACCGGCGGACCACAGACCGCCAGACGGACGATTCCCGCGGGCTCCGGATCTGGCGGTTGCGGGTTCGAATCCCTGGCGGCGCGGCCTGACCAGCAGGTTGCCTGAAGGGTGCGCAAAGTCGAACGTAGGCGGTGACCTGCGACTTCGCACCGAACCAGGTCCTGGGTAGCATGACGCCTCTCGAATCCCCGGAGGCCGTCCTGCGTGTTGGCGAAACTCGTCTACCTCGCGCTGTGCCGCTTGATCGCCCTGGTCGCACTCCTCGCCCGTGGCGGTGCCGCCGAGGACCTGGAGATCCTTGTCCGGCGCCACCAGCTCACGGTCCTACGTCGCCAACTGCCAAGACCAAGACTCGAACCCACCGATCGGGTCCTGCTAGCCGCCATCAGCCGCGTACTGCCCCGAACCGCTGGTCCTGCTTCATGATCACACCAGACACGCTGATGCGCTGGCCCGGCGGCTGGTCGCCGGCAGGTGGACCTATCCACACCGCCGACCGGGACGGCCACCAATCGATGAGCAGCTCCAGCAGCTGATCGTTCGCCTGGCGCGGGAGAACCCTCGCTGGGGCTACCAGCGGATCAAGGGCGAGTTGCTCCGTCTCAACGTGTGCGCGTCCGCGACCGCGATCCGCACCGTGCTTCGCCGCCACGGGCTCGACCCAGCGCCACGACCGACGGCCACCACCTGGCGGGCGTTCCTGCGCCAGCAGGCCGCCGGGATCGTGGCGTGCGACTTCTTCACCGTCGACACTGTCTGGCTGCGACGGCTGTATGTGCTGGTGTTCATTGAAGTGGACACCCGACGGGTGCACCTGGCCGGGGTGACCGCCAACCCGGACGGCGCGTGGGTCACCCAGCAGGCCCGCAACCTGCTCCTGGGAGTGGGCGAGCCAGGTCGACGGATCCGGTTCCTGCTGCGCGACCATGACGCGAAGTTCTGCCGCAGCTTCGACGACGTGTTCCGCTCGGAGGGTGCCGAGGTGCTGCTCACGCCGGGGCGCGCGCCCAGGGCGAACGCGTACGCGGAACGCTGGGTTCGTACGGTCCGCGCTGACTGCCTTGACTGGCTCCTGATCGTCGGGCGAGGCCACCTGGAGCAAGTCCTGCGAATCTACGTCAAGCACTACAACGAGCACCGTCCGCACCGGGCGCTGGGGCTCGAAGCGCCGGATCGACCTGCCAGGCTGGCCGTCGTCGGTCGGGATCAACGAGGCAGGGTGCGTCGGCGTGACCTGCTCGACGGTCTCCTGCATGAGTATCAGCGAGCTGCATGAACGCCTTTGCGCACCCTTCAGACTGGTGGGCAGGGTGGCAGGCGCAGCACCGCGACGGCGGCTTGGGCGCGACCCTGCCCTACCCCATGCTCACCGCCCGGCAAGCAGCCCGTAGGCGCCGGCCGTGCCGAGGCCGTACACCAGCTGGTCGCCGAGGTCCTTGGCCAGGACCTTCGCGTCGTACTCCCAGATCGGCCGGTAGAGCTTGGCCAGCGGCAGGAAGATGTAGCTGGCGGCCCACACCGTCGCGCCCAGCGCGAGCCCGTGGCGGACCTTGGGGGAGCGCACCGACCCCTCCACGAGCCCGAACAGCCCACCCCAGGCGATGCCGTAGCCCCAGTGCACCAGGTTGTTGGTGAGCGCGGCCCGCTCGGGTGGGAGCTGGCGCTGGAAGACTCCCTCGACGACCCGCTTGCCGATGTGCGCGGGCGCGGGTGCCTGCTCCCAGTCCTTCAGGCCCGCCGAGAACTCCCAGGCGGGCAGGCGCTCCTCGCCACCGCCGAGCTTGTAGCGGGCGAACTGGAGCAGGTCCATCGCGGCGGTGCCGACCGCCCCCGCGACCAGCCCTCGGGCGACTACCCCAAGCGGGGTCTGCGTTCATCGTGGCATCTCATGATCCTCCCGACGGAGGGTTCTTCTGTCTTGAGTCGGCTGGTCGCCATCACCGGGCACTGCCATGCAGCTGGGAACGCCGCGAGCGGTTCGTCCGCAAGCCACCCGTCCCGCCTCGGCTGCGCCAGGCGGTCTGGATCAACAAGCCCATCGACCCAATGGAGCCGCCTCAGCAAATTCCCGGCCGACGTGTCTCACCAAGCTTGACAGACTCCGCTCGGCGTCCTTGGCCGCCGAGCTCCGCGCCAGCAGTCCAGCCACCGTATGACTTGGCAGAACAGCAGATAGAGCAGTCGAAGGGCCATGCACCGATCATCGCGGCCCGATGGCTTTCTCAACGAACCCGCAGCTCAGCACCCACGACCGATTTTCTGGCACCCACAGGTCGAGTTGCCGACCATATCGGCGGTACTGAGCGCATCCCTCCGGTGCGTTGCCCTCATGGAGGTGACGATTGTGCATCTGGCCGGGCGTCCGCAGGCTGCGCCCAGCCTGGCATGGTCCGGACCGCCCGCGACCGGGTATATCGCGGGGCGATTTACATCAGCCGGGACCGGGCTAGGCGCGCCGAAACGCCCGGCAGCCCTCTCAGCTCCAGAAGTCGATGCTCGCCTGCGGGTCGGTTGTGGCGCCCCAGAACTCGGTGACCTTGCCATCGCGGACATGGCTGACGTTGGCCACCGGAACCTCGATCGACTTACCCCCACGGGAGGCCGACAGCGTACACAGCACCACGGCGTGCTCGTCGTTGGCGAGCACGCCGTGAACATCCAGCCGGAACGTGCCCGCTGTCTCCTCGGCCAGCCCGCCGAAGAAACCGAAGACCTCGTCCCGGCCGTGGTAGGTGCCGGTGAGCGGCCCGGCACCGGTCACGTGCCAGGTCACATCGTCGGCGATCAACTCCGAGAGCGTGGTCAGGTCGCCCTTGGCAAACGCCTCGTAGCCCCGCCGGGTCAGCTCAACGTTCGGATGCTCGGTCACGGCCGCCTCCCCTGCCGGTCTCCGAGGATCACGTGGATCCCCAGCCGTCCCTGCACCATAACCCCACCACCCAGCCCGAGTATCGCACAGTCTCAGCATCAGCACCCGTGACCGTCCTGCTCTCACAGGCGGTCCCGATGACGCTCGCTCATGGGCACGATCGAGCGTCTGTGAGCGATGTCGAACCACGCAGATCTTCCCGATCTGCACGTTCGCCGGTCTGCCTGAACTCGATCCCACAGCCGTGCATACCGGCGGATAGAGCCTGGCATGCGGGCGTCGAGCTGTCACCGCCTGTAACGCAACGCCAGGCCCGGCGCAGGCAAGTCAGGTGTCCAGTCGACCCGATCCCGGGCCGATCGGAGCCGCCATGGCGAACGTCGCTGCGTGATGGTGAACATTTCGCGGCGACGACCGTCCGGTCGATCCGTTTGCTCCGCATCCATCCAGCGTGGAGAAAGCAGACCGCGCGGCCTGGCTCACCCAGTACGAGCAGAACGGATCAGTCAAGAACCTGTCGACGATCAGGTGAGGCCGATGTGTCAAGCATCAGCCGAGACACGACATTTCCGCCTTGCCCTTCACGTGCCCCGTACGCGCCCCTGTGGTGCCCCTCGTTGTCCGCTGCGAAGCCGCAAGTCAGAGCCTTCCTGGCCAGTATGGGGAGCCTCCCTGCTGACGTCCCGCGGCTTGCGCACGAGTCGCACGCCTCGACAAGGCCCTAAACCGCCACCGGCGTGGTGAACTCTGGTAGTCCCAGTGGTCCAGTCGACCCATCGACTCGAACTCCTACGTTAGCCGCCACATACATGCAGAACTCTCCTCGGACGGCGGCAGGATTTCGCTCCAATTTCGCTCCATCCGACGCTGGGACGCGCGGGACAGGACGCAACGGGCGGGGACGCCGGGTGACCGGCGGGACTGTCGGCTGGCCGTTTGTGCACGTCACGGCCGATGAGCGGGGCCGGGCGGGGAGAGGAGGGGACGCGCGAGGAGCCGGCGGTTCGGTCTGTAAAATCGCCGGCTAACGCCTACCCAGGTTCGAATCCTGGTCCTGCCACCACCGCGCCGACCAGCGCAGACATGGTCACCATCCGGCCCCGCTGACGCAACCCGCCGGGCCGGCTTTCCCTCATCTTTCCCTCCGCCTGACGCGTTGCCGACGCCAGTCCGGCCAGGACGATTGCAAGTCAGTAGGTCAAACGGGCCTGGTGATCACTCGCAGTCGCGGCAGACTGTCGAGGCTGGGGAGGGGAATTGGCCCTTACCTTTCTCAGTGGCGTCCCAAGGAGTGGTGTAGGTAGCAGGGCCGCAACCGCGTAGCTGCACGTTGGAGCGGCCACCGTGCGATGGTCAGCGAGACCCACGCCAATGGTTCTCGCGAAAGGACACAGCGCACGGTGGCCCTTGACCAGTCTGCACTGTTGGAAGCCCTGGGGGCACTCAAGGCCGCGGAGGTCAACGACCGGATCCGCCAGGCCGCCCAGACGATCTACCAGGCCTCATCGAGGCCGAGCTCGCCGCGGTGATCGGCGCCGCGCCGCACCAGCGCACCCCTGACCGGCTGGGGCAGCGTAACGGCCACCGGCCACGGGTGCTGGCGACCACGGCCGGTGACTTGGAGCTGCGGATCCCAAAGCTGCGGATCCCAAAGCTGCGGGCTGGGTCGTTTTTCCCGTCGCTGTTGGAGCGGCGCCGCCGGGTCGACCAGGCGCTGTTCGCGGTGGTGATGGAGGCCTACCTGCACGGGGTCAGCACCCGTAAGGTCGACGACCTGGTCAAGGCGTTGGGGGCTGATAGCGGGATCTCCAAATCGGAGGTCTCCCGGATCTGCGCCGACCTCGACGGCGAGGTCAACGCCTTCCGGAACCGGTCGCTTGCCGGTCAGAGGTTCCCGTATGTGTTTGTGGACGCGACCTACTGCAAGCTACTGCAAGGCCAGGGTCAACCGTCGGGTCGTCTCCCAGGCGGTCGTGGTGGCCACCGGGTGTGCGGTGACGGCCGCCGAGAGGTGCTCGGCTTTGCCGTGGGCGACAGCGAGGACGGCGCCTTCTGGACAGGGTTCCTGCGCTCACTGAAGGCCCGCGGCCTGCAGGGGGTGCAGCTGGTCATCGCCGACGCCCACCTGGGCCTGCGCCAAGCCGTGGCCGCGGTGATGGCAGGTGCGGCGATGCAGCGCTGCCGCGTCCATTATGCCGATGGTTGGGTTATGCCGATGTGGCTGGTGGATCCCTTGCGGTGCAGCGGTTTTGGCCTGGTGAGGTCGGCATAATCAGAGCGTTTCGAGCCAGCTGATGAGGCTGTCGGGTGGTTGGTATCGGCCGGTGCGGCCGTTGGGTGGCGTGGTTCTGGCGAGTGCCCTTTCCTTTATCTGCAGGTCGGCGTGTAGGTAGATCTGGGTGGTGTCGATGCTTTCGTGTCCGAGCCAGAGCGCGATGACGCTGGTGTCGATGCCGGCGTGGAGGAGGCGCATCGCGGTGGTGTGCCGCAGCACGTGCGCGGTGATGGCCTTGCCGCGCAGCGACGGGCAGCGGTCAGCGGCTCGTGCGGCGTAGTGGGTAAGGCGGTGCTCGATCGCGTCGCGGCTGAGCTTGGTGCCGCGGCGGGTCGGGAACAGCGGAGCGTCTGGGCTGCTGTCGGGTTCGCTGAGCCAGTCTCGCAGGACCGCGACCGTGTCGGCGGTGAGTGGGGTGACCCGGTCCTTGCGGCCTTTGCCGTGGCAGCTGACGTGCGCGCCGGCGCCAAGGTGCAGGTCGGCGCGGGTGAGCCCGATCAGTTCGGAGATTCGCAGCCCGGTCTGGGCCGCGAGGAGCAGCAGGGCATGGTCGCGCCGCCCGGTCCAGGTCGTCGGGTCGCAGGCGGCGAGCAGTGCGTCGACCTCGGGCTCGGTGAGGTAGCTGATCAGCACCCGGTCGAAGCGTTTGGGTGGGATCGCCAGCACCCGGGAGATGGTGTCGGCGAGCTCTGGGTGCTGGAGGACAGCGAACCGGAACAGGGAGTGGATCGTGGCCAGCCGTGCGTTGCGGGTCCGGACGCTGTTGCCGCGGTCGCGTTCGAGATGGTTGAGAAAGCCGGCGATCGTGTCCGCGTCGAGGTCGACCACGTCAAGTCGTGATGGTGGCCGTCCAGTCCTGGCGGCGGCATAGCCGAGCAGCAGCCGGAACGTGTCGCGGTAGGCGGCGATGGTGTGGCCGCTGGCGTGGCGCTGCCGGATGAGCCGGTCGGTGAAGAATGCCTGCAGGGTCGGGGCCAGCGCGCTCATGGCCGGCCTGCCAGGTGTGCGTCGAGTCGCTGCGCGGCGACGGTCATCAGTTCCGGCGAGGCCGACAGATACCAGTAGGTGCTGGCGGGGTGGACGTGACCGAGCCAGGTGGACAGCAGCGTCAGCCGGGTCTGCCCGTCCTGGCCGGCCGCGTAGGCGTCCAGCATTGACCGGACGGCGAAGGAGTGCCGCAGGTCGTGGATGCGTGGCCGGCACGACGATGATCGTGGCGCCAGCCCGGCCAGGCGCACCAGCCGGTGGAACGTGTGATGCACGTTGCAGTAGCGCAGCCGGGTGCCGGCCAGGGAGACGAAGAACGCCGCCGTGCTGGTCGCGGACGCGGACCGGTCGCGCCGCCGCTGGTAGCGGCGCAGCGCGTCTACGGTGCTGGGGTGCAGGGCCAGTTCCCGGGTCTTGCCGAACTTGCCATACCGCACCGTGAGCCGACCGGAGGTGAGGTCGACATCGCCGCGGTCCAACGCGATCGCTTCCCCCACCCGCATGCCGGTGACCGCGAGCAGCCCGATCAGGGTGGCGAACGTGGCTTGCCGCAGCGGCGTGGACAATGTGCTGGTGGCCGCGATCACCCCGGCGAGGTCGGTGTCGGAATACAGGTAGGGGCTGGCCCGACGCGGCCGCTGCGGCAGCAGCTCCGCGGCGGGCACCTGGTGTGCTGGGTCCAGCGCGTGCAGGTAGGTGGCGAAGCCGCGCACCGCCGACAGCCGGTAGGCCCACCAGTTCGAGCTGCCGCCCGCCGGCAGCCGGGCCCAATCCAACGCCGCCGCAACCGTGACCCTCGATTCGCCGGCCCGCTCGAGGTGGTCGAGGAACTGGCCGAGCAGCTTCTCCGGCCGGGCCATCCGATAGCCCAACGCGCGGCGCAACGCCAGGTAGTCAGCCAGCTCCTTGCGCAGCACGCCGGTCACGACACACCGCCGGGGACCGTGACAGGCCAAGGTCGCGCCAGGACGGCGAGGGAGTCCCGGTCGACCTTGGCGTAGATCGCCGTGGTCAACGCCGAGCGGTGCCGCAGCACCTGCCCGACCTCGGGCAGCGGACTGCCGGCGTGCAGCATCGCGGTGGCCGCGGTGTGCCGCAGCCGGTGCGCGTGCAGCTTGCCGAGCCCGGCGCGCTGCGCGGCGTCGAAGACCACCATCGTCACCCCGGCCGGTGGTCAACGCCCGGTGCGGGGCGTGCACCCGGACGAACACGCTGCGGCCCTCGGCCGTGGCCGGCCGCCCCCGGCGCAGGTAGGCGGCGATCGCTGCGCCCACGTCGGCCGGCAGCGGCAGCCGCTCCGCGCGGTTACCTTTACCGCGCACAGCGATCTCGCCGCGTCGCCAGTCGATGTCGTCCAGACCGAGCCGGGCGACCTCGCCGGCACGCAACCCCAGCCGGGACAGCAGCAGCACGATCGCGTAGTCTCGCCGGCCGGTGCGGGTGCGCCGATCACACGCAGCCAGCAGCCGGCGCAGCTGGCCAGGTTCCAGGCCCTTCGGCAGGCCGGACAGGCGCCAGCCCGCCACCGACGGCACCGCCGCCGCCAGCGAGGCTGATACCTGCCCGGTCAGGTGCAGCCACCCCAGCAGCGACCGCAGCGCGCACACGATCAGCTTCGCCGACCCGACCGCCCGCCCCGGGCAGGCCGACCGCACAAACCCGACCACCTCGGCTGCCGTCAGGCCGACCAGATCCAGCACCTCACCGCGCAACCGGGTCACCACGAACGGCCGCACGAAGTCCACGTAGCCGCGCGCCGTTCCCGGAGTCAGGCCGCGCTCGCCGACCAGATAGTCCCGGTAGCGGCCAAGCAGCTCCTCCACCGGGCCCGGCGGAACCTCCTCAGCGGCCGGCAGCACGCCCAGCGGCGCGAGGAACTCCAGCAGCGGCCGCAACGCCTTCACCGACCGGTACTCCACATACCCCGCCGCCCGCCGCTGCACGAGATACCGCTCGATCACCGGGCCGCTCAGCCCGTCGACTCCGACACCCTCGGCGCGCATCCACCGGTCCAGATGCGCGATGAAACACACATGCTGCGCCGCCGACGTCCGCGAATACCCCTGCCGCAGCAGCTCCTCGGCGAACCCGATGACGTGCGGCTCCAACGGCCCCCACACCAACGAACGCAGAACCTTGACCATGACGCTCTCCTCTCCACGAACGGACGAAGAGAGCCTCGATCAACTCCCGGATTATGCCGACCTCACCAGGCCAAAACCGCTGCACCGCAAGGGATCCACCAGCCACATCGGCATAACCCAACCATCGGCATAATGGATCCAGTCGCGCTGGTGGCGGGTGGCCGGGAAGACGTCCCGCAACGCTCGCCACAGCCCCAGCGCCCCGTCGCCCACCATCACCACCGGGGCGCGCATGCCGCGGCGGCGTAGGTCCCGCAGCAGCTCAGCCCAAGCGTCGGTGGACTCCCGCTCCCCATCGGCGACCGCGACCAGCTCCTTGGTGCCGTCGGCGCGCACCCCCACGATCACCAGGCAGCACAGCCGAGCCTGCTCCAGCCGCACCCGAAAGTGGACCCCATCGGCCCAGCAGTACACGTAGTCCCGATCTGACAGGTCACGCTGGCAAAACGCCTGCCAGTCGGCCTGCCAGGCGGCGACCAGGCGCGTGATCACCGGCGCCGACAGCCCCGCGCTCGAGCCGAAGAACCCCGCCAACGCCGCCACGAAGTCACCGGTCGACAGCCCATGCAGGTACAACAGCGGCAGCACCTCGGCCACCTTCGGGCTCTTGCGGCACCACGGCGGCAAGATCACCGACCGGAACCGCGCCCGCTGGCCCGTCACCGGGTCGACCCTGCGGTCGTCCACCCTGGGCGCCTGGACCGCCACCGCACCAGCCGCGGTCAGGACCTCGCGCTGGCGAGCGTGGCCGTTGCGCACCACCAGCCGCCGGCCGTGCTCGTCCCGCTCGGCTACACAGGCCGCCAGGTAGGCGTCGACCTCGGCCTCCAAGGCGGCGGCCAGCATCCGCCTGGCGCCTTCGCGGGCGAGCTCGTCCAGATCGGTGTGCAGCTCGGCACGCGCGGTGGCATCAGCGATTACACTCAGCATTGCGGCGTCACCCTCCTCGCCGGCGCGCCAACGCCGGCTCCCACTTGATAGGTCAAGCAGGAGGGTACGTCGCGCTCTCGTGCAGGGTGCCGGTCCACAACTTCAGGTCATACCTCAGATCCGCTATATCGTTTCGAACTGAGGGTCTGTCAGCCAATCCGTGGCTGACCAGGCGACGTGCGGGGCGGCGGCAGGGTGACCAGGGTGATCGCCCGCACTACGCCCGCGACGCGGTCAGCGCTGCTGCGCCTGGAACCGACGGGCGGTCTCGGCATGCCGCCGGCCCTCGGCTGCCCACTGGCAGCTCGGCGGTTCGCCGCACCACGGCGCGCCGTCGCCGGTGGC
>WNFY01030334.1_pt1 | contig 14277 bp, 14 predicted proteins | sample 5400091 | NCBI WGS metagenome assembly WNFY01 (sample SAMN13153364, study PRJNA577476) | soil metagenome | isolation source: 60 cm soil or saprolite under grassland replicate 1 | place: USA:California | collected 2016-06-15 | reverse complement strand
CGGCGCACCTCCGGCAGGCCGAACCGGGCGCCCTTGCCCGCGGTGACCATGTCGCAGGCGAGCACGATCTCGAACCCGCCGCCGAGCGCCCATCCCTCGACCGCGGCGATCAGCGATGCCGGCGAAGCCGCGCGAGGGGTCCCTGACCTGCTCGCCCGCCGCGAATGCGGTCAGGTCCATCCCGGCGCAAAAGGAGGAGCCGGTGCCGTGCAGCACGCCGACCCTCAGGTCGGACGAGCTGTCCAGCAGGTCAAGCGCGCGGGCGATGCCGGCCGACACCGCGCCGTTCACGGCGTTGCGCTGCCGCGGCCGGTTGATGGTGACGATCAGGACCCCGTTCTCGCGGCGGACCAGAACGTCTTCGGGCGCAGCCGATGAGCCGGCGGCTGATGACATGGGCGGTCGAGCTCCCGGTAGGCGGCGAAGAGTCTATTTGTTTAACTAATATAGTGAGGTCGTCTGGCGGTAGCAAGCGCGCTCACCGCAGCGCCGAGTGGCCGAGCAGCGCCTTGCCGAGGTGCAGGATCTGGATCTGGCTGGTCCCCTCCGGGATCGTGGCCTCCCGGGCGTCACGGAAGTACCGCTCGACCGGCGATTCCTCCATGAGCCCCGCTCCCCCGTGCAACTGCAGGGCCAGGGTCGCCACGCGGCCGGCGGACTCGCCGCAGTAGTACTTCGCCATCGAGCACTCGTATCGCCCCGGTTCGCCCGCGTCGATGGTCCTGGCGGCATGGTAGCCGAGCAGCCTGGCCGTCTCGGTCAACGTCGCGATCTCCACCACCATCTGCTGGACCAGCTGGAACCCGGCGATGGGCTTGCCGAACTGCTCGCGCTGGCGGCAGAACCTGATCGACTCTTCCAGGCACGCCTGGGACAGTCCCACCGCGCCCATCGCCATGTTGAGGCGGCCTGCGTTGATGGCCGCCATGCCGAGCGACAGGCCGCCGCCCGGCTTGCCGAGCAGGTTGCCCGCCGGAACGAGGGTGTCGTCGAACGTCAGCTCGCAACTGGTGGTCGACCGGAGCGGCATGTGCGGGATGTCATGCACGCCGAACTGCGACTCGGCCGCGTCGACCAGCAGCCCGGTCACCCCGTGGTCGGTGCCGTTCTCGTCCACCACCCGGACGAACAGGATGCCGAAATCGCACCCGAGGGCGTTGGTGATGTAGAGCTTGCTGCCGTTGACCGCGAAGCCGTCCCTGGTGCGCCGGGCCGTGCTCCGCAGCGCGCCGGCGTCGGAGCCCGCGTCCGGCTCGGTCAGCCCGAACCAGCCGAACCGGCGGCCCTCGAGCAGCGGCCGGAGGAACCGTTCCGCCTGGCCGGCGTCGGCAGCCGCGCCGAGGACCCGGGCCACCATGCCCTGCACGTTGAGAGTGGTCCGCAGCGAACCCCAGCAGCGGCCAGCCTCCTCCATGAGGATCGCCTGCATCATCATCGGCAGCTCGTCTCCCCCGGCCGCCTCGGGCACGCCGCCCCGGACGTAGCCGAAGTCGTAGAGCTGCGGCAGCAGCTCCCACGGGAACGTCCGCGCCTGTTCGTGCCCCGCCACCAGCGGTGCCACCTTCTTGTCGAGAAAGGACCGTACCGCATCGCGCAGTGCGCGTTCGTCCTCGTCGAGGAGCGCCGACATCACTGACCCTTCCGAGACATTGGGTAGTTTCAGTTATTTCATCATACTGAACTGATATTATCCTGGGCAGGATAGCGGGCCGCCGCTCAGCGAGGAGAGGCCGTGCAGACGGGACTGGCAGGCAAGGTCGTCATCGTCACCGCCGCGACCGCGAATATCGGCCGGGGAATCGCGCTGGCGTTCGCTGCCGAGGGCGCCCGGGTGGTGATCGTCGGCCGCGACGCGGTCGGAGGCCAGCTGGTGGCCAAGCTCGCCCGCGAGCAGGGAGCCGCCGACGCGCTCTGGCGCCCGGCCGATATGAACGTCCAAGACGAGGTGTCCGGGATGGTCGCCGACACCCTGACCACGTTCGGCCAAATCGACGTGCTGGTCAACAACGTCGGCGGGAACGCGGCGGTCACCCCGTTCGCGTCGTCGACCCCCGAGCAGTGGCGGGCCGACCTGGAACTCAACCTGATGACCACGTTCCGCTGCACTCACCTGGTCCTGCCCTCCATGCTGGAGCGCGGCAGCGGGCGGATCATCAACATCGGCTCGACCGCGGGATTCATCGGCGACCGGTTCCTGGCCGTTTACTCGGCGGCGAAAGGCGGGGTGCACGCGTTCACCCGGGTGCTCGCGCTCGAGCTGGGCGAAAGCGGGATCACGGTCAACGCCATCGCCCCGTACGGGACCAGGTCGGACGACCCGTACAGCGACATGAGCAGCGGCAGCCGGATCCACCCGGAGACCGGCGTGTTCGCGCGGGCCCGGGCGGAGAACCCGGAGCGCTTCGGCTCGATCGGGCGCACCACCGCCTTGCCCCGCCAGCACGCGCGGCCGCCCGAGATCGGCGCCGCCGCGGTGTACCTCGCGTCCGATCAGGCGGCGTTCGTCACCGGGCATACCCTCCAGGTCGACGGCGGAGTGTCCCTGGTTTGAGCCCGCCACTGGATCGGTCAGCGTCGCACCCGCTCGCGCTGTGCCACTACACCATGGTCGAGCTCGACCCGCCGACGTTCGTGGACGTGGCGGCCCGGGCCGGCTTCGCCGCGGTCAGCCTGATGGTGCAGTTCCCGGCATCGCGCGGGCCCGGGTTCCCGGTGCTGGGCGACACCGCGATGCGACGGGAGACAAAGCGCCGCCTGGACGACACGGGCCTTGTCCTGTTCGACGCCTCGGTCTGCCGCCTCGAGGCCGACAGCGGGACCGAGGACTTCCGGCAGGCGCTAGAGACCGCGGCCTACCTGGGCGCGCGTTCGGTGAACGTCAACGGCAACGACCCGGACGACGGCCGGCTGTGCGACCGCTTCGCGGCCCTGTGCGACCTGGGTGCGCAGTACGATCTTAGCTTCGGGCTCGAGTTCATGATGTCCACGCAGGTCAAAACCCTCGCTGACGCGCTCGCGCTGATCGAGCGCTCCGGCGCGGCCAACGCGGCGGTCACGGTCGATGCCCTGCACCTGGCCCGTTCGGGCGGATCGCCCGCGCAGGTCGCCGCGCTGGACACCGCGCAGATCTCCTACGTCCAGCTGTGCGACGGGCCCGCCAGCGTGCCGCCGGAGGGCTATGCGTGGGAGGCGGGCACCGAGCGGATGCTTCCCGGCGAAGGGGAACTGCCCTGCACGGCCCTGGTCGAGGCGGTCGCCCCCGGCGTGCTGCTTGCGGTCGAGGCGCCGTCGCAGCGGCGGCGGGCCGCGGGCATCGAGGCCGACGCCTACGCACCCCGGGCGATGGACTCGCTCACCCGCCTGCTCGGCGGCGGGGCCACGGTAGATCCACGGAGGTCGGCTTGAAACTGGACGGCAAGGTGGCGGTGGTCACCGGGTCGGGCAACGGCATCGGAGAGGCGATCGCGAGACGGTTCGCCGCCGAAGGGGCCAGGGTCGTGGTGACCGACATCGAGCCCGAGGCCGTCTCACGGGTGGCGGACGAGATCGGCACGGTCGGCATCGCCGCCGACATCACCGTGCCCGCCAACGTCCGGGCGGTGGCCGAACTGGCCCGGACGATCTACGGGGAAGTCGACGTGTGGCTGTCCAACGCCGGCGTGGCCGGCCCGCGGCAGCCGGGGAACCTCCAGGACGACAGCCTGTGGGATCTCATGTGGCGGCTGCACGTGCTGTCGCACCTGCACGCGGCGCGCGAGGTGCTGCCGTCGATGATCGACCGCGGCGACGGCTACCTGCTGCAGACGGCGTCGTCGGTGGCGCTCTCGACCCAGCCGGAGAAGGCCGCGTACTCGGTCACCAAGCACGCGGCGCTTGCGCTGGCCGAATGGCTGGCCGTGCAGTACCGCCGGCTGGGCATCAAGGTCTCCTGCTTCTGTCCGGGGCCGATGCTGACCCTGATGCTGCTGAGCAACGAATTCGCACCCGGTCACCTGTACGGCCGGATCAGCTACCACGACTACGAGGCCTGGATCGGCCAGGCCGCCGCCCGGTTCCTTGGCAGCCCGCCGCCAGCGGGGCCGTGACCGCACGACCTCTGGACTGAGCGGTCAGTATATGAAACGCTGAGGCCACGGCTCGGTCCCAAAGCTCGCAGTCCCGGCCACGGGGCGACCGTATCAACGCAGGAGCGCCGCATGAGCGAGACCACCGTGTACACCGACTTCCGGCTGCACGCCAGCCATCTGGCCGAGACCGGGGAACGTAGCCCGGCCGAGGTCGCGGTGCGGCGCGACCTGGCCGCCGCCTACCAGCTGTGCGCGCTGTTCGGCTGGGACGACCTCGTGTACACCCACATCTCCGCGCGGGTTCCCGGGCCGGAGCACCACTTCCTGGTCAACCCCCTCGGCCTGGGGTTCGACGAGATCACCGCGTCCAGCCTCATCAAGATCGACCTGGACGGGAACGTCATCGGCGACACCGGCGGATACGAGCCGAACGCGGCCGGCTTCGTCATCCACGGCGCGATCCACTCGACCCTGGAGAACGCGGGCTGCGTCATGCACCTGCACACCGAGGCGCAGATGGCCCTGTCGACGCTGCCGGAAGGCCTCCTCCCGCTGACGCAGCACGCGATGCGGCTGTACGGCCGGATCAGCTACCACGACTACGAGGGCATCGCGCTGTCCGGCGGGGAGCGGGTACGGCTCATCGCGGACCTCGGCGACAGCGCGGCGATGATCTTGCGCAATCACGGCAGCCTGACCGTCGGCTCAGGCGTCACGCAGGCCTTCGTCGAGATGTTCTACCTGGAAAAGGCGGCCCGCAGCCAGCTGCTTGCCCAGGCCACCGGGCAGCCGCTGATCATCCCGCCGCGGGAGACCATCGAACTGACCGCGCGCCAGTGGGAGAGCCAGCTCGACTCGGGAATCGAATGGCCGGCCCTGCTGCGCCGGCTGGAGCGGGCGGCCGGACCCGTCTTCGCCCAGTGACCGGCTCCCCGGCGGCCGCCGAGGAGCGCGGCGGAGCCAGCCTCCGATGACGTTCGCCCAGCGCTGGGACGCGGCGGTGAGCACCAGCGGCGGTCGGCCGTTCCTCATCTTCGAAGGTCCCGACGGGTCCGTCTCGCAGTGGACCTACCGGGAGTTCGACGAGGCTGTCACCCGCATGGCCGCGACCCTGGCGGCGTCGGGGGTGACGCCAGGGGCGGCGGTTCAGGTGGTGCTGCGCAACTGCCCCGCGTTCATCGCGATCTGGCTCGCCTGCGCGCGGTCGGGCGCGTGGATGGTGCCGGTCGACCCGACGTCCACCGCCCGCGACATCAGCAGGCACCTCGACCGGGTCCGCCCGGCGGCCGGGGTCTGCGCGGCGAGCCGCGCGGACGTGTACGCGGCGGGGGTAAAGGAGTCCGCCGCCGGCCGCCTGGCCACGGTCGAGCTAGCGGAGACGGCCGCCGACGTATCGGGCGCGGCCGGGCACACCGCGACCGCACCCGGTCCTGCCGTCGCGCCGACGGACCGGCTGGCGGTCATGTTCACCTCGGGCACGACCTCCGAGCCCAAAGGCGTCGTCCTCACGCAGCACAACTACGCGTACGTCGCCGACACGATGTCCGCCATCGTCGGGCTGCGGCCGGAGCACCGCTGGCTGGTCACCTTGCCGTTGTTCCACGCCAACGCGCAGTACTACTGCATCGCGCCCGCAATCGCAGTCGGCGCCAGCGTCGCCCTGACCTCGACGTTCTCCGCCTCCCAGTGGCTGCGGCAGGCCCGTGACCTGTCCGCGACGCACGCCAGCTTGTTCGCCGCGCCGATCCGGATGATCCTGGCGCGCCGGCCGGCCGACGCGCCGGCCGGGCGGCTGCAGCACGTCTGGTTCGCGCAGAACCTCGGCGCGCAGCACTATGACGAGTTCGCGGCGCTGGCCGGCTGCCGCCCGCGCCAGCTCTACGGAATGACCGAGACCGTCGCGATCGTCTGCGCCGACGTCTCCGACCCGTACCGCAACGACACGATCGGTCCTCCGATCGAGGGCCGCCCGGTCGTGCTCAGAAACCCCGAGACGGGGGCGGACGCGCCGCCTGGGGAACCGGCCGAGCTTGTTCTTGCCGGGGTACCCGGTGAGGACATCTTTCTCGAGTACCTTGACGATCCGGCCGCGACGAGCCGGTCGCTCGTCCAGCGCGACGGCACCACCTGGTTCCACACCGGCGATATGGTCGCCCGCGTGGCCGAGGGCGGGGCACTCCGGTTCGTGGGCCGGCGCGATGACGTGATCAAGGTGTCGGGCGAGAACGTGAGTTTGACCGAGGTCGAAGCCACCCTCGCCCAGGCTCCCGGGGTCCTCGAATGCGCCGTTCTCGGACGGCCCGATCCGGTCCGCGACATGGTGCCGGTCGCCTACGTGGTCCCCCGTGACCGGGAGCATCCGCCGGCCATCAGCGACCTCGCGCAATGGTCGGAGCACAACCTGGCGGCGGCCGCCCGCCCGCGCGACTGGCACCTGATCGAGGCACTGCCCCGGACCAGCGTGGGCAAGGTGCGCCGGTTCAAGCTTTGACCGGGTAACGGACGCCGGAGGCGGTACGCGGGCCGGCCGTCAGGTTCAGCCCGCGGGTGGCGATGCCCTGGACGAAGATGTCGGCGAACGACTTGGCCGCGTCCTTCACCGAGAAATGCTCGCCTGCCCGCAGCCCGAGATAGGTGTAGTTGTGCATGCCGAGCCAGGCGGCGACCGCGAGCCGGGTGTCGAGCGGCCGGAAGTCACCCGACTCGACCCCGTGGCGGAACACCACCTCCACCCGCCGCTCGCAGGCGCGCCGCCGCTGCTGGAACATCTCCGCGTTCTTCCCGGTCAGCGCGGGGAAATCGTGCAGGAACACCCACACGTGGTCGGGAAAGCGGAAGATCGCGTCGAGCAGCTCCTCGCCCAGCATCGCCAGCCGCTCGGGCGGAGTGCCGCCCGCCAGGTCGACCCGGTCCGCGCCCAGCATGACCTCGTCCATCACCCGGTCATGGATGGCGGCCAGCAGCTGCTCCTTGGAGCCGATGTAGTAGTACAGCGCGCCCTTGCCGATGCCGTTCGCCTCGCACAGTTCCGTCGTGCTGGTGGCGTGATAGCCCGTCGTCGGCCGGGCCGGGGTTCTCCGGCGCGCAGCCGACCTTGCTCCTTCAGCAGGCGGGGCACCGATGATCCGCCGGTGGCCGAGGCCGTCATTGCCCTGGCCGTCAGCCACCGGTACTTAGCGTACTGTGTTCCGACGAGTCAGTTGACAGCCGGTGCACGCTCAGGCTAGAGAGGCGTCCGGCGCTGGCCGCGCTGTCGGGGCCTCGCAGTCCTGCGAGGCGTCGGCCCGCGGGTCCCAGACGTTCATCGGCAGGCGCGCGGGCGTCGCCCAGTGCACTCCGGTCATTGCGGTGAGCTCTTGCCGCGCCTTTTCGAGGTCGGGTACGCGCACTCTCACCTGGCACCTCGCCAGGAAGCCCCGGCGTTCAGGCCGGGGAGGAATGGCGTGCGGCGAGTCTTCCGTGTCTTTATGCTGATGACCCGTATCCTGTAAGAGTGAGGACTGCGTATAAGTGCAGGGCGTACCCGACGCCTGACCAGCAGGTGATGCTGGCCCGCACGTTCGGCTGCGTCCGCGTCGTGTGGAACCGCACCCTCGCCGCCCGGCATGCCCGGTATGCCGCCGAGGGCAAGGGAACGTCCTACGCGCAGACCGACGCAGCGCTGACCGCGATGAAGAAGGACCCGGACCTGGCCTGGCTGTCCGAGGTTTCCTCGGTCCCGCTCCAGCAGGCGCTGCGCCACCAGCACGCCGCGTTCCAGGCGTTCTTCGGCAAGCGTGCCCGCTACCCGAGATTCAAGTCCCGGCGCGGGCGCCAGTCGGCCACCTACACCCGGTCGGCGTTCCGCATGAAGGACGGCACGCTGCACCTGGCGAAGATGAGCGAGCCGCTGCCCGTCGTGTGGACGTGGCCGGGTATCGATCTCGCCGCACTGGACCCCACGTCCGTGACCGTTACGAAGGACCCGGCCGGCCGCTGGTTCGTGACCTTCCACGCCGAGGTGCCCGACCCTGCGCCGCTGCCCGCGTCTGGCCGCACGGTCGGCGTGGATCTCGGCCTGGCCGACTTCGCGGTCCTGTCCACGGGCGAGCACATCCCGCACCCGAAGGACTGGGAACGCCACGAGAAGCGCCTAAAGCGCTATCAGCGCAGGCTCGCCCGGTGCCGGAAGGGGTCCGCGAACCGCGTGAAGGCTAAGCGGAAGGTGGCCCGGCAGCACGCCAGGGTCGCCGACGCGCGCCGCGACTTCTTGCACAAGGCCAGTACCGATCTGGTACGCCGGTTCGACGTGATCGCCGTCGAAGACCTGAACGTGTCCGGGATGGTCCGCAACCGCTCGCTCGCCCGGGCGATCTCCTGCACCGGATGGGCGGAGTTCCGGTCCATGCTGGAGTACAAGGCCGTGCGCTCCGGCCAGACGGTCGCGGTCGCGGACCGCTTCTATCCCAGTTCCAAGACCTGCTCGGCGTGCGGGTACCTGCTCGTATCCCTGAGCCTGAGGACACGGCACTGGATGTGCCCGTCCTGCGGCATCCTGCATCAGCGGGACGAGAATGCCGCGAAGAACATCGAGCGTGCCGCCGGGCTGGCGGCCTATGCCTGCGGAGCGGATGTCAGACACGGCGGGGCAACCCCCGTGCAGTCTGCTGTGAAACAGGAACCCCAGGGCGCGAGCCCCGGAATCCCGGTCCTTCAGGGCGGGGAGTAGTCAATGGTTGAGGTTCATCTTGATCGTGACCAGGTTGGCGCTGCTGCAGTCGAACGTGCCGGGCTTCGACGGGAACACGCGCTGCCACTGGCCGCTGCGGACCTGGGCGATCACGATGCACGGCGAGGGCGTACGGGCGGCTATGTTGGTCGAGCCGATGATGCCGTCGGCGTTGAAGGAGGTTTCCTTGCTCAGCGCCGCGAACAGCGTCTGGCGGTCGAGCGTCCCGCTGTTGGCGGTCGCCTTGTTCACCGCGTCCTGGAACAGCAGCGCGTCGAGGTACGAATCCAGCGCATTGCCGTTGATCTTGTCGATGCCGCCCAGGTAGGAGATCAGTCCCTTGAGCGTCGGGTTGGACGTGTAGTCGGTGTAGAAGGGCAGGTAGTTCAGCAGTGCGTACTCGCCGTCGACGGCCGAGCCGCCTAGCTGCAGGAAGCTCGTGTCGTAGCAGCCCGAGTTGCAGGCCCAGACCTTGACGCCGTTCACGCCCTGGAGCCGGGCTTCCTTCCGGAGCAGGACGGTGCTCGGCGGCGTCGCGCCGCCGTAGCCGAGGGTCGAGTTGCTCCGCTTCATGACCTGGATAATCGGGGTCAGCGCGCTTTGCGGCGCGGCCCCGGACGACGGGTAGAAGCCCTCGCCGTCCTTGCCGATGCCGATGTTGACGCCCGCCTGGAACTCGGGGACCGAGGTGATGCGCACCGTCGGAACGTCGTTGTTGTAAACCCACACCCCGTGCAAGCCCGGGAAATGGGACGCGTAGTAGCGGAAGTCGCCGATGTTCACCGTGTAGGTCTGCGGGTTGTCCTTGGCCGTCGCGCAGTACGTGCCGAGGCCGCCGATCAGGTAGGTGACCTTGTCGCAGGAGTACGGCGGGAAGCCGAACGCCGCCATGTTGGGGATGCCGATAGGCTGTCCCGCGGCGTTCTTGCAGGTGTCAAGGTCGCTGAAGTCGGTCACCGCGTTCGCGGCGGTGCCCACCATGGCGAAGTCGTTCTGACACGCCTTGATCACGCAGTTGGTAGTGGCGTTCGGGTCCAGCCTCGAGTCGCAGACGTCGACCACGACCTTGCGGCCGGCCAGGCCGCCGTGCGCGTTGACCATGGCGGCCCACGCCTGGATCACGTTCACGTTCCGCTGGAACAGGCCGGGCTGCACCGGCGTGTTCACGTCGGCGATCGCCGCGATGCGGATCGTGGTGCTGGTGAGCCCGATCTCGGTGCCCGGCGCCGCCGTCCCGGAAACCGACGTGCCGCCGGAAGCGCTCGAGCCGGAACTGCCCGGCGACGAGCCGCCCGCCGGGGACGTCGACGACGACGAGCAGCCGGCGGCCAGCGCGATGACCGCCAGCACACTGGCGGCGATGACGAGCAGCCGCGGCCGGCAGCGGCCGGACGTGCCTGTCCTGGACCCCGTTAGGGGCAGGCAGCCCGCGTCACGTGCTGACGCGCGGGCACGTGTCTCTGTCCGATTTGTTTGACCGGTCGGTTTAATCGACAGTGGCTTACCAGGGGGCGAGTGTCAAGAGCAGGCCGACGGACATTAACGAGACGCAGGCCGAACGCCGACTGGAGCTGCCTTGATCAGTCCAGTCGGCGACGGCGGTGAAGGAGACTGACCAGTTGGTCGGTATATTTATGCTGCCTGCTTGACCGTGATGAGGTTCGCGGCCTTGCAGTCGAAGGTCCCGGCTCGGGCAAACGCGCGGGGACCGGTCAGCGAAGGGTCCAGTCGGGCTTGACGAAGGCGGCCCGCGATACCTGGGCCTTGCCGATCGGGTTGCCGATCCGGGTGTAGTGCCACCCGATGCCCTGTGCGGTCTCACGGTCAAGCCCGTGGGTTTCCCAGATGGCACGGACCGTGCCCTGGACCGCGGCGGGCGGCTTGGCAGCGATGATCCGCGCCAGCTCCCCGGCCCGGTCCCACAGTTGCGCCGGGGGAACCAGTTCGGAGACGAGCCCGATCTCGCGGGCCCGCTGGGCGGACATGCGCTCGTCGAGCCCGATCAGCGCCCATCGCAGCGCCTCACCGAGCGGGATCCGCCGAGCCAGGCCGATCGGCTCGAGCGCCGATGTCAGCCCGTAGCTCACGTGCGGGTCGAAGAACGTGGTGTCGTCCGCGCTGATGATGATGTCGCAGTCGTTCAGCCAGTAGAAGGCGCCGCCCGCGACCATGCCGTGCACCGCGGCGATGACTGGTTTCCATACTTTGTTCTGCTTCGGGCTGAGGTCTTCCCCCGGATCCTGGGCGCTCCACGGGTTGTCCGGGACGTCCAGCCCTTCCTTCACGTCCAAGCCGGTGGAGAAGGCCCGATCGCCTGCCGCCCGCAGCACCACGACATGGATGTCGTCGTCGACGCGGACCTGGCTCCAGATCTGGCGGAACTCGTTCATCATCGTCCGGTTGAACGCGTTCATGGCCTCGGGACGGTTCAGCGTCACGCTGGCTACGTTGTCCTTGACCTCCAAGAGCACGGTCTCGTAGTCAAACATAGTTAGATCATTGCACTTGTCAGACCACCTGGCGAGCACTGCCCAGCCGCGGGGGCACGAGGGGCCGGCCAGGGCACGGGCACGGCCCCTCGTGCGTCTCGGTTCGGCCGACCGGAGTGTCAGCTCGGCGGCTGCCAGCCGACGTACTCGTCCGCCCGGCGGCTGAGCAGCCATTTACCGCCGAACTGGCGGAACACGTCGTGGTAGCGGGCGACGATCTGGACGGACCAGCCGGAGTCGCCCTGCGCCAGGAACACCACGTCGGTGGTGGCGCGGGCCTCCTGGTCATCCCAGTCGGTGATGACGATATTGACCGGCATGTGGCGCTGCAGCCCCTTGGGCTTCCAGTCGTCCCAGGCGGCCCGGATCACGTCCGCGCCCTGGTAGGCACCCATCCCGGGGACCTCGAGGACCGCGTCCGGCGTGTAGAGCGCCATGATGCCGTCGGTGTCGCCCGCGTCCTGGTGCTGCGCGTGCGCGGCGACGGTGGCGTAGACGCCCGCGAACACCTCCGCGTAGGTGGTCATCGGCGCCCCTACTTGATCGCGACCGGGCTGAGCGGCGAGCCGACCGCGCCGGTGACCAGGAGGCCGGGGCTGACGAAGAGGAACTCCCAGACCCCGTCGGCGTCGCAGTCGGCCTTCAGCGCCTCGAAGTCGAACATCTCGCCCAGGGTGAGGCCGATGTCCCGGATCAGCACCTGGTGGACCGGGATGGTGGCGTTGGGGACGGTGCTCGGCCAGGCCTCGCCGTTGGACTGGTCGAGGGCCAGCGCGGCGATCTCGCTGTCGTGGATCCAGCGGCAGATGTCGAGGCCGGGGCCGGGCGTGTTGCCGACGTAGCGCTGCCGGTCGCCCTCCTTGAACCACTTGGTCCAGCCGGTGCGGACGCACACGATGTCACCCGAGGAGACCCGGACGCCCTGCCGCTCCTGGGCCGCGACCACGTCCGCGGTGGTGATCTCGTAGGAGTCAGGCAGCACCTCCACCCCCTTCAGCCCGGCGATGTCGAGCAGCACGCCGCGGGAGACGAGCTTGGTGGCCACCTGGGCGATGTCGTTCTTGGAGGCGCCGGTGAAGTTGTTGACCGCGCTGGCGGGCACGCCGTTGTAGAAGAACCCGTCGTACCCGACGTGGGCCAGGCCGTCCCACTGGGTGGAGCACTGCAGGCCCATGATGATCAGGTCGTCGGCCGCGATCTGCCCGTCCTTGGCGTAGAACGAGTCGGACGGGAGCAGGGTCATCACGTGGTTCGGGTTGAGCCGCCAGCCGCCGGGCGGGAACGGGCCGTTCTTGTCGAACGGGATGCCGCAGTCGATGGTCTTGCCGGTGCGCACCAGCTTGGCCGAGGCGACCAGCTTCTCCGGGGTGATGAAGTTGAGGGTGCCGATCTGGTCGTCGTCGCCCCAGCGGCCCCAGTTGCTGAGTTCCTTGCCGAGCTCGTGGTGCGGCCAGACGGTGCTGTCGGTCATCTGCTGCTTTCCTTTCCATACAGGTGGGACATGTAGCGGGCGGACCAGTCGAGCGTGCTCGCGGGCACGTAGTAGCTGGCCTCGTCGTTGATCGCCGCCCAGTTGGCGGCGACGTCCTCGATGGTGGGTGTGCCGTCCCCCAGGTGCAGGTAGCCGTCGGTCGAGGCGACGTACAGGCGGGCGAACCGGCCCGCCCCGGCCAGGTAGATCCCGGCGCTGACCGGGCAGCTCTCGTGGGCCAGGAAGGCGACCATGGGGGCGACAAGCTCTGGTTCCAGGTACGGCGGCACGCCCGGCGGCCGCTGCGCGCGCAGCTGGTCCATCCCCTCCGACGGGTCGCCCGCCATCCGCGTCCACGCGTTGGGCGCGATCACGTTGACCTTGATGTCGTGCTCGCCGACCGACTGGGTCATGGCCTGGGCCATGCCGATCATGGCGGACTTGGCGGTGGCGTAGCTGAGGTTGTCCGGCATGCCGAACATCCCGGTGGAGCCGGTCAGCACCACCCGGCCGTAGTTCTGCGCCAGCAGGTGCGGCCAGGCGGCCCTGGTGACGTTGAAGGTGCCCCTGACGTGTACCGCGAGGATGGCGTCGAGGACGCTGACGTCGACCTCGGGCAGGCCGCCGTAGATGACGTTGCCCGCGTTGTTGACCACGATGTCGACGCGGCCGAACTCGCGCACCGCCGCGTCGACCAGCCGCTGCCCGCCCTCGACGGTGGACACGTCGCTGGAATCAGCGATCGCCGTTCCCCCGGCCTCGGCGATCTGGTCGGCCACCTCCTGGGCGGGCGCGGGGTCGTGCCCGGTTCCCTTGGTGCTGCCGCCGAGGTCGTTGACCACGACCTTGGCGCCGCGCTGGCCGAGCAGCAGCGCGTAGGCCCGGCCGATGCCGCGTCCCGCGCCGGTGACGACCGCGACCCGGCCGTCGAAATCAAATTGGGTCACCGGTCACTCCTCTTCCTGTCCGGGGAAGAACCCGGCGTAGTCGCTCTTGGCGGCGGCCTCCATCATTTCCAGCAGCTTGGGCCGCCCGAGGGAGTTGAGCAGGAAGGCACGGGCCTTGCCGGGGATGTTGGTGCCGAAGAAGTAGCTCTTTTCGTTGAACGGCGACATGGTGACCGCGGCCTCGTTGACCGTGGTGGTCCACTCATCCTCCAGCGCCTTGGGCACCTCGATCACCCGCTGCCCGTGCTCGCGGGCGAACTCGATCAGGCCGGCGATGAAGTCCGACTGGTCGCCCGAGTACCGCGGGTTGTTGCCCGCCGCGCCGTGCGGTCCGCCGGGGAAGAAGAAGTTCGGGAAGCGATGGCACATCAGGCCGAGGTAGGTGAGCGGGCCGCCGGCCCAGTACTCCTTGAGCGGCAGGCCGTCCCGGCCGCGGACCCCGAGCCGGTTGAGCGCGCCGGTGCCGAAGTCGAAGCCGGTGGCCCAGACGATGATGTCGAACTCCCGCAGGCCTGCCGCGGTCTCGATGCCGGTTTCTGTGACTTTCGTGATCGGCGTCTCGTTCAGGTCGACCAGCGAGACGTTGGAGCGGTTG
>WNFY01011571.1_pt1 | contig 14278 bp, 15 predicted proteins | sample 5400091 | NCBI WGS metagenome assembly WNFY01 (sample SAMN13153364, study PRJNA577476) | soil metagenome | isolation source: 60 cm soil or saprolite under grassland replicate 1 | place: USA:California | collected 2016-06-15 | reverse complement strand
AGTCTCCCTGTACCGTTGGCCTGTGGGTTTTCGTCCTGCTCTTTAGCAGCACGGGCTGATCGATGAGATTCTTTTCGAGTTCGGCCACTCCGCCGGGAGCGCCAGAGTCTCCCAGCGCTTCGAGCGCCTACTTCGGACTTGCGCCTCGGCGGAGTGGACCCGTGGTTAGACATCCAGTGGGGAGTTGCGCCTCGAGCGCCAGTACAGGGACCGATGGAGACCACGGCTGGCCGAAGAGAAAGGAGGAGAGATGGAGTCGGAGTACAGGTTGATGGTCGGGATCGACTGGGCCACGGAGGCTCATCAGGTGTGCGTGCTGAACAGACAGGGACGGCTCTTGGAGCAACGCCGTGCCGAGCACCGGGCCGAGGCCATCGCGACGATGATCGATCGACTCATCGAGTTGGCCGGCGGTGACCCGGCCTCTATCGCTGTCGCCATTGAGGTGCCTCGCGGGGCTGTTGTCGAAGCCCTGGTCGAGCGGGGACTTCATGTCTACGCGATCAATCCAAAGCAACTCGACCGCTTCCGTGATCGCCACACGGTGGCCGGCGCGAAGGATGACCGGCGGGATGCCTTCGTGCTGGCCGATTCGCTCAGGACGGACCTTTCCGCTTTCCACCGTGTCCATTTGGACGATGCCTGGACCATCCAGATCCGGGAGCTAACCCGCATCGAAGAAAATCTCAACACGGAGATCAACCGGTTGGCCAACCAGCTGCGCGATCTCTTGCTGCGGTTTTATCCGCAGCTGCTGCGCCTTTGCCCGGCCGCGGACCAGCCCTGGCTCTGGGCTCTGCTCAAGCTCGCCCCGACGCCGGCCAAAGCTCAGAGGCTGCGTCGTAGCAGCATCCAACGGTTGCTGCGCCAGTACCGCATCCGCAAGTGGACGGCCGATCAGGTCCGTACCGAGCTCAAGACGGCCCCTCTGTCCGTCGCCCCCGGCGTCACGGAAGCTACCTGCGCTCACATCGCTCTGCTGCTGCCACGGATGGAGCTGCTGATGGCTCAGTACAAACTCTGCTCCAAGGCCGTCCAGACCGCCTTGGACGAAAGAGTCTCGGCAGAAGAAGAAAGGCGCGAGCATCGCGACGTCGAAATCCTTCTGTCCCTGCCAGGAGTCGGAAGAGTCATCGCCGCCACGATGCTCGCCGAAGCTTCGCAGCTTCTTGCCCAACGAAATTACCATGCCCTGCGCACCCTCGGCGGTGTCGCGCCGGTGACCCGTCAGAGCGGCAAACGTTGGGCCGTTCGCAGACGCTATGGCTGTAACCACCGCCTCAGCAACGCCTTCTACCACTGGGCCCGTGTCAGCTCCCAGCGCGATCCCAGGGCCAAACACCACTACCAGACCCTGCGACAGATCGGTCACAGCCACGGCCGCGCCCTGCGCGGCGTCGCCGATCGCCTCCTCGCCCTGCTCGTTGCCATGCTCCGTGACCAAACCCTCTACAACACAACCCGGGCTCATGCCCCCAACCCCATCGCCGCATGACTCCAAAACACCCTCGACAAACGGTGGGGAGTCCGAAGTCACCGAGGGAGGAGGCGCGCGCTGCGGGAGCGAGCGGGCAGCGCGGGGTCAGGCGAGCGATCGAGGCCGCACCCGGCCGAGTCGCTCACCGGTGCGCCCCCAGGGGGTTCGGGGGACTGCAAGGTCCCCCGCTAAGATTACTCGGACCCTCTTAGCCCGCAGATCCCGCGCAAGCGCGAGCGACGGTTCACCAGGAGAATTGGTGCGCCTGCGGGATCGCGCTCGTTCGCGCCTCGCCGGAGGATGCCCCTCAAAGTGATGAAAGGAGGGTCATCCGTGAACACATCGATTCGCCGACTCCAGGGGGTCCTACTCTGCCTAGTGACGGGACTGATTCTCGGGGATGCGAAGCCGGCGGGCGCGGTGCCCGCATTCTCCCGCAAGTACCAGACCTCGTGTCAGACGTGCCACACGATCTTCCCCAAGCTGAACCCCTTCGGGCAGGCGTTCCGGTTGAACGGCTACCACATGCCCAAGGAAACCGAGGAGCAAATCAAGCAGAAGCCGGTCTCGCTCGGCGCGGAGGCCTACGAGCGAATGTGGCCGGAGATGGTCTGGCCGAGCGACCTCCCTGGCAATGTCCCGTTCGCGCTGAATACCAAAATGGCCAACATCTACTCCTCGAGCCTGGACGACACCGGGCATCAGGTCGTTCACAACGACTTCCAGTTTCCGCAGGAAGCCAACCTCTTCGCCGCCGGGACTCTGGGCAAGAACTTCGGCTTCTTCGGCGAGTTCACCTGGGAGGAGCGGCCAGACGGCGGCAGCGACACGGAGATCGAGCATGCCCGCATCGACGTGATCTCACCGTTCGGGCCCGAGCACCTCGTGAACTTCCGCATCGGCAAGCTCGCGCCCAACCTCTACGACGGCTTCCAGGAGATGTGGCTGATGACCGACAACGGCGTGGACACGCTGTTCACGTACAACCCGATCGGCTTCCACGGAGGCACCGGCCTCTCCGAGGAGGACGCCGGCGTCAGTCTTCCCCAGGGAGCCCGGGCGATCGAGATGTACGGCGTCGCCGCCCACAGGCTCTTCTACACGATCGGCGTGGCCAGTCCGATCGGGCCCGGAGGTCCCAACGGGACCTTCGGCAGCAACAGCCAGAAGGACTTCTACGCCCGCGTGGATTACAAGATCGGGGGCATGGGCCTGGACGGCGATACGACGGGCGTCCAGCTTCCTCCGGAGAACTGGCGCGAGAAGTCACTGCGGATCGGCGTCCTCGGATACACGGGCAACGGCAAGGACGTCAATTTCGACGTTGCCGACGACGAAGGCAACCCGTTCAAGATGCAGGACCGGCGCTACAACCGTTACGGCGTCTTCGCTTCCTGGTACTTCGGGGACTTGAACGTGTTCGGAGTCGCCCTGCACGGGACCGACAAGCTCGCGCTGCTCGACAACGAGACGCTCGAGCAGATCAACGAGACCAGGCGCAGCTACGACGCCTGGTTCGCCCAGGCGGACTACGTCATCCGGCCGCCGTTCCAGGTCTCCGTGCGCTACGAGAACCTCCGAGTCGCGGACCCGACGGTCCCTTCAATCCGAACGCTCAACGCGAATTTCAGCGTGCTCATCCGAGCCAACATCAAGGCCATGCTCGAGTACCACCGCGACCTGCGGCAATCGCAGAACTACACACTGGCGACCGTGCTGCGGTTCGCCCTCTAACCTGTGAAGGAGTCCAAGGACATGACAAGAATCCTCTGCATCGTTCTCTTCACTCTGTTGACCGTCCCGCTCTTGGCGGGAGATCTCCATGGGAAGATCTCCTGCAAGGGCGTTCGGGACAGTTCCGACGCCGTCGTCTATGTCGCCGCCGCCCCGGGCAAGACGTTCCCGGCGCCCAAGGAGCACGCCAAGATGGATCAGGCGAATCTCGTCTTCCATCCCCACGTGCTGCCCGTGCTGGTGGGAACGACGGTCGATTTCTTGAACTCCGACGCCGTGTTGCACAACGTGTTCACCCCCGACGCCTGCGCCGACAAGTTCAACCTGGGGACCTGGCCCAAGGGTCAGACCAAGAGCTACGAGTTCAAGAAAGAGTGCGCCGCGACGCTTCTGTGCAAAGTCCACCCAGAGATGGAGGCCTTCGTGGTGGCCGTGCCGACACCGTACTTCGCCGTGACGAAGGCCGACGGCAGCTACCACATCCCCGACGTCCCGGATGGAGCGTACACGGTCAAGGTCTGGCATCCGAAGCTGAAGGCCACGCAGAAATCAGTGACCGTATCCGGTGCCACCGCCGCCGAGTTCGAGATCGCGAAGTAGGCGACCTTGGCCGAGTTCAACCTCGAGTGGCTCGAGCGCAACTTCCCCTGCAAGCAGGCGTGCCCTGTCCACACGGAGGCCGGCAAGTACGTCGCGCTTATCGCCCAAGGGAAGTACCGCGAAGCCTACGCCGTGGCCCGGCGCCCCAATCCGCTCGCGTCGATCTGCGGGCGGATCTGCGCGGCGCCGTGCGAAAACGTCTGCCGCCGGGGAGAACTCGACGCTCCCATCGCCATCCGGGCGTTGAAGCGGTTCGTGACGGAGAGGTTCGGCGTGGAAAGCATGATGGACTTCTCCGTTCTTACCGAGATCTATGGAGAGCGGCGCGGCCGCTATTCCGAGCGCGTCGCGGTCATCGGGTCGGGCCCTGCCGGCCTCGGCTGCGCGCACGACCTCGCCCTCATGGGCTATCCCGTTACGATCTTCGAAGCGGCGCCGGTCGCCGGCGGAATGCTCCGCCTCGGAGTCCCGGAGTACCGCCTCCCGCGAGCCCTGATCCAGCTCGAAGTCAACGCCATCCTCTCCCTGGGGGTCGAGCTCCGGACCAATGCCCGGCTCGGGCGCGACTTCACGCTGGCGGACCTGAAGAAACAAGGATTCATGGCGTTCTTTCTGGGTGTCGGCGCGATGCGCAGCCGCGACCTGACGATCCCGGGTGTGGAGCTCGACGGGGTGCTGCGGGGCATCGACTACTTGCTCAATATCAATCTCGGCTACAAGGTCGAGATGGGACAGCACGTCGTTGTCATCGGGGGAGGCAACGTCGCCCTCGATGTCGCGCGCACGGCGGCGCGGGGCGGCGAGCAGGCGAATCTCCAGCGCAATCTCTCGATCGTGCAGGCGCTCGACGTGGCGCGCAGCGCCATCCGGTTCGGCGCCCGTGAGGTGACCGTCTGCTCACTCGAATCGGAGAGCGAGATGCCCGCCACGCGCGAGGAAATGGAGGAAGCCGCCCGGGAAGGCATCCGCTTCCTCCACCGCGTAGGCCCCAAGCGCCTCGTGGGAGAGAAAGGCACCGTGACCGGGATCGAGTTTCTCGCGGTCTCGCGCGTTTTCGACGAGATGGGGCGCTTCTCCCCGCAGTTCATCGAGGGCTCGGAAAGGATCTTCTCAACCGACACGGTCATCGTCGCGATCGGCCAGACGGGAGACTTCTCGTTCCTGCGGCCCGAAGACGGAATCGAGACGCGGGGAGGCCGCGTCGTGATCGATCCCGACACGCTGGCGACGACCGCTCCGGGCGTGTGGGCGGGCGGCGACGCGGCGTTCGGGCCTCGCATCGCGATCAACGCCATCGCCGATGGGAAGAGGGGGGCACGGTCGATCGACGAGCATTTCCGCGGGGAGCTGCGCCCCGAGGAAGAGGTCGCCGTCGAGATCGATCTCCACTCGCGCTACGAGCGAGAGCTCGACTACGAGGGCATTCCGCGGCGGAAGCCCCCTACCCGCCCGATCTCCCGGCGCATCGGGATTGCCGAGGTCGAGGAATGTTTCGGCGAACAGGAAGCGCGCTTGGAAGGGAAGCGCTGCCTGCACTGCTGGACGAACACGATCTTCGAGCAGGACCCGCAGGCCGGAACCGAATGCATCCTGTGCGGAGGCTGCCAGGACATCTGCCCCGAGGACTGCATCGAGATCCTGCCCGTGGCCTTGGTGCGCCAGCCGCCACCCGAAGTGTTGGAGCTCGCCCCGGTTCTCGAGAACGGCAAGCGCGTGGGCTCGGTCTTCATCAAGGACGAGGAGGTCTGCATCCGATGCGGCCTCTGCGCCCTGCGCTGCCCGGTCGGCACGATCACTATGCAGAGCTTCTTTACAAAGGAGAAATCCGTTGCCTGAAGATCCCGAGGAGCCCGCGAAGGGAGCCGAGCAGAACCGGCGCGATTTCTTCAATCGCGTCGGAGTGGCCGCGTGCGCCGTTGCGGCGGCCGGGTCCGGGGTCGTCACGCTCGATTTCTTGAACCCCAAGGTCCTCTTCGAGCCGCCGACGCGGTTTGCCGCGGGCAGTCCCGCCGAATACGCCGAGGGGACTGTGCGGTTCAACAAGGAACAGAAGGCATACGTTCTCGGAGGCTCCGGAGGCGTCTACGCCCTTTCGGCCGTGTGCACGCATCTGGGGTGCATCACACGGTTCCTCTCCGACGAAAAGTGCATCGCCTGTCCTTGCCACGGCAGCCGGTTCGACCTGGAGGGAAACGTCATTCACGGACCGGCCCCGCGGCCGCTTCCTTGGCTCGAGGTCCAGACGGATGCCGCGGGAAGCTTATTGGTCGACACGAGCGTGGTCATTCCCCACGGCCGGGTGTTCAAGGCATGAGAGATCTCTCGATCGAGTCGATCGCCGCCCGCCTTCGAGATTCGGCCGTCTACCGCTCGATCGTGCGGCACGGTGTCGCCGACACGAACCGCAACCGCTCGCTCGTCATCTTCGAGAACCTCTTCCTGCACGTTCACCCGGTCAAGGTACGCGAGAAGACGCTGCGCTTCTCCCATACCTTCTGGCTGGGCGGGATCACGATGGCGAGCACGCTCATCCTGATCGCGACCGGGATCCTGCTGATGTTCTATTACCACCCCTCGGTGCCGCAGGCCTACCGGGATATGAAGGAGCTCGATTACGTCGTCGACAACGGGCTCTTCCTGCGCAACCTCCATCGCTGGGCCGCTCATCTGATGGTCTTCGCCGCCTTCGTCCACATGCTCCGCGTCTTCTACCACCGCGCCTACCGGCCGCCTCGGCAGTTCAACTGGGTGGTGGGAATGATCCTTCTGATCCTGACGCTGCTGCTCTCCTACACGGGCTATCTGCTCCCCTGGGACCAGCTGGCGTTCTGGGGCGTCTCGGTGGGAACCAACATGGCCCGGGAGGCGCCGCTGGTGGGCGAGAAGCTACGGTTCCTGCTGCTAGGAGGCAACGTGGTCTCGGAGAACGCGCTGTTGCGCTTCTACGTGCTCCACTGCGTCGTGCTGCCGGTCGCCTTGATCCTTTTTCTCTCGGTTCACATCTGGCGGGTGCGCAAGGACGGTGGAGTCCAGGGACCGGAGGAGGAGCACGAAGAGCGCAGGCTACGTGAGCCGTGGGAGCGCGAGCCGTGGGAGGAAATCTCGTGAGCGCCCTTCCGCCGATCGAAGTCATCGAGTCCAACGATCCGCTCGCCATGCCGCGGCGTGTGGCCTTGGTTCGCCCCGATCTGCGGCCTGCCGTCCGAGGATGGGAGGAGCGATACCTGATGTCCTTCCCGCACCTGATCGTGCGGGAGCTGATCCTGTTTCAGATCGTCGTCATCGCCCTCGCCCTGGCGGCGATTCTCTTCGACGCTCCGCTGCAGGGGATCGCCAACCCTCTGGAAACTCCCAACCCGGCCAAGGCTCCCTGGTACTTCCTGGGGTTGCAGGAGCTGCTCCACTACTTTCCCCCGGTGGTCGCTGGCGTTCTGATGCCCACACTCGTCGTAATCGCACTCGCCGTCATCCCCTATGCCCGCGTCAACCTGACTGCCGGCCCTCTGTGGGCAGCCCATCCATTCGCCGCTCGTGACGGTCAGCAGGGCGGGCGGCAGCGCCAATGGCTGGCGCAGGTGACGCTGCCGGAATGGATTATGACCTGGTTCGTAGTGATCGCGACGATCCTAACCGTCATCGGCACGTTCTTCCGCGGTCCCGGCTGGAGCTTCGTCTGGCCTTGGTCTCCCGGGGCTTCGTTCTGAACGGAGGGGGACTGTGATGAGAAAACTTCGCCTGCCCGGTTCCGACTCCTGGAAAAAGCGGCTCGCCCACCCCGGTCTCGCGCTTCTCCTGCTGATGGCTCTGGGCGCAGGGCTCGGCACATTGTGGGCGCACCGCAGCCTGCCTCCTCGGGAGCGCCTCGTCACGATCAAGGCTCACCGGTACGCCTACGACCCGCCAGTGATCCGGGCACGGCGAGGCGACACGCTCCACCTTCGTCTTCAATCCTTGGACGTCGTCCACGGCTTTTACCTCGAGGGCTACGACATCGACGCGTGGATCCAGTCGCAGCGGCCGGACTTCGACGTCTGGCGCCCTTCACGGACCTCTCCGGAGGCCGTCCACAGCGAGGAGATGCTCCACGCCACGGCGGTAGAGAGCCTCGCTTTGAAGGACGTCAAGGAAGCGGAGCGCGTGCGGGAGATCGTGATTCCCCTGTCGCGGGCGGGGAAATTCCGATACCGCTGCTCCCAGACGTGCGGCTTCATGCACCCTTTCATGCAGGGGGAGTTGATCGTCGATCCGAACTATCCCTTTCCGGTCGGCGTCGGGATGGCGCTTGCGCTGGCCCTTGGTCTCGTCCTCCTGCCGGCGCCTCGCAAAGAGGAGGGCACGTCATGACAAAGCCGGGCGTCGAGGACTTTCAGAAAGCGCAGCTCATGCGCAACCAGGACTACCTCTGGTGCCCGATCTGCCAGATCCACGTCCCCTGCCGGCGCATCCCTTCGGGGGGCTGGGAAGTGGATTGCCCCGGCTGTCGCGGCGAATGCATGCGGTGCGGTTGTTACCTGAAGCGGTTCTGCTTCGGCGGCAGGGACCAGTTTCCACCCTTAGATCCGCGAGAAGGGGGGGCGAAATGAGCGAAACGCTGTCGAGACCTAACCCGGAACCGACCCCTTCGGCGGCCTGCAAGAGCGCTCCGGCGGTCGCGAAGGGATTCCGAGTCGATGCCTTGCGGCTGTTTCCGCCTCTCGAGCGGCTGCTGCGGCAGCGGTGGTTCCAGTTCGCCGTCGTCTTCCCCAACCTGCTGCTGTTCTCCTTCTTCCTGCTGGCGGGAATCTTCGGAACGCCCGTCGGGAACCGCAACATCATCATCGTGTTCGTCTGGATCCTCTGGTGGTTCCTGCTGATCAGCCTGCTCGTTCCCTTCGCGTCGCGTCTCTGGTGCACGGCATGTCCTTTCCCCTTTTTCGGCGAGTGGATCCAGAGGCGCGCCCTGATCCGCGCGCGTAGCTTCGACCCGCGCGAGAAGAAGAAGGGCGAGCCGGGCATGGCGATCGGAAGAAACCGATACTTCGGAAAGAACCTGCGGTGGCCCAAGGCGCTGACCAACATCTGGATTCAGAACATCGGTTTTCTGGCGCTCTGCACATTCAGCGCGCTGTTCTTGACCCGGCCGATCGTCACCGTGGTCGTCTTGGGCTCGCTCTTTCTAATTGCCACCGGGCTGCACCTGGTTTACCGGCAGCGGACCTTCTGCAGCTATGTCTGCCCGGTGAGCGGCTTCTTGAGCCTCTTCTCGATGGCCTCGACGCTGGAGGTCCGGCCTCGCGATACGGCCGTCTGCGCGACCTGCAAGGAGAAGGCTTGCCTGGCGGGCAGCGAGAAGGGGTGGGGATGCCCCTGGCTTCTCTATCCGAGCAAGCTCGAGAGGAACAACTACTGCGGCCTCTGCATGGAGTGCGTCAAGACGTGTACGCACGACAACATGACGGTCAAGCTGCGTCCGTTCTGTTCCGACACGACCCTCAAAGGGTACGACGAGGCGTGGAAGGCCTTCATCATGCTGGCGCTCGCCGCCGCCTACTCGGTCCTCTACCAGGGGCCGTGGGGGTCGTTCAAGGACTGGGCTAACATCGCAGAGAAGGGAAACTGGCGAGGCTTCGCGACGTACGCGGGGGTGCTCTGGAGCTCGTCGCTGCTGCTGATCCCGGGCATCTATATCCTCGCTGTCCAGCTCGGGCGCGCTCTGGCGCGCCGCTCCGCCGGGAAGGACTCACTCCCAGCGCCGACCTTTAAGGAGGTCTTCCTTGCGTTTGCCTATCCGCTCGTGCCGCTCGGCCTTCTCGCCTGGGTGACCTTCAGTTTGCCGCTGCTTCTCGTCAACGGTTCCTACATCCTGATGGTCCTCTCGGATCCCTTCGGCTGGGGATGGAATCTCTTCGGGACGGCGAAGATCCCCTGGACTCCCTTGGTTCCGCAGTGGGGTCCTTACCTTCAGGTCCCGCTGCTCCTGATCGGGCTCTACTACGCTCTGAAGACCGGGCGGGCGCATGCTCAACGACTCTTCGGCGACTGCTCCTCGGCTCTGAAGGGTTTCTCTCCGGTGGCCACAGTCCTGACCGCGTGCATCGTCTTTTTTCTCTGGCTCTACGTTGGATGAGTGACGGGAGGCAAGTCATGAACAGGCGCGAAAGAACGATGGAACGTGCCGCAGTGCTCTTGACGCTGGCCACGCTCGCCGTCCTGCCGGTCGCGGTCTTTAGCTACCAGCGCAACCGCGTGGCCCACGCGGCGGCAGGAGCCCAGGTCATCGAGCTCTACGCGAGCGCGCAAGCGGGGGTCTGGACTCAAGAGCCCCTGCTGGCTTGGGATTCCTGGTTGCGGCATCCTCGCAAGCGCGCGATCCGCGTCAAGGCGGGCGTGCCCGTTCTGCTGCGGCTGACCTCCGTCGATGTCCACCACTCCTTCTCGATTCCCCAGCTTCGGGTCCCTCCGCAGGACGTCACTCCGGGCCGTTGGACCGAGATCCGGCTCGAGCCGCAGGACCCCGGAAGCTACACGATCCTCTGTTACACAGTGTGCGGGGGCAAGCACGCCTTCATGGACGCGGAACTCCAGGCCTCCAGATAGGAGATCGGTTTGGCCCTGCGCCGGCTGTTTGCCGTCTCGAGCGTTCTGTTTCTGATCGTGTTGGCGATCTCGCCGGCCAAGAACGCGCTGCGTCCCTATCGTTCGCTGCAACGCCAGTACCAAAAGCTCGGCGTCGCTCGTGCGAAGAGCCTGAAGGCGGCGGGCGATTACCAGCAACGGCTGGTGGCCATCCAGCAGATCTGGCTTCGAAGCTTCGAGAACCGTGTCGACCGCTGCACGACCTGCCACCTGGGCGTGTCGGACGCTCTCATGGTCAACGCTTCCGAACCGTTCCGGCTGCACCCCGCGACGGCGCACACCCCCGGGAGCCTCGACCGCTTCGGCTGCACTTCGTGCCACGGTGGGCAAGGGCTGGCGACTTCCAGAGACGAGGCTCACGGGACCGCTCTGGACGCGGGGCCACCGATGCTTCCGGCGGCCTATCTCGAGGCGGGGTGCGGGCGCTGCCACGCTGCCGAGATGGTTGCCGAGGCGCCTATCCTCTCCCGCGGCCGGGCGCTCATCGCGCGCTCGGGCTGCTATGCCTGCCACCAGGTACGCGGGCAGGAGAAGTTCCGCTCCGAAGCGCCTCCCCTGTCTTCGCTCGCGGCCAAGACCGGCGGCGCCCTTCTGCGGCGCTGGCTGAAGGAGCCGAGAGCTGTCGACCCCAACGCGACCATGCCGAACTTCCAGCTGGCCGACCGCGAGATCGACGAGCTGACAAACTACCTCTTCGGTCAGAGCGTGCCGGACGATCTCGCGCGGAAGATCCAGGCCGCGGCCCAGGAGCCGACCGGCAGCCCAGCCAACGGCAAGAAGCTCTTCTCGGAATCGCGCTGCATCTCCTGCCACACTGTGGAGGGCAAGGGCAACGGATCAGCGCCGGAGCTATCGAAGGTGGCCTCCCGGGATAGCCGCGGCTGGTTGCTGGCGTTCCTGCGCGATCCCCAGACGTTCAACCCGCGCACGCGCATGCCCCGATACCACTTCGACGATCAGGAGTCACGCGATGTGGTCGCCTACCTGGAGGACGAATTCCGGGACTTTGACGCTCCCAAGGACTCTCTGGAGCCGATTCGCGTCAACCAGACAATGGCAGAGAACGGGGAGAAGCTTTTCCGCAGCTACGGCTGCTTGTCCTGTCACGCCGGACCCGGCGCCCCGAAGGGAGAAAAGTTCGGGCCGGACTTGGACGGGATCGGAGACAAGAAGGCGTTCTCGCTCGATTTCGGCCGGCGAGCCGACCTGCCGCGCACGCTTCCGGCCTGGCTCGCGGCCAAGATCCAGGCTCCGCGCTCCTTCGCCCAGGGGCTGAAGATGCCGACCCCCGGATTCAGCGCCGAGGACACTCGGGCGATCGTCACCGCGCTGCTCTCGCTCGGCGCGCAGCCCGTCCCGGAGGCTTACCGATTCACGCTCCCCGGCCCGTCGGCCCTCCTTCCCGGCGGCGAGGTGGGCGATCTCATCAACCGTTACCGGTGCCTTTCCTGCCATCAGTTCGGCGATCGTGGAGGCGACATTTCGACCGCGCCCCTCACTTTTGAAGGCAGCAAGGTGCGCCGCGACTGGCTCGCCGACTATCTGGTTCTGTCTTACTCGCTGCGCCCGATCTTAGAAGAGCGCATGCCCGTCTTCCGCATGCCGCGTGAGGACGCCACGCGCCTGGCCGACGCCATCGAGAGCTTCTACGTCGATCCCGAGATCCCGACGGATCCCTTCGCCGGACATCCGGCCTCGGATTCTGACGCGACGGAGGGACAGCGCCTGTACGTGACGCTCGGCTGCCGCGCCTGCCATATCCTGGGATCTTCGGGTGGCTACTACGGACCGCCGTTGACCGACACGGGCAAGCGGCTCAAAAGCGGATGGGTGTACACGTGGCTGAAGGGACCTCAGCGGTGGAAAGCGGACGTGCGCTGTCCCAACTACGGCCTGACGGACACCGACGCCCTGCGGTTGACCGCATATCTCGGGACGCTGCGCTCGGCGCCGGCGCCGGCAGAAGTCGCGCGATGAGAAGGCTCAGCCGATTGAGCCGCGTCGGGCTTGTCTTGACTCTCGGAGTCACGGCCTGCTCGGAGAGACCATCCGCTTCGAAACCCGTCACCGCGAAGGCGCCCGTGGATTCCTACGAACTGCGTCTTGGGAAGGACATCTACCGCCATTACTGCCAAACCTGTCACGGCGAGACCGGCGCTGGAGACGGCTTCAACGCATTCAATCTCGATCCCCGGCCCCGAGACCTCTCCGACCCCGCCCTTCAGAAGAAGAAGAGCGATGCCGAATTTGCCGACTCGATCCGCCGCGGCGGCACCGGAGTGGGCCTGTCTCCACTGATGCCGCCCTGGGGACACACACTCACACCCCGGCAAATCGACGAAGTGATCCTGTCCATCAGAGCCCTGCGGAAACAAAACCCATCGGAACCAGCCTCCGGCGGTTCCGCCGCCAATCTCCCGACGCCCGCCGCACCCTGAGCCAAGGCCAGAGCCGTGGGCTGCCCGCTCGGTGGAAAGCGTCGGGCGTCATTTGAGCAGCGCGGCAAGTTCCGCGGCGGCAGTACTGAGAACGACGCCGACGAACAGCCAAGACGCGCCAATAGCTGAGATATGCACACCACCTGTGCCTGTGGCTTCAAGCTTCTTGCGAATTTCGGAATCCTCCGTTTGGCGGGCCTGCGCCTCGCCCATAAGTGCGTCAGCGGACTTCTGAATCTCCTCGTCCAGCTCCTTTTGCGTCGCCGTGATCCGTTCGTGTATTGCGGCTATGTTCTTTTCGAGGGCATCGAGCCGTGTGTCTGTATTTGGGTTCTGGCCAGGCCCAAACGTTTGGAACCCCCGAGCCCTCCCCACGGCTGTTGAGATGGAAACGCCGGCAGCTCCAATTACAACACTACGACTCCGGAGGGGAAATCGCCCGAGCCAGGACTTCGCCCTGGTGGTGAGCGAGTGGTGACCGAATAGCTCACGAGTCTCGGAAATGCCCCAGATGACAGTTGCGATACCGAGGACCTGAAGGGTCAATCCGGTGAGCCTAATCAAGGGCTCGGTTGCTCCCGGGTGCAATGCGACGATTAAAGCGATCGCATTCGTGCCGAGAGAGAGCCAAACGTACTTTTTCTCTGCGAGCCACGGAACAAGTGCTTTGAAGCGCGAAAGGTTCACTGCTACGCGATTCTAGCTCGGCCCAGATTGTGCGAAAAATTGTGCGAACACTCCAGCCGAAACGGGCCGATCCGGGCCGGAAGCTGATCCCGCTCCGGGGACGGGCCTCTCGGTTGCGTTCCCCGCTTCGCTCCCCGGCTCGGACCTCGCGCGCTTGCGGATTGTGACCGAGCGGTGAGGGCCGCGATCGAGGCGCTCAGAGATGCGGCTCCGGGCTGCGCTCTCTCTACCGCGAGGCGATCGCGACGAGGACGATGACGATCACACCAAGGCCGATGAAGATTACTCCGGTCATCCACGGCACGAAGAACCCGACTCCCGCGATTTCCAGGCCGATCAGGATACCGAACCCCTTTAGGAATCCTTTCGAGATGAGGGGAGGCGGAGGACGCCGGCGCGGGGCGGCCGGGCGTGGAGGCCGGGGACGCGGAGGCTTTACGACGGGCGGATCGTTGAGAGGGTCCATTCTGTCCTCGCTTTCGGTGGTGCCGCCCCTCCAGATTACAGAAGAACCGCTGCGAGGGCTCTTAAGGCCCCACGCTCTCCGATCGCCCGCAGGTAGAGTTTCGCGTGCTCGACCTCGCGGCCGGCGTCTGCCCAGACGCGCCCCAGGAGCAGGTTGACTCTGTAGCTCGGTCCGAGCGGAGTCGCAACCGTTTCGATCGAGTGTCGCTTCGCAACGGCATCGACCAAAGAGCTTTCGCCGGGGTCCGAGAATTCCCGGCCG